>Ga0209829_10000715_pt1 | contig 28947 bp, 24 predicted proteins | sample C_140205_EF_Meta_FD_187311 | JGI IMG/M metagenome (GOLD analysis project Ga0209829, IMG submission 187311) | Freshwater microbial communities from Lake Croche, Canada to study carbon cycling - C_140205_EF_MetaG (SPAdes) (version 2) | ecosystem: Environmental > Aquatic > Freshwater > Lake... | reverse complement strand
CTCAAGGGCTCCGATACCGCTGAAATCCTGCACGCCGCCCGCGAGGTGCTGGCTAATCGCCGCTTCCTGAGCGCGCCGCTCTCCGACTGGGCCATCAGCGTCCTGGTCAGCAAACCCGCCGAGGCCGCCGATTCCCTCGCCTCGCTTTCGCCGCGCGAGCGCGAGGTGCTGCAGTACGCCGCGGAGGGTCTGAGCAACTCCGAGGTCGCCGAGAAGCTCTTCCTCAGCCCGCGCACCACCGAGACGCACCGCACCAATCTCATGCGCAAGCTGAACCTGCAGTCGCAGACCGACCTCGTCCGCTTCGCCATCCGCAAAGGCCTGATCCAGGCGTGACGGACGCCGGCGGTTGAAGGGGGAAAGCTAAAGATTGAAAACGCCGGAAGCTCATCGCCTCCGGCTTTCACCTTTCCACCCGCCGCCTTCAGCTGCGCAGGCTCACCCCTTCGCTTCCGGCTTCTTTTTCCCGCGGCCGGCCGGCTTCTTGCCCTCGCCGTCGCCTTCGGGGTACTTCGACGCCTTCGCGTTGAGCCAGAGTTCGCCCTTGGCGTTCTTGTTCAGCCAGAAGATCTCGCCCGCATGCTCGACGAAGACCGGCTTCTCGCGCGCCTTCTCCGGCACCTTGAGCCCGGCCGCCACGAGCGCGGCCACAAAATCCTCGGCTGATTTCCCCAGCTTCTCGGCGAGGCGGGCGGTCTTGCCGGCCACGGCCCCCGTCTTGGTTTCCTGCAGTAGCAGGCGAACCCCGGCAAACACGGAGCCGGAAGTGGCCGCCAGCCGGTCCGCGGCGGGCGCGGTGGAGAGCGGGAGCTCCGCTTCCTTCGCCGCCGCTTCACCCGCAGGTTTTTCCCGGCCGTTGATCCACAGGCCGCCCCGCGAATCGAGATTGAGCCACCAGAGATCCGGGCCGACCTCGATCGTCACCGGCTTGTCCGCCGCCGCCGCCGGCACCACGAGGCCCAGTGTCGTAAACGCCGCCGCCAGGTCCGCCTCGCTGCAACGGAGCGCCCGCGACAGGAACGTCGCGCTGCCCGAGCCGCCGGGTTCGTGGCGGTTGCGGCGCATGTGCGGCCGAATCCGTTCCAGCAACGCCAGGCCTTCCGGCAACGGGGCCCCGCCTTGCTTCGGTCTTTGATTCTGCTGCTCGGGTTTCCGCTCGGCCGGTGCGTCCGCCGGCGCAGCCGTCGGCGCGAATCCACCCGCCACCGGCTCCACGCCGGTCGGTGCGACGGTCTCCGGCGTCACGCGCGTGCCCTGCACCACCCGGAACACCGGGCGCGGCTTCTCGCGGGTGTTGATCCACAATTCGCCACGGCGGTTGATGTTCACCCAGAAAAGATCGCCGTCATACTCGACGTAGACCGGGTCGGCGTTGTCGTCGGCGGGAATCTGCAACCCACACTCGACCAGCGCGCCCTTCACGTCCTCCTCGGACAGGTCCCACTTCTTGGCCAGATAATCGAGGCCCACCGCCATGCCCGGCCCGCGCTGGTTGCGGCGCATGTGCGGCTTGAGCGCGTCAAAGAAGGTCGGGAGCTCGTTTTCCTCGTTGAGCTGGTCCCACTCGTCCTTCTCGCCTTCCGGCGCATCCGGGTCGCCGTCGCTCGAGGTGTCGACCGGCTTGCGGAAGCCGTCGTTCGGCGCGGTCTTCTCCTCCAGGAAGCTGGGGGATTTCTCCTCGGCGGCCGGGGCGTTGGAGGCGGCGGCCTGAAACTTGGCGGCAAACTCCGCCCGCAGTTTCTCCGCCTCGGCCTTCGCCGCCGTGGCCACCGCATCTTCCAGCGACCAGTCGCGCTGCGTCGAGCGCTGCACGAGGCCCGTGAAGGCGAGCAGGTTATCGGGCTGCGAATGGAAGTGGACGATCTCCCATTCCTCGCGGCCGAGATCGTTCAGAAATTTTTCCAACAGCGCAGGAGAGGCGAAGCCGCCCTTGCCGCTGGTGATGACCTTGTATTCCCAGAGTGACATAAAAAGTGGTGTGATACGCCGAACTCAAGGCATCCCAAATGCCGGTACCCTTGCCGAGCCAAATCGCGCGGTTTCTACCGCGTTACGGCCGTGAGGAACCGGTCGATGGCATAGTCGTTCAGCTGGCCGCCGGGCCCATCGGGGTTGAAATCAAACCCGTGCGTGGCCCAGGGCAGTCGCAGGTAGTAATGCGGCACGTGCAGCTCCGCCAGCCGGGCGGTCAGCCGCTCGCTGTGGCGGTCCCAGGACAGCGTGTCGAGTTCGCCATGGATCAACAGCGTGGGCGGCGAGTCCGCCCGCGCCAGCGACTGGCTGCTGGCGGACACGTACAGGGCCCGGTTCCCCTCCGTGAGCGGCCCGCCGAAATACTGCCGCATGAGCTTGGCGGAATTGAGGGCGTCATCCTCCCGGGAAACCGACCACACAAACGGCATGTCATGGGGGGCATACAGTGCGACCACGCCGCGGATCGCGGGATCCCGGGCCCCGTAACCCACCGCCGCCGCCAGTTGTCCGCCGGCGGAACGCCCGACCAGCACCAGCCGCGTCGGATCGATCCCGAGTGGCCCCGCCTGCGCCTTGAGCCAGGTAATCGCCGCCAGCACGTCCTCGCGTTGGGCCGGCCAGATCCAGTGCGGCGCCAGCCGGTAACTGACCGCCGCCACCGCATAACCGCGGGCCGCCCAGCGGGAATTCCAGCCTGCCAGCTGGGTCCGGTCGCCCCCATCCCACCCGCCGCCATGGATCACCACCAGGCAGGGTGCGCCGCGGCGCAGACCCGGGTTGGGGAATTTTTCGGCCGCGGCCCGCCGGGGCGCATAAAAATCCAGTTTCAGCTCCTGCCCGTCGGGCCGGGCAAACACTTCCGTCGTCATCGCCGCCGGCGCCACGCCCCCGAGTCGGTATAGCCGGCTGAATTCGAACGCTGGTCCGGCCGGCGCCGCGTCCCCGAACGCCGCCGTCAGTTCCGCCGGCAAATGCGCCGACTGCCGGTAGGCGCTGTACACCGGCCGCAGCAGGCCAAGGAACGCGATCCCGCACAGCGCGAGGGTCAGGGTGCGGCCCTCGCTGGCCGGCCGCGCGGCGTTCGCCAGCGCCAGCCCCAGCGGCAGCAGCGCCAACCAGTGTCCGAATTCGCCGGTCAGGATCGTTAGTTTCCACGTCCACATCCAGTCGGGCGCGCGCACCATCGTCAGCAGCGAGACGCCAGCCAGCAGCAGGGCCAGGAGCGGAAAAAGGAACTTCATCAGGCCTAGTACGCGCGAACTTACACCGGAGTTGAATCAATTTCTTCGTGTTCCGCACCGACTTCATGGTTGAGTGACGCCATGCGCCGGCTCGACCAGCTTCTTTCCAGCCTCGGCTACTGCTCCCGCCGGGAAGCCCGGGGTTGGTTCGCGGCCGGCCGCCTAGCCGTGAAGGGGGTAGTCGCGGAGGATTATGGCGCCAAGGCCGATCCCGCCGACGTGACCGTGGACGGCGAGCCCCTCGACCATCCCGCGGGCCTGCTCCTGCTGCTCCACAAGCCCGTGGGCCTGGTCTGCTCGCACGATGGCCGCGAGGGCCCGGATATTTATTCGCTGATTCCCAGCCGCTGGCGACAGCGCAACCCATCGGTCACCAGCATCGGCCGGCTCGACAAGGACACCAGCGGCGTGCTGTTGCTCACCGACCTCTCGCCCCTGGTCCACCGCCTGACCTCGCCCAAGCACAAGGTGCCCAAGGTCTACCGCGCCACGGTGGACCGCGACCTCTCACCCGAACTCATCGCGCAGTTCGCCAGTGGCACACTCCTGCTCGACGGCGAGGACGCGCCCTGCGCGCCAGCGACCCTGAACCTCCTTTCCGCCCGCGAGGCCGAGCTGACGCTCACCGAGGGCCGCTACCACCAGGTCCGGCGCATGTTCGCCGCCTCGGGCGCCACGGTCCTCACCCTGCATCGGGCGCGCTTCGGCCCGCTCGAGCTCGGCGACCTGCCCGCCGGCCAGTGGCGCGAGCTACCGCTGGATTATTTCGGCGCCTGAGGTCGGCCTGCCATAGGTCGCATAGGCCTTATCCGTCCTCTCCCGAAAACCCCGCCTACTTAAAAATTTCCCTTTCACCCCCGGCTCTGCCATCCTGCCTTTCCCATGTACGACTTTCCCCTCTCCGGCGCGCAAAAGGCCCACCTCCGCGGCCTCGGCCAGACCCTCGAACCCTCGCTGAAACTCGGCAAGGGCGGACTCACGCCGGCGTTCCTGGCCGAGCTGCAGAAATTCCTGCGCAGCCATGAGCTGGTGAAACTCCGTTTCCTCGGCACCGAACGCGACGAGCGCGCCGTGCTCTGCGCGCAGATCGCCGATGAGGGCCGCTGCGTGTGTGTCGGCTCCGTCGGCCACACCGCCCTCTTCTACCGCCAGCACCCCGAGCCGGCGTCGCGCAAGGTCGAGCTGCCGGGCGCGACAGACACCCCCGAGGCCCAGCCTTGACCCGACCCAGCGTCGCGGATTTTCTCCGACGTCGCTCCCTTCTGGCTTCCCCTTCAACCCTCAACCGCGCCACCACCATGACTGACCTTGCCCCCAGCCATCTCCGCCTGTCCCTGCCGGTTGCCCTGAGCCCGCGCGCCTAAACGCGCCGTCGAATTCTCCCCGAAATTCTGGCCGCCCGCCCGGGCGGCCTTTTTTTCAAGCCGTAGTCCCGCCCTGCGGAACGAAGGCGGATTCCCGCCGCCGACCGCCGCCGCCATCCGCCCTTCATTCCCTCTTCCCTCATTCCCTTTCCGTCTCCGTTTCCGTTTCCGCCTCCCATGGATCTCTCCACCCTCGGCTGGGATGAATTCTTCACGAATCATTTCACGCCCTTTGCCTCGTCCGGTTTTGTGCCGGCGCGCGTCGTACTCGAACACAAGCACACCTGCGTGCTTTACTCCGCCGCCGGTGAACTCTCCGCCACCTGTACCGGCCGGCTCCTCCATGAGTCGGCCACCCGCACCGACTTGCCCGCCGTCGGCGACTGGGTCGTCGTGCGCCCGCGCTTGGGCGAGGCCCAGGCCGACATCCATGCCGTGCTACCCCGCCGCACCAAGTTCTCCCGCCGCGCCGCCGGTGACGAGGACGTCGAGCAGATTGTCGCCGCCAACATCGACACGGTCTTCCTTGTCTCCGCCCTCGACGAGCATTTCAACCTCCGGCACATCGAGCGTTACCTCGCGGTCGCCTGGGACAGCGGCGCCCAGCCCGTGATTGTGCTCAACAAAACCGACCTGCACTCCGACCCCGCCGCCATCCGTGCCGAGGTTGCCGCCCTCGCCTCCGGTGCACCGGTCGTGGCGGTGAGCGCCGCCCGCGATGCCGACCCCGCCGTCGCCCTGGGCGCTTGGCTCGCGCCCGGCCGCACCGTGGCGCTGCTCGGTGCGTCCGGCGCCGGCAAATCCACCCTGATCAACCGCCTGCTCGGCACCGACCGCCAACTCACCGGTGCCACCAGCGACACGCACGGCAAGGGCCGGCACACCACCACCCACCGCGAATTGATCGTCGCGCCGTCCGGATCCCTCGTCATCGACACCCCCGGCATGCGCGAGCTGCAGTTGTGGGACCTCGGGGCCCCCACCCTCGCTGAAACCTTCGCCGATATCACGGCCCTCGCCAGCCGCTGCCGCTTCAGCGACTGCCGCCATGACGCCGAGCCCGGCTGCGCCATGCAGGCCGCACTCGCCGCCGGCACGCTCGACCCGGCCCGCTGGCAGAGTTTCCTGAAACTCCAGCGCGAGCAGGCCCACGCCGCCCGCAAGACCAACCCCCAGCTGGCGCGTGTCGGCCGTGCCGCGTGGAAGAAGGTCACCAAGGCCCAGCGCGTTCGCCCCCGCCTGGAAAACGAGGATTGAGCCGGGGTTGGGCGGGGCGGCGCCGGCGCCATTGACGCTCCGTGGACCAGATGTTTTCCTCCGGTCCCATGTTCATCATCATTGGCGGGGATGGCAAAGAATACGGCCCGGTGTCCGCGGAGCAGGTGCGAATTTGGCTGGCGAGCGGTCGGGCCAATTTGCAGACCAAGGCCAAGTACGCCGGGTCCGCGGATTGGCACACTCTGGGGAGTACACGGAATTTGTCGGCGGGCCGGCGGCGCCGGCCACGAGTCCGCCGCCCATGGCCGGCGGTGGGATTGACCCCAAGACCTTCGCCGCCGACCTCATTGCCCGGGCGGCGCCGCTCGACATCTTCGGCTGCATCGGACGCAGCTGGGGCCTCCTGAAGGCTAATTTTTGGCCGGTCGTCGGCGCGACCGCGTTGGTGATCATCGTCACGATCGTGGCCAACGCCATTCCCTTCCTCGGCTGGATGGCCGGCCTGCTGCTCGGCGGCGTGTTCAACGGCGGACTCTACTTTTTTTATATCAAGAAGGTCCGCGGTGAATCCTCGGAGCTGGGCGACGCCTTCAGCGGCTTCTCCCTCGCCCTCGGGCCGCTGATCCTCACCGGCCTCGTGGTCGGCCTTATGACCCTGGCCGGCTTCATCCTGCTGATTCTGCCGGGCATCTACCTCGCGGTGGCCTATGCCTTCGCCTACATGCTGGTCATCGACCGGAAGATGGAATTTTGGGCGGCGATGGAGGTCAGCCGCCGCGTAATCAGCGCGCAATGGTGGCGGATGTTCGGGCTTATGATTGTCGGCGCGATCATCGCCGTGCTGGGCGTGCTCGGCCTCCTCATCGGCATTTTCATCACCGTGCCAATCTTCATCGGCGCGCTGGTCTACGCCTACGAGGATCTCTGCAATCCCCCGCCGCGCGCCTGAGCGCGGCCGATTGGGGCTTTGGCGGTGGGTTGCGCGCAGGCGCGCAACCGCACCCGCCAGCGACCGTTACCCGGCGGTGCTGGATTTCTTCGCGAACCGCGCGTCGAGCGAGAGCTGGCCCGGGCCGAAGACGAAAACGATCACCACCGCGAAGAGAAAGAGGAATGGGTCGGCCGTAAGGAATTTATCCGGGTCGGAGAAGAAGGCGTGCAGCGCCGCCTGCTCGGACGTGACATAGGCCACGACCAGCAGGCCGATCAGCGGCAGCTGCGCCACCCGCCCGCCGAGTCCGGCCAGGAAGAGCAGCCCAAAAACCACCTCGGTGGAGGCCGCCAGGATGGCGTTCAGCTTCGGCAGGGGAAGGTTGAGGCTCGCGAAATAATCGGTCGTGCGTTCGAGGTGCGTAAACTTGCCCTTGCCGGTCAGGAAGAACTGCCAGCCCCAATAGAGGCGAATAATGAGCAGGAACAACGGCCGCACCAAACCGGCAAGCAGGGCGAGGACGTGGTTCAACTTATGGTACAGGGAGGCGGGGTTCATGGGGTCGGTGTGGCGGTGAGAGGCGTGGCGCGGGGTTTTATTTCCAGCGACAGAGCCAGCCGAGCTGGGCCCAGAGCGCAAACCAGGCCTGTACCTGCTCCGGCGTCACCCCGCGCCCCGCGGCCGCGACTGCGCGATCCAGCGTCGCGCCCTCACGCAGCGCCGTGAGAATCTTGAACGCCGGGGCCTCCAGCCGCTTATAGTAAAGCATGTTTTCCAAGCGATGCACCGCGACCCAGGTCCGCTCGCGACGCGGGAGCGGCACCGAACGGATCCCCGACGCCGGGCGCGCGGACGGGGTGGCGTTGCTCGCCTCGGCCCGGAGGGTGTCCCGTTTCTTCACCGCGAGCACATAGCGATCCACCGGGTGCTCCAGCACGAGCAGGCTGAGGTAGGGCTGCAGGCCGAGCCTGAGGCGCGCGGGATTCGCGCGCGCGAAGTCCGCTGGCGTCACCACCGGGCGCGCCGCCTCGTCGAAGGCCACCGTCTGCGCCCATTCGAAGCGGGCAATTTCGCGCGCCAGCGCCGTGCGGGGCGCAGTCCAGCGCGGCTCCGCGCGGATGAATTCCTCCAGGCGGGAGGCCAGGTTGCGCAGCGTGAAGGAGTGGGACGGGTGCTTTGTGAGGTAGGCCACCGCCAGCCGGGAAAACTTCCGCTCGCCCAGCGCGGCGCGCAGGCCGGGCGCATCCTCGTGGAGGCTGTCAATGATCCGGAACCAGTACATCCGGTTGTAGATCTCGAGCCGCGCGAAGGCCGTCAGCCGGTCGTTGGGCTTGATGAACTCCGCCGCGACCGCCGCCATGGACCGGCCGTCGGACCAGCGGCGCTGCATGCGGTAGCCCGGCGCCAGCGGACGCGTCACCGCGGTCTTCACCAGCCGTTGGAAGGCCCGCAGGCCCCGCAGGGAATCAGCGCGCACGGGCATGGGCGGTGGTTGTTTTGCGGGCGGTTTTCGCCTCCGCGATGAAGCGGTTGGCCTTGAGGGCCTCGTCGTGCACCTCGTTGAACGACGGAATGCGGTCGTCCCATTCGAGCAGCGTGGCGGTCACGCCGCAGAGCCGGGTCGCGTGGGCGTAGAGCTGCCAGACCGGGTCGAGCACGGGATGGTCGTGGGTATCGAGCAGGTACTTTTCAAACTTGGTGTGCCCCGCGATGTGCATCTGGCCGACGCGGTGGTGCGGCACGCCGTTGAGATAGTCGTAGGGGCTGAAGTCGTGGTTCTTCGACGAGACGTAAATGTTATTCACGTCGAGGAGGATCCCGCAGTCGGCCTGCTCGACGACCTCGCTGAGGAATTCCCACTCCGTCATCTCGGAAGCGTGGAACTCCGCGTAGCTGCTGACGTTCTCCACGCAAATCGGCACTTCCAAGTAGTCCCGCACGTGGCGGATTTTCGCGGCGGTGCGTTTCGCGGCGGCCCGCGTGTAGGGCATCGGCAGCAGGTCGTGCGTGTAGGTGCCGTCGACACTGCCCCAGCAGAGGTGGTCGGACAACCAGGGCGTCTGCGTGCGCTTCACCAGGGCCTTGAGCCGCTTCAGATGCTCGCGGTCGGGCTTGTCCGCCGAGCCGAAATACAGCGAGACGCCGTGCTGCACGACGCGGTACTGCTCCAGGATCCGGTCCAGCACCTCGAGCGGCCGGCCGCCGCCGCACATGAAATTTTCCGAGATGATCTCGAACCAGTCGACGACGGGCTTTTGCTCCAGGATGTGCCCGTAGTGCGGCACCCGCAGCCCGATGCCGATGCCGTAGTCGGTGTGGCCGTTGAACGCGTTGGCCGGCATGGAGGGAACTAAATGAAGCGGGAGGGGACCGGCGAGTGGCAAAAAAAACGCGGCCGGCGAAAGGCGCCGGCCGCGTGGAGGAGAGACTTACTTCTTGGGCTCGGGAGCGGGAGCCATTTCCTTGGCGCCGCAACCACCCTTGCCTTTGCAGTCGTTCTTGCCCTTGCAGTCGTGGTCCGCGGTCTTGCAGCCACCCTCGCCCTTGCAGTCGTTGTGACCCTTGCAGGAAGCGGAGCCCTTGCAGCCGTCCTTGCCCTTGCAGGAGCTCTTGTCCTTGGAGTCATCCTTGGCCGCCGGCGCGCCGGCGTCGGCCGCGTGCGCCCGCACCGCGAGGGAACCGGCATAAAGGCCCGCCATGGCGGCGGCCGTGATGATCAGACGTGTGGATTTGTTCATAACAGCAACTGAGTTTTGGGTTGTTCGACCCTCCTGGGTGACGGCCACTTGGCCGCCTCAGGGTGGTCGGGGATAAGAGTGTCTACGGGCAAAGTTATTCCCCGGACTCAACATTTGGGCAATGGAATTGAGCCGCGCACGCCCCCACCGCTCACACCACGCGGTCCGTCATCGCCCCGCCCTGTTCGAACGCCGCGAGATTTCCCAGAAAGTGCCGCACAATCGCCTCATCCTGATCCGCGCGCCCGCCCGCCGTGTGGGGGGTAATGTAGCAGCGCGGGGCCGTCCACAGCGGGTGCTCCGGCGGCAGCGGCTCGGGATCAAACACATCGAGATAGGCCGCGCCGAGCCGGCCGGAATTCAGCGCCTCGAGCAGCGCCGCCTGGTCCACCGTGGTGCCGCGGCCGACATTGTAGAATTTCGCGCCCGGCTTGAAGCACGCGAGCCGGCGGGCGTTCACGTAGTTCAGCGTGCCCGCATTGTCGGGCAGGATGTTCACCACGTGGTCGGCCAGCGGCAGGATGGCGCTGATTTTCTCCTCTGAAATCACATGCACCCCCGCCTCGCTGCGGACGGAGCGGCGCACCGCGTAAAGTTTCATACCGAAGGGCGCCAGCAGTTCCGCCAGCCGCCGTCCGATCGCCCCGTAGCCAAGTAACACCACCGTCTGGCCCGTCAGCAGCCGCGAATCATAGCGCCGCTCGGTGTAGTGCCACGAGTGGTCCGTCAACTGGTCGCGATGCGACGGCAGCAGGCTGCGGCCCAGCGCCAGCATCATTGCGAGCACGTGCTGCGCACATGGATCGGCAAACACACCCGAGGCGTTGGTGAACGCCGCCCCGCGCGCCCGGAACGCCTCGCGGAATTCCGGCGTGTCGTAACGGGTGTAACCCGCCGTCGTCACCTCCACCCAGCGGAGCTTCTCCGCCTTCAGGCAATCCGCCGCGTTGGGCTGGCCCAGGGCGATGTCCGCCTTCGCCAGTTCCGGATCGGCCGCGCCGGCGGTGAGCACGTTGGCCGACGCCTGGCTCGAGAAAATCAACCGGTGCGCGCGCGTGCCCTCGGTCAGTTGCCGGGTGACGGCCTCGTTGAACTTCGCATTGCACCAGATGGTCAGGCTCATAGGGAAAACGGAACCGCGGAGGGCCGCAGCGCGGGCAGGCGGGCGTTGATATCCGTCAGCAGCTCCGTGTGCTCGCGCGCCTCGGCCTCGTTCAGGTGCACCAGCCCGCGGGCAAACGGCGGCTGCTCACCCGGGCCGTCCTGCCAGTGCTTCCACGCATAGCCAACCACCGCGGGCTGCCGCGCGGACCGCTCGAGCACGGTGCGCCCGCGGCGCAACATCCGCTCGACCGCCGTCAGGCCGCGCACCCGCCGGGCGCCGGGCGCGCCGAAAAACCGCGGGTCCACCCAGGTAAAATCACCCACCAGCACCGGCCCCGCCGGCACCAGCGCCAGGTCATCGAGGTCAACGCACGGCACATCCACCGCCGGCAGGGCGCATTGCGCGAGCACCGCCGCCCCCGGCCGGGACCCAAACCGGCAGCCGAGCACAAGGTGATGCGGGTCGTGCGCCCGGATCGCCGCCGCGGCCAGGGCAAAATACCGCCGCGCAAATTCCTGCGACCAGCGCGCGTCGTCGCGCAGGTAGCCACGCGACGTGATCCCCTGCTCCGTCCGTGTCAGCTCCCGCACCACCTCCTTGTTCTTGATCGCCGGATGCCCCCACGCCTTCGCCATGGCTTCCAGCTGCCCGCCGTGCAGCGCGAGGACAAACTCCCACGCCGCATGGTACGCCGCGAATTTGGGCTCCAGACTCAGGCAGATCTGTAGCAACGCCGGCCGGCCCGCCGGACCCGGCTGCGCCCAGCCCGGGTTGTCATCCGTGACCCAGCCGATGAGCTCGCGCCGTTCGCACCACGGCAGGCACACCTCACCCGCGCGGTTCGCCGCAGCCTTCGGCCATTCCGGGTCATAGACGTCGGGCAGACGCGCCCCCGCCAGGTGAATGAGTTCGCCGGTCGAGCAAAAATCCACCGTCCCCACCCAGGGCAGGCCCTCCTCCCGCAGCGTCACGCCCGCCCCGGCGCCCAGCGCATTAAAACCCCAGGTTCGCAACCGCGCCACCGGATCATGCGGCGAGCCGTCGGCCCCGCAGACCTCGTTGACCGCCCGCAGAAAACACGGCCGGCCCGCCGGATCGATCAGCCACCAGGTACCGGCCACGGTCTGCGCCACCCGAAAATACCCCGCCACGCCGCGCCCGGTGCCGGGACGGAGTTCCAAATCCTGCGAGGCCTCGCTGGGTTGCGCCATCGCGGCAGGCTGGCGACCGACCGCCCAAATGCAAAGCGCGATTGCCGCGCGGCACCGGATGGGTTTGCGTCACCGGTCATGACCCCGGAGCGCTTCGATGCCCTGACCTCCCGCTTTGCGCAGTTGTGCGTCGGCGTGGTCGGCGATTTCTCCCTCGACCGCTACCTCGACATCGATCCCGCCAAGGCCGAGACCTCCCTCGAGACCGGACTGCCGGTGCACAATGTCACGTCGGTGCGCTGCTCGCCCGGCGCCGCCGGCAACATCGTCCAAAACCTCGGCGCCCTCGGCACGGGCAAGTTGTGGCCCGTCGGTTTCTGCGGCGAGGACGGCGAGGGGTTCGAGCTGCTCCGCGCCCTGCGCGCCGTTCCGGGCTTGTCGCTGGATAATTTTCTCCGGACCCCGGAACGCCGCACGTTCACCTACACCAAGCCGCTGCGGCACACGCCGTCGAAGCCGCCGGTCGAGCTTTCGCGCCTCGACATCAAGAACTGGGCGCCGACGCCCGCCGACGTGGAGGCCGAACTCTGCTCCGCGCTCCGGGACCTCGCCCCGGAGTTCGACGCGCTCATCGTGATGGACCAGGCCGGCGTTCCCGGCTGCGGCGTGATCACGCCCGCCGTGCTGAAAACCGTGCGCGAACTCTCGCTCGCCTACCCGCGGCTCGTGATCCTCGCCGACAGCCGCCACGGACTCGGTTCGTTTCCCCCGCTCGTCTTCAAGATGAACGCCGCCGAGTTTGCCGCGCTCACCGGCACTTCCGCTCCGGTGGGCCAGCCGGCGATCATGGCCGGTGCCGACCGCCTCGCGCAGGCCAGCCAGCGCGCCGTGTTCATCACGCTCGCCGAGCTCGGCATCATCGGCGCCGGGCCGGGCGAGCCGGCGGTTCACGTCCCCGCCCTGCCCGTGCGCGGCGCAATCGACATCGTCGGCGCCGGGGACGCCGTAACCGCCGCGCTCACGCTCGCCCTGGCCGCGGGGGCCACCCTCGGCGAAGCGATGCAGCTCGCTCAAGCCGCCGCTTCCCTCGTCATCCACCAGCTCGGCACCACGGGTTCGGCGCGCGTGCCGGAGATCAAGACCCGGTTGTTCCGATGAGCACCGCCGCCCGGCCCGTCGCATTCAGTCCACCCGTGCACCGGGTCCGCTCCGGGTCCAAGCCCGCGCTGCTGGTCGCGGAATTTCGCGGCCTAGGTGACATCGCCATTCTCATTCCGTTTCTGCGGGCCGCGGTGACCCGTTACGAGGTCACGCTGCTGGCCGTGCCCAATGCCGGCGGGCTGCTGCAGCGTTTTGTCCCCGAGGTGGAGTTGATTCCGTGCGTCGCACCATGGGCGCTGTTTTCCGGCAGCGCCAACCTGCCCCGCTGGCCGTGGCGCACGCTCTGGCGCATCTGGCGCGAGCTGCGGTCCCGCCGCTTCGCCGCCGCCGTTTCGATCTGGCCGCTCGCCTCGGACCACCTCTTCCTTCGTCTCGCCCGCCCCGGCCGACTGCTCGGCTACGGCCGCCCCGGCGCCGGCTGGCTGCTCAACGACAACCTGGCGGATGGCGGTCATGTCCACCGGCCCGAGACCTGGCGCCGGCTCGCGGAAAAACTTCATCTCCCCGCCATCGCCATGGCTTCCCCCCGCCTGCACCCACCTGTTTCCGCCCGCCGCATCGTGCTACACTCCGGCGCCTCCCAACCCTTGCGGGTCTGGCCACTTGAGCGCTACGCCGAGCTGCTCGGCCGGCTGCGCGCGCAGGGTTGGGAGCCCACCGTGCTCTGTGATCCCGACCAGCGGGAAACTTGGCGCTCGCTCGGCGAACCGCTGGCACGAGCCGCCGGAAGCATGGACGAGTTGATTGACACTATTGCCGGTGGCGCGGCCTTTCTCGGCAACGACTCGGGGCCGGGCCACATCGCCGCACTGTGCGGCGTGCCCACGTTCACGATTTTCGGGCCGCAGATTCCGGAGCTGTTCGCCCCCGCCCATCCGCAGGCCGCCTGGATCGAGGGCAAACCCTGCCGCTACAAGCCCTGCTACGACCGCTGCCGCTACGCCGAGCCCTTCTGCCTGACCGGCATCGACACCGAAGCGGTGGGGCCAAAGCTGTCCAGCTGGTTGGAGACAATTCCCCAATCTGTTTTTACCGGAGGTAACGGGGGAAACTGAGGCTGCTTCCCTTCACTCCTCCGTTCTCTCCGTTACCTCCGGTAAAAATACCCCACCCATGCTCAAAAACAAAACCGCCGTCGTCACCGGCTCCACCAGCGGGATCGGACTGGGCATCGCCCGCGCCCTGGCCCAGGCCGGCGCCAACGTCATGCTCAACGGCTTGGGCGACGCGGCCGTGATTGAAAAACTCCGCGGCGAACTCGCCGCGTCCACCGGGGTCCGCGTGCTGTACCATCCCGCCGACGTCACCAAGCCCGAGGAGGTCGCCGCCCTCATCGCGGCGGCCGAGTCGGCCTGTGGCAGCGTGGACATCCTGGTCAACAACGCCGGCATCCAGTTCGTGTCGCCCATCGAGGATTTTCCCGTGGACCGCTGGCTCGAGATCCAGGCCGTCATCCTTAACTCGAGTTTCTACGCCATCCGCGCGGCGCTGCCCGGCATGAAGCGCCGCAACTGGGGTCGCATCATCAACCTCGCGTCCGCCCACGGGCTCGTCGCCTCACCCTTCAAGTCCGCCTACGTCGCCGCCAAGCATGGTCAGGTCGGCCTGACCAAGTCCGTCGCGCTCGAAGTCGCCGAGACCGGCATCACCTGCAATGCCATCTGCCCGGGCTACGTCCTGACCCCTCTCGTCGAGGGCCAGATTGATAGCCAGACCAAGGCGCACCAACTGCCGCGCGAGAGGGTCATCAAGGAAGTCATCCTCGCCGCCCAGCCCTCAAAACGCTTCATCGAGATCGCCGAGGTCGCCGCGCTCGCAGTGTTCCTGTGCGGCGAGACCGCCCGGTCCATCACCGGCGCCGCCATCCCCATCGACGGCGGCTGGACTGCGCGGTGAACAAATCCTTCGGAGTTTAGCCCACGGAACACACGGAATTATCCTGAGCCAGAAAATCCCGAGGTTTTCTTCCGTGTATTCCGTGTGTTCCGTGGGCTAAATCACCACAACCCGAGGTTAACCCGCTTCACCTCGATCGCCTGGTCGGTATCGTTGCGCAGCTCGAGCGTATTTGCCCCCGCCTGCAGCCCCGCCGCCTCGAAGCGGTAGAAATGCGACTGCTCGCGCGCCGGGCGGTGACTCCCGATGTTGGAGAAATTATTGGCCAACGGGATGAACTCCACAAACATCTCGGTGGGATGCAGCGTCGGGACCAGCTCGACGGCCTGGCCGTTCAGTGTCACCGCCAGCGGCGCATCCGCCGCGATCAGCAGGCGCGCCCGCCAGGCCGGCAGCGCCAGACCCGGCAGGGGCAGGGGCAGCTTCACCGTGCTGTGCGCCGGCACCGACACCGGCAGCACCGCGGGTTGGTCCATTTCCTTGCGGTATTTGTTCACCGGCAGGGAATAGAGCAGCGGTTTCTTCGCCGCCGTCGCCGGAGACTCAAGGCCTGTCAGCCAGTCGTAGGGCACCGCGCCAAACGTGTAACGCCCGACAAAATTAAACAGGCTGATCCCGTCCGCCCCGCAGTCATACAGTCCCGTCGCGGTCGCACGCAGCGACTCGGGGCAGTGGAACTGCCAGCCGTGCTCAATCTCCACCGAGGCGTAGATCGGCATCGCCGGCCCAAACTTCGCGCGGAATTCGGCAATCGGCATGGTGTAGTCCGTGTCGAGAAACTCCGACACCACCACAAAATCGACGAGCCCGCGCTTCACCCAGTCCTCCACGTCGAGTCCCAGCACACGGCAGCCGCGCAGCGTGCTCGGTACCCGCACCGCGAGCTTCAGCCCGTGGGCCTTGGTCAACTCGCGGGTTTGCTCGACGATCCGCGTCAGCACCGCGCGCTTGGCCCACACCTCGTCACCGACGCCGGAAAGGTGGCGCGGAAAACGCATCCAGTCCATCTGCAGCCCGTCCATCACCGGCGCGTACTTCTCCACCACCTCGCGCAGCATCGCCGTCACGTAGGCGTTCGCCTTCGGATTCGAGAAATCCAGGCTCCAGTTCAGCCACTCCGGGTCGTTGCGCGCCGCCGCCTCGGGCCGGGCGATCACGTCGGGGTGCTGCTCGCGGACCAGCGGCATGTTCCAGTGGTTCGCGTCCGTGGGGTTGTGCACGTCGTTCATCCGGAATTCGACAAACGTCTCGCGGCCCGACGCCTTCAGTTTTTCCAAGAAATACCCGAACGGATCGTTTCCCTTGGCATGCTCGGCGATCAATTGCTTCAGGTTCGGGTCCACCCGCCCCACCTTCGTGGGAAAATACGTCCGGCCGGCGCCGCTGCAGAGCAGGTACGTCGTAACGTTGGCAGGGATTTCGCGCACTTCCTCGTCCACATCGGCGCGGTAGTTGGTCGTGAGGGTGGAAAACAGCAGGTGGCCGTCGTGGTCGATCAGCAGCCGGTGCGGCCGGGCCGGAGTCTCCGCCGCCGCCAGCGGCAGCGCGAGGCCCAGCATGATTGCCCAGGTTACGCCACGCCACGAAATAGGGGTAAGGGGAGACATCACGCCGAAACCATGGTGCGGCCCGCGGAGGTTGTCTAGCCCCGCCCATGGCCACACTTGCCCAGCCGGCGACCGCCATCCGTTTGGAAAAATTGCGCAACTCTCACGCCAGCGTACGCAGGCCGAGGAGCGCCGTCTCAATCCGGTCGAAGACCGGCAGGCCGGCCTCGCGGAAGGCGCGCCGGTAGCCGTCGTAGTCCACGCCAGCATCAACGACCACAGCGACCGGTTTGTCGTGCGCGTCGCGCAGTGTCGCCAGCGCCGCGGCGAAGCGCGCGGCGCCTGCCGCTTCGGTGCCGAGCCGGCGGGTGAAGGGGACCACTCCGACGACCAGCACACCCGCCGCATCCATCAAAATCTCCGCGGCCGCGAGAAAGGCGTCCTCGCCCGCCATGGGGGTGAGGTCGAGCGGCAGCTTGGGCGCCACGAGCCCGGCCAGTTCATGCCGGACCAACACGGCGGCCAGCGCCGCGCGCGCAGCCGGTTTGAGTACGGCCGCGCGCAGCGGTCCTGTGAGCAGATCACTGCCGTTCACGCTCTCAAAACCCGCGTTGGTCAGCAGCGCCACCGGGCCGGACCGCGGCGCCGGCCACGCCCCGAGCCATTCCAGCGCGGCGTCAAACGCCGCGATCGAAGCGGAAAATTTCACGCCGGCGCGCACCAGCAGCGCCCGTTCCAGTTCACAGTCCCCGGCCATCGCACCCGTGTGGCTCGCCGCGGCGCTCTGCCCGGCCGAGGTCTGCCCGGCGCGGTGCATCAGGAGCGGCACACCCCGGCGGTGCAGCCGGTCGGCGGCCTGCGCCGTCTCCAGCAGGTGGCCGGGACCGAACCCCTCAATGTAGGCGGCCACCGCGCGACACGCGGGATCGTCATTCAACGCGTGGAGAAAATCCGGTAGCGCGGCGTCCATCTGGTTGCCGAGCGCGACGCCCAGACCGAACCGCAGCTGCGGGGCGCGGGAGCGGCGGCAGAGCAGGAACGCGCCGCTTTGGCTGAGCAGCGCCAGCCCGCCGCCCGCTGGGCCGGACGGGGTGAGCTTCTCCGCGGGAATGAAGGAGGTGTCGAGTTGCGTGGCCGGAACCCAGTGTCCGAGAAAATTTGGCCCGAGCACGGTGGGGGTCCACCGGCCCGCGATGCGGGCCTCGTGCAGCCGCCGGGTGAGATCGCGGCCGAGTCCCGCCGTATCGGCGCCATCGCCGATGCCGCCGGCGACAAGCCCGACCACCGTGGCGCCGCCGCCCTGGCCGATGAGCGCGATCAGGGTCTGCGCCGCAACCGGGGCCGGCAAGGCGAGCAGCAGCAGGTCCACGGGCGCCGCGCGCAAGGCCGCGACGTCCGGCACACACGGGAGACCGAGCAGTTCCGTCCGCCCGGGTTTGATGAGGGTGATGCCGTCCGCCAGCGCCGGACAACGCCGGAGGTTCTCGAGGATGGTCCGCCCCACCCCGCCTTCTTTCTCGGAGACGCCCGCCAGCGCCACGCGGCGCGGAGCACGCAGGGCGTTCAGGAAACCCCGCGGCGGCGGCACGCGCAGCGGGGCCGGCGGTGCGCGGCGGCCCACGGCGTCGAGCGGCCGCAGCCGGCCGGTCTCGTCGAGTCCAACGGGATTCAGTTCCAGCAACGTCAGGCCGGCGGTCCCGGCCAGCGGGGCGACGCGCCAGAGCGCCTCGAGAAACTCCCCGACTTGGCGCTCCGACGTCAGGGGCGCGGTGCCGCGGAGTTGCCCGAGCCAGATCTGGCCCAGCAGGTGCGCCTTGAACTCGGCCAGCGCCATCTGCGGTGTAGTCAGCGCCAGCGGCCAGCGCAGCGGCGGCGCCAGCGTAGCGAGCGCATCGGCCTGCAGTCCGCCGAAACCACCCAGCACAACCCACCCAGCCTCGCCATGGGTCAGGGAAAAGAAGCCTTCGGAAGGCAAACCCCTGGCCCGCGATAGGGAAATGCGGGCGCAGACCAGGCCGCCCAGCCAGCGGTGGCCAGCGGCTTCGACGCGAAGTCGCATCGCTGCCGACTCGGTGGCCACCACGCCTGCGTCAAACGACAGGAACTTGACGGCGCCGAGCTCCGACTTGTGCCAGAGTTCCTCCCCGAGGCCCTTGAGTACGACCGGTTCGCCGGCAACAAAGGGCAGCGATTCGCCCACGAGCCCGTGCGGTGGCGGACACAGTCCGGCGCGAGTCAGCAAAGCATAAGCCTCGGCCTCGCCCATGAAGCCGGCCGGCGGCGCGGATCCGGTTTCGGGCTGGGCGTTCATGCCGAGGCCAGGATCGCCTCCACCGCCGCGCGGCCGGCGGCGAAGGCCGCTTCGTTCAACGGCAGGAGGGCGGGCTTGTCCTTCAGCACGTGATGCAGCGTGGCGGGGACACTGCCCTCGGGCAGGAGGTTGAGCGCGGCCTGCAGGGCGCCGAGCGCGACGACATTCTTGACCATCGGCCGGCCGAGATCAGTCGCGATGCGGGTAAAGGGCACCGGGATGACCCGGCGGTTTTTCGGCAGCGCGGGCAGCGTCGTGATGACGGTGCTGTCGTAGAGGATCAGTCCGCCCGCCGGCACGGTGCCGCCGAACTTGGCGAGGCTCGGGGCATTGAAGGCGATGAGGACATGCGGCTCGGGCGCCGCGGGGTTAAGCACCTCGCGCTCGGCGATGTGCACGTCGGCGTAGGAAGTGCCGCCGCGGCTCTCGGGGCCGTAGCTCGGAATGTTGGTGGCGTCATAACCCTCGGCGATGGCGGCGCGCGTGAGGAGCAGCGCGGCGGTCTGGGCGCCGTCCCCGCCGGAACCGGCCAGCTTGATGGCGATGTCGCGGGCGGGCAGATGGGCGGGCCAGGGCGGAACGTCATGCGCCTCGTCGTCGCGGCGGGGTTCGGCCCCGCTGAGTCCCAGCACCGCCTCGGGATCGAAGATGGGCGCACCCGGCTTGAACCACGGCTCAACCGTGAGGTCTTTCTTCACGCCCAGCGGATACACCGGCTCCATCGCGGTCTTTACCCATTGCTCAGCCTCCTGCGGCGTCATCTTCAGGTGCGTGGGGCACTCCGCGATGATTTCGACAAAGGAATATCCCCGGCCCTCGATCTGATGGGTGATCGCCTGCTTGATCGCCTTGCGGGCCTTGACGCGTTCGCGGGCGCTGAACAGCGCGACGCGCTCGACGTAGATCGGGCCGTCGAGCTGGGCAATAAGCTCGGCCATCCGCAGGGGCTGTCCCATCGCGGCGGTGCGGCCCGTGGGACTCGTGGTGGTCCGTTGTCCCATCAGCGACGTAGGCGCGAGCTGGCCGCCGGTCATCCCATAAACGGCATTATTGATGAAAATAACCGTCAGGGGCAGGCCCATCTGCGCGATGGAGATGGTTTCGGCGAGGCCGATGGACGCGAGGTCGCCGTCCCCCTGGTAGCTGATGACGATGGCCTCGGGATGCGCGAGTTTGTGGCCGAGCGCGACCGCAGGGGCCCGCCCGTGCGCAGCCTGCGAGTTGCCGACATCAAAGTAGTAATGGGCAAACACCGCGCAGCCGACGGGGCTGATGAGCACGGTGCGGTCCTGGATGCCGAGTTCGTCAATCGCGGCGGCCAGGTCGCGGTGCGCCACGCCGTGGCCGCAGCCGGGACAGTAGTGGGTGCTGTGGGCCTTCAGGCCCTCGCCGTGGCTGTGGCGGCTGAAATGGTCGTAGAACGCGCTCATGACCTCACCTCCTTGGTTTCCAGAATTCCCGCCAGGATCTCGGACTGCTGCGGCAGGTTGCCGCCGCAGCGCCGCACGTGGGTGATGGGCGGCGGCGCGATACCCGCATGGCTGAGCGCGAGCCGGAGTTCGTCCTCCAGCTGGCCGGGGCCGGCCTCGACGACGACAACCCGGCGCACCCCGGGCATGAGTTCCGCGAGAGCGTCGATGGGAAACGGCCACAACGTGATCGGACGGAAGAGCCCGGCCTTCACGCCCCGTTCGCGCGCGGCCTGGACCGCGCCCTTCGCCATGCGGGCGGGGGTGTTGCAGGCGATGACCAGCACTTCAGCATCGCGGCAAAGATGACAGTCCAGGCGTTGCTCGCAGGCGGCGATGGCGGCGTACTTGCGGTTGAGGTGCTCGTTGTGCGCCTCGAGGTCGTTCTCCTCGAGGGCGATTGAGCTGATGAGATTATGCCGGTGCGCCCGGTCGCCCCAGACCGCCCAGGCCGGCAAGCCGGGCCGCACCATGACCGCGGGCAGCCGCACGGTGCCGGTCATCTGGCCTAGGTAGCCGTCACCGAGGATCACGACGGGGTTGCGGTAACGGAAGGACAGCGCAAACGCCCCGGCCGTGAGGTCGAGCATCTCCTGCGGCGTGCTCGGCGCGAGGACGATGGCGCGGGTGTTCCCGTGGCCGAGTCCGCGGCAGGCCAGCTTGATGTCCGCCTGCTCGGGGGCGATGTTGCCGAGCCCGGGACCGCCGCGCATGATGTTGACGAAGACGCCCGGGACCTCGGCGCCGATCATATAGCTGATGCCCTCCAGCAGCAGGCTGAAGCCGGGGCTGCTGGTGAAGGTCATGCAGGGCAGCCCTGCGCCACCCGCGCCGTACATCATGTTGACCGCGGCGACCTCGCTCACCGCCTGGACAAAGGAGCCGTTAAGCTTGGGCAGGATCCGGGCCATCAGCTCGGCGCCCTCGGTGCTCGGCGTAATGGGATAGCCAAAGACGTGGCGGCAGCCGGCAAGCAGTGCGCCGATGGCGGCGGCGTAGGTGCCCTTGAGCACCATCGGCTCGCACGCCGGGAGGGAAATACGGTCGTCGGGCAGGTCCCCCTCGGAGTGGTTGGATACGCATTTCTCGCCAAAGAGCTTGGCGGGATCCTCCAGCACGAAGTCACCCTCGGGACCCGGCCGGTCGGTCTCGAGACGCAGGCCATAGGGCTCGGGACAGGCCTGCAGGCAGAGCGAACAGCCGTTGCAGTTTTCCAGGTGCAGCTCGACCGGCACAAGGCCGGTGGCGGAATTGAGGGCGGTGCCCGGCGTGATGCAGTCGCGCGGGCAGGCCTCGATGCAACGCAGACAGCCCTTGCAATACTGCGGCTCGAGAAAGGGTTTGGGGCGGAGAAGGGCGGACATGGCGGGAGCCGGGCCTGGCCGGGTTTGGACTCACGCCATGATAGCCGAACCCGGGCGCTGAACTGCGCATGGCTTGGCGGAGAGTGCGCAGGACTTGGGCCCGGCATTTACTCCAGATGGCGTAGGGTTCCGAACGGCTGTGGGCGGACGCGGCAGGGCTGGGCTCGTGCTAAACGCCACCGGGCCCAAACCCGGAAGGTTGGCCACAAAAAGGCGCAAAGGGGTCGGGTCGGCGAAGGAGGCTCCATTGCGCCTATAGGCGCGCCGGAGGGTAGAGCCGAAACCACGGAAATCTTTGTGCCTCTTCGTGGCCAACCCGCCCGGGGATTTCTCACTCCGCCCAGGGATCAAACAGCACCTTGATCGCGGTTTTGTTTTTCAACCGCTCCACCCCCTCCACGTAGCGCGTGAACGGCAGCGTGCAGGACACGAGGGGCGTGAGATCCAGTTTTCCCGCCCGGATAAAACGCAGCGCGGTTTCCGCCGCGGCCCGGTTGTGGTCGCCGTAACCCATCAGGGTCACGCCCGGTCCCCACATGTGGCGCGGTTCGTACGCCACGGGCTCACGCATCACGCCGAAGTTCGTCACGCACCGGCGGGTGCGGTCCAGCAGGAAACTGATCGCCGGCGGCAGACCCGTACAGTCAATCGCATCGTCGAGCGCCCGCGGGCCCTTGCGGTCGGCCTTCCAGGCGTTCGCATCCGGCGCACACACGCGGTCCGCACCCAGCTGGCGCGCGAGTGCCCGGCGTTCCGGCACCATGTCAATGCCCACCACTTCGCGCGCACCGTGCGCCCGCGCCATTTGCACGGCCAGCAAGCCCGCCGGCCCGAGCCCGGCGATGCCCACGCGCCGCCCGGTCACACCCCCGAGCTGGTCGAGCCGTTGAAAGGAAACCTCCACACACATCGCCAGCTCCAGCGAGGCAATCTGCGCGGGCGCCAGGTTCGCGGGAACCTTCAGCAGCGCCCGCTCGGGAAACGCGTTGTACTGCGCATAAAATCCCGGCCGGGCCTCGCCCGTATCCTGCCACGCCGCCACCCGCATGCCGACCTTGAGGGCCTTCACCCCGCGGCCCACGGCCACGACTTCACCCATCGCCTCATGGCCCGGCGCCCCGGGGGTGTACGGGTAGGTGAGCTTCATGCCCGGGAACATCGGCTGGCCGCCGAGGATGTGCATGTCCCAGTGCGGACACGTCGTCACCCCGAGCACCTTCACCAGCACCTCGCCGGCTGCGGGCTTGGGGATCGGTGCGTCCACCCAGGACGCCACCCCGGGTTTTTTAATCACGAGCGTTTTCATGGTCGGGTGCCTGGTAAATTTCTCAGGTCCGTGACGCCGGCCAGTCCAGCACAACGCCGAGCACCGGCTCGCGTTTTGTTTCAATCAGCGCCCACGCCTCCGCGGCCCGCTCCACCGGCAGGCGGTGGGAGATGCAACCCAGCGTCTCCAGCCGGCCTGCCGCGATCCAGCGCATCGTCTCGTCCAGCCGCGGCTGCGTCCAGCCCGACACCAGATCGAAGGAGATCTCATGATTGCGGAACTGCTGGAGCGCCTGCAGCAGGTTCGTTTCCCCGGCCCGCGGATAAAATCCAGCAATCACCATGTGCCCGTTGCGTTTCATCTGCGGCAGCCAGTCCGAGAGCGCGCGCTGGCTCCCCGCCGTCTCCACCAAAACCTGCACCGGCCCGAGGCCCAGCGCCTGCACCGCCGCCACGCCGTGGTCCGGCCCCGCCAAAATCGTCTGCCCGTATTTCTGAAACCGCACCAGCCGGTCCGCATGGCGGCCAATCATGACCACCTTCGCCCCGCGGTTCGCCAGCGTCTGCCCAGCCCACTGGCCCACCAGGCCGTCGCCCATCACAATCGCGGTTTCACCCGGTTGCACGGGGGAACGCGACCCGCAGTTGTAGCCGACCTGCGTGAGCACCAGCCCGGAGTAAGCCACGGGATCAAGCCCGGGCGGCAGCGGCATCAGGGATCGTTGTTCGCAGACCGACGGCGACACGTGGCCGGCATACTTGTTTTCAAACATCCCGCTGACCCGGCTTACCGAGGCAAACACCCAGTCGCCCGGTGCGAACCGCGTCACCGCGGCACCCACCGAACGCACGCGGCCCACCTTCTGGTAACCCGCGACCATGGGGAACGGCGCCGGGTCGCCCGGTTGCCACGCCACATCCCCGGAAAGCCGCTCGCCCCGCAGGAACGATCCCTCGGTGCCGTTGCTGATCCACGAGTGATGCACCTCCACCACCACGTCCTCCGCCCCCGGCTCCGGACATTCAATCGCGCGATACTCGACCTGGTTGCGGGCGGTAAAAACAACAGCGTGGCTTTTCATGGGGCGGGGGGACCGGCGCGGCAGTCACCCAGCCGCGTCCCGCGATGTCAAACCCCGCCCAGCGCCGCGATCGCCTCGAACGCCCCCGGATTATCAATGCTTGTGATGTCGCCCGCCGGCTGACCCAGAAACACCCGGAGCATCGCGGCCCGCACGATCTTCCCGCTGCGCGTCTTGGGCAACGCAGGGATCACAAAGACGTTCTTCGGCGCGAGCGGCTTGCCGAGTTGCTTGGCGACCTGCGCCACCAGTTCCTTCTCGATCGCGGTTTGGCCTGGCTTTAACACCACAAAACACACCAGCGCCGTCCCCTTGAGCTCATCCGGCACGCCGATCACCGCCGCCTCGCTCACCGCGGGATGCGTCGTGAGCGCGTCTTCCACCTCGCCCGGACCCACGCGCTTCCCGGCGATCTTCATCGTGTCGTCGGTGCGGCCAAAGAGAAACCACTGCCCGTCCTCATCCACCTTCGCCCAGTCGCCGTGATACCACACGCCGGGAAATTTCTGGAAATACGTCTCCAGGTACCGCGCATCGTCGTGCAGGAAACTTTTCGTCATCGACGGCGCTGGCTGGCGGCAGACGAGGTGCCCCATCGTCCCGCGCGGCGCCGGCTGGCCTTCGTCGGTATAGGTCGCGACATCCATCCCGAGGCTGGGTCCACCGACCGAGCAAGCTTTCAGCGGCGTCAACGGCGTCGGCGAAAGATGGCAGCCCACAATCTCCGTCCCACCGGAAATGTTGATCACCGGGCACCGTTTCTGCCCGACGTTTTCGAAATACCATAGGTAGCTCGCCTCGTCCCAGACCTCGCCCGTCGAGCCAAGCACGCGCAATTTTGACCGGTCGTAACCCGCCGGGCCGCGTCCGTCCGTCCCGCGCATGAGCAGCCGGATGAGCGTGGGCGAACAGCCGAGCGTGACGACGCCGAGCTTCGCGCAGATTTCCCAGATGCGGTCACCGGTCGGATAATTCGGCGCGCCGTCGAAGAGCACGATCGGCGTGCGATACAGCAGGCAGCCGATGATTTCCCACGGACCCATCATCCAGCCGATGTCCGTGACCCAGAAGAATGGCTCGCCCGGCTGCACGTTGAACGCATAGCGCAGCTCCTTGCCTATCTGCGCGAGGCACCCCGCCTGCGTGTGCACGGTACCCTTCGGTCGTCCGGTCGTCCCGCTCGTGTAGATGATCAGGCATGGATCTTCCGCCGCGGTGGGTTCGCAGGCCACCAGCGGCGTGCCCGTGCCCAGAAACTCCTCCCAGTCCGCCGTATCCACCCACACGGTGCGCGTGAGCGACGGCACCTTGGCGGCCGCTGCGCGCGCGATCGTCGCGGTATCCGTGGCCTTGCCCCGGCGCGTGAGCGTGCCGCAGGCGAACAGCAGCTTTGCTTCGCACGACGCCAGCCGCTCGCGCAGTGCGTCCTCGCCGTAGCCGCAGAAAATCGGGACGAACCGGGCGCCGAGCTTCATCGTCGCAAACAGCACCACCACCGTCGGCACCTGCATCGGCGCGTAGAGCCCGACGCTGTCGCCGGCCTTCACGCCCGCCGCCCGCAGCGCACCCGCACAGCGGTTCACCAGCCCGGAGAGCGCGGCAAACGTGACCCGTCGCGACTCCTCCGCCCGGCCGGAATCGGATTCATAAAACAGCGCCGTCTCTCCGCCGTGGCCGTCGCGCACGTGGCGGTCCACGCAGTTGTGCGCGACATTGACCTGTCCGTTCGAAAACCAGCGCGTCCACGGAAACCCGCGCGACTCGTCCTTCACTGTGGCGTAGGGCCGTGTCCACTCGACGCCGCAATCCTTCATCGCCGCGTCCCAGAACCAAGCCGTGTCGCGCACCGAGGCCGCGTGCAGCTCGTCCAGGGTCGCGTGACCATGCTGTTTCATGAACCGCGCCACATGCGAGTCGCGGGTCCAAGCGTGGTCCTCAGGGCGCCAGATGAAAGGGGACATATTAATTTAACACGAAGACCGCCAAGGGCACAAAGCACGAGCCGATTTCCGTCTTCGTGAACTTCGGATGCTTCGTGGTTAAGCCAGCTCCACGCACACCGCCAGGCCCTCGCCGCCACCGATGCAGATCGCGGCGACGCCGCGCTTGAGTCCGCGCTCCTTCAGCGCCGCCAGCAAAGTGACCACGATCCGCGCCCCGCTCGCGCCAATGGGATGGCCCAGTGAAATCGCCCCGCCGCGCACGTTGATTTTCTCATGGGGGACGCCGAGCTCCTGCATGAACGCCATCGGCACCACGGCAAAGGCCTCGTTCACCTCCCAAAGATCGACGTCGCTGACCTTCCAGCCGGCGCGGGTGAGCGCGGTTTGGGTGGCGACCACGGGTGCCGTCGTGAACCAGAGCGGGTCCTGGGCGTGGCCGCCAAAGGCCACGATCCGCGCGAGGGGCTTGAGCTTCTTCGCCTTGGCCGTGTCCGCCGTCGCCAGTACCAGCGCCGCCGCGCCGTCATTGATCGTGGACGCGTTGGCCGGGGTAATCGTGCCGGCTTTATCGAAGACGGGCTTCAGCGTGGGCACCTTGTCGTATTTCACCTTCGCCGGGCCCTCGTCCTGCGCGACCTGGGTGACGCCACCCTTCGCGTCGGTGATTTCAACCGGGGTGATTTCCGCCGCGAAACGCCCGTCCTTCTGTGCGGCGTTGGCCCGTTGGAACGAGGCGATGGCATAGGCGTCCTGCTGCTCGCGGGTGAAGCTGTACTTTGCCGCGCATTTCTCCGCGCAGTTGCCCATGTGGAGGTTGTTATACGGGTCCCAGAGCCCATCCAGGATAAGTGAGTCAATAACCTGCTGATTACCGAGCCGGTAACCGTCGCGCGCCTTCGGCAGCAGGTAGGGCGCGGCGCTCATGTTCTCCATGCCGCCCGCAACCACCAGCGTAGCCGCATCCAGCGCGAGGGCGTGGGCGCCCTGCATGATGGCCTGCAGGCCGGAGCCGCAGACCTTGTGAATCGTCACCGCGCGCGCCGAGTGCGGGAGCCCCGCCGCCAACGCCGCCTGCCGCGCCGGGGCCTGGCCCTGTCCGGCTTGGAGCACGTTGCCCAGCAAGACGTCGCTCACTTCCGCCAGCGCGACGCCGGCCTGCGCGAGCGCACCCTTGATCGCGGACGCCCCCAGCCGGGACGCGGGCACGCCGGCGAGGGCGCCTTGGAACGAGCCCAGCGGGGTGCGCGTGGCAGCGAGGATGACAATCTCAGAGGTAGGCATGGGGGTAATTTTTTCTGTCATTCTGAGCGAAGCGAAGAATCCAGTGAGACTCTGCCGGCGATGTCCAATTGGATTCTTCGCTTCGCTCAGAATGACAAAGGCTTAATCCGGTCGCTCGAGCGAAAACGTGTCCCGCGTCGTGGTGTAATCATCTCCACCCAGCCGGCCGACAAGGTCGAGCTTGTGTGTGTCAGGCCGGCCATCGGCACCGAGCACGTCGTCAGAGATATGCGCGGCGAGGATGCGGCCGAAGATCACGTGCGCCGCCAGCGGCCCCTCGCCAATGTTCACGATCCGGTCGAGCCGGCACTCGAACGCCACCGGCGCCGCCGCCACCCGCGGCGGGCGGACGAGATCGGACGGCGCGGACACGATGCCAAATTTTTCAAACTCACTCTCGCCGTACGGCAGCAGCGCCGCGCAGGCGTTCATCTGCTCCGCGAGGCGGTGCGACACCAGGTTGATGACGAACTCCGGCACGGCCTCGATGTTGCGCACGGTGTCCTTCTTCCCGCCCTGCCGGTTGTTGACCGGGCAGAACATCAGCGTCGGCGGATTCGCGCACACCCCCTGGAAAAAGCTGAAGGGCGCCAGGTTGGTCTTGCCCTCCGCGGAAATCGTCGAGGCCCAGGCGATGGGCCGCGGCATGATGGTGGTGACCATCCATTGGTAGGCCTCGCGCGCAGGAAGGGCGGAAAAATCAAGTCGCATAGGGAGAAGAGGTCAGTGGTTTGATGCAGGTCGGGCTTTACGCCCGACAGCCGCTCGGGTTCACCCGCATGAAAGAGAGGTAAGCCAGGAAATCCGGAAAGAGCAAAGCCCTCTGGTTCCTCTGATTGTCATGCTGCGCGCAGCGAAGAATCCGGTGCGAGTTTGCCGCGGGCTTCGGCGTAATCCTGCTGGATCTTTCACTTCGTTCAGGATGACAAACTGAGTCAGCCCAGCCAGCTCAGCGGGTAGTCCGGGTCGTCCATCGCCAGCGCCTCCGGCGTCAGTTGCAACGGATACTGCGTGTCGAACATCACCGCGAGTTCCTCCGTGCGTTGGGCATCAAAGCTCTTGAGCGTCGTGCCCGGGTGCGGCCCGTGCGGGATGCCCTGCGGGTGCAGTGTGAACGACCCCGGCTCCACGCCCTTCCGCGAGCCAAACTGTCCGCGCACGTAAAACAGCACCTCGTCGGCCTCCGTGTTGTCATGCGCCCATGGCACCTTCACCGCCTCCGGGTGGTGGTCCAGCCAGCGCGGCGCAAAGGTGCACACCACATAGCCGCGGATCTCGAACGTCTGGTGAATCGGCGGCGGCAGGTGCACCGTGCCGGTGAGAGGCTCAAAATCATTCGCGTTGAAGGTGAACGGATAAAGGTAGCCGTCCCAGCCCACGACGTCGAACGGGTGGCTCGCCATCACCACCTTCGTCAGCCGCGCGCGATCCTTGAGCAGGATGGCAAAATCCCCTTCTTGCTCGGTCGGCCCAAGTTCGGTCGGCCCGTGGAAATCACGTTCGCTGTACGGCGCACCCATCCGGATCTGGCCCTCGGGGTGCAGGTAGCGCGCCGGGATTCGCACCGGGTGCGCCGACTCGAGGATCAGGTAGTCCTCTTTCGCGATATCGTCCGGCACCAGCCGGTAAATCGTGCCGCGCGGGATGACGATGTAGTCGTCCTGCCGGTAACGCAGCCGCCCGAAGTTCGTTTCCAGCCAGCCCCCGCCGCCCCACACGAAGATGATGTCGTCGCTCTGCCCATTGCGGTAGAAATCATAACCCGCAGCCATCGCCGTCGCCGGCCGGCAGCGCGAACAGGTCATATCCACGTTGAACATCAGCGGCACCCGTCCCGTGTAGGGATCCCCGCGGCGCGGCAGCTGGAACGATTTCAGGTGATGGTGCCGCAGCGGCAGCGGCGCC
>Ga0209829_10000713_pt1 | contig 28992 bp, 27 predicted proteins | sample C_140205_EF_Meta_FD_187311 | JGI IMG/M metagenome (GOLD analysis project Ga0209829, IMG submission 187311) | Freshwater microbial communities from Lake Croche, Canada to study carbon cycling - C_140205_EF_MetaG (SPAdes) (version 2) | ecosystem: Environmental > Aquatic > Freshwater > Lake... | reverse complement strand
CAAACCCATCCTTGGCCTCGATGTCTGGGAACACGCCTACTACCTGAACTACCAAAACCGTCGCCCCGACTACATCACGGCGTTCTGGAACGTCGTGAACTGGAAGGCCGTCGAAGCCAACTACGCCGCCGCGATCGCCTAAAGCACTGGAATATTTCCAAACAAAAGCCGCACCTTGCGAGGTGCGGCTTTTTTGCGGAATAACTGCGGGTGATGTTTACGGCGTGAGCACGCTCGCCTGAGAAACCGGCCCCAGATTTGAAGTCGAGATTCGCTTACTTTGGCCCGACTCAGTATCGAGAATGCTCAGCACGCTCGAATTCCGATCGCGCGCCGTATAAATCAGGTGGCGGCCATCCGGCAACCAACTCGGTTCGACGCCATCAAAGTCCGCCTTCGACACGACCTCCGCCTTGCCCTTGGAAAAGTCATACACGGCGATCTGGTAACGATTACCTTCCACCCGCACGGTGCAGGCGATTCTTTGCGGATTGCCCCGGCTCCAATCTGGCTCGGCGGTGTAGCGGAAACCCGACATGAGGCGCTGTGGCGTGCCACCGGACGCCGACATCACGTAGAGCTGCGGCCCCGGTTCCATCGTGAAAACCAAACGTCCGCCATCCGGCGACCAACAGGGCGACGACTTCACTGCATCCGAGCGAGTCTTACGCGACACCTGTCGGCCCTGCGCTGTGCTCGTATAGATTTCCGGCGTGCCCTCGCCGCTCAAGACCATCGCGACCTGTTGCCCATTTGGACTAAACCGGGCGCCCTGGTTGGTCCCGCGGAAACTCACAAACGTGTCGTGCCGACCCGTCGCGACATCGAGCAGGAAAATATCGGGAAAGCCGGATTTATAAAAGCTCGTGTAAATGATCTTCGAACCATCCGGCGACCAACGCGGCATCAGCGCGAGCGCGTTGTCGTGGGTGATCTGCTTCGCTTCGGTGAAAAACAAATCTGCCGTGCAGACCTCCTTCACCTTTCCACCATCGCGGATAAACGTGATTTTCGAGGCAAAAAATCCTTTCAGGCCCAAGCCGTTGGTCTTCTCGACCGCCAGATCGGCCGCGCGGAGGAGCGCATTCCGTGCGTTGGTGCCCGTCACGATTTCGGAGGCCACTGCCGTGCCGGCCAGGCCCTTGGTGATATCCACGCGCACTTGGTTGGCGCCCGCCGCCGAGAATTTCACATCGAATGCCTGTCCGCTCGCCACGAGTTTGTAGCGGCCGTGCGCCCCAAACGCGCGCAGCGCGAGGTCGTTGAGGTCGGCGGTGTTTCCGGAAACACGGATCGGCACGGTGTTCTTGTCGACCCCGATGACGACGTCACCGAGACTACTGCGTTGCGCGAGCAACGGTGCGGCCACCAACCCGAGGAGCATGCAGAGGTGCGAAAATGATTTCATGAAGAAAAGTGCTGCGCGAATGAATCGCACGATTCCGCATTTCTATTTGCGCGGCACCGCCGCATAACAACTCTTATTTACTCACAATCTCGAACCCCTTCCAAAACTTGACCTCCGACGAAATCAAAGAGCACCTCAAACAAGTCAAATATCCCGGCTTCAGCCGTGACATCGTGTCCTTCGGCCTCGTCCGCTCGGCCGGCATATTTGACGGCGTCGCGAAAGTCTCGCTCGCCCTTACGACGAGCGATCCCAAGGTCCCGCTCCACATTAAAACCGAGGTCGAGAAATGCCTCCGCGTGATCCCGGGCGTAAAGGAAATCCTCGTGGAGGTTTCCGTGGCCCCCGCGAAAGCTCCCCCGACCGCTGGCACCGGGTCCGGCGGCAATCTCGGCGGCAATTCCGCCGCTCCTAAAACCATCCAATACGCAGTCGCCATCGCCTCGGGCAAAGGCGGCGTCGGCAAGAGCACGTTTTCCGTCAACCTCGCGGCCGCCCTCGCCCAACTCCTGTCGCTCCAAGGCCGCCCGGGCCGGGTCGGCCTGATGGATTGCGATATCTACGGCCCCAGCGTCCCGCTGATGATGGGCATTCAAGGTCGTCCCGAAGTCGACGGCGACTCCCTCGTGCCCATGGAGCGCCACGGCGTAAAAGTCATGAGCATGGGCTTCCTGGTCGACGACAACACCCCGGTCGTGTGGCGCGGCCCGATGATCATGAAGACGATTCAGCAGTTCGTGCAGAACGTCCGTTGGGGCGAACTCGATATTCTGTTGGTCGACCTTCCCCCAGGCACCGGCGATGCCCAGCTCTCTCTCGTCCAGACGCTTCCACTCGATGGGGCCATTATCGTCACGACCCCCCAACCCGCCGCCACGAACGTCGCCCGCAAGGGAGGATTAATGTTTCAGAAGGTGAACGTGCCCATCATCGGTGTCGCGGAGAACATGAGTTTCTTCGTCGATCCGGCTGGCCAAAAGCATTCTCTTTTCGGTTCCGGCGGTGGTATCCTCACTGCCGAGAAACTGGGCACCGTACTACTCGGCCAAGTTCCGCTTATTCCAGAAATTCGCGAGGGCGGCGACTCCGGCGTCCCCATCGTGGTGAGCGCCCCCCAAAGCATCGCGGGCCAAACGTTTCGGGACATCGCGCAAGAACTCCTGGCTAAACTCGCCAAACCCTCGGCGCCTCGCGTGTAACAATACGGAAAAATAGCGGGCATTGACACACCGGAAACGCTCGCTCTCATTCACACCGCGTTAAGCTGCATGACTTTTCCCGTCCAAGAGCCGTCGACCTCCCGCGAGTTCGTTAAACAATCCAGCCTCTACCAGGAGTTCCTGGCTGAGCGGGAGGAAATCCTGAAACACAAGTGGCTCGAGTCAGAGCGACTGGGCTACGACGTCGGTTTTGAGCGCGCACTCCTCGACTGGATTCGCAAACACCGCGAAGGCTGGCGTGCAGCCCGCCGTCATCAAAACGTCGGGTCGGGCGGTTCCTCCACTCCGTTTGCCACCGCGCTCAGCGAGAAGAAGGCGAACTGAGAAAGCCCGCGCCTGAGCCGGCGGGTTAGGGCAATGAAAAAGCCGGGCTGGTGGCCCGGCCTTGAAAGTAATGCGACGCTCGAGGGTGTCGCGTAGAGTTACTTGATCTCCTTGTGAAGGGTGTGGCGCTTGAGATGAGGATTGTATTTCTTCTTCTCAATGCGCTCGGTCACGGTCTTCTTATTGCGGAACGTGAGGTAACGGGAGGCGGGTTTGCCCTCTTTTTTGGCTTCTGTGCACTCCAAGGTGACGAGTTCTTGCATGGTATTAAATGGTTGAAAGGTGAGGAGGAAACGGTCCGCCCGGGCAGGTGCAACCTCAATCTTTGACCGCAAGCAGCGTCGTTAGCGCCGTTTCTCGGTTAATGGAAGCATCACGCCACGTCGAAACAGGGTCACCTGGCTCGTGCTCGACGAGACCACGATCGCGATACAATTGGCCGCCACGCTGATTGCCGCCGCCGCGGCATGGCGGCTTCCCAGCCCGCTCGGAAGCGGATGATCACTATCGGTGGCCTGGATGAGACTACCTGCGGATTCCACCACGCCATCGCCCCGAATAATAAAAGCCCCGTCGATCGACGAAAATTCTTTCACGGTCTCATCCATGAAAGGATTAAGGATATTCCGCTCCTCCTCTTTGTAACCAAAGAACGGATTGAGCACCAGAGGCTTCACAAACTTCGCCACCTTTTCGTCGTCGCCCACCACAAATAGACAACCAACGGGACGACCTTCGCGCCCCTCGACCGCCAGCTCGGTGGCGACCGCGATCACCCGCTCCAACACTTCGGGTTTCACATCTTCCGGAAGCAAGTCCGAGGTCTGGCCCGTCAGTAGCGTTTGAAATTCGCGCTCGATATCGACCACGACCAAGGTGTCGAACTGGTTGCTGCCGGTCATACCATCGAGGCAGCAAATGCGGTCCGTAAACTTGATCACTCCGCGCGTCAGGGCCACGAGAATGGCGCTGCGCAACTGCGCCATGCGCTGGTTCGAAAACGAACGCACTTGGATCGTCTCAGCAAAAGCCCGCTCGTCTTCGCCGGGCTCAATCGGATTGCGCGTGACGAGGATGGTTTTGAGTTTCGACTCGATCGCTCCGCGCTCAATCCCGCCGATAAACGTATCGCCAAATACCATGATCGCCCCGCAGCCCGCACCTTTCGCCACGCGCTCGGCCTCGCGAAACATGAGACGGTTGACGCGATTTTGCTGTGCCTGCACTGGACGGATGCCGCCGAATCCGCCAATCAACTGCTCGTGAAGTGCGTCGAGATCGGACGCGTTGACGAGGCGATCAACGAGTTCCTTTTCCTTTACCTGTCGTGCAATCGAAGCGAGCACCTGCAGGTAATCTCGCGCCTTTTCTCCCGCGATCAGCATCACAATGAGATGCACCCGTTCGTCACCCGCTGCGCCGTCATGGCGAATGCCCACGCGACTGCGGCCGATCGCCAAAATATAGCGCCGACTCATTTTCACCCGCACGTGCGGCAAGGCCACGCCGAGTCCAAGATAGGTCGTCATGGTGCTCTCCCGGGCGAGCAAACCCTTCAGCAGCGACTCCGGCTTCAGGTCGGAAAAACTCTCCACACAAACCGCCAGCAGCTCCTGCAACCCGCCCTCGAGGTCGTGGCTCCGCAAATCAACGATTCGGCCCCGCGCGATGATTTTGTCGAGCCGCATTAGCTGTGTGGATCAGCTCTTATTTCTCCCACTCAAGCGCGCCTTTTTTCACCTCATAGACGAGGCCCAACACCAACACGCCAATGAAGAATAAAATGGGGCCCAGAATCGCGATGTGATTCGCCAAAAATTCACGATAGATAAACGTCCACGGCACCAAAATCACAATCTCGAGATCGAAGAGCATGAAGAGCAGCGCGGTGACGTAAAATTTCACCGAGAACCGCGAATGCACGATACTCGCGTCGGAAATACCGCACTCGTAGGCGGAATCCTTGATCTTTGTGTGTTTCGCCCGCTGGCCAAAGAAGTGGCTCGCCGCAATGATGAAGCCCGTGATACCGGCTGCCAGCACGGCTTGGATCAGAAAAGGAAGATACGCGGCAGAAGTCATAGCGTTTGGTTGCTCCTGAATTGGGCGCAGCGGAACGATGGCCGCAAGCGGGAATTTCGATTCCCGCCGCAGCGCGTCCGTTGCCACGCTCACTCCACTGGCACGATCTTCACCGTCTTTGTCTTGGTGGACCCTACGCCGAGCGATTCCGCGAATTCGAGGGTGCGAATTTCATCCGAAATATCAATGAAGCCCCCCTTCTTGCGCAGTGCATTCATCCGATCGCGCAAGAGCGAATCCAACATCACGGGATCCGTGCTCAGCCACAGGAGCGGCTCGGAATTCGAGTAGAGCGAATTGAAGAATGGTCCACCGATGAACTGGTAGTGTTCGAGGCTCGTAAGCGTAAACATCCAAGTCTGGCGCAACTCGGGGATCGCACTCATCTCGGCGACCGCCGCCGGTGCATTGGCGGGTGACCGGAAAAACCGCGCGGTATTCGACGCATTCCACAGCGTGGCGTTCACCAAAGCTCCGTTGACGCCGAGAGTCGGGTGGTCCGTGTAAACCGGAAGGTTGATCCAAAAATCCGCATCCAAGAATAGCGGCGTCGCGAGGAAGCTCTTGCGATCCTCGTCCTTCGACGAGGTATTCGACACACCCTCGGTCTGTTTCTCTGCAAAAATCGGATCGAACCGCTGCGGGAGCGGCGAATCGTAGAACCACACCGGGTCGTAGAACCGGCCGGACTCAAGCACGTAAACCGGATTACCGTTGAACGGCGTCGTGCCCGACACCAACGACGGCAGGTAGCCCGTCATGCGCAGGCGGAGCGCGTTGAGGCCGACGAGGAAGATATCCTTATTTTCAAAACCGCGGCGCACCAAGGCCGCGATCACCGCTTTCACGAGCGGCACCGGCGTGGCCATGCCCGGACCAGAATCGGCATAGACCTTCAATCCAGCCTTTTTCTTGGCCCCCGGCACGAGCTTTTTTCCTGTAGTTTTTTCGAAATTAGCGATCAGTAATTCAACTTGTTTGTCGTAGCTCGCCTCGTCGAACTTTGGGAGACTCGCCTGCCACACGGGCTCCGGCGGCGGGGCTTTTTGTGCCGCAGCCGGTGCAGCCGAACGCAGGGCCGGAGCTACGGCCAAAAAGACTGCACAAATTATTGGGAGAACTTGAAATCGCATGTGGTGTTTGTCGCCTCGGACCGGATGAAGTTTCCTCGGAAGCCGCGAAACTTGGTCAAGGGCGCGCGAACTTGACAGCCGGGTGGTCCAGTTGAAAGTGCATTCTTTTCGGCCCGTGCCGCGTCTAATTATGGAGGGGTTCGATTCGCCGCTCCGCCCTCCCTCGCTCAATGCCCGTCATCAAACCTACCTGCGTCCGCGACCTCAAGCTGCGCGTCAACCTCGCCGACGTCGTGTCGCGCATGGTTACGCTCCGCAAGGCCGGCGGCGCCCGACTCAAGGGCCTGTGCCCGTTTCACAACGAGAAGACGCCGTCCTTTAACGTCGATCCAGACAAGGGCTACTACCACTGCTTTGGCTGCGGAAAAAGTGGCGACATCATCTCGTTCGTTCGCGAAACCGAACAACTGAATTTCTCCGAAGCCGTTGAAGCACTCGGCAAACGCTTTGGCATACCCATCGAATACGAAGAGGGCTCGGGCGGCCCCAGCAACGCCGACCGCACCCTGCGCCAGGAGGTGTTCGACCTCCACGACGCGGCGGCCGAACACTATTTTCAGGCGTTCAAAGCCAAAGATGCGACCGGCGATGCCATGCGCCTCCTCTGGACCGAAAAACGCCGTTTCGCCCCCGAACTCGCCGACGAGTTCAAGATCGGCGCGGCGGACGCGCAGGGCAGCGGGCTGGGTGCCGCCATGATGCGCCGAAAATTCTCCGAGGAGGCACTGCGACGGTGCGGACTATTTTTCATTTACGACGACGCCGCGATCACCCTCCAAACCCTGCGTCCGCGTTTTCGTGGTCGTCTGATGATCCCGATCCGCGATCACCAAGGGCGCGTGTGTGCGTTTACCGCGCGCCAAACCGACCTGACGCCCGACGACGATCCGGCGAAGGACGCCAAATACGTCAATTCACCCGAGACCCCGATTTTCACGAAGGGAAACTTGCTCTTCAACCTCGACCGCGCCCGCACCGCCGTGGGCGAGGGCAAGCCGTTTGTCATGGTCGAAGGTCAACTCGACGCTCTGCGCTGCTGGTCCGTCGGGCTCAAGACCGCCATCGCCCCCCAAGGCACCTCCATCACCGAAGGCCAACTCGTCCTGCTCCGTCGCTACCACAATCAGGTGGAGTGCTTCTTCGATAGCGATGGCGCGGGCCAAAAAGCCGCCCTGAGGTTCCTCCCGATGGCCCTGAAAGCCGGGCTCGAGATTCGGTTTCTAACGTCGACGGGCGACGGCAAGATCGACCCCGACCTGCTCTTTCTTGAACGCGGTCTAGCGGCCTACGGTGAAGTCCGCCGTGGAGCCCAAAGTGCGATGACGTTCGCCTGCCGGGCCGCCCTACCCGATCCGTTGACCGCCTCGGCCGAACTCAAATCACGCGCCGCGCAAACGGTCTTCGAGATCATCGCTAACGCAGAGAGCGAGGTCACACGATCCGAGTTTATCAACGAAACCTCGTCCAATCTGCGCCTTCCGTTAGCCGCCGCCCAAAAGGACTTTCAAACGTTTTTGCATCGCCAGCACCGTCAGGCCGCCGCTCGACCCGCTGCAAATGTTCCGGCATCCGCTCCTACGCCGCCGCATACCTCTCATACCCCGGAGCGCGACCTCCTCATGCTTTGCCTGCATTTCGAGGCGATCGGCAAGCCCCTGAGCGTGTCATTGCCGCATGATTGGATCGACCTCGCGCACCCCGCCGGACAGCTATTAAACCGTTTCCTCGGCGAATTTGAACACGACCTGTGGCCGGGCAAGGACCACCTAGAGAACCTCCTCGAATCCGATGCCGAGCGCTCTCTCGTGGCGGGCCTGTTGTTTGAAACCCCCGGTTTCGAGGACCCAAAAAAGGTCGCCCAAGAGGGATTGCGCCTCCTCCGCAGCCGGGCGCTGGAGCCCCGCCTGCGGCAAATAGAACTTGCCTTGGCCAACCCCCATGCGGACATTGAATCTGACCCAATTTCACTCTTGAAAGAACGTTCCGAACTGCACCGCCTGCTCCGCCAACCCATCACGTTGGCCGTTTCCGCCTGACCATTTTTCCGTCCGCTCAGTCCTTCATCCTTCCATGCCGCGCAAAGCCAAGTCCGATTCCGTCGATTCAGCTCAATCCGAAGCCGTCGAGGCCGTCCTCGCCAAGAACCCGCCTGCTGGCGCCGACGGGGCCACCCCCGGCGCTGAAATCCCTGCCGGTGGCATCAACGACAAGATACGTCACCTGATCCGGCTCTCGAAAGAGCAGGGATACCTCACGTTCGACGACATCAACGAGGCACTGCCCGAGTCTGTCGAAAACCAAGAGGAGATCGATAACGTCCTCTCCATTCTCCAAAATCTGGAGATCGAAATCCTCGAGCCCGATCAGGTCGAAGATTACAAGGCTCGCCAAGAAGAGGCCGAAGAAGAGGAAAGCCGCACGTCGCAAAATGACATCCTCGACGACCCGGTCCGGATGTATCTCAAGCAGATGGGTCAGGTCCCGCTCCTCACGCGAGAGCAGGAAGTTGAAATTTCCAAGCGCATCGAAAATGCCGAATTGAAGGCGCAAACCGCGCTCTTTGAAGCATCGGCCGTCGGCAACTACATCGGCACCCTGGGCGCCAAACTCCTCAACCGCGAGGAGCGCTTCGACCGCGTCGTCATCGACAAGAAAATCGATTCCCGGGAAGCCTATTTCAAAGGCCTGCCCAAGCTTGTCGAGAGCACGCAACATTCCGAAGCCGGCACCGCCGAAGCCTGGGCTGAATACCTCCACGCCAAAGGTGAGGCCGAAAAGAAGAAGGTCCTCGCGAAGTTCCGGAAGCGCGAGAACGTGCTCCGCGCCTACTTCGCGAAGTTTTTCTTCAAGCTGAAAGTCTACGAGGAATACCTCGAAAATCTCCGTCCCACGCTCGAGGAAATCGATTCGCTCAATCAACAGCTTGATCGCGCCAAGCATCCAAAAACAAAGAAGGACGCGGCCATCGACACGAAGGCTATCCACACTCGCCTCAAGCAAATCGAAGCAACGCAGCGGATCGCTCCGACCGAGCTTCAGCGCGTCGTCAACCAGACTTCCATCCACGTCCGCGAAGCCCACAAGGCCAAGACCGAGATGGTCGAGGCTAACCTTCGCCTCGTGATCTCCATCGCGAAGAAATACACGAACCGCGGTCTCTCATTCCTTGACCTTATCCAAGAGGGCAACATGGGCCTGATGAAGGCAGTCGAGAAATTCGAATACCGCCGCGGCTATAAATTCTCCACCTACGCCACCTGGTGGATCCGCCAGGCCATCACCCGCTCGATCGCCGACCAGGCGCGCACTATCCGCATCCCGGTCCACATGATCGAGACCTTGAACAAGGTCATGCAGGTGCAGAAACAACTCCTGCAGGAATACGGCCACGAACCGACACCCGACGAGGTCGCCGACGAGATGAATCTGCCGGTCGAACGCGTCCAACAGATCATGAAGATGGCGCAGCAGCCCATCTCCCTTCAATCACCCGTCGGTGATGGCGACGACACGTCCTTCGGTGATTTTATCGAAGACAAATCGGCCGAAAACCCCTACGACATGACGGCCTATTCGCTCCTCCGCGAAAAGATCGTCGACGTCCTCGACTCGCTCACCGAGCGCGAGCGCCGCGTTCTCTCGCTCCGCTTCGGTCTGGTCGACGGCTACAGCCGCACCCTCGAGGAAGTCGGCAAACAGTTTAAGGTCACCCGCGAACGCATCCGTCAGATCGAGGCCAAAGCTCTACGCAAGATGCGCCACCCAACGCGCATTCGCCAGCTCCACGGATTCTTCGACGCCGAACAAATCGACAACGCGCAAAATCTGATGAAGATCGCCGCAACCTCCCGTCCCGGCGGCGCTCCCGCTCCCGCCGCACCCGCCAGCGGCGGTCCGCTCGGATCAGGCAGTCTAACTGGTGGGCTCGGGTTTCCTACTCCGAAACTCTAAACCGTCCGGCGGCCGGCAAACAGCCGGGCCCAATCGCAGATGATTTTCACCGCCAGACTGCTCACGCTACTGGCGGTGATTGCTTGGGTAACGGGCTGCACGTCGATCACGCGACCGTCGTCCGCCGCCTCACCGGCAGGGCGCAGCGAGGTCATGGTTGCAGCGCCTATCACCGCTTTGGCCGCCAGCCCACGAAAACTGGTCGGTCGCGTCCTAGCGATCGACCTCGCACGCGGATTCGCCTTTGTCACGCTCACCAACGAACCGCCGTCGTCTGCCCTCGCCAACGGGGCCGAACTGATTTCACGCACCGACGACCTTCGCGAAACCGCCCGCATGATCACAGCGCGCACCACCCGCGGACGTATTCTAGCCACCCAAATCATCTCGGGGCAACCCACGCCGGGCGACGAAGTTGTCGCCTTCGCCCCTTAAGATAACGCTTTCCCGCTTTACAGGTCGAAACGGCAGCCTACCTTCTTCCCCCTATGACCACGCTCACCACTTTTTTCGCGGGCATCATGGGCCTTGGGCCCGGAGAACTCGTCATCATTCTGATCATTCTTCTCGTACTGTTCGGTGGGAGTAAACTTCCGGCCCTTGCAAAGGGCATCGGCCAGTCGATGAAGGAATTCAAAAAGGCCGCTAAGGACGAAGAACCCGAGACCAATCCGGCTGCCGCTCCCGCCCCTGCCGTCGAAGTAAAGAAGCCAGAGCCGGTCAAGACCCACGGATCGAACTGAGTTCCCTACGGCCCGGCAACGGAGCTCCATCCACCTTTAACGCGCCCGCATAAGGCGCGTTTTTCATTTCAATCGGCCTTCACATCTTGGACGGATTCGTCGGCCCGCTCTCGCACCCATTCCTTGAAGGCCGCAATGTGGACTGGCGCACCTAGCGCGAGAACCTCATCGCCGCCTCGCAGGAATTCTTGGGCGCTGGGATTAAGAATGCGAACGCCACCTCGATTGACGCCCGCGATTTGCACTCCGTGGTTTTGGGCTGGCGATAGTTCCCCCAGCGTTCGGCCGGCCGCGCGGCTCCCACTGGGCACCTTGACCGCCTCCATTCGAACCTCCTCGAACAATGAGTCAGCAACGGGCGCACCGGAAACGCCGGCTAGAAAAACTTTCCCAGCCTTCACTTGCTCGGAGGTGCCCAGCAGCAGCACCTTGTCCCGCGGGTAAAGGACGGCCTCCGGCGGCGGCAGTGGAATCATGAATCCTTGTCGCTCAATCCCGACCACCGAACAGCCAAAACGTGACCGCAATTTAAGCTCGGCAATCCTTTTACCCTGGCAATCGGCGAGGTCTGGCAACGTGCAATCAATCATATGGAGATTCCATTCGCTATGTGGCTGCAGCCACGGCGCCGTCGTCGACGTCATCTTATTGTCGCCCGTCTCGATCACACTCATCAGCTCCACTTCCATTTCGCTGTGCCAGTAGATGAGTTTTCGCCGCAGCAACAACAGCGCTCCACCGGCCACGACCGCGCTGAACAACAGTAGATTCTTCCCCATGCCATCCGCCGGCTGAATGGCCGCGAGCCAAACAAACATCCCGCCGCCGGCGAGAATCTTCAGCACGGTCTCCACTAAGGGACGCAGTCGATGCGCATGGAGCCGCCCCTTTGTCGAAACCTCCGCATAGAGCATCGACATGGCCGATACGTTCCGCCAGATCGCGACCAGCGGCGCGAGCGTGACCAAGATCAGCACCGTCCAGAAAACCTTCTCCAACCCCTGCGGAAACAGCCAGTCAGCCCCCAGCCACTCCTCGGCCATCGAAAAAAAATGCCCCGAAAAAACCACGACCCCGGTCACGAACAGCATTCCCACCCCCACCTGAATCAGGCGCTTCCGGCTCAACTGCCAAAGCAGATTCCGTGACCGCCGCTGGTGCATTCCGTCGAGCCAACCGTGGTACGCGCGCACCCATGTTGCCACCCAACGCGGCTGGCCGGCGATCACTGCGTCGGCGATTTGTTCCGACCGGCGCGTCAGCAACGGCGCAAACAACGTGGTCAACAGCGACACCCCTACCGCCATCGGATAAAACCGCACCGGCACAACCGCCGCCGTCACGCCCAGCTGGGCAATAATAAATGAAAACTCACCGATTGGCGTCCCCGTAAGGCCGGTGCGCAACGCGTCTTTCATCGGCGTGCCGACCAGCGTCAACCCGGTGGTCACTGCCAACGGCCTCGCCGTCAGCGTAAACGCGGCTACGCCCACAATCAGCCCCGCCGAAGCCCATAACTCCCGCAGGTCGATCTGCATCCCAATCGCGACAAAAAACACGGCACTAAACACGTCACGCATGCCCTCAAAGGTTCGCTCGACCTGATGCCGATGCGACGTCTCCGCAACGATTGTCCCGAGCAAGAAAGCCCCCAGCGCCGGAGAATAGCCTGCCTGCACGGCGACCACCGCCACGCCAAACAGCAGCGCCGCCAGCCCCAAGGTTTGCCATTCCTCGTCCGCCGAGACGCTCATCCGTTTGAGCAACCAAGGCACCAAGAGGAGCCCCAAAACGCCTACCAGCACGACAAACGCGCCTAGCTGCAGCAAGGTCCCGCCGACCTGCGCCCCTCCCGCTGTCTCGATTTTCACCATCGAATTCAACAACGTCAGCATCACCACCGCGACGACGTCCTCGATCACCGACACCCCCATCGCGAGTTGCCCTGCCCGTTCGTGATTTGAACCCGTTTCGTGTAATATTTTTCCGATGATGGCCGACGACGACACCATCAGCATCCCGGCGAGAAATAGACTCTCGGTGCTCGTCCACCCGAGCGAAGCCCCCAACAGACGGGCGAGATAATACATCACGATTGCCCCGCAAAACGTGGCCAACATTAGCCCCGGGCCCAACCGCCTCATTTTCCGCAGACTCAGCCCGAGTCCGATCGCAAACATCAGAAACACCAAGCCCACCTGCGCCAACGTCTCGATGCTGCCCACATCGTGGATGAGGGCCAGAATCGGCGACTTCGGGCCCGCCACCATCCCAGCCAGAAGAAACCCCACGACAACCGACAAACCGATCCGTTGGCACAACCATCCCACCACGCCCGCCACCACGAGAACGACTGCGAGATCTTGGATGAAAAAAAGTCCGTGCATGTCGACGCACTCAAGAAGACGCGACCTACGACCCCGCTCGTCAAGCCCGCGGGCACTACGTCCGGAAATCTCGCGCAACCTCCGTTTTCCCTCGTTGACACCCCCCCCGCCCACCGATTCGTTTCCGTCGGCGGCAACGCCGCCACTCGCTCCCCGCTCACGCAATCATGGCCAACATCTTCGGCTACTTCTCCAACGACATCGGCATCGACCTCGGCACCGCCAACACGCTTGTTTACGTAAAGGACAAGGGCATCGTACTGCGCGAGCCCTCCGTCGTCGCCCTCGACACCGTGTCCCGCAAAGTCCGCGCCGTCGGCGACGAGGCGAAGAAGATGCTGGGTCGCACACCCGGCAATATCACCGCAATCCGCCCGATGAAAGACGGCGTCATCGCCGACTTCGACGTCACCGAGGCGATGCTGCGCTACTTCATTCGCAAGGTCTCAAGCGGCTCGTTCCGCGCTCCGCCCCGCGTCGTGATCGCGATTCCTTCCGGCATTACCGAGGTGGAAAAACGCGCCGTCAAAGAATCCGCCATGCATGCCGGAGCACGCGACGTCATCACGATTCCCGAGCCCATGGCCGCCGCGATCGGCGTCGGACTACCCATCGATGAACCTGCCGCCAACATGATCGTCGACATCGGCGGCGGCACGACCGAGATCGCCGTCATTTCCCTCAACGGCATCGTTTTTTCAAAATCCATCCGTGTCGCGGGTGACGAGTTGGACAGCGCCATCATCGATTACATGAAGCGCGCCTATAACCTGCTGATCGGCGAGCGCACCGCCGAGGAAATCAAGTGCCGGGTCGGTTCCGCTTACCCGCTCGACGAAGAGCTCACGATGGAAGTCAAAGGCCGCGACTCCGTAGCCGGTCTGCCCAAGACCATTCACATCACCTCTCAGGAAATTCGCGAAGCACTCGCCGACACCATCTCGAACATCGTCGACGCCGTGCGCGTGACGCTTGAACGCTGCCCACCCGAACTTTCCGCCGACCTCGTCGACCGCGGCTTCGTGATGGCCGGCGGCGGCGCGCTCATCCGCGGCATCGACAAACTCCTCAGCGAAAAGACCGGCCTGCCCGTGACCGTAAGCGAAGACCCGCTCTCCGCCGTCGCCAACGGCACCGGCGCCGTCCTCAACGACCTCTCGTGGCTGATGCAGAACGTGTGAGTCGCACGTTGTGACGGGGCGTTATAGCCCGCCAAGATTCTATTTCACTCCGGTGCGTCGGAAACATTTTCCGTGTCTTCCGTGAATTCCATGGGCAATTAATCCGTTACGCCCGTGCCTTTTCGCCGCTTCGCTACCCACCGCCCCTTCGCTACGCTCGGCTTCGTCTTGGCCGCGTGGCTCCTCTTACCCGTCGGGGTCAAGACCTTCACCCGTGCCAGTTTTTTCGAACTCACCGCACCCATCACAGTCGCGGCCGACTACGCCCGCGGGCTCCAAGAATACTGGTCGCTGCGTCTGCATTCGAACCATGAACTCATCGTTGCCGGGCGCGACCTCGCCCGCATCAACTCGTCCTACGAGTTTGCCGTGCAGCAAAACGCGGAACTCCAAGCCGGCCTTGAGCGCCTCGAAAATCTCCTCCGCCTACCGTCCTACAGCAATTATCGGCTCGAACACGCCCGCGTCGCGCGTCGTGATTTTTCCGGTTGGTGGCAGCGCATCATCCTGCGCAAAGGTAAGAATTTCGGCCTCACCACCGGCGCGCCGGTCGTTTTTAGTGGCGGCGTCGTCGGCCGCGTCACCGAAGTCTACGCCACCACTGCCGTCGTCGAGCTCATCACCAGTCAAAACGTCCGCCTTGCCGCAATTATTGAGGGTGAAACGCACGCCATGAGTTACCAAGGCGGTATCAACCCCACCTTTGGGCCGCCGAAGGGCATCGTGGAATACGTGCCGCTCGACACCTTCGCCAGTTCCACCTCGCCCAAACGCCTCGTCACGTCGGGCTTTGGCGGGGTATTCCCACCCGGTCTCACGATCGGGGTCGTCATCAAAGTCGAGCCCAGCACCGACGGCTTGTTTAAGACCGGTGAGGTCAAACTCGACGAACGTCTTGGCACCCTCACTGAGGTCACTGTCTTGGTGCCGCTGCTCCCGGAATAGGCTCCCGTCCCGTGCGCCCCGCTCTCGTCACCGCCCTCACTCTCGCCCTGCTCTCGGCGATCATCGCGCAAATCAACCACTCACTAACCGACGTCCGCGTCTACCTATTTGTCGGTGGATTATTCGTCACCTTCGCCGCAGTCCGCCTTCCATTGCGTGCCGGTATGGGCGCCAGCCTCTTGGGCGGGCTCCTCTGCGATGCCAACGCGCCCGTGTCCTTCGGCACGCATACGCTGCTGTTTGCGGCCGCTCATGCCGTTGTTTTCCACCTGCGCGACCGCCTCCCGCGCGATGACACCATCACCCGAGTGATCGTCGCCCTTCTTACCAATCTCGCCGTCTTTCTCATTTTCTCGTTTATCCAGATCGCCCAGTCTCCCTCCCCGGCCGCCGCATGGCCTCGGCTCATCGCTGACCTCGCGTGCTCCCAGTGTTTCCTCGCGCTAATCGCGCCGTGGTTCTTTGCCCTTCAGGAGCAAACGCTCGTGCTCACCCGAAGCACCCGCGATCTCCCCGCCTAGCCATGCCCGTGTCGGAAACCAACGTTTCGGATCATTCTGGGAGCCTGCTTGAGTCGCACAAAGGCTACGACCCACGTATTATTGTTTTCTACTTCGTGCTCGCCGCAATGCTGCTGACGCTCGCCGGCGGTCTGGCCTACCAGCAATTGTCACAGACCGAGACCTACAACGAGCGCGAACGCGTCCAGAGCCAGCGCCGCGTCGTCCTACCTGGGCCCCGCGGCAATCTCTACGCCCGCGACGGTGTCACCCTCCTCGTGGGCAATCGTCCCCGTTTTTCCGTCGTCCTTTACCTCGACGAACTCAAACCCGATTTCCTCAACGAAGCCAAAATCATCCGCAGGAATTACAGCAAATCGGACATGCCCAAGTCTGCCATGAAGGACATTCCCTTTTCCCGGATCGCCCGGGTCAGCGTCGTGCAGCGCTATCTCGACGAAGTGAACAAGATCCTCGATCGCTCGGATAAAGTGAACGGCAGCACCCTTACTCGTCACTTCGAGGAGCACCTCCTCTTGCCCTACACCCTGATCGACGATTTGAGCGAAAACGAATACGCCCGGCTCATCGAAAGTCTCCCCGTCCGTTCTCCCCTCCAAGTCTACACCTCCAGCACGCGCCACTATCCCTATGGTTCAGCTGCGGCCCATGCGTTGGGCTACATCGGCGTGCACGAAGACATTTCGGTCGAAGATTTTCCCGGCGACGATCTCCACACCTTTAAGTTAAAGGGCACGATCGGCAAAGACGGCCTGGAAAAAATCTTCGATGAGCATCTCCAAGGCGAAGCCGGTGGCACCATCTTTCGGGTCGATCCCTCGGGTTACAAAGTGAATCCACCCCTCGCCAAGCGCCTGCCCGTTCAAGGCAAGAGCCTCGTCACTTCGCTCGATCTCGGTCTCCAACTTACCGCTGAGGAATCAATCGGCGACCAAGTCGGTTCAGCCGTGGCCATCGAAGTAAGGACGGGCGAGGTCCTCGCGCTCACCAGCAAACCAGACTACGACCTCAGTAAGATGTCGCCCCGTATCAGCGAAGAAACGTGGAAAGATATCATCGATCGCAACGCCCTCACCAACCACGCCATCGGCGGCGCCTACCCTCCTGGGTCCACCTTCAAAATCCTCGTTTCGATTGCCGCACTGCGCAGCGGCACAATCGCACCGGAGGACGTCATCTCCGATTGCGTTGGCACGCTCCGCATCGGCAATTACGTGAAAGGCTGCGACAACGGCCACGCCCGCCACGGCGAAACCAAGCTCAGCGAAGCCATCGCCGTCAGCTGCGACATTTATTACTACACGTTGGGTCTGAAGATGGGCGCCGAAGCCATCGCTGCTGAAGCGCGGCGGTTTCACCTCCACCAACGGACTGGCATCAATCTGCCGTCTGAAACCAGTCGCATGGCAATCCCCGACGCCGAATGGAAGATGCGCACGCGCAATGAAAAATGGTTCCCTGGAGACACCGCCAATGTGGCGATTGGCCAAGGCGACGTCTTGGTCACACCGCTCGAGATGGCCTGCTTCGCGGCCTCCGTCGCCCGCGATGAAGTGTATACCAAGCCCACCCTCCTCCACGATCCCGCAGGCAAACCACAGCACACGGAACGCATTGGCCTTACACCCGTGCAGCGCGCCGCCCTCATTACCGGCATGGTCGGCTGCACGACGCCCGCCTATGCGACCAGCACGGCGCGCAACCTCGCCTCCCCACTCTATCGTATTCCCGGCATCTCCGTCGCAGGCAAAACAGGCACGGCCCAAAAGCGCGTGAAGATTGGGGACAAAATCGGCACAATCAATTTCGCTTGGTTCATTTGCTTCGCACCCGCCGAGAACCCCGAGATCGCCGTCGCTGTCATGTTGGAAGGCGACACCATCGGCGAATCCTTCGGCGGAGGCGCGAACGCCGGCCCGGTCGCCAATGCCATTCTCAAAAAATATTTCGAAAAGAAGAACCGCCCGGCCAGCCCAGCATTCCAGCCGTTTAAGTTGAACTAGGCGACATCGCTCAATTCGTCCGACGCATCGCACGCAGCCTTGTTCGCGCGCGTCGAAACACCTCGCCGGGCTCCGCCCACGTCTCCCGCGGACCATACCGCAGCCGCTCCAGCTGCGCGACCACCTCCACGTTGGTCGCACCGTGCATGCCTCGCCCGCCGATTTCCCGCAACCACCGCCCGGCCGTTGCTCGCACCGGATCGTCGTTCCGTCCGCCACGCCAACGCAGCACGCCCCGCAGCAGTGCCCGCCCATGCACCCACCACCACCAAATCAACCCCGCAACCAACATCGCCGTCGCCGCCAATTTCATGAGGCGCACTCCATCCCATGGAGCCGCGAACCACGCCTTCACCGCCGTGTTGAATGCCTCCAATGACTCGCGCAACCACTGTCCGGAGTTTTGGGTCGCGGCCTTCACCGCCCGTAGTGTCTCCACCTGCGAGCGCTGGTCGAAGTTCACAATACGCCGATACCAAAACACCCGGAGACTGTCGAAGCGCGCCGCCCAACTTCGATCAAGCCGGCTGGCCAAGGCGGTTTCCCCCTTCGGCAGGCTGCTCTCTGCCGCCGCCGCCACCCCGAGCGCATCCGCCCGCCGCCAGACGCCCGCCGTCTCATCAAAAATTTCCGCCCAAGCATGGGCATCCGAATTGCGGATCGTGAAATTATTCGAGAATCCGTTCCACGTGCCGCCGCGAAATCCCGTGACGACCCGCGACGCAAATCCCGCCGCCCGCGCCAACAAGACAAATGATCCCGCGAACAGCTCGCAATGCCCGGCCTCGCGGGAGGCCAGCCACCGGACCAGCGGATCGCCATCGCCGTCCGGAATTCTCGGAGACAGCGAATACACGTGATGCGCCCGCAGCCAATCCTCCGCTCGCCGGGCGAACTCGTCCGCCCCGATTACGACCCCGTTCGTTGCGATTTCTCCTACGATCCGGTCCAGCCGTGCGCGATCGGCCGTCCCCAACGAGATCCTGTTTTGCAACCCTCTCGACCCGACTCCTTCTGTCGCACGACCCCGCCATCTTTTCGCAAAAGTTGGGTCCCGCAGCGTTCCCGCCGGGTCCAATCCTTCGACTCGATACGCCGTCATCGAGACTGGTTCGTCTCGCAGCGCCACCACATTGAGTTCGGCCGCCAGTCGAAAATTTTGCGGTTCTCTAAACTGCAACCGCTCAAACTCCCCCAGCAACGGCAGGTAGCGGCTTACCCCCGACTCCAGATAAAACGTCCAGAATACCGATTCGCCCAACCGAGGTTTCGCCTCTCCCCGCATGGCCGTATCGGTGCGCTCGATTCCCTGAGTCGCAAGTCGCAGTCCGGTTGAAAATCGAAACGCTCCTTCACGATATTCATCCAAAACCAACATGCGCCAGTAGGGCGTCGCCGGCACTTGCGCACGATCAGAAACGTCAACACTCAGCGCTACACTCGTGTCCTGCTGGATTTCTGTAACATCTCCAAACTTGATCGATTCGCTGAAGCCGGACTTTGCTTTTTTGGTGATAAAGCGGTCCAGGAACAGACTGTTCTCCAGCTGAAAGCGGGGAATCGCCAGAAACAATACGGCCGATACGGCGACCACCCCGGCAAACAATATCCCGCCGAGCACGATCACTCGCCAATCCGCCACCTCCCGCAGGCGCCGCATCAAGCGCCACCAATCAACGTGCGCCGCCCAAGGCGGCAGTTCACCGCCCTTGTAAGGGGCCGGCTTCTTCCCCGCTTCGGCTGATTCCGTCAGCGTAATGACGAGCAAAAATCCTAGCGCACATCCCGTGTAAACCAAGAGCTGTGCCGCAAACAGCAACGACACCGTCAACACACCTGCGACCACGATCAGAAAAAGCCCCATCACAATCACCTGCAAATCATCACGTCGCTGCCGGTAGCTGATCCCACGGTAGAGCAGCAGCAGGATTCCCAGTCGCACCATCGCCGGCAGCACCTCCGAGGTCATCCAAAGATCACCGACGAAGAACGCCACGATCACCGGAAACGCCAAGGTATGTGCGATCGCGGGCAGACGCGCCGGCAGCGCCGGTCGCACCAACGCGACGATCGTCGTCGCAGTCGTTACGATCATAAGGCCCCACGCCTCCACATCCATGTAGAATACAGTCCACACCGCGAGCAGCGTCAGCATTCCGCCGAGTAGCCACTTCAATTGGTGCATCTCCTCCAACGTCAGCTGGGAACGAATAGGCCGGCTCAGTGAAGCTTCGCCCACCCTCTTTGCGGCCTTTACTTTCGGTGTCATATCGACGCCGCCCTTTCCCCGTCTACAAACGCCACGACCCCGCGCGCCCCGTCCGGCGCAAACGTCATTACATTCTTCCGCCCCCGGAGCTCGCCCTCCCCCCTGATCGCCACATCCCCCCGCCCGTGCGATCCCGTCCGCTCTTTACGTTGCACCACCGCCAGTCGGTCCAGAAATGATTCTACATCGTGCACGCGCCTCACCGACGATGGCCTATCGTCGTCGATCGTCACTCCGGTCAGCCGACCCGCCCGAAACAAATCTTCCGCTAGGGTCGCACAAAAACTTACGAGCAATTCAAACTGTTCCATTCGCGGCCACACGTCAGACTCCGTCTGGAGCCACAGTGAAAAACCTTCCGCGCTTTCCGCCGCAAATTGCCGGACGAGCAGAGTCTGCGTCCGTGCACTCGCCTTCCAATGGATCAACCGGTGCGAATCACCGACCGCGTAGCGCCGCAAAGCATGTAAATCTCCGCCGCTGCCCGCCCGCGCCATGCGTTCCCCCCCGATCGGCTGTCGCGCCGACACGATGGAGTGCCGCCGATACTCCACCGGCGCGGGCCAAACAATCGCATGCGCACTCAATGTCGTGCCAACATCCTTTTTCAAAAAACCGAACGGAAACAGCGAACCCACACTCACCAGATCCACTCGGAGCATTCCGCGGCGCTCTGGTTTGCAGATCCACTCTAGCCGCAGCTCACCCACTGGTTCCAACCGCGAGCGCAGCGCCATTCGACCCCGCGTCACCGCCGCATCCGCTTGCGCCAACATCTCGCGAACATCGAGGCCGCGTGCCGTCACGGTTGATTCGGCCCGCTGCGGCCGCCCGCCATCGATCGTCTGCGCCGCCAATTCGAACCACAAACCGTAGGTGGGTAAAAACGACTTTTGGTTGCGCAGGTCCAGCGCCACGATCGCCTCATGCCCGGCTCGTAGCGGACCAGCGAGTCGCAGCCTCCAGGCGACCCCCTTCAAATTTAACCAGGATAACACTCCGCTCAGAATCAGGCAGGCCAACAACAGCGACAGCGTGATAAACAAGATATTACTCGACGAATTATAAGCCGCCGTACCGATGCCGATCGAGAGCCCGATCAGCAAAACTCCCGGTATCGTCGGCACAATCCGATGCCCGCGCTGCGGATAGACCAACGACCACAACAATTCACTCCAGGTGAAGCGCCTCCGCGGTCCTCCTTTCACGCCCGGCCCGCCCCAGTCGGCCTCGTCCATTGTGCTCATCTGGCGAAAAGCCCCCGGCTCCAAACGCCAAATTCAAAACTCCGGCATCCCGTAGGGTTCATTGATTTTCCGCTGGAGCTTGGAGGTCGGAACATTCGCGCACCGCGTGTTCACACCGGCATCGGTATCGTCGCCAAGATTCGTTTCAATACGGCTCCAACCGCGCGTCGCTCCTCGAGGGCGTCACTCGTCTGCCGGGCCAACCCCAGACGATGCGCCAGCACCGGCGTGACCAACGCGGCAACATCGTCCGGCACCACAAAATCCCGCCCATTCACCAAGGCTCGTGCTTGCGCGGCCGTGCGCAATGCCAGCCCGCCCCGCACACTTACCCCCGCGCGAAACTCCGATTCCGTGCGCGTCGCCGTCACGATCTTCAAAACGTAATCGAGCACGCTGTCCTCCACGAACACCTGCTGCGCGAGTGCCTGCAGCTTGAGCACCTCGCCTCGGGTGACGACGGGATTGAGCGCGATCCCGTCGTAGCCACCGCGTTGCGTCCGCAAGATTTCCAGCTCGTCCGCCGCCTGAGGATAACCCATCTGCAAACGCATCAAGAATCGGTCCATCTGGCTCTCCGGCAGCGGAAATGTCCCCTCGTAGTCCACCGGATTTTGGGTCGCAAACACCATGAACGGAGAACCCACCGCGTGCGCCTCACCGTCGACCGTCACCCGCGCTCGGTCCATGACCTCCAACAACGCCGACTGCGTTTTGGGCGTCGCTCGATTGATTTCGTCGGCCAGCACCACGTTTGCAAACACCGGACCTTTCTTAAACACGAACTCCTTGATCGTTTCGTCGTAAATCGCGACGCCGGTCACATCGCTCGGCAATAGGTCACTCGTAAACTGCACCCGTGAAAATGCGCAATCCATCGACCGCGCGAGCGAGTAGGCCAACGTCGTCTTGCCGACTCCCGGCAAATCCTCGATCAGCAAATGTCCACCGGCCACGAGACACACCAGCACTTGCTCCACAACATCGTCTTTGCCCTTGATGGTCACACGCATGTTGGCGCGTAGCCGCTCCAACGCCTGCTTCGCCTCGGTTATTTGGGTGGTCTGCAAGAATTCACTCATGGCCGCGGAAGCTAGGGGCCTGCACCTGCGGCGCAAATGCGTTCTTCCGTTCAACCTTGATCGAGGAGCTTGATCACGGAAGACATGTCCTCTTCACCGAGCCCGCGTGCCTCGGCCGTCTTCAATGTTTCCCGCAACATCTCCAGCATCGGAAAATCCGTGCAGCCCGCGATTCCCGAAGCCAACCGCATGTCTTTGTGCATGTGCTTCACCGAAAACTGCGGCGCGAATTCCCCGGCCCGCAGCTTTGGTTCCTTCAATTTAGCGAGTGGCGAGTAACTCGTGTGCTTGGCCAACACCGAAAAGAAAACGTCATCGTTGATCCCCGCACGCCGCGCGATGGTGATCGCCTCGACCAACCCTTGCATCTGCGCCGCTACATTGAGATTCGTCGCCAACTTGAACGCCGCCGCTTGTGCCGGCGTGCCGATCACAAATCGATGCGCCGACACCAGCGCCAGCAGCGGCTCGACGTCCGCGCACAACGTCGCGTCACCGCCGAGAAAAAACACGGACATTTTTTGCTCCGCCGCCGGCTTGCTCCCGCTAAACGGCGCTTCGAGATAACGCGCCTCACGCGCCACCACCGTCGCCGCAAACTCGGCCGCGCTCGCCGGATCGATCGTGCTCGATTGCACGACCACTTTCCCTGCGCCCAACTCCGGTGCGATCTGCGTCAACACCGCCCGCACCGCCGCCGGATCGGCCACGACGATTTGGATCACATCCGCCGCCCGTGCCACCTCCACCGCCGACCCTTTCCACGAGGGAAAATCCGGCTGCGGCGTCCGATTCCACGCGCCCACCAGTTTTCCCGCCGCCGCGTAGTGACGCGCCCACACGCCGCCGATGATTCCGAGCCCGATTACGCCGATGGTTTTGTTCATGATCGTTTCAGCCAACACACGACACTGCCGGACGCAATTCTGCATCGCGCCGATCTTCTCACCCGGTCCAACCCCCCCTTGCGCGGCCCGCCCAGACCTGTCCGACTCATCCCCATGAAAGAGACCGCGCTCGTGCTCGTGCTCGCTCTCGCCGCCCCGCTGTCGCTTTTCGCCGAGCCGCTCAGAGGAAGTTTCCTGCTCGCTGCCGATTCGGTGACGTCGCCGACGATGCCACTATCCTCCTTGAAGGGCCACGCGTGCCTCATCAGTGACGCCTTCCGCGTGAGCGCCGACGAGATTACCGTAGACCAGACCAATCTCTCCCGAACCGGCGTAACCTTGGTCACCTGCCGCGGCGTGATCTCCGTTTCCGCCGGCTATACGATCTCCGCCTCCAAGGAACTCACCCTCGAACTCGACGGATTAGCCAACCTCTACCACCTCAATCCCGCGGGCATTGTCGTGCATCCCACCACCGCACCGGCCGATAAAAAATTCTCCCAATCATTGCCTAAACTGGACCTGCGTCTGCGCGCCGGAGTCCCCTCGTACTGATTTTCGCTGAGGCGCGCAGTTAGTCCCCGCTCCCAGCTTCACCCGAGGATTTCCAGCATCCGCGCAAACAGCCGGTTCACGCGCTCTTGGTTGGATTTCACGAGATCCTTGAATTTCGAGAAATCAATCTCGGTGCCTTCGAGGCCGTTCGCATAGTTGTCGATCAACGCGAGGCTATTGTAGCGCAGCCCCGCCTCCGTGCAGAGATCCGCCTCATGCGCCGCGGTCATCCCGATCACGTCACCCCAGTGCTGCACGATCTTGATCTCCGCCTTCGTCTCGAAACGCGGCCCGCGCATCTGCACATAGGTTTTCCCGGTGTGAATCCGAAACTCCGGCGCCAGCTCCGCGATGAGTTTCGGGATCAGATTATTGGCGATCATCGGTGCGCCGCCCTTCAGCTCATTGTCGAAAAACGTCGCCGGCCCCTGCTGCAAGCCCACGTAGTCGCTGCACGAAACGTAGGTCCCCGGAGGCAATTCCTTCTTCAGCGAGCCCACCGAGTTCAACGACACGATATCCTGAAACCCCAGATCAGCCAACGCCCGGATGTTCGCCCGATAGTTGATCGAGTGCGGCGGCAGCGGAAACGCGTAACCGTGCCGGTTGATCAACACCTGTTCGCCCCGCGATTTATAGGTGACCGGGCCGTATTGAGTCTCGACGGTCTTCACCTCCCATGACGAAAATAACGTCGAATTAACGATGCTCGTTCCACTGATGAATGCGACTTTCACCCGGCAAATCACACCCCACCCGTTCTCAGTGACAACGCGAAAAAATATCCCGCGCGTGACGTTCCCTATCGCGCTCGTCGCGCTGGCATTCGGAGCGGGCGGTTGCGCCACGCCGGGCCCGTTGCATCTCTATACCGCAGTCGTACCAACTCCCACCGTCGTGCACGACGCTGGCGGCGACGCTACCACCGCCGAAGTCCCGAGTTTTCTCGAAAAGGGAGACACCTTGGTCGGTTTTGCGTATGATCCCTTCACCGATCATTTTTTTCTACGCCTCGCCCCAGGTGATCGTTTCCGCGTCGTCGATCGTCCGGCTCGGGCAGTGAAACGCGAGTTCACCGTCCCGGCCCTCACCGGCACCCGCAGCGGCGACCTCGCGATCCGCCCGCGCGACGGCCACGTGTTCGTCGTCCACCCCACCCAGCCCGCCGTCATCGAGTTTAACCGCTTCGGCGAATTCATCCGCACACTCCCGCTCGCCACCCTCAACACCCCGCCCGCCGCCCTCGCCTTCGACAGCGCACGCGACCACCTCCTCGCGCTCAACGGCGGCGACTTATCCCGCATAACGACGCACAACCTAAATGGCCAACGTGTCACGTCGGTGGCGCTCGACCGCGCTGTCGCCCTCACCGGGTTGGCCTACGACCCAGAGAAACGAGAATTCTACGCCCCGCTCGCCCGGGAATCAGCGCTCGGCGTCTTCGATGAAAAAGGCCATCTCCTCCACACCGTTCCCCTGCGCTCCGACTCTGCGACCACACTCTTCGACGTCGGTCCGCGCTCCTTCCTCCGCCTGTTCTGATCGCAACTCTTCATTAGACATTGGTCATTATTCCTCCATGCCTCTCATCGATCTGCCGCTCTCTGGCCTACTCACCTATACCGGTCGCAATCCTCGTCCTGCCGACTTTGACGACTATTGGGCCACCGCCCTACGCGAGCTCGACGCCACAGACCCACAAGCCGAGCTCCGTCCCGCCAGCGGCATCGCACCGCACCATACCGAAGCCTTCGACCTCTGGTTCAACGGCGTAGGTGGCGCACGGATCTACGCCAAGTATCTCCGTCCAAAATCCTCCGCGCCATCTTCAGCTTCAACTCCTCCGCTTCAACCAGCACGGCGCCCCGCCGTCCTCCAATTTCACGGTTACTCCGGCCACAGCGGCGAATGGCTCGACAAGTTGGGTTGGCCGGCCGAGGGCTTTTGTTACGCCGCGATGGATTGTCGCGGTCAAGGCGGCCGCTCTGAAGACAGCGGCCGGGTAAAGGGAACCACGCTCCGCGGTCATATCGTCCGCGGACTCGATGATCCCGACCCGCGCCAACTCGCCTTCCGCCAAATCTTCCTCGACGCCGCGCAGCTCGCGCGCGTCATCATGAGCTTCGCCGAAGTCGATGCCGGCCGCGTCGGCTGCTTTGGGGTTTCCCAAGGCGGAGCCCTTTCCCTCGCCTGCGCCGCCCTTGAACCGCGCATCCGCCGCATCGCGCCCGTCTACCCTTTTCTGTGCGACTACCAACGCGTCTGGGAAATGGACCTGACCAAAGACGCCTATGAGGAGCTCCGTTATTTTTTCCGATCCTTTGATCCACGCCACGAGCGCGAAGCGGAGATCTTCACCAAGCTCGGTTACATCGACTGTCAGCATCTCGCGCCCCGCATCCGCGCCGAAGTGCTCATGTTCACGAGCCTCATGGACACGATTTGCCCGCCCAGTGCTCAGTTCGCCGCCTACAACAAAATCACCGCTCCAAAAAATTACGTCCTCTATCCCGACTTCGCCCATGAGCCTCTCCCCGGTCAGCTCGATCGCACCTTCACCTTTATGCGGGGACTCTGATTGGTCCGTTAATTCTTTTCTCTGATCACCGCTTCGATCCGCCGCGCCAACTCCACATCCTTCGCCGTCACCCGACCACCCGCGTCATGGGTGCAGAGTCGGATCGCCACCCGATTGTAGACATTCGTCCACTCTGGGTGGTGATTGATCGCTTCCGCCTCAAACCCGACGCGCAGCATGAACGCCAGCGCCTCCTTGAAGCTCCCGCAGACTACCGTCCTCGACAGAACGTTTTCGTGGTAGCTCCATCCGGGCAGGCCTTTCAGCACCGTGACGATTTTGGCCTTCGTCAATGGGATACTCATGGACCCAACTTTACGCGGTCTTCCCCCTTGTCAACGCCCGCGCCGCCGCCCTAACTCTCGCGTTCAAGCATGAGCCAAGCGCCCGCGCCCATCACCGTCCCCCATCACGTCGCCATCATTATGGACGGCAATGGACGCTGGGCGAAACAGCGCGGCTTGCCGCGCATCGAGGGTCACCGCCGCGGCGTGGAGACGGTCCGCACCACCACGTTCGCCGCCCGCGACCTCGGCGTAAAGATGCTCACCCTTTACGCCTTTTCCGTCGAAAACTGGAAACGCCCGCAAGACGAAGTCGGCGGACTCATGGGGCTGCTGGAGTATTACCTGAAGCAGGAATTCGAGACCTTTATCCGCGACCGCGTTCGCCTGCGCACCATCGGCCGCACCGACGAACTCCCCGCTGCCGTGCAAAAAGTCCTCCGCACGACGATCGAGGCGACGCGCCATTTTACCGACTACACGCTCGTCCTCGCCCTCAATTACGGCTCCCGCACCGAAGTCGTCGATGCCGCTCGCGCCTATGCCGCCGCCGTCGCCGCCGGCCTGGAGAAACTCAACGACAACTCCTACGCGTCTTTCAGCCAATATCTCTCGACCGCCGACATGCCCGACCCGGATCTCGTGATCCGCACCTCCGGCGAGACTCGCGTCAGCAACTTTCTCCTCCTCCAAGCCGCCTACGCCGAATTCGTCTTTACACCCGTCCACTGGCCCGACTTCACCAAGGCCGATCTCGCCGCCGCCATCGCCGACTACAATCGCCGCGAACGCCGCTTCGGTCTCACGAGCGAACAACTCAAGTCCCCCGCGGGCACGAAGTAAGTTTCCCCGCGCACCGTGGTCCAACGCACCCTTAGCACTGTCGTTCTGTGGCTCGTCGTCGGCTGCTCCCTGTGGTTTTTCCGCACCAGTGGCGCGCTCGTGCTCATCGCCATCATCTCCGCACTGACCCTCCGCGAGTTCTACCGCCTCATGCAGGCGATCGGCTACCGCCCCTTCGAGAAACTCGGCATTTTCTTCGGAACGCTCATCACGCTCTCACCTTGGTTCGAAGCCCAATTCAAGTGGCCCGCCCACCCACTCCTCGCCCTCGCGACCGTCGTGTTCTCCGTCCGTCTCCTCGGCGAACGCACTCCTGAGAATCGCGTGGAGTCCCTAAGTTCGACGATCTTCGGCCTCGTCTACGTCGCCCTCCTGCTGGAATACGTTACCCGCATCATCACCCCACTGCCCGGCGACACCATCACACCCGACGGGCGGCTGCTCATTGCACTCTGGGTCATCGTCGTCGCCAAATTCTGCGATATGGGCGCCCTACTCTCGGGACTCGCCTTCGGTCGCCATAAAATGTCGCCGCTCATTTCGCCGAAGAAAACCTGGGAAGGCGCCATCGGCGGTGTCCTCTTCTCCATGGCCACCGGCGCCGTCATCGCGCACCTCGCGCGCAATCAATTTCCCCCGCACATGACGCCCCTCGTCGCCGCCTTCTGCGCCGCGCCCATCGCCGTCCTCGGCATCGTCGCCGACCTCGTCGAATCTGTGATTAAGCGTCGCGCTGACCGCAAAGACTCCGGCGCCACCATTCCCGGCATCGGCGGCATGTTCGACCTGAGCGACAGTATTCTGCTCGCGGCGCCCGTCGGTTACTTTCTGTTCCGGCTGCCCTGATCACCCATGACCGTCCCTGCGGCCCTGAAGAAACGCGTCGTCCTCCTTGGCGCCACCGGTTCGATCGGCGAAAACACCCTCCGTGTCCTCGCCGCCCACCGCGACAAACTTGAGCTCGTCGGCATCGCCGCACACTCGAAGTGGGAAAAACTCGCCGCGATCGCCCGCCAGTTCGACGTCCGCCACGTCGGTCTCTTCGACGAAGCCGCTTACGCCGCCGCCCGGGCTAACCCCGCCGCGTTTCCGGCCGGCACGCGCCTCGTCGGCGGACTCGCCGGTCTCGTCGAACTCGCCCAACTCCCCGCGGCCGATACCGTGCTCGTCGCCGTCGTCGGCACCACCGGCCTCGAACCCGCCCTCGCCGCCCTCGCCTCGGGCAAAGACCTCGCGCTCGCCTCGAAAGAAATCCTCGTCCTCGCCGGCAAGTTCGTCCTCGCCGCCGCGAAAAAACACGGCGCCAAACTCCTCCCCGTCGACAGCGAGCACAACGCCGTCTTCCAATG
>Ga0209829_10000711_pt1 | contig 28998 bp, 28 predicted proteins | sample C_140205_EF_Meta_FD_187311 | JGI IMG/M metagenome (GOLD analysis project Ga0209829, IMG submission 187311) | Freshwater microbial communities from Lake Croche, Canada to study carbon cycling - C_140205_EF_MetaG (SPAdes) (version 2) | ecosystem: Environmental > Aquatic > Freshwater > Lake... | reverse complement strand
TGATGTGGCCGCCCTCTTAGCTGGCGTGATATCGCTCTTTAGCTAATGGGCCGTGCGGCTCCGAGAATCAACCGGTCTTCCACCTCGGGTGGGCAAACATGTAGGCTCACCATGTCCTGAATCAGACCCCTCCGATCTTCGCCTCGAGCCCTGGGTTTACGAATGCGTCTGGCTTGTCTCAGGCAACCCAGCAGCTCCGTTCTAAGCTCCCCCTTGAGCATCACATAAAGAGCGTTGTAAATCGTTTCGTGCGTCACCCGCTTCTCCCGAGCCCGCTCTCCTGCGGTCGCCGCCTCATCACTCTGCCTATCAGGACAATTCGTTTTCAATTCTCGACTGATGGTGCTTGGCGCTCGACCCAAGATCCTCGCAACAGATCTTATCGTCGCGCCCTCTCGCCTCATCAGCATGACCGTAGCCCGATCTTCAGGCTTCAAATGGTTGTATGATTTTTTCCATCGCAACATCCTAACTCACAGAGTGTTGCAGTTGATTCTAGAGCCCGCCCGTAGATTAAAATCGCTGCCACCGAGCCCCGACTACCTGAAAAGTTAAAGGATTAAATCGGCCGGATAAATAACGAAAAAATCCTCGGGCGACGGCGTCTATCCATGCAATTCTTCATGGCTGGGCGCTTCTTTGGACATTATTGGCCGTAGTATTCGGCGAGGGCCTTGATTTCCTTTTCGTTCAATTCCTGAGAGATAGCCCTCATCCGACCCAATAAGTCATTATGTCGTTGCCCACTTTTATAGTCCTTGAGGGTCTGATGAAGGTAGGCTGCGCTCTGCCCGCGAATCGCCGGGACATCGATTTTTTGACCCCGGCCGTCCCGCTCATGACACGCGACACAAGGCGGTAGGATGCGGCGAGGATCGCCGCGATGGACCAGGACCTCGGCCATCTCAGTCACCTTTGATTTTGTCGATGAAGGGGCCTTGAGCTGACTAAAGTAGGCCGCAATGTCCGCAAGATCTTGATCCGACAGCCCTCTGACAAGACCCGTCATAAGCTCATTCATCCTCGAGCCATCCTGATAGTCCTTCAGCTGCTTAAAAAGATAAGCCCCGATCTGGCCATCAAGGAGTGGGGCAGCCCCCCCTAAAACATGACAGCCGACACAGCTTTGCGCGATCTCTTCGCCTTTTTTGGTCTGCCCGGCCGAGAGCGTTTTGAGTACCTCCGGTGTAAACGCCACCTTGGAGGAGGGCTCAGCCCAAACCCCTTCGGTGAGGAAGGCCATGATGATTGCGCCGATGATCAAAAAAAGGTTCATCAGTACCCCCATCCGGTCGAACCAAAGGTCTTGAAAAGGAAGAATTGAGCGATCGGGTAACCAAAGTTCGCGAGCATCAGGAGCAAAATGACAAGGTTCCATACCCCAAAACCATTGAGAAGGGCCGGCACCCGAGTGCCTTCAGGCTCTTCGTCGGCGTAGTGAATCTCGGCCTCTTCCGCGGCGATCCTTAGCCCCTTTCTTTGGGATGCTAGAAGAATATGGAGAAAGAGGAGGGCGGAGCCTAAGAGAATCAGTCCGCCGATGATCATGGCGAGCTCATAAGGATCCCACGCCAAGGTCAGGAGGCTGTTATAGGCTACACTCGAGATACGCCGCGGCTGTCCTAAAAGCCCTAGGATGTGCCAGGGGGTGCTCAGGATAATCATCCCGATGAACCAGCTCCATAGCTGCACCAAGGGGAGTGATCCTTCAATCAAGGCGCGTCCTGTTAGCTTGGGCCAGACCGCATAGGCAGCGGCAAAATAAAGGATCACCGTCGTTCCGCCAAAGATCAGGTGAAAGTGTCCTGGGACCCATGCGGTGTTGTGGACCATGGCATTCATCCCGTAACTCGCGTTGACGATACCGCCAAAGCCGCCCGCGATCAGCATCAAGAACGCAAGAATGGCGGCCAACACCACCGGATGATCCCAAGGCAGTTTGCCGATCCAGCCAAAAAGTCCCTTGCCGCCTTTTTTTCGGCCTGCCTGCTCAAGAGAAGCGATGACCGTAAATCCCGTCATCAAGGTCGGCAACATCACGAAAAAGGTGCCCACGGCATGAATCATCTTAAAGCCCTGACCGTGCTCAGGGTCCATGTAGAGATGGTGAAACCCAATGGGTAGACCGAAAACGAGAAGCAGCACAAAGGCGAGACGGGCAAGATCATGACTAAAGAGCGCGCCGCCGGCGGCCTTTGGAACCAGCGAATAGAGCACGATATAAGCCGGGATCAGCCAGAAATAAACGATAGGGTGAAGCGTCCAGGCAAAAAGGGTTCTTGCAAGCCCCACATCGATGGTATCGATCCAACCCAGCGCCCAGGGAATCAACTGAAAGACCACCTCAAGCGCGACTCCCACACTGGTCCAAAGCCAAAGAATCGCATTGGCCGTCGTTGCAAACATCGGAAGCGGAACGGTAGCCCCCGGATGCGCTTTCTTCCATTGGCCGAACATGACCACCATGATGACGGCCCAAAACCAGGAGCCGACGACCAGGAGTGCCGCACCCAAATAGAAAAAGACGTTGGCCTGAACCGGTGGATAGAACGTGTAGAGAACCGAGGCCTTACCCAGCAACAAGGGAATCGCGGCCATCAAGGTGCCCAAGGCCGACACCGAAAAGCCGGCGGTCGCCCACTTTGGGTGCGCGAGCGGCATCTTAAGGCTGGTGGTCGCCACCAGGTAGCCAAAGCCCATGATGAAGAAGGTCGTGAGAACAAAGGCCATCAGAACCCCGTGGGTACTGACCGAGGCAAAATAAACCTCGGGGGACTGCATCAGCGGAATCAGGCCGCTGCGCTCAAGGACCTGATAGACACCCAACACACAGGCGAGACCAAACGATCCGAACGCCAGCCAGAAATGGCTCAAGATCAGGGGTTTAAATGATGATTCCGGCATGGCGCTATGGCTCCTTCGAAGACGGGGTCAAGGCATCCCAGTCTTCCTGGGAAACCACCTGCAACTGACTCCACATATGGTCATGGCCCATGCCGCAGTATTCGTTACAGAGCAGGGGGTATTCCCCAGGCTTCGGAAAGCGCGTGGTGACGGTCGATATGTAGCCTGGAACCACCATCGTAGCGAGATTGGTCATCGGGACGTGAAGGCCGTGAAGGACATCAGCGCTTGCGATCCTAAAGGTGATGGGGCGGCCAGCAGGGACCTTGATGCTGCGGGGATAAAAACCATAACGCGCCGCCACCAAAGTCACCTTGATCGCACCATCCGGGGCGACGCTCACCCCCAAGCGATCCTCAGCAAATTCTTCACTCAGGTGAAGGGCCGCTGAATCGATGGTTTCCATGCCACCCGGCGGGTGGACATGCTGAAAGAATCCCGTGTAGAGGATAACGCCCACAAAGAGGGCGATCAGCGCAAAAGCGACTTTCAGCCACTTCTTTTCAAGGGGATCGATGTGGAGGGGTCTTGACGAAGAGGACATCGAAGGGCCTCCTAGGAAATGAGGCCGCGGGGCAAAAAGACCCCGAAATAGAGAAACAGCCAGCCCACCGCCATCGCGAGTGCGACCAGACACAGAAGCACCCAGGTGCCCCTCGGAGACAGATCATCCCGAGGATTCTCTTTCATGCCATCACCTCTTTACCCTACAATAACCACACATTTTTAGTGTGAATTACTCTTGCGGCAAAAGCAAGTGACGGCTCGATGAATGAAGCCTGATGAGAGACCTCAGGACCGATCAGCCCGACGTCTCTCCTCTATAATGGAGATAAGCAAAGGGCCGCAAGTGCGGCCCTTTGGGTCCTTGGTGACCGGGAAGGCTTTTAGAAGCGGCGTCCGCCGCCGAAGCCGCCGCGATCACCACGGTCACCGCGATCACCACCGAAGCCACCCCGGCGTGGACCGGAAGGACGGTTTTCTTCACGAGGACGTGCCTCATTGACCGTGATGGTGCGGCCGCCAAGATCGGTTCCGTTCAGCTTGTCGATCGCTGGCTGGGCGCCGGCATCTTCCATCTCGACGAACGCAAAACCCTTAGACTGACCGGTCATACGATCGGTAATGATATTCACTGAGGAGACATCACCAAACTGTGCAAAGACATCACGCAGCTCGTCCTGAGTGGTCTTGAACGACAGATTGCCTACATAAATGTTTTTCATACCAACTAACTCCAACCCCGACACGTCGCCGGAACTAACTTGACATACAAAAATGGCCACTGGGACCCGTTAAACCTAGGCGAGTTACTTCGTGGGGGAGCGGACTTCAAGAAACAGAGCGACTAAGACGCTGGATTCGCGAAGGGATGACGCGACGCCATGGAAGAACTGTACAGGCCCCAAAACGGTAACACGCCAATATCAATTTGCCTATTTTTTTTTCTAGCCGTGATCTGACCTAGGTCCAAGTGACACGTTATCCTTAACCATCATCATGAAAAAGCGTACCGCTCCCCTCAAAGAGACGCTCGCGCGGCGCGGCGTCCTCGATATGCTCATTGCCTCTGTGCTCTTTGCGCTGATGGGGAATGGGGTCTACGCCTGCACCCTTCTCGAGGATCCTGTGCCAGCCGCAACCGTCAGCTTCATCCGGGTCATGGTGAACCTGATCGTGGTTCTGATACCCGCTTTTTGGACCAAAGACCCTCGCCTCCTTTTTGGGGATCTTCGCCCTTCCCTTTGGCTTCGTGGCTTTTTTGGCGGCACCGCTCTCATGCTGTCCTTTATGACGATCCAGCGAATCGGCGCGGGTGAGAGCAGTTTTCTCACGGCCACCAACGGGGTGTGGATAGCCCTCTTGAGCCCCTTTTTGTTGCAGCAGAAAAATCGGCTCATCGATGGGATTGCCGTAATAGGCGCGGTTATCGGGCTTTATTTGCTGCTGCATCCCGATCGGCACTTGGCCGATCCCCTCGGCCGTTGGCTGGGTCTCTTGTCGGCTTTTCTGATGGCACTCGCCTATCTGATGGTTGCGCGCGCCGGGCGCAGCAACACGCCGACCACGATCATCTTTTATTTTTGCCTGATGTCGCTGCCGGTGCATGCCCTTTGGTTCTGGGCCGAAGGATGGCAGACGCCTCAAAGCCTTTTGGCCTGGACCCTCAGTCTCTTAGCGGGCGCCGCGGGAAGCCTCGCTCAGTTTTTTCTTACTCGCGCCTACCAACGAGGGCCAGCGACGCTTATCAGTACCGTCGGCAGCTTATCTCCCGCTCTCAGCATGGGGCTGTCCATGGTCCTTTTCGAGCTGCGACCGGATAACCTAGGCCTTCTAGGTTGCGGTTTGATTCTCGTATCAGGGCTCCTCCTTCCTTGGCTGAGGACCCGTCCAAAAGGCCCTTTTTCACCCCCGCCTTGACACTTTTTAAGCGGGCTTTTGGAGCCCATAGGCCAAAATGGCCGCGGTCGCACTCACATTCAAAGATTGCAGAGCCCCAGACCCCGGGAGGGTCCATCGAAGATCACAAACCTCTAAGATCCCCTTCGAAAGCCCGGTCTCCTCATGGCCGAGGAGAATGATCTTTGGAATGGGGTCTCGGGCCAACTGATCCAAAGGGACGTGATCAGCGCCCAAAGCGGTTCCAATGACGGTCATCCCAGGCTTGACCGCCATCAACAGCCGCCGAAGTTCCTCGACCCGATAGATCTCAAGATAATCAAGACCCCCTTCCGCCACCCGATAGGCCGCATCAGAGAGACCGGCCTGTCCTGGGTGATCCGAGAGAATCAAAGACCCCCATCCAAAAAAAGCCAGCGAACGAGCGATGGCGCCGACATTGTGCGGATTGCCGACGCCATCCAGTAAGAAGAGCACCCGCTGCTTGGCGGAGAGACGGCAAAGCCCCTGAAGGGTCAGGTGGGTCTCGGTTTTGGGTTCTGCAATGGCGACCACCCCGCCATGAAGGACCGTTCCGGCGATCTTGGAAAGTTCCTCCCCCGCCACCTTCCGATAGGGTTTTCGCGTTCTGGCCATCAAGGCACAGAAATCACCCACATCCAAAAGGCGCTTCTCATCATAAAAAAGCCTGAGCACTCGCTCAGGCGCTACCTTAAAGAGGGCCCTCACCGAAGATAACCCCGCCACCTTGATTTCGGGTGACCTGGGTGGCCGGCCTTCCGGCAGCGGGTTAAGGCTTGATGAAGGCTTCTTAAAACCTCCCGGAGAAGATCCTCGAGAGGAGAGGGTACGGTCGAACGACATGCTTTAAAACTCCAGTGGTACACTCAAGATTCTACACCGGCCCCCCTTCCGCCCCCCAAACCTCGCCCGTCTTAATGCCCCGGCTGATCCTCTTTAATAAACCCTACCAAGTCCTCTCCCAGTTCACGGATCGTGAGGCCGGGCGGGCCACCCTCAAAGACTTCATGGATCTTCCAAAGGTTCGACCCGCAGGTCGTCTTGATTACGACAGCGAAGGGCTTCTCGTGCTGACTGATGACGGAAGCCTTCAAAACCTCATCGCGAACCCTCATCACAAGCTCGCCAAAACTTATTGGGTTCAAGTCGAAGGGTCCCCTAATGATGAGGCCCTTCAGGCCCTTCGCTCAGGCATCACCCTGAACGATGGGCCGACCCTTCCCGCTCTTGCAGAACGCCGTGATGAGCCTTTGATGCTTTGGCCCCGGGACCCCCCCATTAGGTTTCGTCAAGAGATTCCAACCGAGTGGATCTCCTTAACCATCCAAGAGGGACGCAACCGACAGATCCGCCGCATGACGGCGGCCGTCGGGTTTCCAACGCTGCGTCTGATTCGGGCGGCGATCGGTCCCTGGTCCCTCGATGGCCTGGCTCCAGGGACCTTCCGTGAGGTCGATTCGGGTTCTTGGTTGATGGCCTTAAAGAACTCAAAGAGCCCCCTAAAGGCCAAGTCCCGCCGCCCTTAGTGTCTTGGAATCAGAGGAAGATTAGACTCTATCTTGCTCGTATAGCTACTATTGAACGCCCGCTCAAATTGCACCATCCGTGCCGCAAAAGGAATCGAAAAAGAGCGCTTCAAAACCCCATAGGTTTTTTCAAGGAGGGCCTCTTCCTCTCGATCGAGACGGAGGAGTGCCTTGATCGTCTGATTCAGCCACCTCTTATCTAAGTCAGGATAGCGGCCACGATAGGCTTCAACCAGCGCAAGGCGCTGATCCCAAATCGAAATCAGTTCAGCCTGGTAACCGTAGTAAAGAGGCCAAAATCTCCTTTCTTCCTCAGGCGTCAGTGCCAAGGTTTCTTTGAGGAGATCCCGCTTTTCCATGCGCTGGCGCACCAGAAGATGCTCCATGTCGCTCGACACGTCGAGGTGAGGCCTATCCACCGCAAAAGCCCAATCGAGAGGAGAGACGGTCAGCAGCAGGAGCCTTAGGAGCCTTAGGAGCCTTAGGAAAAAATCTATTGTTAAAGACTGTCTTTTTAATCTCATGACAAATTTCATCGATGATTAAGAGAAAGGCTTGGGTGATCTTGAGGCGCCTGCTTGTCTTGCACGCCCCAAACGTTAGCGTTATGGTGATAGCCTTCCTTTGTTAAACACGCGAGACCTTGAACCGATGCCCAACCCTCAAAAAACCTTCTTCGCCCGCCTTACCGCTCTGATTCTGGTCATCGTGACCCCAACTCTTCAGGCGTTTACGGGTCCTGGCACCGTCTCGCTCGCGGGTGGCTCCAGCGTCCTTCAATTTTCTCCTGAATTCTTCAATCAATTCCCGGCCTTTGGGGCCTCCCTCGGCCAATTCGGCAAGGCAACGTTCAGTGGCAATTTGAAGCAGCAGAACCTCAGGATCCGGTTTCCGATCGCAACAGGCACGTTAAATCCTTCGCGCGATGTTCAGGCGCCCTTCTATCATATCCAACATGCGGGAGGCCTCTTGATGGTGCGGCCTAATGGTGTCTCGATCATTTTCGATACCCCGGTGCTTGAGACAGGCGCTGTGTGCGCCTTCAGCAGTACCTGTTGGTCCCTCGGTGCAACCATCATCGTCAATGGAACCGTCAGTAACTACTTGCCAGGCTTTGCGCAAAGCAGCAGTTTGCCATCGAGTATTCCCGTGAGTCTTGCCAATACCGTCCATCTCGATCCGATCGATCTCAACCTGACCCCGGATGGCGCCACGGGTATGAACCTCTTTTTTGGTCTGACCCCCTCCTCTCAGGTGCATTTCAAATCGGGATCTCCTTTTGGGACTTTAGAAGTCCTCGGAACCGGCGCAAGGGTTGTGTGTCCTTTGAACGCCCGTTACAACCGATTGCAGCAGCTTTGCAAATAAACCGGCCCTAATCTGAAGCGCCCGATTCAAGGATCGGGTGCCTTCGACGACCGAGCGACAAGACCGGGAGATTTTCTTCCAATAGGGTTTCGACCACCGTCTCAGAAGCCCTGGGTTTTGAAAACCTCAGGGCATTTTCCCGCATCGCTTTGAGTCTTTCTGGATCGTTAAGAAGACGATCAACTTTGAAGGCCAAGGTACTCAGATCATTGCACTTGATGGCAATACCCTGCTCCAAAAGGTGATCGCTATTGCGCTCCTCCTGTCCTGGAATGGGATTGACGATACAAAGGGGAAGACCCGATGCCAACGCCTCAGCGGAGGTCATTCCACCCGGCTTACCAATCAGAAGATCGGCCATTTTCATCAACCGATGCATATCGTCACGATACCCTAAGACCCGAAAACGATCGGGGCTATCCTGGGTCAGCGCTGAAATTCGATGGCGAAGCGCCTCATTGTTGCCGCAGACCACCACCGTCTGTACCTTCGAGTCAAGAGCCAAAAGACGCTCCACCATGAACGCCGTGGACTCCATCCCTGAGGCCCCCGCTGAAAGCAAGAGGATCGGCTGATCAGGACGAAGTGCCAACGCTTGAGAGGCCTCCCCTCGATCGACAGGCTCGTTGAACAGGGGGTCAATGGGAATCCCTGAGACCGTGATGCGGCTCGCCGGAAGGCCCAGCATCTCAAGGTAAGCTTTGGTCTCATCCAGCGCTACAAAATAACGCTGGAAGGCTCGTGATAGCCACATCGCATGGACATCGAAATCGGTCACCACGATCGAAAGCTGGGCTTTTAAAACACCGGAGGCAATCAGATGCGAAATGATTCCGGCCGGCATGAAATGGGTGCAGACAATGAAATGGGGATCAAAATCCCTAATAAACTTGACCAACGGCCGGGTATTGAGGCGATCCAGCATGTGCCTCATGGTGTCGGTCCGCCAAGGCTCATCGCTCGTCCTATACCACCACCCCAGAAAATTGGGGGCCGATTTCACCAAAGAGATATAGAACTTCGAATAGAAGTCACGAAAGATCTTGTTGGTGTACTGGAGCGCATCGTTGTTAACGACATCAAGGACTCTTTGATCTCTCAGAAAAGTTTTCTCAAGGGCGGCTGCGGCCTTGACATGGCCCGTCCCTGCAGACACCGACATGATGAGGACTCGTCGACCCTTTTCAGTCGACAAGAGAAGGGGTCTTGCGGGCGGCGTCTGAGGCTCTCTCGGGAGAGCCTCTTCCAATCGACGCATGAGCAGCCTAGAGCAGCGCCACGATCAATCCTGATCGTGACCATGGATTTTAGCCAGCGTGGCCATCGACAGACCAATGAAGAGCCCGAAGAGCACGACGATCCAGCCAATCGAAAGTTCCATTTTGACCATCAGGGAATAAGCGCCGAGCATGATCAGAATCGAGATGTTTTCATTAAGGTTCTGAACGGCAATCGAGTGCCCAGAACCCATCAGCTGATGACCCCGGTGTTGCAACAAGGCATTCATCGGGATCACGAAACTGCCGGCCAGGGCCCCGATCACGATCAGCATGACCACGGCCAACCAGAACGTCTTGATGAAAACCATCGCAAGTACAGCAAGGCCCATCAAGATCCCTAAGGGGAGAACCTTGACCGCATGTTCAAGGGGAATCCACTTGGCGGCCACCACCGATCCTATGGCCAAACCCACAGCGACCAGCGCGGTCAACTGGGTGCCCCGTTCAAGATCCATCCCTAAGGCCGACGCGGCCCAGGCGAGAATGATAAAACGAAGGGTTGTACCGGCACCCCAAAATAGCGAGGTGACCGCCAGCGAAACCTGCCCCAAGGGATCTTTCCAAAGCGCGACAAACCCGCGCCAGAAATCAGTCAGAAGGAAGCTTAAGGTGGGCTTTTCAATGCGGTGTTGCACCGGGAGAAGGGGAATATAGATGTTGAACAGCGCGGCCACCAAGTAGAGGATGAAAATCACCATAATCGCAAACTTAGGCTGGCTGTTGCCAAAGATCGCGAGGAGACTGTCTGGCATCCAGTTCGCAGCGCTCAAATGATCACCGATCAGGAAGCCACCAATAATGGCTCCGAGAATCACGGCGAGAACGGTGAGACCCTCCATCCAACCATTGGCCCAAACCAGACGGTTAGGCGGGAGGTACTCGGTCAAAATGCCATATTTAGCGGGCGAATAGATCGATGCTCCGATACCCACGAAGCCATAGGCGATCAGGGGATGGAGACCCAAGAGCATGGCCAAGCAGCCCAGCATCTTAGTCGTGTTGCTGATGAACATGACCTTGCCTTTCGGAAGAGAGTCGGAGAAGGCGCCCACAAACGGTGCCAAGACGATAAAAGCCACCACAAAAAACTGCTGGAGAACCGGCGTTTGCCAGGCGGGCGCATCCATCGACTTGAGGAGTGCAATGGCTGCAAAAAGAAGCGCATTGTCACCGAGCGATGAGAAAAACTGCGCCGAGAGTATCGTCAGGAATCCGCGGTTCATGTCAGGAATGCTCCAAGAGACAGTGATGGAAGGGTCCGGCAGGGCCTTCGCGGGCACCACCATCGGGGCGGCCTCCAGGGACGCTAAAACCCTTAGCTGAATCCCAATTTAGAAGGCATAAAGACCAAGTTTACCTCATCGATGTGACGGTCCATAATCGGTTACCGGGTTTGCTATCGATTTTATATCGCTTGATTGGGGTGGGTCCCCGTGAGTCAACCATCCCCCATCCTCATTCTATTTAGTGGACGGTATTGAGGCTATTCATTCCACTGTAACCTTTAGTTGGTAGCGTCACTGGCCTCATCCTCAAAAACTCCTTGGAACACCTCGTGGACGAACTAAACTCTACCCGCATCAGCCGCCCAACCCAACCACCTTACATCAGCCGCGAGCTGAGTTGGCTCGACTTCAATGACCGTGTCCTTCATGAGGCCTTTGATCCAAGAAACCCCCTGATTGAACGCCTCAAGTTTCTGGCTATCTTCAGCTCTAATCTTGATGAGTTCTTTATGGTCCGGGTTTCAGGGATCGAGGAGTTTGTCGAGCTCGGTATCGATCCTGGGTACCCCGATGGACACCAACCCAAAGAGCTCCTCCTTAAGATCCGTGAGCGGCTCGCCCTTCGGGTGGCTGAGCAGCACGGCCTCTTTCATCACCGATTGCGCCAGGAGCTTCGCCAACATCAGATTGAACTCCTTGATCAGGAGGATCTTTCACCGGCTCTTGAAGCGAAAGTCAGCGCCTACTTCGATCGGGAAGTGTTCCCGATTCTGACCCCATTGACGGTCGATGCGAGCCATCCTTTTCCAAAGATGGCCAATCTCAGCCTCAATCTTGCGGTGATCGTTGAAGATCCCGAGACCAAAATTCAGCGATTTGCTCGGGTGAAGATCCCAGACAGCCTGCCCCGCTTCGTAACGATGACGGACTGGGAAGACGCCGAGGCGGCCAAGCCTCTCTGGCGCGGCCTGCCCCTTGAACAGGTGATCGCACGGAACCTTAAAACCCTATTTCCTGGCATGAATCTGATGGCCCACTACCTTTTCCGGATTACCCGGGATGGGGATTTCCCGATTAAGGAAGCCGAGGCCGATGATCTTCTCTTAGCGATCGAACACGAAATTAGCAAGCGCCGCGTCGATGGATTTGTTTGCCGCGTTGAAATGGACCCCAGCATGCCGGTTATCCTTCGAGAACAATTGGTCAAGGACCTTGGTGTTAAACCGGAGGACGTCTTTGAGATCGAGGGCCTGATGAATCTCAAGGATCTCTTTTTCTTCGCATCGCTGCCGGTCCCTGATCTCAAGTATCCAGATTGGATCCCCTTGATCCCACCAAGGATCAAGTCAGCGCTGGCGCTGCATGCTGGGGGATCTGAAGAGGGGGATACGCAGGGACTCTTTGAAGAGATCCGGCGTGGCGACATCCTCGTTCATCACCCCTATGAATCCTTTGGAAGTTCCGTTGAAGCGTTCATCAACGAGGCCGCTGACGACCCTGACGTGGTCGCCATCAAGATGACCCTCTACCGAACCTCCGGCAACTCCCCGATTATCAAAGCCTTAATACGTGCCGCCTTAAACCAAAAGCAGGTCGCGGTCCTTGTAGAAGTCCTCGCCCGCTTCGATGAAGCGAACAATATTGTCTGGGCCAAGAAGCTCGAACAGGCTGGCGTTCATGTGGTGTATGGGGTTGTGGGACTCAAAACCCACACCAAGACCACGCTCGTGGTCCGCCGTGAAGGGGATGGCCTTCGCCGCTACGCCCATGTAGGAACGGGCAACTACAACTCCAAAACGGCCAACCTCTATACCGATCTCGGCCTTTTTACCTGTCACGAGACCTTTGGCTCCGACCTCACCCATCTTTTCAACTACCTGACCGGCTACTCGCGGCAGAATGCCTACGAAAAGTTACTGGTCGCTCCGCTGACCCTCCGCTCTGGCATGGTGTCTCTGATTCAGCGTGAAATGACCGTGGCCCGGGCCGGCGGTGAGGCGAAGGTCATTGCCAAAATGAACTCGCTCACCGACATCGACATGATCAACCTCCTTTATGAAGCCTCCGCCGCGGGGGTCAAAATTGACCTGATCATTCGTGGCGTCTGTTGCCTCATCCCGCAACGGCCGGGTATCAGTGAAAACATCCGCGTCGTGAGCATTGTCGGTCGCTATCTTGAGCACTCGCGTATTTATTACTTCCACAACGAGGGCCAAGAAGAGCTTTACATCGGCAGCGCAGACTGGATGACCCGAAATCTGGATCGTCGGGTTGAAGCCGTCGCCCCGATTGAGGCGCCTGTCCTGAAAGAAGAGCTCAAGATGATCCTCACCATCATGCTAGAAGATCAGCGCCAGGGCTGGGATCTACAAAATGATGGGGTCTACCGTCAGCGCATGCCTCTCGATGAAGCGCATCAGCTCTCCAGCCAGGAACAATTCATGGCTCTGGCACTCGAACGGGATGAGGCCACCTTAGCCGCTCTCACCGAGACACCGACTGAGGCGACCTCGAATCACGAGGGCCCCAGCAACTAACGAGGCGTCCCGTGTGTGACACAATGTCCCTCAAAGACAGCGCATGTCGAGACCGCATGAACGATAGAGCCGATACCCATGAGCACTGAAGACACCCCCCTCAAACGCCCACGGAAAAAATCCGTTGCCATCAAGCCGCGCCCAAGAATAACCCCGGCGGCACCGGAGGTTCTCGACTCGATCGCGGTTCAAGGCGCAGGAAGCGTCGAGGACCTGTCTACCCTCGAGCAAAAAGAAGAAACGAGCCGGTTTCGAATCTTTGTCATCGATGCCGGCTGGAAATCTCCAGCCGCAGAGGTTCTCAGGAGTAACTTCACGATGATCCTCTGCTCCCTGGGAAGAGACCCCCTCTACGTGTTGACCCGAAGGCAGTCCCAGGAGATTATCCGGAAAAATCCCATCCTCGTTGGCAAGGATCCCATCATCTTGGTTCGAGATCTCAGCGGGAAACCATCGATCGAAGAGGATGAGGAATTTCATGGGTTTCACTTTAACCTCGGCCTGATTCATCAACCGACGTTGGCGCTGAAACACCTTCAGGAATTTCTGCATTTCCTCATCAGCCATCGCGACAGCCCCAATATCGAAATGGATATCCGACAAAAACTGCATCATGATGGATTGATCGGTACACTGGAAGTCATTCGGAGCAGTACCCAGGAAGCTGTGGGCGCTTAATTTTTGACCACCACCAGAAGAAGATCCCATTCATGGATACGATTTCGACCCTCCTCACCACGACCCTTTCTGCCTTGATCCTCGCGGTGATGGCCATAGAGATTAAACGTCGCCGACAAAAGCTTCGGGAAGTCTATGACGTCCTCGACAGCGAATATCGACATGTGGTGAACGAACTTGATTCGATGGTACAGAGTGGTGATATCAAACCCTATGAAACATTCCACTCGCTGCACAATAAGCACTAAACCCTTATTATTTGCCCAATAACCCCATTTTAGGGTTTAATGATTATTGACCAAACGCTTAGAAAAGCAACCAAAACCTAAGGGCCTTTTAACCCCGCTCTCAAGCCTGATCAAAGGGGCGAACGCTCTCCACTCACCAATCAAGAAGGACACCACGATGACGACTGCAACAACTGCTGACGACAGCCTCCATAGCGTTTCGGATACGATGGGGGAAGGAATCAAAAATGCATCGGCTGCGGCCGCACGCGCCGGAGAAAAGGTCCGAGAAATCGGAGGCACGCTGGGCCGCTCGATCTCTCGCTTCACCTACAAAGGCGCCTACATGGTGTCCTACGGGGTGGTTTACGCGACGGTTTTTGTCGCCTCTGCGGTACCCCGCCAAAATCCTTTGGTGGAAGGCCTCATGGATGGTGGCCGCGCCGCCATTGACGCCTTAAACGAAGCCAAACAACTGCCTTCAACGGCCAGCTGATCCCCCTATCGATGAACCCATCGCTCACCCCCAAAAAGGGAATGGGCGATGGGTTCTTTGATGAGCCTACTGATTCGACGATCCACGACCCGCCCCATGACATTGCCTCCTGAAGGTTCTCCGCCAAACGCCAACGCATCACGCATTTCTGTTGTCTTTCCAGCCCCCGGCATCCTTAGAATTACAAACGCCACGGCGTTAGGAGATCCTTCCACCCCTCGCTTCCGAGACTTCCTCATCAGGGCTTTTCGCTTGAGCGCCCTCACTGGCATTTCGGCGACAGGATTAGCGCAAAATATCGTTGAACTTCACTACCTTCAAGATGCGCTGCTTCCCGCTGAACTTCTCTTAAAGCTCGCAGATCTTCTGGATGCCCCAGATGAAGCAACTCCTTCCGCTCCTCCGGCCAAACATCATGAGCCACGAGCCACAGGACCTGTCATCTCGCCCCTCGTGACCGCCACCGACCGCCATGGGGTCTTAAGGCTTCATCGCTACGAACATCTCGTGACGGGTTTTGAAATCGTTTCTGAGACCCTTGGAACCATCAAACTCAAAAATCCCGTTCTTTACCGGAAAAGTGCCTTGTGTCACGCCATCGAGCGGGAGCTCATGAGCGTTCTCGGGATTGATCGTTACAAGACACATCCCCTTCGGTCTACCATTCACGTAGATTACGATCCTAGACACCTCAGTTGGGCCAAGGTCATTGAAATTGTTGATGGGGCCCTGGCTAACGCTGATGAGCAGAATGATCTCGACCCCCTAGATCTTGATCTCACCCTGTCGACGATTTCCCTCCCCGTGGCGGCTGTCGCTCAATATGCGTTTCCGCCCTTACTCCCCTTGGCGGCCGGTCTGTTCGCTTATACCGCGATCCCGAGCTTCAAGAATGCCTACGATGTCGTCAAAAACGAGCGGCGCTTGGGGGTCGATGTCCTCGACTCTCTTGTGGTTATCGGTTGTCTTGGCACTGTCCATATTTTTCCAGGGGCGGTCATGGCCTGGTGTCTTTCCTTTGGCCGGCGCTTGGTTAAAAAGACAGAAGATAATTCGAGAAAGATGCTGCTGAATGCCTTTGGCAAGCAACCAAGATTCGCTTGGCTGGTCAAGGACGGTGTGGAAATTGAAGTCTCTCTCGACAAAGTCTGTAAAGGCGATATTGTTGCCGTCCATACTGGCGATATGGTCCCCGTCGATGGTCATATCGTCGATGGGATGGCCATGATTGATCAGCATGCCCTGACCGGTGAGTCCACCCCCGCCGAGAAGGGGGTCGGCGATCGCGTCAACGCCTCGACCATTTTGGTAGCAGGCAAGATTCGCGTCGCTGTTGAGGAGGCCGGCAGCGAAACGGCCTCAGCGAAGATTAGCCAAATTCTTAATGATACCGCAGGCTACAAACTGAGTTCCCAAAGCCAAGGGGAGCGATTGGCTGACTTGGCTGTGCTGCCGACGATGGCGGTCAGTGGCATCGCCTTTGCGACCCTCGGTCCGATTGCAGGGGTTGCGGTGCTGAATAGTGATTTGGGGACGGGAATCAGGATGGCGGCGCCTCTGGCCATGCTCTCATCACTTGCCCTTTGCGCTCAGATGGGTATTTTGGTGAAGGATGGGCGCGCCCTAGAACTCATGAACGAAGTGGATACCGTCCTCTTTGATAAAACCGGAACCCTCACCCGCGAGCGCCCCGAAGTCGGGGAGATTGTGGTGACCGAAGGTCATACCGCCGAGGACGTGCTGCTCTATGCGGCAGCGGCCGAGAGAAAGTTCCACCACCCCATTGCGCGCGCCATTCTTCACAAAGCCGAAGAAATGGGGCTCGAATTACCGCCAACGGATGACACCCAATACAGTGTCGGCTACGGGATTAACGTCGGCGTCATGGGTCACACCATCCGCGTTGGCAGCCGCCGCTACATGGAGATGGAAGGCATCCATATTCCATCGAGTATCGACAAGAAGCTTGCCGAGGTCCACGAAGATGGTGACACGATGGTCATGGTCGCGATTGATGACAGGCTCGGGGGTGCCCTTGAACTTCGCGCGGCGCTTAGGCCTGAAGTCAAAGACATCATTGCGGGCCTCCGTGAGCGGGGAATCGAGCATTTAGCGATTATTTCTGGGGACCATGAGGCGCCCACGCGTAAATTGGCCGAAGAGCTTGGGATGGATCGCTATTTTGCGCAGGTCCTTCCGGCGGATAAAGCCGATTACGTTGAAAAGCTCCAGAAGGAAGGCCGCAAGGTTTGTTTTGTCGGTGACGGCATCAACGATTCCATTGCTCTTAAAAAGGCCAATGTCTCGATTTCCCTTCGGGGTGCCACCTCCATCGCTACCGATACTGCCCATATCGTGTTTCTGGAGCAAGGCCTCGCCAAGTTGTGTGCTCTTCGGGATATCGCCCACCGCCTGGATAAGAACACCCAACGAAGCTGGAACATGATTCTGGCCCCCAATCTTCTCTCGGTGATCGGGGTCTTTACCCTTGGCTTTGGTGTCGGCACCTCGGTGTTCGCCAATAATGTTGCGGCTCTGGGTGCTCTGGTGAATGGGGTCTGGCCGATGCGCGAGGTGGCGCGTCTTGAGGTGGAACGCCGTAAACTTTTGGAGCGCGAACTCGAAGGGCTTGACCTTCAGGCCCTAAAGCTAGATACCGCAGTAGATGAACCGCTGCCTAGCGCCGCGTCGAAGGATCCGTCTGATGCTGTTATCGTCACGCCATCAAGGCGAACGCCCCGCGCCATCAAGGCCCGGGTGACGCCCTCAAAATCGCCACGAAATAGAAAATTAGTGGGCTAGGCTAAAGGCTGATCGAACAGGGCGCCGCAAGTCGGCGACTGCTAGAGTCTAAGCCGCGCTGGCTCACCCCAAGGCGCGGTTGAAAACGATCCCCATCGCAAAGGAGAGCAGCAGCGTCCCCGGCAGCGTAGTCACCCAGGTCAGGGCGATGCTGGCGATCGTCTTCTGGTTGACTTGCTGACCCTGGGTTCCAACCACCGTTCCAACGACCGCGGAAGACAGAACATGGGTGGTACTCACCGGAAGCCCCCCAAAATCTGCTAGCGCGATGCTCATCACGGCTGAGGCTTGAGCGGCGGTCCCCTGTGCAGGATTCATCTTTGAGCTGCCAATCTTTTCCCCAAGCGTCGTCACAATCTTTTTGTAGCCGATCAAGGTCCCACCCCCAAGCGCCATGGCCGACAGGACCATGACCCAGATGGGAACGTATTCGACAAAGGACGCCAGTTCTTTATGGGCTCCTTCAAGCGTCGTCAGCTGCTCTTGACTGAGCTTCGCCCGAGTCTCAGGCGCTTTTAGCTGCTTGGCCACCTGGCGGTGAACCGCAAGAATCTCTTTTCTGACCTTGATGGCCTCATCATCGCTGAGCTGAAGGCCGCTTTGCTTTAAGCTCAAGTGGTTTAGCAATTCCTTGACCGCGGGAGTTGCCTCGCTACTGGCCTTTCCCTCAGATTCACTCGATAAGACGGCCGTCGCTTGGCGAACGTCTTCGACTTGTTGAACGACCGTCACCAAATGCTGGTAATCCTCGGGCGCCAAGCGGTCGGGGTCAAGCCCATAGGCGGCAGGGAAAAGGCCAAACAAAGCGACCATCATCAGCCCTATACTCTTTTGGCCATCATTCGAGCCATGCAGCAGACTGACTCCCGCAGCGCCTGCAATAAGGATCCCCCGAATCGCCGCACTCGGCCGATGATCGTCTTTTGACGGCTCATAAAGACCCTTGTCGTGGGCGACCCAGGTAATGATTTTAAGGACGATAACACCCAGCAAAAAACCAACAATGGGGGATACGATCAGGGCCATCAGAATCTTTTCCCCTTGCCCCCAGTTGATTTGATCTGCGACTGGCTGGCCCATCAGGAAAGCGTCCGCCATCGAGATACCGATGATCGAACCGATATAAGCATGCGTTGTGGAGTTTGGGATTCCAAGCCACCAGGTTCCAAAGTTCCAGACCACCGCGGTAAAGATCATGGCCATGAAGAGGGAGACTTCATTCATGGTATTGATACCGGTCACCATGTTGGTGGGTAGCAAATAGACCATGCTAAAGGCGACCGCAGTCCCCCCAAAGAGGACCCCAATGAAGTTAAAGACCGCCGCCATCAAGACCGAACGCCGGGGTGACATGGCCCTTGAATAAATCACGGTCGCAATGGCATTCGCGACATCATGAAACCCATTGACCGCCTCCTGAAAAAGGATCAGAAAAAAGGTGATCGCCAGGGTGATAAAAGCTACATTGGTGGTATCCGGGGCCAAATGTTCCATGGAATCTTCCGTTTGATCTATTCGTTGATGAGGATGGCCCTCTGGGCCTTGGCGGGGCTGCGGCGAATCAGGTTGCTGATGAGGTGATCATTAAAGCCACTGGATAATCCGCCACCCGTGACCCACAGGGTGACCTCGGCATTAACGCTATATTCTTCCACCAACCGATCCAGTCGATGATGGCTATCGTTGAGATTTGCGGCTTCCGCATGAACGCCATGGAGCCTCAGAAATTCAAGGGGAAGTTCGAGCGCCCTGTCGCCTTCTTCATGAAGGTCCACGTTGAGAATGGAGACCTTGTCCGCCGCCTTGATCATCGCCAAAGACGCTGAGAGCGCCTGAGCTGACCGGCTATCGTTGCGCCAAAGGATTCCGACGTGACCTATCAACTGTTGCGGCAGGATTTCTGGCAGCAACAGCACCGGGCGACCCGATTCGAGAATCGTCTCCTCGACCACCGACCAGTAGTATTGGGCCTTCATCAGCGAGGGATGAGCCAGAATCACGAGATCAGAGGCCCAAGCCATCTGGGCCAGCGAGCGCCCGGTCGCGGCATCTGGAACTACGTAGCTGAAATGAATACCTGGGTATAACTGTTGCGCCTGTGAGAGCGCCGTCCGTGCCATTCCGTCGAGCTCTTCGATGGTCTTAGCCGCCGACTCAATGAGACTCCTGAAGGCATTCCCAGTGAAACCGCAAGCCATCAACAATTCAGGGTCATCAGCGATCGGGCAAATCAGTTGGCATTGCACTTCAGCGCCAATAGACTTCGCAAGATCAAAGACAAACTGGCTGTTGTTGCCGTCGTGCTGGACGCCCGACATGCCAAATAAGATTCTACGAATGTCCGTTGCCATGGCTGTATCCCCCCTTTTTTTTGATCATATAAAGTCTAAATGTCACAGAGGTGACCCATTTATGAAGATTTGAAGTCAGCAGCCAAAGACTATCGGACGATAGGCCGCCAAAACAACTTTAATGCTTAGAATTCAGAGGACGTGAGCCCTGATCGGGATCGAGGCCGCCGACTTTGGTTCCATAAGGTTTGATGTGGAGCCATCGGCTCGGGCCATCTTTCTTTAAAACAACCGCTTTGAGGCCCTTACAAAAAGCCGGGTGATCGATAAAACTCTCTGCGATCAAAAGCCCCGTATAGACCCCGAGGTAGTTCATCATTTCATTATCAAAAGCCCTTTGATCCTCAGGGGCTCTTTTTAGCTTCGTCGCGAAATCATCCAGGGCCTTGCTCACCGCATCACGATCCAAGACCCAGCCAGGGCAGGCGTCTACGGCCACCTGGGCATAGGCCATATCAAGGAGCGACTTCTGGCCTTCAGAACCCAGGAGGTCCCGAACCCGTCGCTCCATCTGCCTCCAAGCAGGATCTAATTTGCTGATCTCAGAGGCGCTCTGACTCGAAGCGGGCGGCGAGATGAACGCCAGCGACACACCCAATAACATCGTCATCCCTATCCATCGTTCCCTCATGGCACCGCTGTTCCTAAATGGCTGACCCAAAGAAATAAAGCATCAGTTAGAACCCCCATCACTTCGGGCGGGATGATAATAGGCATAGCCCCGATCATTGTCGAAACCATTATTGTGATAACTGGTAGTGGCATGGGGATCGGCATCCAGCGCCTCCGACCCGGGGGTCACCGCAGGGTGACCCCAACCACCGCCATAGCCATTACCCCACCCCCCCATATGAACACCCATCCCAAGACCCCCCGTCCCGTATTCGGATCCCATGCCGCCAGGACCGTATCCCATTATGCCACCGCCATTACTGGAGCAACCCGTTATCACCAGCGCCAATATCGTGGCGACTAAACATCTTGATAAGCCGTGATTCATTGCTGCAATACCCTAGACGCGTTGGGATAGCCAAACCAAAGGCTTGGGGGTAACCGCCCAAGAAAAAGGGCGACTCCGGTCATCCCGGACATCGCCCTTGTGCTTTTTTTTACGCTGATACTTCGTTCGATCGCGCTGGATGGTTGCCTTGTTGACCCTGTGGGCGAACTTGGCGACCGGGTTGTGCTTCATGGTCGCCTCCCTCTTTGAGAAAAAATGGCCTATGGCGGATGCTTTACTTTAAAAAACATCTAACCTTAAGAACAATTGTAGGCGCCTAAATCGAGAGGTACAACCCCTGAAGATCAAGCCTATCGGTCTGTTTTTATGCGCTTCATGCTTGATCAGCCGACAGCTTGATTCACCCTGAAAGAGAAGGCTCTGAGGGATTGTTTGCCAGAAATCTTGCCGCAAAAAGCCCCTTTTGATCCCCACAGGCCAGAGTCCAATCAGGCCGTCTTTCCCCTGACGCCCCCGCATCAAATCACGACGACTGCCCATCCCTACTCGAGCGGTATCCCCTGTCTCTTGACAGGACTCTGCCACCCTTAATGGTTATGACCGTTTATATGATATAAGTCACTGAAACTATCTGAGGGTATGGCCTTATTTTAAGGCAGCCCGCACCTGGAGAGGTCCCCATGGAAAGACGAATGCTCAATCAAATGAAAGGCCAACTCGCCAAGATGTTCGGAAATAAGTCGAGTCCTTCAGGGGCTCTTCCCCGTGTATTTGAGCGGGAATCCATGAGGATTCACGGCCTCGCCCTCGACATCGAAAAGCTAGCGCCCACTGAAAGACATCAAAAGCTCCATAGACTTCAACAGTGGGAGCGCCTTCAAGTGATTGATGAAATTCGGCACGGGAGGCTCAATTAGCGTGTTTGTCATCATGGTGAGGCGGGTCCAATTAGACCTAACATCAGCGATCTCCAAGGAGGGGACATGAAACAAAGCGAGCTAGTCAAACAACTCTATCAGGCCTCCATAAGCCGAGACACGAAAGCCGAGCATGACCTTTTCCTGAAGGAGATGGCTAAAATCTTCAAACGCCGGCTAGCCGGCAAAAAGCTCGGCCCCAAGTGGACGGTCGCAGACTGATGCGCGGTTTTTTTAGCGTCGAAAAACACCGATTCCTCTCGGCATCATTGAAGCCTGGCCTGACGGAAGGATAACGGCTATCCGAAGCGTGCGCCTTCTCCCAAAGGTCTCGACCCCATCTCAAGACATAAAAAAGCCAGATCAGTGGCCTTAAGGTCTCTTTGGACCTAAGACTCTCTCATCGTCAAAATGATGGGGCTTTTGACCCGCGGTTAAAAGAACCCGCCTCTTCTTGATCATCCGTTTCTCTGCCCAACCTTCATCCTCTCCGTCGTCCTTCTGCCCCTCTCATAGGCCCCTCCTAGAGGCGTCATGACGCAGGACAAATCATTTCCTAAAGGAAAAGGGCATTGATTTGATCCTAACAAATGCACCAAAAGGTCTTTTCGAAGCGAAGGAAGTTCGAGACATCGCTGTACATCAAAGGTCAGCCGCGTAGCGGCGAGACATTGATGATGTTCATGCCCCCCAGAAGGGCCAGGTCCTTGGGGAGTCATCGGAAGATGAGTCGCAAGGTTTCCCGGAAGCCCTCAGAGTCATCTGCGAGTTGCGTGAAGCGACCTTGTGGTCGCTTAAAGGGATCGAGCGAGGACCGCTGGGACGCCGAAGGCATTAACCGTTCTGCTCCATGGGGCCTTTAGCGCTAAGAGCTGTCAGCTTAACATTTCGTAGAACTCACTTATAATTTATGAGGGGGCGGCAGAGCTCGTTGATCTAGCCCTTAGGAAACGATCTGGGCTACCGCAGCATCCTCTCAAGGTCCTGATTGAAACCCTCATGGCCTGTCATCTTATCGCTTCATGGGCCGATGAATATCTGCGCTCTTTAGCTCTTCTCAAACGATAGGGGAATGGCGTGGGAGCGATCCAATAGACAAAAAAAACATAAAACCGCTATCGCGCTACAGAACTTAAGAAGGAAACCGATGAAAAAAACGGGTCGTAACGATCCCTGCCCTTGCGGCAGCGCCAAGAAATACAAGCAATGCTGCCTCAAGATCGAAGAAGCCCAGGTTGCGCTCGCGATTCAGGCTCCAGCGCACGGCGTTGCCAGGGCGATCGATTGGCTGCGTTTTAAGCACCCTCAAGGTCTTCATGAGGCCCTTTATGAAGGGTTCTTCGGCGCACTCAACGAAGAAGAGATGCAAAGTATAGAAGCCTTTGATGATGACACTTACCACGCCATCATGACCAATGCCATGGAATGGGTTCTGGCTGAGGGAACCTTTATCCATCACGATGAGGAAATCAGGGTTTCCGACTTGGTGTTAGGTCGAGGCGGTCCCATCATGACTGCCCCCCAAAGAGGATGGTTAGAGGCGCTCCGATCGACGGCCATGAACCTCTATGAGATCATCGATGTGGTGCCCGGAGAATCCATCACCTTCCGAGATATTCTTCATCCAGAGCGTGAGCCGATTGAGGTGATTGAGCGGTTGGCCTCACAAGAAGCTCAGCCCCTCGACGTTCTCGCAGCCCGCATGGTTCAAGAAGGTGAACACCACGTGATGTCCGGTGCCATTTATCCATTTCATCGGGATCGGGTATTGTACTTGATGGATGAGTATCAGCGTGAGACGGAGCATGTGCCCTTGGATGATCCCGATGAGGCATCAGCGATGTTGAGCTTGATCATCAGAGATGCATGGCTATACACCCTGGTGACGCCTTTCGAGATGCCACAGATCATCGATAGTTCAACGGGTGCCCCCGTTCTTTTTGTGACCGATCATTATCAGGTCAAGCGCTGGGAAGTGCTTGACCAGTTGCTTGCAGAAGAACCTGATGTGGAAGGCTCCCGAGAAGAAGGTTGGGATCGTCTCCAGACAGACGAAGAGGGCATGGTTCGCAGTTTGGTCTCGATTGACATGGGCCGGCAAGCGGATCGCATCAGAGCTTTTTATCGCACGCAAACCCACGCGGATGATGGCAAGCCTTGGCTTGAGGCCTTGCTGGGTGATGCGGTGGCCCATGTAGGACGAGAGATTTCCGATCCTGAAGGGCTGCTCACACACCGCGCGGCGGATGGTAAAGGAAACGACCGATCACCCCCACCTTTGGATGCCTTGCCACCTGACATCTTGCATCAGGTGCTTGAAGATCACCTTAGAAAAATCTATCAAGATTGGGCTGATCACCCGCTCCCCGCGCTGGCTGATCAAACGCCTCGGGAAGCGATCAAAACCCCTGAGGGTCTTCAGAAAGTGACGTTCTTGCTCCGCACCTATGAACATAGCGAGAAAGCGCAGGCTTTGACTCAAAATCGCCCCGTCATTTCCTATGGGTTTCTTTGGGACAGCTTGGGAATCTCTGATGAAGGAGTAAAACCTTAGTCGAGGGGAACAAATTGGCACGCCAGCCCTGCCATCGTTCGGGACGCCAGATAGGCTGCCCATCAGGTAGCGCCCATCGGTTTTATTCATGATGGAGATCAAATCCACCACCCTAAAGGTCTTTGAGTCTCCGTCCTGAACTGTCCCTCGTAGGTTTTGAGCTTACCAGGCCTTCACTTTTTTCCTGATGGCGCCATACACTTCCTCCATTATGGTCGGCAACGGTTGCGGCTCCTTCCAAAAGGCTGGAAAATCGCCCCCTTTTTTTATCAGTAACGCAGGGACTGTCGCTCGAGCACTCGACACGATCGTCTCAGGCAGGCGTTTAGGGCTTTGCCAATAAGTGTCGAGGCTACAGGGGCCCGATTGGATCGTCGCACGCGGGCGCGTGAAATAGGACTCTACGGGATCGAGTGTGGCGGCTTGTCCTTTTTCACGCGCCAGCGCCAGCGCCGCGCCTAATGGCGTCTGCCTCAATTTTTCCAGCAGCTGCTCGGGTGATAACCCACGTAACTCAAATAACAGGAAGGGATTCTCATCCAGTTTCGACGAAAGGAAATAGCAAAGACCTGCAATATGCTTGCATGGATTTTCATAATCAGGGCAAGAGCAGCTGGTTTTGAAGTCTTTGGCGCTGTGAGGCAACAAGTGGAGATCGAGTGATTTGAATGGCCGTTCGATGTGGTCTGGCATTTCATTCAGCAACAGTCGCGATATGTACCCCGCACGGCTGCCAAGATGATGGATGAGCAAAGCCCAGTCGGTGGCACTGATGGATTTCAGTGAAATCGCCGTCTCATAAGTCGGTTCCTTATAGACCCCGAAATAGGGGTTTTTATTGCCGCGTATCTTCGCGGAAAGTGTTCCGTTTTTGAGTGCCCATGATTTGATGCGGTTGTCATTGGCATAGCTGCGCCCGCGCGCGAGTCGTGCCGTATCGGTAAATTGCTCAAGGGCCGCAATAAAGCGCTGGCCCCACCAGGTGCGAATGGCTTGCATCTTTATCTTTCCTTATTCGCCGAGGGTCGCACTATGGTTTAGTGCGATCAGCTGTTTGAATGACTCATTATCGAGCTGCGCTAACCAAGACTCATCGCTACCAACGATAGCCCCCGCCACTTTCTTTTTATCTTCAATGATCTCATCCAGACGTTCTTCCAGTGTTCCAAGGGTCAAAAACTTGTGTACGAACACGTTACGAGTTTGGCCGATACGAAAGGCGCGGTCTGTGGCTTGGTCTTCTACTGCCGGATTCCACCAGCGATCAAAATGAAACACATGGTTGGCGCGGGTTAGCGTAATCCCGACACCACCGGCCTTGAGCGAAAGCACGAAGACAGCTGGGGGTGATTCCGGGTCTTGAAAGCGCGCGATCATTTTTTCGCGCTTGCTCCGCGAAGTGCCGCCATGCAGATAATAGGTCTCAAACCCCTGCGTGGATTTGATGTATCGCTCTAATTGAGAGCCGATTTCGGTGAACTGGGTGAAGATCAAAGCGCTCTCGCCTTCAGCCTGAACTTCAGCCAGCATATCTGACAAGCGTTCCAGTTTGTGCGAGCGGGCCGCTTCGAAAGCGCTGTTGTCTTGTAGGAATTGTGCAGGGTGATTGCAGATTTGCTTGAGCTTCATCAATGTCGATAGCATCAAGCCTTGACGCTGAATGCCATCGCTTTGTTCGAGCTGCTGCTCTACATCTCGCACCACAGCTTCATAGAGCGAAGCCTGTTCCAGGCTCAGATTGCAATATTGCTTATTTTCAACCTTGTCCGGTAAGTCTTTAATGATGGAAGGATCGGTCTTGATGCGGCGCAGAATGAAGGGCTCAATCAGGCGTTTGAGCTGAGCTGATTTACCCGCGTCGTGATCACGCTGAATCGGTGTTTCATAGTTCTTGCGGAATCCGGCCTGTTTGCCCAGATACCCGGGATTCAGGAAGTTAAAAATAGACCATAAATCGAGCAGGCGATTCTCCACCGGGGTTCCAGTGAGCGCCAATCGCGAACGCGCATTCAGCTTAAGAATGGCTTTAGTCTGCTGCGCTTCCGGGTTTTTAATGATCTGCGCTTCATCAAGCACGATGCGGTGCCAAGACAGAGGCGACAGCAAGGCCAAGTCACGTAAGGCCAAACTATAAGAAACGATCACCACATCGTGAGCGAGCGCTTGTTCAGCAAAAGCCTGAGCATCCCTACAGCGATCAGTGCCATGATGAATCATGGTGTGCAATTGCGGGGCGAAGCGCTCCATTTCCTTACGCCAGTTGCCTAAAACAGACGTCGGGGCAATCAATAAAGTCGGTGGCGGGCGATCGGCTTGCGCCTGTTCATGCAGCAAACGCGCGATGACTTGTATGGTTTTCCCCAAACCCATGTCATCGGCCAGACAGCCGCAAAGGCCCAGCGATTCTAAATAGGCCAGCCAGGCAACGCCACGCTTCTGGTATTCGCGCAATTCGGCCTTTAACCCTGGAGGGTTCTCAATTGGCTCAAGGCGTGATTGATCCCGGAGCTTGGCGAGTATCTCGGCCAGCGCGTCTTCAGGATCAACCTCAAACCGACCGTCGTCATCCTGGGTTCTTTGCAACAGCGCCTGAAGACCCGCTGTTTCACCCGTCACGCCTTGTTGCTTCCAAAAAGACAGCATTTCGGCCATGCGCTCTTTGTCGAGGAGGACCCATTGCCCCCGAAACTGAACCAGCGGTGTTTTAGCCTCGACCAGCTGCGCCCATTCGTCGGGGGCAACCGTTTCTCCGCCCAGCATCAGGTCGTAACGGTACTCCAATAATTGGTTAAGGCTCAGACTTTTATTTTTGGCGGCACCCACGACCTTTTTGCCCGAAGGCGATGAACGCATCCGCAATGAGGCCCGACGTCGCCCTTGCGGTGTCCACCATGAGGGTAGGATGACCCGGAAACCGGCATCCACGAGCACCCAGGCGGTTTCGTTCAGGAAAGCAAATGCCGACTCCAAATCAAGCAACATCCCTGTCGGTTGATTCGTATCCAGCGCCTCCCACAACGGTGAATAAATAGTAGCGGCCTGACCTAAACCGGTTAGCAATGCCGCCTCGAAACGGGTGCCAAATGGTTTGAGGTCATCTCTGAGCTCCGGGTTCTCCATAGCCCAATAGTCTGCCAAAGGCGTCTGTAACGATGCATCACGCGGGGAACACACCAAAAACTCCAGACGCCAATGTTCTGGTCTTTGGCTCGTGGGTTCATCCAGTTTAAAAGCCAATTGAAACAGTCGCTCGCCGGCATTGCCGGTGATACGCTGCAGCCACCCCGCCCACTGCCCTCCCAACGTAGAATCAACGCCGGCATAGTGGGGGTTATATCGCTTTGGATTAGAGACGCTTTGGAGAAATGTTCTTTCGATTTTTTTTTGAAAGGCTTGTGTCAGCTTGGCCTGTGCCGCGGCCCTCATGAGCAGCACTTCAGCGCAATGAGGCAACACCTGGGTCGCCTCAAAGCCCGGGGCAGCACTGGGCGGCATACATTGCGCCGCTTCCTTCAATAAATGCGCATAGGTGTCCGATTGGTAAGCCCACGCCGCATGTAATTCATGGCTTTTTTTCTTTTCCCCTTGGCGGCAGTGCATGACGGGTAGGTACTGATCCTTGAGAAGAATCTGCCGAAGGGTTTGTGTGTAGTAGTACCAAAACAAAAAATCCTGTCCCGGACGGACTTCGCCCGTGAACAGCAGCTGGTAATGGAGAGCGTTGATCGTATGAATAGGTGCATCCATGATGCGGCAGCAATCAACGCGCCATGCTTTCCATTCGGCGATTTCAGGCCTCTCTTCCAGCGTTCCCGAGAGCAATTCAGGGCAGGGCACGGCGATCCCATCAGAGGAAGGCAGCATCAGCTCAATGGATTCCAAACGACTGGGCTCAATCGCGTGCTGGCCTAGGGTGGTGTCTAACCATTCGGCCAGCCGCTGACCGCCAAGCTGACGCGGATGCTCGTTTGGACTTTTGACTTCGACAGGCTGAGAGGTTTCAATCCAAAAATAGAACTCTCCTGCCTGCCAGAAATCATCTGTTTTTTCGGGCTGCCAGAACAGATGAAGAATGTCGGACATGGGTTACAACGCTCAAATATGTTGTTATCCAGACTCTTATTTTACCGTTACTACTGAGGGAGTGGGCGATTTCAAGGGCGAATTACATCGGGTGGTTTGACACCCCTGCGCTGGCATTTGAGCCCACTCAACTAAGTATTTCATTTCTTCTTGAACGTGGGATAGCCAACATCCCGGCCTTTCTTTCCTTTCTTGAGGCGGTCAAAGAAGTTCTTGTAGGCCTTGCCTGCGTTCTAAATGGCTTGCTGAGGGGCACACTTGGTGACCTCCAAGGCCCAAGGGAACTCGACCGGCTTAATGGCGTTGTATTGCTTGCGAAGAGCCGCCTCATCGGGCTTCTCGCCCGCCTCGTACTGACGCTTCCATGTCGCCAAGGCCCCGTTATAGGCGTGACGAGCGACACCGCAAGACTTGCGGAAGTATTCGTCCTGCGCCTTATTGGGCGCGAGCTTAATCTTGTGGACTCTGAGCATCGTAGATTCCGAACTCTTCGCCCATGCGGTCGGCTTCTGACTGGAGCGTCTCCATCAACTTGCGGTTCTTCTTGGCGCGGCTTCCGTAAAGGCGAGCACTGAATACCGTGATGATTTCCAGAATGTCCTCAGCAAGCTCTTGCTCGAAGCTGGGACGCTCACCTTTGTGGATGATGACAATCTCGATTCCTTGA
>Ga0209829_10000710_pt1 | contig 28999 bp, 38 predicted proteins | sample C_140205_EF_Meta_FD_187311 | JGI IMG/M metagenome (GOLD analysis project Ga0209829, IMG submission 187311) | Freshwater microbial communities from Lake Croche, Canada to study carbon cycling - C_140205_EF_MetaG (SPAdes) (version 2) | ecosystem: Environmental > Aquatic > Freshwater > Lake... | reverse complement strand
GCAGCCGTACATGGTATCATAGATGCCTACGATGCCCGTGTAGAAGAGCGCACGCTGGATGATCTCGTCGTTGGTCCACTCGTAGCGGTCTTCACGGCCATTAGAGCGCTCGCCCCGCTTGAGGCCTGCGAGAGTTGCGCAGAAGTCGCGGAGCCGCAGGGGGTCCGCCGCGATAGCAGGAAAGACCTTCTGTAGGGCGCATGCGCGGTCAATCGCGCGGGCGGGCAGAGGGCTTAGGGCCGTGTAGGGCGGGTTCGCCACAGCCTCCGTAAGGAGAGCGCCCACCTTCTTGTTGAAGGCGACCCAGCGGTTCGGGTTAGGGACGGAGATCTTGACCGCGCCCATCTTCTCGCTGAGAAGGTCGGCGTAGTAGTTCTCCACTGCCAATGCGTGCGCAAAGGTGTCGGCGTCGACGGCGGAGGCGGCCATGGTAGAGGTAGGGTAGGTGGTAGGTGGTAGGTGGTAGTAGAGAGTAGTAGCGCCGGCCCTAGTCAGTTAGCTCTCCCCCTTTATTCAATTTTTTTTGTAAATTGAGCATCTTGCGCCTATAGCCGCCCCAGCCCCTCTAGGCAAGGGGAAGGGGCTCTGCCCCTCCCCTTGTTTTATTCAATTTTATCTGTAAATTGAACCATTTACCCTCTGTATTATAGAGCTACATGTTCAATTTGTGAAAAAAATTGAATGAGGGGGGCCAACAAAAGAGTCATTGCCGGCCGCTACTATCATACTACTACCGCCCTACCCTACCACCTACCCTACCGCTACCATGGCTACCGTCGCTTCCGTCAAGGCGCTCGCTACCCGCATGTCCGCCGTCGAGGCAGAGAACGCCGACCTGCGCGAGCAGGTCGAGGCCCTCCGCACGCTCTTCGCCAGCAGCGGCGCCAAGACTGCGAAGGCCGCCAAGCCCGCCGCCAAGCGCGAGCCGACCGCCTGGGCCGGCTTCAGCGGCGTCGTCGTCAAGCTCGTCACGCCCCTGGTCACGACCAAGAAGGGCTCAGAGGGCCCGCTCTCGGACGACGAGCGCTGGGAGTCCGCCAAGGACGCCGGCGACGGCTGCCCCCGCGCTGGCTTCGGCATGCGCGTGGCCTCCTATCTCAAGGACACGTGCGCCACGGACTTCGGCGACAACGGCAAGCCGTCGGCCTTCCGCGAGCCTGAGGAGGACGAGATCACGGAGGCCATCGAGTTTCTGCTCGCGAACCCGGACCACGAGTCTGAGCACGCCGCCTCAGGCAAGCGCGAGGCCGACAAGAGCCGCGTCGCAGCCGCCAAGCCCTCGAAGCCCGTCGCCAAGCCCGTCGCCAAGCCCTCTAAGCCCGCCGCCAAGGCCGTGCCAAAGCCCAAGGCTAAGGCGCCGGTCGAGGACGATGAGCCTGAGCTCGGTGGCTCTGATGACGAGGAGGAGGCCGCCGCGCCGCCCCCGCCGCCTGCGCCCAAGCCCAAGGCCAAGACTGCCAAGGTCGTGAAGGCTGAGCTCGCGGCCGCGCCCGCTGAGTCTCGCTCCAACGCCGCCGCGAGTGCCGGTGGCGGCGGCGCGGCCCTGGTCGAGAACGAGGTGCTCACGGCCGCCGGCCTCGACGACGAGGGCGACCCGCTGATCCAGCGCTTCGCCAAGGTCGGCACCAACAAGGCCGTCACGGTGCTCTACAAGCACAGCGGCACTGGCGCGATCTACACGAGCCTCCAGGCGATCGTCGACGGCAACTCGGCCGGCATCTGGACCAAGGAGCTCACCTGGGACAAGGAGATGAACGACGGCGCAGGCGGCCTGAAGTCGAAGGCCGCGGGGCCGCGGCGGCGGATGAGGCGTAAGCAAGAGCGCGGCCCTGAGATTCTAACAAACACAAAAAAAAAGACAAAAACACCCTAACCCCCCAAACAAAAAGAAAAAAAACAAAAAAACCCAAATTAGATAAATTCGTACGCAGCGCACAGAGGGGCGCTCTTTTTTATCTGTGCGCAAAAAAAGTTGAACCACATGGTCCACTGAGGTAGTCCGTGCTGCCCCATATAGACTACCTACACAACTCTACCACTTACTCTACTCTACCCAAAGATGTCGTCTCTCTCGATCAGTACCATTGCGAGCCCCTCGCTGGTGGCCATGGCTCTCATACCTTGGGTAGAAACTAGTGAAGAGCTCGCGAGGGTGGAGATGCTCTTCTTCGGCGCCGCTACACTTGTGCTTCTCGCACTCGTACTCTTCACCAGCGTGATGATTACCACCGAGTGTCATGCAGCTAAGGTGGAGCGTCTCCGCACTTCCTCTCCGCTAGAGATCCTTCAGCAAGAGATAGCTGAGATGAAACGGCAGATGTCTAGCATCTTGCGTACGCCAGAACCCGAGGCTCTTCACCTGCGCGAGGAGCTCGCCACTGCGTGCGCCGAGATTGCAGCACTCAAGAGCGTTATTGGCGACCTCATTGCCCTGCGACACGAAAATCCGCGCGGAGGCGCAATCTGTAGCGAGCTCAACGCTATGCGTGGCCAGGGGCTGTTCGAGCGCCTTGGAGTACCCGCATACTTTGTAACAACCGTAAACGGCCACCAGTTACATCGTAGCGTACCGATTGACTGGCAGAACTATGCAGAGAAGGGTTGGCCGCACCGCAACGGCGTGCCCGTCGCCGTTGAGTACCCCACTCTCGTGTAAAATATCGAAACGCCCAAAAAAACCCAAATTAGATAAATTCGTACGCAGCCTACAGAACTACGCGCTTTTTTATGTGTGCGCGAAAAAGTTGAACGCGCTACGTCGCATGAGTATAGTATACACCCTACCAAGCTACCATGCCTCGCCTTATTAACGCTACCGACCTTCTTGAGGAGAGTCGTGTTGTTCAGAAGGATGGCTACTTTCCCCATGACTACAACAGTCGTACTGGCGTCTGGGTCTCCTGTGACTGCCCGCCTTGCCGCAACTACTATGACCCCACACGTGAAGAGTCGGCGAAGTATCTAAATATGGACTTCTCATCCTTCTTCACAGATCAGTCAGAAGTGCCAAGCTTTTCCTTCTCCAAGATCGCCAAGGAGTCTTTTCTCTTCGCCACCACTCCTGGCTTCTATATCGACCAGCATGTGCGTGACTTCGACACCTTTATCTCGCAGCTCACTCCACCTCTAGCGATTCGTGTATCACATATCCTCCACATCAGCAAGGATGGAATCTGGGACCGCTTCTTTCTGTCAAAGGATGGTACCAACTGGGTACGCCGCACATGGAAGGCAGGTCGCAGTGTCTATTATAAGGATGGCGAGAATCCACCCATCCCTGCGGATATGGGACACGAGGCTCTTCGCCGCCGATTCATTGAGCTCTACTTGGAAACTCCACACCACTGCTCTGGAGAGCATGTAGATGATGGTATCAGCGAATACTATGTTTGCGATGGTAATGATTCTCCTCGCTGCCCATCCTATACTGGTCCGTCACTCTAAATCCAAGAAAAACAAAAATAAGATAAAATTTTTAAAATTTGAATTGGTTCATTACCTTTTATATAACTACCGCTACCTACAGAAATACATCTCAAATGGCTACCGCTCCTACTAAGCACTTCCCTCATCTCCAGGCCGAACGCCGTCGCACTCGCGAGAAGGAGGTTACTGCCTTTACTGCCTTTAACGGAGCTCAAGCGACATGCGATGCCGCAATCGCTTCTGCGCGTGCCATCTACGATGCGGCTGTTGCGGCTGCAAAGCGATCCATTCAGGAAAGCGAGCGCGCCTACACTGCTGCAGTGACTGCGCGCAAGGCGGCAGAGAAGGCACTTGACGATGCGCGTGCAGGTGCCGGCGGCCGTAAGCCGGTGTACTACCAGCTCACGGATGCGATTGGTCCGTATGGAGATCACATGGCCGCCGTCACAAAGGCCATTACCGAGAAGACCTACACCTTACGAGTTCCGCAAGAAGATATCGGTTGGGCACAGCCAACTTCCGCGCTTCTCGCCGCACTGAATGACCAGGGCATCCTGAGTCAGATGCTTCCTGAGCATATCAAGAATATCAACTGTATTAACGCAACCTGGGAAAAGCGCCGTGCGATCCGCCAAGGAGATGTCCTCTTTCTTGTGACATCCTCTTCGGCTTCGAACTGGGTTCCTGACAAGGTCTACAAGGGTGTTGTTCGTTCTGGCCCTATCTACAACTACGAGCTACACCACGCCGTGTATTATCACCAGACATACTCTCTCACCATGACGTGGGAGGTTGGATGGCGCGAGGTCGACACATGGGGCCCTCGCTGGCAAGAGTATCTTCTGAATATGGATATATACGCAAAGGGGGCTGGCTGGCGAGATGATGTGTGCGTGCGCAGACTGCCTGGACCTGGACCTGGGCCCATTGGGCCTACAGGCCTGCTGCCGACGACAGATACAGAGTAACTGAAGATAAAAAAATTAAAAAAAGCATAAATTTGAATTTCCTGTTGGCCCGTATACAAATCATCCATAGACTACCATGGCTACCTCTACTACCGACTCTACTACTACACCCATTACATTCTCACCTGAAGAGGTAGCGGCATGGGTACAGGCCTGTGATGAGGAAGGACGTCTCCGTCAAGAGGGCGCATCTACCGAACAGATTCACGCCGCGCAGCTACGCTCTGTAATGGGACTAGCTCAACTCATTGCACCCGCCGCATCTCCCCTTGAAATGCTTTCCTTTGTGAGCAGCCTCATGCGTGAACAGCCTTTCTCTCCACCTGTCGAACTGCCCGAGGATCCAGAGGATATTACGACTCAGGAAGAGCTGCGGGAGGTTCAGCAAGGCTTTCTTGCCTGGGAGGCAGGTGAGGTAGATAATGACGGTAATGAAGTGGAAGATTCTCCTCCAAACACACCTACTCTTCCAAATGGATGCCATTGCTTTCACCGCGAGGATTAAAGAGAATCTATTCTTAACTATATAAATGGAGCGCTTTGATTATTCACAGTGGATCCAGAAAAAACCTTCTTTTTATTCATATACACTCTATACACCTACATTAAATGAAGCTCTTGATAAAGAAGAATTTATTATAACTTCTGTAGAGGATCATATTAAGTTAGATAGATTTGCACACTCCGTACCAAAAGAAATGTCAGATATGAATTTATCTAAAGTTCGAGAGTTTTTTGGTCGGCTTGTTTCACCTCGGTTAGTTGTAGAGATTGGTGTAATGAGAAATCCAGGTATTCAAAACACTACACAAACTGTCTTAGAAATGAAACCAGATACATGCGCATATGTTGGAATCGATATAGAAGATCGCTCCTATGTAAAGAAATATGGAACAAATATTTACACATTACAAATCGATTCTGCTAAGACATCTGAAATCAAAGAGTATTTATCTAGATTTAATACACCGATTGATTATCTATTTATAGATGGGCTCCATTCGATTTATCAAGTTGGTAAGGAGATTAATCTGATTTCTCTGGTTCGTAAAGGAGGAATCATTGGATTTCACGATATCTCTGTTCACACGGGTCCAAATGCGTGGATGGAAGCATTTGATCCAGAAAAGTTTGAGATCTACAAGTTCCACGCAGAGGGCGATTGGGGCATTGGCTTCTTAGTTGTGAAGTGAGCTCTCATGAAATAAATTGATCAAAAAAATTGAAACAGTGTATTCACGGTAGTTGTATGTACCACGAATACAAGTATTAGCATATCCATCTACCATGGCTACCTCTACTTCTATCTCTATCCCTGTCAACACGGCGGACCTCAAGATGATCAGCAAGCAGCTCCGTGCGGCTGCGGCGACCATCGATGCGATTCTCGCGACGGGCGCGGCGGCAGATGTCTCCTCTGCGAAGGCTCTTGCCGTCTCAGCTGCGGGTGGTGGCCCTGCAAAGAAGCAGGCCAAGTCTGCGAAGAAGGTCGCTGAACCGCCCGAGGATGAGGAGGCCGAGAAGGTCAAGAAGCCTCGCAAGCTCAGCGCTTGGTCTGGCTACATGAAGGAGCATCACCTCGCTCCTGCGGCTGCGAAGGCTCGCCGTGAGGAGAATCCTGAGGAGTGGGAGCAGTTCAAGACGGACTTTGAGACACTTCACGGCGGTGGTGGCGGGGCCGAGGAGGCATCCGTGGCACCTGTGAAGGCGCAGAAGAAGGTCACGATTGCCGCCGCGCCTGCGCCTGCAGAGAAGCCCGCTCGCAAGCCCCGCTCGGATAAGGGCAAGCCCCGCGCAAAGCCCGCGGCCATCGCCGCAGCGGCTGCTAAGAAGCCTCTCCCTGAGTCGGATGCTGAGGGTGAAGGTGATAACGAGGCGCCCGAGGAGATCTCCATCGGCGACAAGACCTACCTCCTGGATTCCAAGCATAACATGCTCTATTTCCCTGACGAGAATGGAGAGATGGGTGAGTTCGCTGGCTTCTACAAGAAGGGCAAGATCGTTGACCACCTCTAAAGAGTGAGTTCTAAAACAATAAAAAAATAAAAAAGATAAATTAGATGGTTTATCTTTTTTATTGTGCCCGCCCAGTCTATGGAGGATGGGTTTCATTTACTGCGCACTTATCAAGAAAATATGAGTTACCGCTCTTTAAAATAGGAAATAAAACAGAAATCTCTAAAGAGGGTGAAGCAAAGTTGCGTGACTATGGATATGGAGTATCATACCAAAATATAGCCGCAAATGATATCAAGAATCTACGGAAAAAGATATTGATTACCGCGATTGATAAGACATGCTATGAGGATCTTGATAAGTTTCCAGATGGTACATATATTGTAATCCATGACCCTACAGAAGTAAAGGCAAAGGCAGCAGAGCCACTACTGAAACATTTACCGCGATTTAAGATTATTACGATCCGTGAATCTGTTCAAACCTATTTGAAAGATACATATAAACTAAGAAGTAAATTTATTATTCATCCATTCTTTGAATATGACTTTGAGAAAGCAAAAAATCCTACTGAAGCAGTAAGTATTTCACGCATTGATTTTGATAAACATACAGATATTATTTTAGATGCGAATAAGCATCTACACAATCCTATTGATATTTATGGTTCTATTAACCGTCAATATGTATTCTTTGGCTTGAAAGGATATCCATTTAAGAAATATTATAAAGGTTCGTTTGAAAAGGAGTTTGACGAACTGTCAAAGTTGCTCAAAGATGTAAAATATGTTGTAGATATGAGTGTTATTAAGAATGATGGTGGCGGCTCACAATACACATTTTTAGAGGCTATTTATCAAGAGTGTGCTCTTATAATCAATAAAAAATGGGTTGAAGGAATGAAAACTCATTTTCAAGATGGCAAGAACTGTTTTGTTATAGCCGATGGCGAAGAACTAGCAAAACTCTTAACAACTGATCCAAGTGTTAAGAAGATTTTATCTGAAGCGAAGAAGATTCTCAAGCCACATATTGATGTAAACTGGATAAAAGAACTACCTTAGTAATAAAAATTTGAACAAACTATACATCCATACATGTAGCTAGCACCCTACAAAATGAACAAGACTTTCGCCTCTACAGATCGTTTTAAGATTACTGGTCAGCCATTTATCTACAAAGCTGGCCACAATCGTGATCGCTGGTTGCTCTTTCTAGCAATCATTACTCGTATAGAAGTTCCACTTTATTATAATCAACTCGTAGAGATTTGGCATAAACATCGAAATGAACTTGATGCAAATCGACCAACAGATAGCACGTATCATACCATGATTATGGATAGATATTCTGTTGAGTATGAGGTTAGGTATGCTTTGAATAGACTATTAAATAAGGGAGTAATGCGTAAACTATAAATAAGTCTGCTAAAATAAAATTTGAATGTTAGTATACTACGAATATATAGTACATACAGAATGAGCGAATCTAAGTATACTGCGGATCTTTCTCCCGCTGGTCGCAGTGATGGAGATCACTCATCCGTTGAAAATGAATCTCTACGGTCGCCTCGTGCGCCATTTGTACTTGGGCCGGCACCTACGCTTGAATCTACATGGGAATGCCGCGTAGTTCTGAATCTGATGCCAGTTGTTCTACGCCATCCACGGGCTCTTCTTGCGTGCCTGCGGTTTGTGTCCTATCAGAATGAGACTGCGACGGAGGGAGAAACTCTTCGCCTTACTCCATTTACTAAGGCAGATGTTGCGAACATTCTGAGCCATCCTTCAATCCAATCTCCACCTGCGGAGTTTCGTGAGGAGATTCTTGAACTGATTAACCGAGTTCAAAAGAACATTCAATCCTCCGAGTAAAAGACTATCCTTTACAAAAATACATTTCTTTTATTTAGTAGAATGGCCGCAGCACCGGCAGCAGCAAGATTAGATGCTGCTTTTTTAACAGATATACGCGGTAGACTCGCAGATGTTGCCGCACCAGCCGCAATTACTGCGGCAGATGCTAGAACTCAACTTGGTCAGATTCGTACTGCTGTTACGGGAGTTATAAGTGATATAGAAGCAAGACTTGTCGCAAGAGCTGCTGCGAATGCCGCAGCCGCTGCTCCTGCTGCTGGTGCCGCCGCTGCTTCTGCTGCGCGACGTGCGCGTGAGGCGGCGACTAGACTTATTACTACTGCAGATGGGGCGGCAGATGCATATAGGGCTCTTATAGATGCAGCAGCAAATGATGCAGCTAAGCAAGCAGTTGAGTATGCTCCTATAAGAGATGCATATAATGCGGCAAAAGATGCGGTTGAAGCACTTCCAGATCCTGACAAGGCTGCCGCACGTGATTTATTGAATCCTGTAAAAGTTAAGATTAATGCAGCGCTTGTAGCTTCAACAAGAGCCCCCCCTCCTCAAATAGGTGCTAATCCTGGTAATGCACTCGCGGGTGGCGGCCGTGGAGGTCGTGGAAAACCCCGTGGTGAAGTGAAAAAACTCAAAGCAGAAGCAGCTGCTGCTGCTGTCGCTGCTGCGGCCGCAGTCGCTGCGATTGCTGCAGAAGCTGAAAAAGCTGCGGAAGAAAGTATACAGCGTGCGAAAAAGATAGTCGCCAACATGACATTACCTGGGGAATGGGGTGATCTAGTAAATAGTAAAGGTGGTCGCAGGCGCACACAGAAACATCGCTTACGCAGACATCGTAGACGTACACATGTGCGTAAACATTAATACATTTTTTTATATATAGTATAGACTCTACTAAAGTCAATCCTATGTATACCTGTATGAAAATTTGAAGCTATCATATACGACCTGGGTTTGTACTACAATGGCCGAACAACTATGTTGCGGATATAATGAACTAACCTATCAACCGTGTCAACTAAGAGCTGATCATAATAAAACAACCTGTTATCAACATCATCATTTATATTCAAAAGAGCGATGGATCTCACAGTTCTTGGTTCCAAATACAGCGCTCAATCTTCTTACACGATTTGGCCCACCAAATACAGTCGATGATCGCCAAAAACGAATGATTGAAGATTCCATTGACTCTGGACGTATTCTTCTAACGAAGGAGGATATTGAGGCAATACCGAATCATCGAAATCTAACAGTGATTCTTCTTGTCCTCGCAAAGTTTCCACAGATTAATCCACTCTGGAATCTTCCGCTTGTCCGTCGTGCGATCCAAGTCTTTTACCAGTATCGTATCAATATTCTCCGAGATGTATTTCCAAGCGTTCAAGAATTCTTTGAAACTCTTCTACAGAATCCCCATGTTGGACTTGAAAAACTTGTACCTCTCATGATTGAAGAGATGGTTGCCTATAACAAACTAAATACAGCTCCTCGGCAAAAGGTAGATTTTGAAGGCATTTGGAACGAACTCTTCTATGAACCTCGTCCAGAACTCTTTTGGTATTCAAATGAATACTTGGCCGAAAAGTATGTATCACTCGCGCTTGATTCAAGTCATCTTACTACAACAAAGGACTATATCAAGAAAGTTGTGGCACCGATTATGAAACAGAATATTCCTACATGGAAAAAGGAACGAAAGCAGAAGATGGCCGATATCAAGGAAGGTGCCGTCATATATGTCTATCATCCGCGATTTGTAGAGTCTTGGCTTGAAACGGGTGGATGGCCTCTATTTGAAATGATGACGTAAAAATTTGAAAGGGTGTTAACTTAAATTATATACTACATACCTACAGCAATACACAATGTCTCAGAATATGAAGAATCTCGAGCAGCAGCAGAAGCGCGCGGCCAAGAAGGACGCGCGAAATGCCCGTGTGGAGTCCAGGGCAATCGATGATCCTACAACTCTCTTTGGTCGAGCAGAGAAAGCTCTTGGTGATGGTTGGTTCAATGTGATCGTCCAGAATGAAGACCATCGCATGGAACTCACGCCAGGCCTGAGAGCCCGTATTGCAGGCAAGAGTGTTGCCTTTATTCGGGTAAATGACATTCTCATCCTTGGTAAGTGCGGTCGTACCTACGAAATCTTCGGTGCTGTAAATATCAAAAACGCAAAGAAGCTTGTAAAGGAGCAGAGGATTCCCGCACATCTGATTAACAGTGCCGCCGATAAGGAGGATGACGAGGGCGGCATTGAGTTTGATCACGAGGGTGAACAGGAAGAGGCTTTGACAGCAGATGCCGACATCGATGTAGATGCGATTTAGGCACTTAAAAATAAAAAACAAATAAACAACTAGAATGAATCCTTTACTTCTTACTCTTTTTTCTCTTTTTAGTGTAGCGGCTGCGCACTATAATGGAACTGTTCTTACCAGCCGTTCTTCCAATCAGTGTGTGACATTTCAGGTAGGTTCTGGAACAGGCTGCGCATGGATGTGCGACTATTGCGCAAACCAGCTCGGAACGTATTCGTACTATTTTACAACAGATGTCTGTACATACCAGACAGGAGGATGTGTGGGTAGTCCTCTGCCAAATACGCCTTATACCTGCTGTTCAATGTAATCAGAAGATAGCTTATTTCGTCGTAGCCATCGCCGAAAGTTATTAATATCTACATTACATTCATAGCCATTCAAGCGAGTAAACTCATCCAAACTCATCCACTGGGCACACTCAATCTCAGCTGTATGAAGAGGGCGAGGATATGGCTGATTTTCTAGAAAGTAGAAGAAGTATCCCTCTGCGCCGCCGCGACCTTCTGGATCACGAGGCGTAAACTTCTTAAATGAACTGTATGGAATGGTAGGACGAATACCTGTTTCCTCATGTAGTTCTCGAAGAGCACATTCAAGATCCGATTCGGATGATTCCATGTGACCTTTTGGAAAGGACCATTTCTTACTAAGACGGCCTTTTACAAGTAGTATTTTTTCTTGTGGACTTATACAAATACATCCATAGACTTTCTGACAACGTGGTCGAAAACTCCAAAAAGCCTGCGGAAACTGTAGAGCGATGTCATTACTTGACAGAACCATTTTGCACTAAGGGGTATAAATTAAAAAGCACGGCGATGTACTCAAATTTTTAGGGGCTCGACAATAATCGCAGACTCAAGAGTCGCCCCACTTGGATTGATGAATGTTTCACCATTCTTGTAAATAAGTGGCTTATTATACTCTCCCCCCAATGTTGTATCAAAGGAGGCATATCCAGCAGGAAAGTAGTTTGTACCATGATCATGTCGAACACGGAGTGAACTGTCAAGAATCGCAAGGGTATAGGCAAGCACCTCATTACTCATGAGAATGCGGGTTTCTGTATGATAGTTTTCAAGAAGTGGAAACTTGAACGGATGCCACACTTCATTCTTGACCTCAACGAACTCGAGTAGAGTTGAGTTATTATTCTTTCGATCTGAATGACGAACCATGATGGATGCATCTTGTTCCCCTCGGGTATAACATTTAATCCCCACAATAAGTGGGCGCATCTCTGACCAACCAGGATGTCCAAACTTACGGACCATGCTATCAACATTTGTCTTTACACGAAACTCAAGATCATCTAGAGTATTTATCTTTGTCTTTACACAAAGATAACTCGAAAGATTGTTCTCAAAGGGCAGGTACTTGCGTAATACATCAAACTCATTGAGTGTAGTCATTGTAAGTCTAGGAAACTACAACTAGGGTGAGTAGTTTCAAATTTTCCAGTTAAATAGGGACTCAAAGAAGATTGCGTATATATATTCATATGCCAAATACATGGGTGGCTCCTCATATTACAGGAGGTCTAGGCAACCGTTTATTTGAGCTCGCTGCTGCATTAGGAGCCGAAGAAAAATGGGGTATTCAATGTGTATTTTTTATGAAGATGTTTCAAAAGAATGATCACGATGATGCGGATACGATTCTAAAGTTATTTCCTTATATTTTTCAAGTTGCCGATGCACAATCCTATTATATAGAACCAGAACCCAATGGGCATGTATTTATCCATACTCCTTTACCACATGCTGCTCCAGCCGAACGAGTTATTCTCGGAGGATATAGGCAAACAGAAAAATATTTTCCACTTGGTCGGGCAGTTTCTCCCGTTTGGGAAAATCTTCTTGGTGAAAAAGAAAAAGAAAGTTTCTTGAGAAAATATAAATTAGAAAGTTCTGAAGAAAAGTTTTCCACTTGGTTTTTGCATGTTCGGCTTGGAGATTATAAAATCCTTCCGCATCACCAGATTCCTATTGTTCCGTATTATAGTACATGTCTTGATAAAGTCCCAAAAGGCGCACGTATTCTACTCTTCAGTGATGAAACCGATTTATGTGCTCAATGGATATTTAGCGAAACTCATAAACGGGGCTTACAGTTTGATATATGTCATGAAACAAAGGATTATGTATCAATGTGGATCATGAGTCAATGTCTAGGTGGAGCGATTGTCGCAAATAGTACATTCAGTTGGTGGGGGGCCTATTTTGCCAGACAAAACTCACTTCCAGTAAGACCATATAAGGCATATTTTCCTGATGTATGGGGTCAAGGATTACCTCCAGCAAAGGATGTTGTTCCAAGCTGGGGTGAGGCGGTGGCTATTAACCTAAAAATTTGAATTGAGGTCGCCGCGTTTGAATCGTACACTATTTGATTCGTTACAATGTCTCGTGGAGGACGTAAGAAGAATAAGACGACTACTGTTACTGCCGTTACTGCAGTGACTGCTGTACCGGTTGCTGTACCGGTTGCTCCGCCGCCGCCGAAGCCGCTTACATATGCGGAGATTCTGAAGGATATTGAGAAGCAGGATGCGGATGCTCGAAAGCAGTATGAATATTGGTTACTTGATCAGCCATCAACATGGAACTCTCATATTGAGAGTTTTCAGAATCAGATTTTCTCGATTCTGAAAAAGCGTGGATTTACTGGACTTTCTGCGGAAAATATAGATGAGATTGAGCGGCTCGATAATGATATCAAGTATTGTAATAATGTGCTTAAAAATCTTACCGTAGGTTAATAATATGGTTAATAACTGATTTTAATGATTCGCAGTTTACTGTATAGTTTTCACCTGTTACTTCAATCGTTGAAAATAAAATCCAATGTAATGAACATTTTTCACATAAATCTTTGTAGAAAAGAACACTGGGCGATGGTTTTAAAATCTCAATCACCACAGAACCAGGCTGACAAAAAGTGGCAAATGAAAGCGCGGCTCCATGTGGACTTAGAATAATCTCTGAACTTGCAAAAAGAGCAATCTGTTCCGTAAATGTTAAATCCTCCATGTAATATACGCTAAATCCAAGCCATTTCAGTATTGAACGTAGTTCATCTTCATTTAGAATCGTTCTACGATTTAAAGACGATTTTCTAGAAATATAGGTATATTTTCCTTTTTGTTGTGGATATTTCTCCCAGATGGGTTTATAAAGAGATCGTACATATTCATACATCCAAGGTTCTTCTGTTAATGTATTTTTCCAAATCAACGCAGGTAACGGTACATATTCATATCCATCTATTAATGTCTGTTCACGGATAAATCGACTTGGCAATGCGGCCAACGCAGATTCAGATAAATATGTATTTCTCTTATTTTGATATGTATAGACCACATCACCACCAGTATCAATAAACTTGAGGCGCGCAATCATCCAGAAAAAGAGATGATAGGGATTCTCTTCAGTTTCATCAGTAAGCAAATATTTTTTTGGTAAATCTGTATATTGAAAAAAGGTATGTGGTTTTACAAAACAATAACTTTCTCCAAGTCGGAACATTTCTTTTTAAAAAGTATTTAATCCGATAAATAAAGCGAATCAGTCTGAAAGATCACCGAGATTTTCAAAAAGATTTAAGAAATCTAAAAACAATCCTAAACTTTCTGCTGGATAATCCGGTTTACGACCACTGCGTAGAAGAGATTTACACATACGCGCATTTGCTTTCATAAGTTGAGTATCATATACGATAAAAAGAGAGAAAATCGCAACACCCATTAATGCGAGCCAGTTTTCAGCCTTTGCTCGTTCTTCAGGTGTAGCAAACGTATAAATAAGTAGACGGGTTACAATAAGACCAATCAATGCGGCCAGTAGATAAGGGCCAAATCCAAGTGTATTTTGATTATCGTAAAATCCGACTGCCGTTAGTCCAACAAACACACCAAGTGTCAAAAGAAGAACACGCACAAGAAGTTTATTCTCTTCTAGATTTTTTACAAATGGTTTTACAATCTGACCCATCCAAAAGGCAAAAGAGAGAAAGAATACATATTTTAAGGGATTACCGGGCGATGTCCATAAAACACCAAATAAAAGTAGAAGACTTATCGCAAAACTTACTAAAAAACTTAGAAAAGGTGAACCGGGTACAGTAATTGATTTACCTAGATCTGAATATTCCGCGCTTGTCGCAGCTATGGTTAGGGCAACTGCTAAATGTGAAAAGGTCTTACCATAATACTGATCACACTGTGCCATTTCTACACTTTACTATAGATTTAAAGTAGTTAATATATATATCAAATAGATGTATATTACAAATGGTCAGCGTAAAGATGGATTTGGAGCACAGTTACTGAATTTAATCTGGGATATTATTTTTGCCGAAGAATATGGAAATGAGTTTGTCTATTCAGACATTGATAGTATGGAACATAACTATGATAATGATCCCAACTATATAAATAAACTTATTGAGTATACAAATATTAAGAAACACTATTTAACATTTAATAAAATAAAGAAACTTCAGCCACTCTATCAACATGTACATTATGCTATGAGAGATTTTATTGAAGCTGATATAGAACGTTATTATACAGGGGAGTCATTTAAGCGATTTAAGAAAAACTTTCTTGAGGATAAGATAAATCCCTATTCACCCTCATTTATAAATGTCGCCGTTCATATACGTCGTCCAAATAAGGTTGATCCAGAAGGAACAAAAGGAACAAATCTAGCAGATGGATATTATTTACAGTTAATCAATGCGATTCGCGCATATAGTTCTAAAGAAAAACCTTTTCTATTTCATATTTATTCTCAGGGTGACCTAGCAAAGTTTACTGAGTATAAGGCACCTGATGTTATTTTTCATTTAGATACTGATTTATGTGATACATTTACTGGACTTGTATTTGGAGATATATTAGTAACATCCGCAAGTGCACTTAGTTATTGTGCAGCTCTTTTATCGAGCGGAACAGTCTATTATGTAAAGTTCTGGCACCCACCTATGAAACATTGGACGGTTATAGGATAGATCTATCGGCGTTTCTTTCGTGTCTGCCGTGGAGTTTCACAGTCCTTCGCACGACCAAAAATCGCACAAGAGATTCGTTTTCCTGAATGACCTGTTGTCTTTGAATCGGTTTCTATTCCTTGACCAAGATCATCGGGGTCTGCGTGAACAATCAATGTTCGCCCTAAAAGTTCATCCACTTTGACACCCACAAGTTTGTAACTGTAGGTGTGATTGATTTTATCAATATTTCCCAAATCACCTGTATGCCTTGGTCCCTTTGATCCTGGAGCACCTCCGTGTGCGCATGGGGTGCCTTTATGAAAATGAGAACAGGCTCCCATACATCCTTCACCCCGTAGATCTCCATTTGTATGAATGTGAAATCCATGTTGACCTGATGGAAGTTCTGTAAAAAAAGAACGGAGTTGGAGGCCTCCTGTTACATCTTCAATCGTTGTTTCACCTTTTACACCTCCCATATCAAAGACAGCAACTCCTTTCATTTCTTATAGATGAGTTTTTATTCAATCGGAGTAACTACACTTGAACTGCTAGGGGCACCTACTCGCCTCCAACGATTAAGTACTTCCTCACTTGGAGGAATCAAAGGTGTGGTGACAGGTGAGGTGACAGATTTGCTCGACTCGCTGGATTCACTCGACTCGCTCGATTCGCTCGCAGTATCATCCTCTACTGGACCCGCATCCGCAACGGGTGTAGAGAGGTCTCCTCCACCATGATCGAGTTCAATCTCTACACTTCGTCCATCCACTGTATCCTCATTCTCTTTTGAATCAACTGTCGCGTTTGTAATACTTATCGTTCGCACAATTATGCGAGGTTCTCTCAGATCAATCTCAATCAGTCGGCGCCGAAGAGGGCGTGGATTTGCAGCATAATATTTATAAGAAAGTTCCTCAGGAATCTTGAGTAACGGCGAGCAAACTACTCGTGCCTCCATATCTAATGCATCAAGATCACTGGAACTTGTAATATATGTCTTCTTAATATTATATAGCTTACAGTACTTCATCCACTTCTCTGTAAATACATCGTTTTGGGTAAAGAACCATGTATACATCTTTTCAGGATAATGAATCCCAAATGACTTATATTGATGTTCAATGAACTCAAGTGTAATCTCAGTACGAGTATAGGAATCTTTATCCTTAAAAACCGAGTTAATCGCCTCAAGCGTTAGCGGCTGATTAAATCGCTTTGCCCATAGATCAAGATTATAATAACATGATACAAAGGAATCAAGCACCCAGTTCATATGTCCCCTTGAACGCAACTCCTTGATACTCTGATGAATACTCAAGAGATCAACTGGAAGATTTGTAAAGGGATTTGTGGGAAAACGAGGCTCTGGAAAGAACTCCCAGTGATGGAGAAGATTGGTTGTCCAATGACGAGCGAGTGATTTGGCATCAAAGAGATGAATACTTCTACTTGACATATTTACAAGTCGAATCGGATTTTCAATCTTTTCAAATGTCATAGGATCTTCTTCATTTACAATCTTACATCTACGTGTCCTGAAATGTAGAAGCAGTTTTAGCATTGCGCGGCGAAACTTAATATTCATTTCCAAATCAGAATAGATTTTAATAAGTTCCTCTGGTGTCCACGGCCAGAACTTTGGAGCCGTTGGAGTTGGTGGAGCTAATATGTGGGCAAGTCGTCCACGCGCATGGATACTTGACTTAGGAAGCTGCTCAAAGAGATCAACCACAACTGGATGATACAGTGTCTTGGGTAGAAGCGGATAGAAATACTGCTTTTTAATAAATTGTGGATGGTAAACCCGCCACTGGTGCCTACGACGGTGTTGAGGTGAAGGTATGCCAATCGCAAACATTCTTTCTCGTTACCTTTACATAAAAAATGAACAAGTTCAAATTTTAGGGAACATATTGTTTGTTAGTCTATTGTAAACAATGTAAGTGCCTGTGTATCGGTATTCCATTCACCTATCTTATTTAGAGTATCTTTTTCTAGAACGGTATTCGTCGCAGGATCCAAATAACATTCCTTTTCAACTGAGTCCTCTTCATCATAATATTTAAGAACTCTCATTTGAGGGAGTGCTGTATTCACTCGTTCAATCGGTCGGCATGTATGTTCAGGACAGAGTCGTGTACCAAAGATAACAGGCTGTTTACACGGTTTCTGAACACGCCCTGATGTACTATAACTTCTACACTGATATGTTTCATTTGTAGGTTCCATCATATCAACAAGATAGGCTGAAAACTTTTCTCGGCTGACTTCACGCCAGAGTTCAGATTCTGGCTGACCAAGAGTTTTGGCGATTTCTTTTGTAAGATGTTTTGCTTCAGCTAAAAGTGATGCTTCCAAGCTATCCCAGAGAAGGCGTGGAATCGCAAGACGACTTGATTCCATTTTGTTACTGGAGTTACTGCGGTGAATAGATATCAAATTTTACTGGCTTCCGATATAGATATGGACGTAGGACTTCCAAAAAACTCTGAATGGGGGCCTCCATTATGGGATATTCTTCATTCAGTTTTAGAACGACTCGGTACATCTACACACGAATATATTCTTAATGATCAAATGCGAGAACTAAAGTATGTTATTAGAGCCATTGATACGATTATGCCATGTGCTATGTGTAAGAAACATTATCAAGAATGGAAAGCAACTCATTCGATTGATGCTTTACCTCAAACTCCTCATGAGTTTTTTAAGGCTATACGAGAATGGCTCTTTCAGTTACATTCATTTGTAAATACAAGTCGACATGTTGATAACTCATTTACTATTGATATGCTGAATGAACGATACCGAAAGATTCTATTAAAACAACGATGGGAAGAACTTGATCCATTCTTAAAAAAAGCAGTTGCGATGGGAGCAGTTGATTTTACTGCTCTGCGAAGTTTTCGAGTTCATATACTTTTTTTAATACGACTCGTGTTGTAAGCAAAGCTAAAATTTGAATTGTATGTGCCCGGCAACACATTCAATACAAAGCTATATACCTACATAATGGAGCCTATGATTCTTACCCCCCGTTCAACTCCGAGTCCTATGGAGATGCTTCTTACACTCTCATTTTCAATGATTGTACTTGTTACTCTTGTAAACTATCTGTTGAAGAACTTTGAAACAAATACAAAGAATCTTCTGTACCATTCGCACCAGGATGTATCACAGGATGAGACAGAGGATATTATTGATCTAACTGGCGAAGACGCAGGTGATGAGGGAGTTCAGGAGGGAGTTGAGGAGGGAGTCGATGCCGGCGAAGACGCAGATGACGAGGGAGATGACGAGGGAGATGACAAGGGAGTTGAGGAGGATGAAGTACTTGAAAGTCATGATGACGATCTTGAAGCCGAAGAGAATGATATCGCAACAGAGCTTCAGCTTCAGATTGATGAGCTTAGAGAGAAGTTGAATACACTACTTGAGCGTGAAGAGTCAGAAGTTGATAAGACTTCGATGGAGGATCAGATTGTTCATCTGAAGGAACTGTTTAATGAGGCCGCATCACGTGATGCCGTTGAACTCCTTACAGACCAGATTCATCATTTTGCTACAAAGGATAGTCTTCTTACATTGAGTACTGAGGTATCAAGTCTGAAGACTACCGTTGAGGGAATGATTACAGATGTAAATACACTTCTTTCAAAGATTAAGCTTATGGATAGTTTCCTTCCTGAAAAGGATAAGTACCAGGCATGGGTTGGTACCGCAACTGGAGAGGTTACGCTTACGATTCAGATGATTAATAAGAAGACGCATTCTGTTCGGGAGAATGAGGCATGGAAAAACTGGAATGAAAAGGATGATGTCACTACGGCAACGCGCAACTCCTATCTTGGTCTAAATGATAAGGGATGGAATCTTGATTATTCAAAGAAGCGGGCCTTTAAGAAGTACTATGAGAATGAGTGGGACGGTGGCATTGACATTAGTCTTCAGATTGAGTCTCAGGCCGATCTTACAAGTGTAGAGGACTGCGCAATGATGCTGGATACATTCCATTCAACTCGCGCGATCAAGTGGGAGCGAAAGCTCGTTGATGTTGCGTAAAGGTGAACACTAAATAAAAAACAAACTAAAAAATGCCATGCGGCTGCGCAAAAGATCGATATATGGATCCAGAAGGGCTCTCATGGGGACCATTACTCTGGAGAGTTCTTCATGGATTGGCTGAGCGCGTTGGACATCTTGTTCGTCCCATTTTTTTACAGGATGAAAAACGAAGTTGGAGAGTTTTATTAGAGATTATCGCAAAGATTCTTCCGTGCGATGTATGCCAGGCACACTATACAAAGTGGCTCGCAGCGCATCCTGTATCTCCAATCCAAACGCTAACAGGTGATGCTCTTCGAGAGTTTATTCGTACATGGTTATGGACACTTCATGAAAATGTAAATAAAGATCTGAATAAACCAAGTTTTGCATATGAAAACTTAACTGAACTCTATGGAAATCTAAATGTTGAGCCGCCGTATAAATATTTTGAGAAGTTAGAAAAAATAGCGATTGTCAAAACAGTTGTCAAGTTAAATCAGTGGATGATTTTTGTAAAAGAATATAGAACACTTGCGAACATCTACGGACTTGTTTGATAGAATGAGGCTTCTGCTTTTTTATAAAGGGCGCCTTTTCCTGGACAATATAATGATTCTTTCAGGTTGCGAATCGCTGGCTTTGCCGTGAGAAACCAGAAACGCAGAAGCGTCTTCCGCGCCTGCTTCTTCCTACGGAAGACTGGATTTATACTCATATATAGATTCTTTTCCTTTTTAGTCATCAAGCCACCTTCAATCAGACGAAGAAGGATTGAATATGACTTTGATTGCTTGAAGAAAAGATTAATAGAAGGAAGATGCTCATTTGCTATAAGTTTACGCATAATCATTTCATCATGAATATAGTGTGAATAGAACTGATTTGGATTAAATAGATCTGAGCTAACATAGTAAGGAATACTCTCTGGATTATGTTTAAAGAGAGAACTTAATCCTGTTAGCTTCATTGTAAAGAGACACCGAAGTTTCTTTTCACTTTTGGCCTGAATCGCAATTTGTATCCAACGAGTGTAGTCATCGTGAAAGAATCTAATCTTATTGGCCTTCAAATCTTCGATCGCCTCACATACGCCAGTATAGTTAACCGATGGATTGTGAATCGCATTATCAACGCGTTTCACCATCCTCTCAATACGAACTTCCCTAGAAGGAGGCATGTTGGATACTCACTGGTATGAAGCAGTTATAACTTCAAATTTTTAATGGGGCGTAATATTTACACAGGCATATGGAAACTCTTGTGCACCAGGTGATGGCATATCAAGTTGTGCCGCGATACCAAATGTATCGGCAAGACGAAGACTACAAAGTTCCGCAAGTTTAAACCATCCTATACCAATCGGCACATAGACAAGGAGCGCTAGTGCTGTAGAACCAGGAGTTTCACATCCAACGAAGCGTATATGGAGTATAATAAGAATGATAAATACTAAGAGCGTTAAAATGAAGGATGTAAGAGCCTGTGCTTTTCTATTCTCTACCTTTTGTGTAACTCCGTTTATATCTGTTTTATTGACTGAACGACCGCCATGCTTAGGACGTTGTGTTACTTGACCACCTCCTAATGTTCCATCCTCCTTTGTAAAGATGGGTGCTTTACATGTTGTCGGACCTGTTTCTTGACCACTTGGACAATCATCATAGGTGATTGGTTCCTGGCAGGTAAATCCCATATCCGTCCATCCCTTTGGACAGGGAGCAGTATCCACACTATAGAGCGCCATTCCATTCATCAATATGTAGGTCATAAAGAAGAGAGTCTGCGCAAGCCAGTATGAGTTAACAGGTACGATATTATCTGTCTTAACATCCGCAGGTGAAATCGCACAGAGTTTGTTAAAACTTCCATAACTAAAGGGAGCATCTAATCCCATAATATCTTGAATCGTCTTATTGGATCGGATCCATGATAAAATCAGCTGAGCAAATGGAATCAGAAGTAACTGTCCCAGTAATAAAATAATCATGCCAATATTTGCAGTCGAGATCGCAATAAATCCTGTGATTGTGATGAGAATCAGTGGTAAAGCTAGAAATCCACTTATAAGTGCATTTTTGGCTGTTAAGAAAATCCCAATACCATCTCCTGGAAGAGCCGGTGGCATTCTATCTACCTAGTCCTACGAAGCTGTTGGACATACGTAAATAGGTTTTCCATCGGCTGTGCGGTTCGCAAACATCGGAACACCAAGTATATTTGTACTTTCCCTTCCAAATAGTAGAGTATTCTGCCAACAGAGCACAATACCTGCTGCGGCACCGAATAATAGACTCAGGGAAATCGTTCCAAATCCGTCACATCCACTCATAAATCGGTAGGTTGCGACAATAAAGAGTAAAATAAGTGAGAGCATTAATCCAATGTAATAGCGTGAGCTGAAAGCAGGGCCAAGTTCACTTAACTCGGCTGAAAAGCCTTGTGCGGACGATATTACATACATTAGCGCGGTTGTAAGAATGAAAATCGGAGAACTCGGAAAACTAGACCGAGCTGGAACATTAAAAAAAATGGATACAGTTTGAAGAGTCGGGGACTGGAAACCACCAATACATTCTTTTGATCCTGATTTTTCTGTTCCGATTGTATCACTAAGGCTAATATATCCCATTAGGTTTTGTATGCCAACTGTAATAAACATGGCCTCAAAGAGAGCCATGAAAAGCATTCCCATCGCATAGTTTTGCGCTAAAAAGGCAAATAGACCTACACCAAGAAAGAGACTATCAGGAACAAGACGAATCAGTTCACGAAGTCCTGAGCCAGGATAGAGCTCAAGCACCTCAAGAAACTTTTGAAAGAAATCAGGGCCTGTAGGGACAGGTGATGCCGCTGCCGTTGCCATCTGTTGAGAAGGAGGCTTTATTGCCTAAGGAAGGATGACCCTTTTTAACTAGAAAGCTTGATGGGTATTCCGTCCTATTATAAAAAGTTAGCTAGTTCGATTAAAAACCTCACTGTACAACATCATGAGCCGTTAAAAGCAAAAATGCTTCTTTTTGATTTTAACTGCATGATTTATCAAATCATTCGGGATAAGGCATTGCGTCCATTTCCTGGATATGCTGATGAAGTTGCCGCAAAAGAATGGGAACTCGAAGTGTGTGAAAAGATTGCGGAATATACCGTAAATGTTTGGAAGGAGGTCGGAAAACCAAAAATGGTTTTCCTAGGAATCGACGGAGTTGTACCGATGGCAAAGATTCGGCAACAACGACTTCGGCGGTTTAAGTCGATTTGGATGGCCGATGAAGAATGTAAACGAGGGATTCGAACGGCCGATCCAAATCGGTGGGATACAAATGCGATTACACCGGGAACAGTCTTTATGGATCGCCTCGCAACCCGACTGGAGGCACTGTGTAAAACGTATGGATGGACTGTATCCCCTGCATCTGAACCGGGAGAAGGTGAGCAGAAATGTATGGAGTTTTGGCGGAAGCATCACGGCGATGAGGGTGATATTGTTATTTACGGACTTGATGCGGATTTGATTTTGCTTTGTTTACTCACACGTCAGATTCTTGCGGATCGATCAGCCATCTGGCTGTTTCGCGAAACGACTGAATGGGAAGGAGGGGGCGGGACTCCATTTATGCGATTTTCTGTAAATGTGCTTTCCGATACGATTGTTCCGACCGGTGCCGATCCATTGACATGGACACTTGATTATGTGGCCGCAATGAGTCTTTTAGGAAATGATTTTGTTCCACACTCACTCAGCATTAAGATTCGTGATGGAGGACATACACTTCTTTTAACTGGACTCAAGCGTGTTCATTCACTTGGACAGACATTAATCATAAAGAAAGATGGATATTGGACATATTCACCAGGGGCTCTCCTTGAACTTTGCCGTCCATGGGCAGCCGATGAGAGTCAACTTGTAGTAACCGCGATCAAACATAAAGGTCAACGTGCGGGACATGATGATTGGAACCTATTGCCCTGTATTTGGCGTCAGGAGGAACGAGTCTTGTGTAGAGAACGAGGTGTCCTACATGACGACTGGATTCAGCGAATGTACCGCGAATGGTTTGGAGAAGGTGTCTTAGGTGATGCGATATGTAAACGCTATGCGGAGGGTCTTCAGTGGATCATTGATTACTATACTGCGCAACGCACGGTGGATCCACTCTGGGTCTATCCCTGGTCTCTTCCACCTGCGTGGACATCATGGGTGTCCTATCTAGAAGCAGATGGCACCTTTCCAGAGGGCTGGACTTTACCTACTGAGCCATTAAAAGCACAGGAACAGCTCGCAATGGTTCTACCAATGGAGAGTTGGCATTTTATTCGGGATGCAGGCCTGCGTGAACTTCCTGCGAAGGCTCCGCAGTTCTGGCCGGTCAACTATACATTTTTCTCGGCCGGTCGATTTTTTTTATGGGAATGTGAACCTGAGATTCCGTTACTCTATTTGCCAGTTTTACGAAGTTTACGGATAAAGTGATGACCCACATATTTTTTGCGTATAGATTTTCAAGATAGACTGTTTGGATAGATAGAATGGGGAATCAGATCTCGCTCGAATCCTTTGATCCGGCTCATATCCGGATTTATAAAAACATCCTCAGCATTCAAAGCCCGGCGACACGTGTTCAGATGATACAAACCTTGCTAGCTGGACCTGAATATGTGGTGGCTGCGAAGCGCGCAGGTGTCTATTCGAGTTTCCTTGCTTACATTGGCTCAATCCAGCGAGGCGAACGACCTGCACTTCTTCCCGCTGAACGCACAGGTCTTCCTTCTGTAACTACGGCGCCAACGAATACATCGGCGCGTGACACAAGTCAAAACCAGGTTGTTCTACGAGGTGGCGGAGCAACTGTACAAGATCCATATAAGCAGGTTGCAAAGACAGGGGCAAATACAAAGGCCATGTCTTATTTCAGTTCCTGCTTGAAGGTATTACATCTAGAAGAAGAAGTTGCTCTTACTGAAGATGCTTTGAAGCAAGCCTATAAAAAGGCCGCTACACGCGCGCACCCCGACAAGGGAGGCTCTGAAGAGGCGTTTGAGGCCGTTACACGATCCTATGCCTATCTGACTGAAATCCTGAAGCGAATCAAGGGAGGTCGCACAAAGGAAAGTGTTGTGGAGGCACCCGCTGTGCTTACACAGGGACGAAGCACCGATGCGGAAGCATGGAAACAAGTCGAGCCTGTGCGCCTAAATGCGAAGAATCTTGATATGAATGCCTTTAACAAAATGTTCGAACAAACACGAATGCCGGATCCCGATGATGAAGGCTATGGTGATTGGCTTCGTACAGAAGGTGCTGCGGCGGCAGAGGCACCGAAGTTTGGAGGAAAGTTTAATCGCGATGTCTTTCACCAAATGTTTGAAGAAGAAGTTAAGAAAAGTACACGTGGGCGAGGAGAAAATGCTCATCAGATCGCCGTCATGAACACGCAGCCCATTACTCTTGCGCCTTCAATGGGTGTTGAACTGGGTCGCGACAAGCCAAATGATTATACGGCGGCTGCGAATGCGGGACTAAAATATACGGATCTTCGCAATGCGTATACATCAGAATCAACGTTTAGTGGCCAGGTTGCCGATGTTCGTGTAGAGGGTCGTAGTTTTGATCAATACTCCGCAGAACATAAGTCAGCGCCTCGACCCCTTGCAAATCATGAAATGGAGGCGGTAACAGCTTCTGAGCGCGAAGCAGTGGCACGTGAAAAGCAGCGACAGATGCGCGCCGCGCAACATGATATGGCCGCAAATGATTATTTTGAACGAATGAAGCGGCTCGTCATTACAGAAAAATAACGGGACATCTCTCAGAGAAGGATGAAATATGTGTTTGATCCGAAATGGACAATACCCGCAGCGATTCTCACTACGGCTGCCGTTATCTATGCTTTTATGAAAGTTAACGAGGATCGTAAGGAAAATCCATTCGCGGATCGCCATTTACTTGATCGGGGTAAAGAGCTTCCGCATATCTGGTTATACTACGATAACTCAGAGGTAAATAGCAGACTCTGGACTGATTTTGGAGCACGTAGTACGCGTGCTATTAATCTTCCATTCCTAAATCTCTGTTATGATAGCATTGTAAAGCATAACGGAGATCAATATCAGATTGAAGTGATTGGAGGTCTTTCAGATCTTGCAGTGCGCATGGGTGGATGGGAGGCACTTCCTGCGCCATTACGGAATCCGCTCGCATCTGTGAGGGAAGCTGAACTTAACTGGATTCGCGCAGCAGTTCTCGCTAAATATGGAGGTCTTTGGCTTCAACCGGCTTCCATTTGCCTGAAGCCATTTGGTAAGTTACCTGATAATAAAGTGATCTTCTTTGGAACGAATCCTACGGACAGTTATTCGGGTCCTAGTGGAACCCCTGTTCCGAGCCTTCGGTGTATATGGTCTCCTGAGCCAAATCATCCAATCTTTACAACATGGGCCACACGTGCGTATGATCGTCTCAACATGAAAAATGGTGGACTTCAGGCACGCAGTGACGAGAAAACAGATTTCGTCGAGTTGGCGCGTATTCGCCCGAACGTGATCATGCGACCTGAGGCTGAGCTGGCACGTAAGGGTGTTTCTGGAAAGCCCATACAAATAGAAGATTTACTCGCATCTACGGAAGACGGTGAGTTTCATTTTGATGTTCCTGACAGTGTAATCTATGTACCGTTTCCTTGGCCCGAAATAAAGGAGCGCCGTATGTTTGGTTGGTTCTTACGCATGAGCGAGGACCAGATTCTTGAAAGTGAGTTTATCGTAAGTAAACTCTTACGAATGGATAGCGAGTAAAAATTTGATATCGACAGATGTATGCGATACTCACATGGAATACCCCATTGGTCCTGAAGTCTCCATCTGGAATCTTATTCCAGGCGTAGAGTACTATGCCTTTTCACAAGAGATATGTAAGATAAATAAATCATCCTTTCGTGGAGTATTTACAGAGTATTATGTAAATGAACCTGGATATACTATGCTACGATTTCATTATACACATTTTAAAGATAGTAGTGGTAACAAAACATATATTGGATCTCCAGAAAAGTGTTCTTGGGGTTCTTATTGGCGTATCTTTGAACAATCATCTAGACAATCATATCGATATTATAGAGTCTCTCGTTTTACAGAAAAAGAGAAGAAAGAACTTGAAGGGCGCGCTGTATTACGAGAACGCCGACAGTATGAGCGTGGACTAACAGGATCAACTCCTAAAGGCATGTGGTTTCCACGTGATCTAGTTCGCGAGATTAGTTTAAAGTATCTCACAGATAAAAAGATTGCTTGGTCTAAACGCTAATAATCTAAATAATCTTTAGTATGACACTTGATTGGTATTATATATATAGTCAACGCTATGCTACATTTCATTGTTATTTACAAGACAAGATTCCACGAGATCAGTTTGTTCCTTGTCCGATTTTTATTGATCAAACTAGTTTTGATGAAAATTTATATAAACATTCAGGTAAACATTTTATGACTGGAGTAAATTTTCGGATTGTTCATATAGTAAAAACGATTCAAGAAAGAATTAGTTCAGAAAAAACAGAACCTTTTTTTTTTACAGATTGTGATATATTGATTGGATCTCTTGCGGCTACAGTTTTACCAAAATATGCAGTTGATGAAACAGTTGATCTATGGATACAAAATGAATATGGATTATCTGAAAATGCTATTGGAAATCCTGGATGTATCTTATGCCGACCAAATGAACGCACCCTTTCTTTCTGGACACGTGTTCTTGACTATATGAATACAAATACTAGTATGGACATGGATGTGATAAATCATATTCTTAAAGATGAGGTCTCATTAAAGTGGAAGTTATTTGATACAGATCATGTAAATACATCGATTACAATAAAATATAGCGAGTATGCGATTTATCATATTTTGTGTTCGACTGATGAAAAAATGAGAGGTATGGCACAAAAATATACGGGAGCTATATATATGGGTCAGCCAATGGACAAATATATGGAGCAAGCAATCGCACTTTTTGGAAATTTTTTTTGGTGATTACATAAAGCTCACATCCATTGAGCCACTCAGGTCGGTCCAGATTTCTCGTTCAATCTGGTAAAGTGTTTGTTTGATTCCACGATGTACTTTTTCATGTGCACGGAGTTTATATCCATGTACACGAAGAAGATGCCTTAGAACTGTAATAGCCTTTTCAGGGCTGAACACATGAAGAAACAGTTTTGCTTTACACGGAAGGTAAAAAGGTTCTACAAGTGGCAATGACTCTTCAAACGCCGTAATATCAAGATCAGCTTTTTGAAACATACGGGCATCCTCAAATCCGGTAAAATGAATTGCATGAAGAATCGTTTCCACAACTTCGACCGTTGGTTTTTTACGGAATAAGTGTTTACTCTCTTGGGACATTCTCCCACCTTCTTGACAAAAACAAATCTAGAAGATCTAAAAATCCGGTGCGACCTTGCGTTGTATAAATCCATCCTTGAATAAAGAATCGCTGAATCAGTTGAAACTCATCTGGTTTGAACACAAGACACTGTTGTGCTCGATCGGAAAGAATATAGAGACAATCTTCAAATGAGTGACCCCTGCCGTAAAGTTCTAATGCCGCCTTTACAATCATTTCTGTATCATTCTTCAAAATGGCTCGAAGAGTTTGATTATAAAAGGGATCCTTGTCGGGATATAAGGTTACGTTCAGCGATGCGGTTTTTTCATGCATCTGTCTCCAAATCGGTGCATATAACTTCAGCTGATCAATCGTTGAACAGCGCATTAAAATCTCTTGTTTTTGCTGAGGGTCATCCGGTAAATAAAGTTCCTTTTTAAGGTGATCCCATACATCAATGCTCATTAAAGGTGTACATTCGATATGTAGACAGCGTGACCGAAGTGCCGGAATAATATCATTTGTATAGCGACTACAGAAGAAGAATCGAGTTGTATGAGCATAGGTTTCCATTGGACGACGAAGAGCCTGTTGACTGAGAACTGGAAGTGAATCGGCATCATCGATAAAAATCCAACGGAATACACCTGGCTTGACAGATACACGTCGTACAAACTCTGTGATTGTTTCACGGATGCGATGAATACCACGATCTTGGTCGGAGCGAATCTGTAGGCACCACGTAGGATCGTCAAAACTTACGCCACGAGATGAAAAATAATGTTTTAGAAAATCAGTGGCCAGAGTTGTTTTGCCTGAGCCGTAGGTTCCACTGAAAAAGAGATGCGGTGGATCATTTTCGATTTTATTGAGTGTGGATACGATATCGGAACAGTTCAGACAACTTGTCTGCATCTGTTTGGATATTTGTAGGTTGTGCTTAAACCTTCATACCGAGGGAGCTTATAACTCTCATTCCTTTCTCATAGGTAAGTTCCTGCGCTCAACCTGTTTCCTTTGTGC
>Ga0209829_10000709_pt1 | contig 29008 bp, 24 predicted proteins | sample C_140205_EF_Meta_FD_187311 | JGI IMG/M metagenome (GOLD analysis project Ga0209829, IMG submission 187311) | Freshwater microbial communities from Lake Croche, Canada to study carbon cycling - C_140205_EF_MetaG (SPAdes) (version 2) | ecosystem: Environmental > Aquatic > Freshwater > Lake... | reverse complement strand
ATCCGTAGTCAGCCGCTCTATCCAATTGAGCTATGGGTGCGAACCCGAGAGGGAAATCCTACTTAATACGCACCCCGTGGCGCAAGAGATTATTCCGGCAGTGGCTATTTCAGCCAACACGCGCCCCTCACAAACCGCAGTTGGGATGAACCGCAAATAAGGCGAACAATCACAGCCAAAATGAAAGTCCCCCATCCACAGCACTTCAACCCATGATCTAATATCTGGCTATGAGGAGCCCCTTCAATTCCGCCCTGCCCCGAGCCCGGCGCGGTTTCAATCGCCGGATTTGGCATTTTCCAGCCTAATAAGGTTCCCGTTTTCACAAATGATTCATTCGTCGGAAGCTGGCAGAATGATGCTCTTTTGCTTCCGGCTTCGCCGGTCGGGCACCCTGCAATACGCATAGCTCCCCATGAGGCAAAAGATCGGCTGATTAATCATCAACGGCTTGCGAATCTTTAGTCTTCACGGGTGCCATCCGCAAAAAGGCCTTGGGGCCCCCCCGCCCCGGGCCCGCCACAGGTCTGATAAGGGATTGGCTCGCAAACACATCCTGTATGCCGGCATCGTTTCACTTCTTTTGGTTGCTGCACGGGCGTGGTCCGCTCCGGCAGACCGGCGGAAGCCTTCTTCAAGCAGCCCGACAAATCGATTCCGCTGAGGCAGGAAAAAGAGCCCCCTTGCCACAAGAAAAAACCGATGACACCGGGAGGCTTCTACGATTACCGGTGGAGAAACGATCATCCACCTTAGTTGCGCCTTCAGAAAAACCATTCAGCCCCCTTCATGCCCTCCGTGGACTTCATGTCGCCCCCCGTCCCAAGCCAAATAGACCCTGGAGACAGAAATGGGCTTCCGATTCCTCCGCCTCATACAGCGCTTCATGGTTACTTCAGTTTTATTTCAAAGCTGCTTTCGGGTGGTCGGAGATCCGCGGTGGATCCCAAATCCGGCTTTTAGGTTCAATCGGCTGGGGACAAAAACACCTTCGCCCAGCAGGAGTTCGAGGGATGACTCCGGATTAAAGCGCCAAAGCCCTTAGACACCGCCGCCGAGAGACTCACCGCGTAAAGGGCAGGCAGGAACGTTGCGTGGGATTGCAGGAGAATACCTGATCAGGCCTGCGGAGATGGGACCTGAACTTCGGCAAACACGATAACTCCGGCACTGGTCTGAAGGTGGCTTTGGACCTGGACTTCGACCTGCTGTCCGATAAAGGCCCGGGCGTTATTAACCACCACCATGGTGCCGTCGGGCAGATAGCCCAGCGCCTGCCCCCGGTCGCGCCCCTCGCGGACCAAGTGCAGGCTCAGAATCTCGCCCGGCAACAACACGCTGCGCAAAGCCTTGGCCAACTCGTGCAGTGTCACATATTTCACCCCCTGCAGTTCGGCGATCTTGCCCAGATTGTAATCGTTGGTGAAAAGCTTGGCCCCGAGGTTGCGCGCCAGAAGCACCAACTTGGTGTCGACCTCCTTCTCCTCCGGGAAATCACCCTCATGGATCTTCACCTCGTTGCGGGTGTTGCGCTGGATCCGATTGAGCATTTCCAGCCCTCGCCGCCCCCGGGCCCGCTTCAGGGGATCATGCGAGTCGGCCACGGCCTGAAGTTCACGAAGGACAAAACGCGGAACCACAATGAGCCCCTCGAGAAAATCCCCTTCGATCAGCTCGGCGATCCGGCCGTCAATGATGACGCTGGTGTCGAGTAGGAGCGGGTTTTGGGGCTTGTTTTGAGGGGCGAACCGGACGTAGGGGATGATGAGCGAAAAATCCTCCTTATTGCTGCGCATGGCCAGGACGATCCCGATGTAACCGAACGCGAGAAAAAGCCCCAACCGGATCAGCCAGCGCACCTGCACGTCGGCGCTTTGGAAAAGCCCGGAGCCGTCAATCAGCATCGCCACCACCGTGCCCAGAAGGAGTCCGAAGGTGGTGGCCGAGAAAGCGCGCAGGGAAAACCCCTTCAACATCTCATCCACGGCGATGAGCAGCCAGCCGAAGCCAAAACCGATCACCATCCCCGCCCAGCCGTAGGAGATGAGATCCGGGCTGACTTGGCTGACCGAGTAGCCGGCGGTGGTGCACAGGCTCAGGAATAAAATGCGGATGACCCAGAGTGCCATAGACTATTTGGCGGAGGATTTTGCCGGCTTATGGGCCCACATGACGCCCCATAACCCGAGCCTGTTGAGGTTGCTGGTGGTGACGGAGAGATTCCGCACGATGGCAGCGACGTTTGTCGCAAGCTGCTCGTCATGGAGCATTGTGCCGGCCAGCCCCTGCCCGGCCTGAAGGCCGGCGAGAATGTCGCGCAGCGAGGCCGAGGCCGTTTCAATGTTTTTAACCGAGGCGGACACCCGGGGGGCATTCGTTTCCAGAACGACCCCGAGGGTGTTGCCAAACTGTTTGACCTCCTCCGAGAAGGCATAGACGTTGCTGACCGACTGCGAAATCACAGGGGCATTGGAGGCGATCAATGCGTCCAGATTAACCACGGTGTTGACGGCACGCCCGGAGATGGCGCGCAAATCCGCAATGGTGACGGCCAGATTCGTGAGCGTTTGCTCATTGAGCGCATAGCGCCGCACATCGACCACCGCCTCATCCAGCTTTTTCGCGGTGGCGTCGATCCGTTCGATAAACCCGGCCGCCGACCGCGCCACCTTCTGGATATTGAAGGGATCCTCACAATAAACCGGAGCGTTGTTGGTCAGCACCGGCGCCTGATTGACCGTTGGAATCACCGAGACATATTGATCCCCCAGAAAACCAGACTGTTCGATGACGAACTCGGCATCCCCGTGGATGAGATAGTCGCTATAAACCTTGAGGTGGATGACGACACTCTTGCCGCCGGGTGCCAGATCGATGCCGGCCACGCTTCCCACCTGCACGCCGGAAAGGAGGACGGCGGAACGGGGTTTCAAGCCGCCGACATTCCCGGCGTGCAGCTCAAGCCGGTAGCTGCCCCGCATCAGCGAGGTCCCTTTGCTGAACTGGATGAGCAGCGCGCCCAGCAGCACCAGACCCACCAACACAAACAGCCCCACTTTCAATTCAAGTCGCTTCTCGCTCATGTTAAAATGTGATTTCCTTCGGATTGGACACGCCCTCGATGAAATTCCGCACGACGGGGTCCGCCGAGTGGAAGATCTCCTCCGGGGTTCCCGCCGCGTGAATTTTTTTCCCGTGCAGCATGAAAATCCGGTGCCCCACCCGCCGCGCACTTCGCATGTCGTGCGTCACAACCACCGTAGTCACCTTGAGCCGGTCCCGCACCCTCAAAATCAGCTGGTCAATGCTGTCGGACACCACGGGGTCCAGTCCGGTGGTGGGCTCGTCATAAAGCATGAACTGCGGCTCGTAGATGATGGCCCGGGCCAGACCGACCCGCTTGCGCATACCGCCGGAAAGCTCCGAGGGCTTCTTGTTTTCCGTTCCCGGCAAATCCACCATCTCCAGCGCGGTGGCCACCCGGCGCCGGATTTCCCCCTCGGCCATTCGATGGTTGTGCCGCAATGCAAAGGCGACATTCTCAGCCACGGTCAAGGAATCAAAAAGCGCCGCGCCCTGAAAGAGCATCCCGAACTTGCGCCGCACCGGCAAAAGCTCCCGCTCGTTCATCGACACGATGCTCTGATTGTCCACGAGCACCTCGCCGGAGTCCGGCTTAAGCAGGCCGATCAGATGCTTGAGCAGCACACTTTTGCCCCCGCCGCTCCGGCCGATGATCACCGCCGACTCGCCCGTTTCGATCCGGAAAGTGACGCCGTCCAGAATGGGCTGGGCGCCGAATTTTTTCTTCAGGTCGCGGACCTCAATCATAGAAGATGCACGATCGATCCCAGGGAGAGCGTCAGGAAGAAGTTGGCGATGAGGATGGTGATGGAGGAATAGACCACTGATTCGGTCGTGGCCCGGCCCACCCCCTCGGCGCCTTCGCCGCAGGTCATCCCCTTGTAACAGCCGATCAGCGCCACAATCCCCCCGTAGATGAACGCCTTCGTCATGCCGATCAAAACGTCAAAGGCGTCGGTGTATCTTATCGCATTATACCATGAATAAGTAGGGTCGATGCCCAGGAGATGAACCCCCACCCAGTAGCTGGCGCCGATCCCGATGCAGATGGCCTCGGCGGTGAGCAGGGGCAGAGCCAGATGGGCCGCCACCAGGCGCGGAACCACGAGATAATCCACGGGATGGGTGGCAAGAGTGCGCAAGGCGTCGATCTGCTCCGTCACCCGCATGGTGCCCAGTTCCGCAGCAATGGAAGCCCCCACACGCCCGGCCACCATCAGAGCCGTGAGCACCGGACCCAGTTCGCTGCACATCGAAACACTCACCACGGCCAGCGTGGCGGTGTCCATCTTGACCTTGTGGAACTGGAAATAAGTCTGCGCCCCCAGCACCATGCCGGTGAAGGCGCCGGTGATGAGCACGACAGACTGCGACTTCACGCCGATGTAATAAACCTGGTAAACCACGGAGCGCCAAGGCACCCGCAAAAGGACCAGGGATCCGAGGGCCTCCCTGGCCAGCAGGGCGATGCGGCCGAGGCCTTCCAGCCAGGGCGCCACCCATTTGTTGGCAAGGAAATTCATAAACCACATCAGGCTATCAGCGGGAAGGTTTCTTGGCCAGTTTTGATTGCGTCCGCCCGCGGCCAAGGACAGCAGATTCCCGTTCCGATTTTCCCGGATTCCGCTATCTTGGCCCGGTGACGATGACGGCCTCACCTTTTGCGGATCTCCCCGCGCTGAATCAGGTCACGGTCCCCGACCTGTGGCAGCAGCAAGCGGTGGCGGGGCTGCGCGCCGGGCGCGATGTGGTGGTGCACGCCCCTACCGGCGCCGGCAAGACCCTCATCTTCGAGCTTTGGTCCAATCAGGGCAAAAACCGCGGGCAGGCCATCTACACCGTGCCCACCCGCGCCCTGGCCAACGACAAACTGGCCGAGTGGCGGGCACGCGGATGGGATGTGGGCATCGCCACAGGCGACCTGACGGAAAACCTGCACGCACCGGTCATCGTCGCAACTCTGGAAACCCAGAAAGCCCGCCTCATCCAAGGCGACGGTCCCGCGCTCTTGGTCGTGGATGAGTATCAAATGCTGCGCGACCCGGATCGCGGCTTAAACTACGAACTGGCCATCGCCCTGGCTCCGGCACACACCCAACTCCTCTTGCTCAGCGGCAGTGTGGCCAATCCTCAGGACGTCGTGAAATGGCTCCAGCGCTTGGGGCGCCAAGCCATCCTCATTCGCCATGAGCACCGCCCCGTCCCGCTGGAGGAGGTCCACGCCAACAATCTCAGCTACCATGTCCCCTCCGAACTTCGCTCCTATTGGTCACGCCTCGTCGCCAAGGCACTGGCTGAGGACTTGGGACCAATCCTGATCTTCGCGCCCCGCAGGCAGGCGGCGGAGGCCATGGCCGCCGAACTGGCCCGCCAACTGCCCACGCCCAACCCGCTCACCCTCAACACCGGACAAAAGCAGCTGGTTGGCGAGCATCTGGCCAAGCTGCTGAAAAGCCGCATCACATACCACCACAGCGGTTTGAGCTATGGCGCCCGGGCCGGAGTGATCGAACCCCTCGCCAAAGCCGGACAGCTCCGCGTGGTGGTCGCCACCATGGGACTGGCTGCTGGAATCAACTTCTCCCTACGCAGCGTGGCCTTGGCGGGCGACTCCTACCGGCGCGACGCCATCGAACAGCCCCTGCGCCCGGATGAAATCCTGCAAATGTTCGGCCGCGCAGGCCGCCGGGGCCTGGACGAAACCGGCTTCGTGCTCATCACCGCCAATGAACTCCGCCTCCTCGACGCGCGCCCCGGCCAACTTACCCGCAGCGGCGCGGTCGACTGGAGCGCCCTGCTCGGATTGATGAGCGCCGCCGCCCGGCAGCATCGCGATCCCTTCACAGAAGCGGTGCGCGTCCAGGAGCGGCTCTTCACCACTAAACCGATTTTCCTGGGCGTCGAGGAATCACTCAAGCATCCACACGTGCCCTGCGGATTCAAGACCGACGCAGAGCGGGCCCGCCACGTCCGCAAGCTCGTCCGCGAAATGCTCAACAGCCGGGGCGAGTGGGAAACCCTGCCAACCTTGTCGGAAGTTCCCTTGGGCGCCATTCTTGTCGGGAGTCGCTCACACCCTCCACATCAAGGGCCAAAAACAACGTCACAGGCCAGACTTACAACCTCAGAGTTACCCGCTCCCGGCGAGACCCAGATACCTTTCACCGATGAGGACAGGGTGGACATTCCCCTGCCCGCCGATTCTCACATGGCCGGCGGCATTAAGTTTGAAGCGGGTTTCCGGCCTTCTTTGGAAGACGGCAACATGCCAACCGGATTTGGCACTGATTTTCCGGGCCAAACCATCAGCGTCCTCAGCGAACCTGCGGCGCTGGAAAAACTAGGCACCGGCGCACTGGTGGTGTTGCGCGAGGAAAATGGACGGAGAATCTATGGTCGCGCCAGCACCGTGGCGGAAAAGATCAGCGGCGAGCGGATCATTCTCGCCAAATGGGTGCGGCGCCTAACCAATTGGAATGGACGTCAGGCACCATTGGCTCTCTGGGACGAAAAAATAGCACCACTTCTTGAATCGAAACTCTCGCAGCTCAAGACTCCGGTCGTCCGCTTCCTGGAACAGGCGCACAAGATCGTCGTGCACGTGAGTCTGGCCGAGCTGACGCTGCGTGTCCCGGTGGACTCCTGCGGCGTGGCACTGTGGCGGCCGACCGAACGCGAGGTTCTGCCCTACGACTGCGCCCGGTGCAATCTGGTGGAGACCTGCAAGAAACTCTCCGCTGCCACGGGCACCGCCCTGCTCTGGCGCCGGTTGAATCTGGTGGACGCGGCAGGTGTGCCCACGCTGCGCGGCCGGGTGGTGAGCTTTTTCTCCCAGGGCGACGGTCTAGCCATCGCCGCCGCGCTGGATGACCAAACTTATCCACTCGACGAGCTGGTTTATGATCTGGCCAATTTGGACGCCGGATTCCGCTTTTGCGGGGAGGACAACCGCTGGGCGGGACGTCTGGCTCTGGCCTGCCATGAGCAGTTCGGGCTGCAGAGCATTCCGGGTTACCTGGAAAACGGCGTGCCGCCTAAATACGGTTCGGGCGCGGAACAGGTTGTTGCCTCCGTGCACAAGAACCCGATGAACAAACACGCCTGGGTCACCGACCTGCTGGGCGCGGGGGACATTGACAGGATCATTATTGAGTGGCGCAGCCTGCTGCGGCAGATAGGACACGCGCCGGACTTGGACTGGCCGCGTTGGCGGGCTTTACAGGCCCTATCAAAAACATTTCTCAACGAAACCCAATCGCCCACCCTGACTGAGCTGCCGCCCTTGGACTACCACCAGACCAGACGGGTGGATCACCGCTTGATCTTGCGCAGACACTAGAAAATCCGGCCCAAGGTCACAGGTAAAGGGCGGCCCGGACTTCGCGCGACATCACACTGGCAAAAGGATAGCGTTTGTCCGGATCGGTCTCGATACACTTGAGGATGACCTTCTCCACACCGACGGGGATGCCGGGATTCAATTCACGCGGGGTTTGAAAACAAGACCGGTCCAGTTGCTTGCGCAGAATCTCCGTCGGCGTATCGCCTGGAAAAGGATTCTGATTGGTCAGCAACTCATAAGCGGAAACCCCGAAGGCGAAGATGTCGACCCGATGAGTGAGGGGGCGGCCCTGCAACTGTTCGGGCGCCATGTAGGCGGGGGTGCCGGGATTTTTCTTGAGCTTCAGCGGCTTGTCGGAAATCGGTTGGGCAATGTCGAAATCCACCAGTCGCACGTTGGCGTTGCGGGTGACCAGCACGTTTTCCGGCTTGAAATCCAAGTGCATATAACCGCCCTCGTGCATCTGCTCCAACCCGGCCGCCATGTCGATGAGGATCTGGGACACATGCTCGGCCAGAAGGGGATCGCCGCGGCTGTAGAGGACCTTAAGGTTTTCCGCCTCAACATAATCCATGAGCAGATACGGATTCCCCTTGATTCTGCCATGCTCGGCGTAATCCACAATGTTCTCGTGGTCGGCAAGGCTGGCCAGGATTTCGCAACCGCGGAGGAATCGGCGCTGGGCGAACCAGTTGAAGCGGAATTTGGAATGCATCAGGCGCAGGGCATAGGGCTTGTTCTGAGGGTCGGTGGCCAGCCAGATGTCGGCCATGCCGCCGCTATTGATCAATTCCTGGAGATAAAAGCGCCCGAAAGGCCGCGGCCCCGAAGGGTGCGCACCGGCGGCGGCCGCCAATAGCTTATTGCCTGAAACACTCACGGATAGTCGAATATCATATCCGGATAGATTTGCCAATTGCAGGTTCGCGCGGCTGGAAAAACTCGGGTCCGCCATGAATTGATTCTGCCGGTTCAGCACGCGTGGATGATCCAACGCGCCCTGCCTGTCCCGGGTTTTTTGCGGATTTCAAGCCATGCCCCAACTCTCCTTGAAAATTAGCGTTTATCCTCGCCGATTAGCAGTTAAACTTCCCATCGAACATATGAGCAAGATCGTCGGCATAGATTTGGGCACCACAAACTCCTTGGTCGCCACGGTGGATTCGGGCATTCCGTTGGTCATCGCGGACGCTGAGGGCCGGCGCCTCACGCCCTCCGTCGTTCACTTTCCATCCGGCGCCGCACCGGTCGTGGGGCATGCCGCCAACCGCGTGCGCATCGTCAAGCCGGCTGAGACCGCCTATTCCGTGAAACGGTTCATCGGCCGGCGCGGGGCGGATGTGGCGGAGGAGAAGATGCTCGTGACCTATCCGGTGGCCGGATCGGACAGCGGGCCGGTGACGATTCCGTTGCACGGCAGAAACTATTCGCCGGAGGAGATCTCCGCCGAGGTTTTAAAAAAACTCAGGGCCGACGCCGAGGGATATTTCGGCGAACCGGTCACGCGGGCGGTGATCACTGTGCCGGCGTATTTCAACGACGCCCAGCGCAATGCGACCAAGCGGGCGGGGGAACTCGCCGGATTCACAGTGGAACGCATCGTCAACGAACCCACCGCGGCGGCGCTGGCCTATGGATTGAACCGGCTCAAGGAAAAATCCAGAATCGCCGTCTATGATCTGGGCGGCGGCACCTTCGACCTCTCGATTCTTGAATTGAACGACGGCGTGTTTCAGGTGCTGGCCACCAACGGCAACACATGCCTGGGCGGTGATGACATTGACCGGGCCATCCTCGAGTTTTTCACCGCGCGGATTTTGGCTGGCGGCGGACCGGATTTGAATATCGGGGCGTCCCTCCGCAATCCTGCGAATCTGGCGGCGGTCTCCCGGCTGCGCGAGGCGGCCGAGGATGCGAAGATCAGGCTTTCCACCGGTATGGAGGTCGAGGTCGCCCTGCCATTCCTCACCCCTGATTACAGTTTCAACCATCGCTTCACGCGCGAGGAGTTAGACGGACTGGCCCTGGCCATCGTGGAGCGGACCCGCTCGCATTGCGTCCGATCGCTGGCGGATGCAAAGCTCCAGGCCGGGGATTTGGATCAGGTCATCTTGGTCGGCGGACAGACGCGGATGCCGCTGGTCCGGCGTCTGGTTGGGGAGTGGTTTGGCTGCGTTGATTTTGAGGAGACGCGCGGCGGCATCCGGCTCGGAGCGGAGTATCACCGGGCATCCGGGCCCCAATTGAACACATCGCAAAATCCGGATGAGGCGGTGGCGCTTGGCGCCGCCATTCAGGCCGCGATTTTGTCCGGGGAGTTTCAAAACCTTCTGTTGTTGGACGTCACGCCGCTTTCTCTGGGGATTGAAACCTTTGGCGGCTTGATGAATGTGATTATTCCCCGCAACTCGACCATTCCCGTGAAGGCCGGCGAGCAGTTCACCACCGCCGTGGATCATCAGCGCAACATGCTCATCCACGTGTTGCAGGGCGAGCGGGAGCGGGCCAAGGACAACTGGAGTCTGGGCAGATTCACTATTGATTTCGAGCCGGCCCCGCGCGGTGTTCCCCGGGTGGGCGTGCAGTTTGAGATTGATGCCAATGGCATTCTGCACGCCCTGGCCCGTGATATTGCCACCGGCAACCAAAGGATTGTGGAGATCAAATCCGCAGTGGATGTGGATGATGCGGCAGTGCAACAAATGGTTGAAGAATCCGTCGAGCACGCTTTCGAGGATCTGGCCGCGCGGCGCTGGGTCGAAGCAAAACTCAAGGCTGCTGAACTGCTTCCGGCCGCGCGCAAAGGGCTGGAGGATTGCGCCGGTGAATTGGAGCCGGACTATATCGCGCAAGTGGAAGCCGCGTTGGAAAGCGCCGCAACCGCGCTGGCATCGGAAAATCCTGAAACCAAGATCGGGGATCCCCAACGGTTGCAGGCGGCCTGTGCTGCGCTGGATGAGGCAACCCGTCCGCTGGCGGAACGGCTTATGGACCGGGCGATGGAGGCAATGCTTCGTCAGCGCGGGCTTGTTCCCTGAGAAACACCGTCCCGCCCGGAAACGGTTGCGGCCCGATGCGGGCCGGAAATCATCCGGTCACAAAGGGGCTGGTTGCTTTCCGGGCCGAGATTCGGAGCCGGGTGCCGTTGAAAAACGACGCGGCCCTCGTTTTGCGGCGGAGTCAGGGAAAACACCAATCCCATAAAACCGGGATTGAGGCCATCATTTGTTCCGGGCGCCGGCTGCTTGAACTCCCATGAAATCCATAAATGTATTCAAGCAGCACGCACAAGACACAACCCGCGATCAGTTGGAATCGCGCTCGACTGGTTCCATCGGCAACGAGATGCGCACCAACCCCGACTGGCCATTGGAAGGCGGAATGATGTCCAATCGGCCGCGATGCGTCTCGATAATCTTCCGGCTGACGGTCAATCCCAGTCCCAGTCCCACCGTCCGGGTGGTGAAAAAGGGAGTGGGCCCCTTCTGCGCCGTCTCCGCAGTGAAGCCGGCACCGTTGTCCTGCACTTCAATCCGTAAATAATCCGGGCCTTGGGAGGTGGAGTCGCGGTGGAGAAAAACCCCGATCCGCGGCTCGCCGGGGTTGGCCTGCAGGGCGTTGAGGATGACTTCGAAGAGAGCCTGTTTAAGAGCGGCCCGGTCCCCGGTGACCACCACCGGGATGTTTTGATCCGCGCAGGCAAAGTGAATCTGCTTGGTCGGCTGGTGGCGTCGCGCATCCTCGTAGGCTTCCTCGATCAAGGGGGCCAGCGGGAAGACATCATTGGAGGAAAGTCCGTCGCGGGCCAGAAACCGCATCTGATTGATCAGGCGGTTGACGCGCTTGACGCCGTCACTCATGGCGACATCAAGGGATGCGCGGAATTCCGGGTCGCTGAATTTCTCCGAGAGCAGCTGCTGGTGTGTTGAGACGGGCACCATGGCATTGCCGACCTCATGGGCGAGACGGTCGGCCATGGTGCGGATCAGGCGCAGGTTGGCGGCTTCGCCTGCCAACTGGCGCAACTGTTCGCTGCGGGTCAAATCCTCCACCAACAGCAATGCTGAGGCGGGCGGCGCGGGGGGATTCCGATGGAAGGGCAGAATGGTGATGTTATGGATCGTGCCGGACGATTTAGAGTGTTCATAACGGAAGGGGGCCACGGCGGTGCCGGTTTGAAGCACTTGGAAAACCTTAGCCCCGATGAGTTGTGGGAGATCGCTGAACTCCAGTTCACCGCTGCGGGTGTTGGAAACGATGAAAAAGCGGCGCGCAGCCATGTTGGAATGCAGCACGGTAAGGTCGTGGCTCACGACCACGCAGGCGTCCTTGAGCTCACGCAGAATTCTGGACATCAAGTCGTGGTTGGTGGCCAGCTGGTCGTGCAGCCAGATGTTTTTAACCGCAAACCCCAACTGCTCCAACAGATGAAAGATCAATTCCAGTTCCGCATTGCATAGGGGTTCGCCGGTGATGCGTCCATCCAGCACTGCCACGCCCAAAAGCCTTTCCCGGTCAAATATCGGCACGGCCACCTGACAGCCGAGCAGTTCGAATTCGCGCTGGATGTCGATATCCAGGCGGGCCTCGTTGCTGTTGCGCCGCAGGATGCGGCCCAGACGGGCGACGGACACGCCAATTCCTTGGGTGAGAGAAAGTTTGAAGTTTTCGAGCAGGCCGGAGGATAGGCCCAAGGAGCAGGCGACGCTCAAGTGGTGTCCTTGGCGGGGGGGGAGCAGGAAAATAGCGGCCCGGTTCAGGCCAAGCGTCTCGCGTAACAAAAGGAGAAACTGACGCAGCATCGCTTCCGTATTCAGGGAATGAGTGAGAATGGCCGAGAAACCGCGCAAGGTCAGGTTGGAATCGCTACCCCCCGGGGCCTGGCCGGCGGCCGGGTCGGGCTCGGCGGGTTTGAAGGTCTCCAAGTTTGGGGCCGGTATCCGAATCGGTTCATGCGGGGTGGCTGGCCAAAGGCGATCCAGCAGGGAGTTGAGCATTTTTGGCCGCAGAGGTTTTCTGAGCACATGCAGGGCTCCTTTGAGATAGGCTTCCTCTTCCCACTCCCATTGTTCTGCGCCTGTGATGACCAGGATGGGGCAATGCGGGGCCCGGCGTCGGATTTTATCTATGCCCCATGTTTCCTGAACGCCTCCCAGTTCGACGTCGAAACAGCATATGTTCGCCAGGCCATGGACCAGAAGCGGTTCCGATTCCTCCACGCTGGCGCGGTGCACAATGTGGTAACTCTCCGGATTGAGGGTCTCGCGGAAGAAACTGGCAAGTTCCGGATGGGGGGACAGAACTAAAATTGTCTTCATGGGCGGGGCGGGGCGGGGAAAGTCAAGAGCAGCGAATGCACCGGGGCCCCGGTCAACGAGGAGCCAGTGCCCGTGAGGGTGCGAACCGGCTCCCGCCGCACAGCCGGCTTCCGCCCCGGCTGGTGGGCTCCAACATAAGTCGATTGGCCGTCGACGGTCACCACAGTCAGATAATTCATAGGTTTGGGAATGAATCAAACATTACTCCACAAACCTTAGGGGATCCTCGGGCCCGCTGCCAACCGGCGGGAATACGGATTTTGCGCTCTGCATAACTACGGAATCCGGAGCGCGAGTCAGGGGGCGGCGTTGTTTTCTGACGGGGTGGAAACGGGCGCCGGCACTCAGGATGCGCTTGCTAGGGATTTCCAGAGGCCCTCGTTAAACACCTGCCTGCTCAGGAAATCCATGTCCGTGATTTGGGCCGGTCCGGCCTCGGGGTTGAGCGGCAGGCGGATGGTGAAGAGAGTGCCCGACCCCGGCGGACTCTGCGCGTGGATTTTGCCGCCATGATGGTGGACGATAAAAAAGCAGGCCATCAGGTTGATCCCCAATTCTTTTGGGCTGTCCGCCCGCAGCACGAAAGGATCAAAGAGCAGGCGCAAGGCCTGGGGCGAGAGTCCGGGACCGTTATCGCTGATCTGGATTTCCACTTCCGGTCGGGAAAGGTCTCCGACGGCCGGGCTGGCGGCAAGCAGCACGCGGCAACCGCCGGGGAGACTGGCCAATTCATCGCGCAATAGGAGGTTCAGAAGCCGGTGGAACTTGGCGCGATCCAGTTTCAGGCGCGGCAGATCGCGGGGAATTGCATTTTCGACGGTGATCCCCTTGCTGTCGAATTCAAGTTGGAGGTTTGCAAGGACTGTCGCGCCGGCCTCGTGCACATCCACCTCGTCGTTGAAGGCTCCGGTGTTTTGCTCGGAAGCGTGCCAGAGTTCCTTCAGCAGGTCGTTGATCTTGCCGATCTGACCCTGAACATTCTGGTGGTAATCCTTCCAGAACTCGGGATTGCGCAGTGTGTCCATGCTGGCCTTTTCCTCGGCCATTTTGTCCGGAGCCAGATCCAGAAACGTTTTCACCGCCACCAGACTGTTGCGGATGTGGTGGCTGAGGCCCGCCGCCAGCAGGCCCAGACTCACCATCCGATCGGCGATCATCAGATTGTGGAGGGTGGACATTTTTTCACGCAGCAACTGGTCGCGCTCGCGCTGCACCAGAAAGAACTCGATGCTGCGCTTGAGGGTCTGCTCCAATTCCTCCGGGTCCCAGGGTTTTGTGACATACTTGTAGATCGCTCCGCTGTTCACAGCAGCGATGGCCGATTCCATGTCGGAGTAGGCTGTGGCCAGTATCCGGATCATGTGCGGGTATAACTGGCGGGCCTGTTCCAAAAGCCAGACCCCGTTCTCGGCTGGCATCCGCTGGTCGGTGATGAGCAGTCCTATTCCCGATCCCTGCTCCTCGATGATCCGCAGGCCGTCGCGGGCATTGGTGGCGGTAAGGATGCGGAACCCGTCACCGAAGGCCCGCGAGAAATACTTCAAGGACTTCTCCTCGTCATCGACGTAGAGGATCGCAAATTTCTGATAGTCGTAGGGGGTTTCCATAATGCGGGGAGTCCGTCAGCCCTCGAAGGGGAAATCCAGGGTGAATTCGCAGAATTGGCCGCGCTGGCTCCTGAGCGTAATCGTCCCTTTGTATTCCTGAACGATCCGGTAGCATACGCTCAATCCCAGTCCCATGCCGGCACCGACGGCCTTGGTAGTGAAGAAGGGATCGAAGATTTTACCCTGATGTTCGGCATCAATTCCGGAGCCGTTGTCGCGCACGACCAGCTTGATGCGGGCCTTGTCCCGGAGGCCGGTGATCCATATGGCTGGGGACTCGCTTGCGGGAAAAGTTTTCTCCTTCAACGCGTCCAAGGAGTTTTGCAGCAGATTGACCATCACCTGGATCAACTTGTTTTTGTTGCCGCGGATCGCGAGATCCTCCGGGAGTTGCTGCTCGATATGGATCTTTTCGCGCCATTCGTCGCTCAAAAAACGCAGCGCCGGGGTGAGCACTTCCGAAATTCTCACCACATCCAACTGTTCCACATCCGGGTGGGTGAAGGTGCGCAGGTCGGAGACGATGGCTTGAACGCGTTTAAGGCCGTCTTCGACGTCGGTAAGCACCTCGGTGTAGTCAGCCTGCTGGTCGGGGACGAGGTGCCGGGCTTTTTTACGGAGGGTGAAGAGTCCCGTGGTGGCGAAATTCAGCGGGTTGTTGATCTCGTGGATGATTCCGGCGCTCATCCGTCCCAAGGAGGCGAGCTTTTCGGACTGGACGAGTTGGAGCTCGTTTTCCTTGAGCTGCTGCAGGCTGGTTTCCAAGGCCTTCCGGTTGAGGTCCAATTCAAAGCGCAGGGCGAACTCGCGGAAGCGGGCGCGGGACTGGAAATACGTTCCCACCACCACGATCACGTCCATGAGGGCGATGAAATAAAAATTACTGAACAGAATGCGCATGGACGGCAGGCTGCCGTGAAAACATCCGGCGCCGATATAGATGGGGATGACCAGCCCCACGGCGATCACGCTTTCCTTGGGGGTCCAGTGCAAGACGGCGCCGACGGCGAGCAGCACCAGGTTCAAGGCGGCATAATAAGGAGAGGCAAACCCCTCGGTGGCGGCGATCATTCCGGCCAGAAAGACCACCGGAAGCAGGGGGACAATCACTCCCAAGGGCTTGCCCAGCTTGCGTCCACGATCTGTCAGGAGCAGGCCCCAGATAGCGGCCGCCAGGGCGGAGCAGAGAAGGCGAAGAAAGAAAAACGGCCACAGCCAGTCGCGGCCTTGCCAGTGGTGATAAACAAAATAATCCGCCAAGGTGCCGGCCGGCATGAGCGTGATCACCAGAATACAGCCTATCTTGGTGTTCCCGACGCGTTCCAGAGCCTCTGCGGACTGGAAGGCCTGCAGCAACCCGGGTTGGATCTTGTCGGGCAGGCTAGACACGGTGAGGCTTTCTGGCTTCGAAGTAGAGATTCACACCGGTATCATCGGTCTGCAACCTGCACGATTCCTCCGGAGCCAGTTCCGGGCGGAGACCCGCAAATTCGCGCCCGGTCCGGTAATTCAAAGGCCAATCCATGAGATAGTCCATGGTCAACCGCCGCGGGTTGCCGCCCTCCACGTTGGTGGTGATCAGAATGCCCCCGGGATTAAGCTGGTTATAGCAGAAGTTGTTCAGCTTATGGCAGACGGCATCCGTCAGGTAGTCGAAAAGCCCGGCGCAGTAGATCAAATCATACTTTTCCTGGCCGGGCGGCGGATGGGTTTGGGCCGACTCCTTGATGAGTTGGTGGACGGAGCGCTTCTCAAAGTTCAATGCAGGGTGGCAGTGGTTGGCCCGCCCGACTTTTTCCAAAACGGTTCTGGCATGGGTGAGCGTCTCGGTGTTGAAATCCAAAAGCGTGAAGGCCGCGTGGTGGGGTGGCGGACTTTCGTGCAGAAAGCGCTGCAGTTCATGCGCCGGTCCGCAACCCAGATTCAGCACGCGCAGCCCGCTCCGCAGTCCGTCAAAGCGGGCGGACTCCTCCACCAAGCGCCCGGTCAGGTAGTTGATACGATTGCGGTGGGCTTGGGCGGGCGCCTGGTTGAGAAACCAATGGTTCAGGAGCTTGGCATACAACGATCCCCCTTCCAGCGGATCGCGCACAATCATGTTCACCATCTCATAGTCCCCGGCGTGGCCGAGGGGTTTGCTGAAAACGCGATGGAAAAAAGGGGAGCAGAGCAGGAGCGGATGCAGTTGACGTCTGCCAAAGGCGTGGTGCATCGGCTGAACCTCGTCTTCCACGTCAATCAGTGCATTCTCAAAATTCTCAAACAGGCCGGATAGAACAGGCAAAATGGATGGTCCGATCTGACCGCAGAGATCCCGCCCGGCTGACTCCCGCTCGTCCTGTCCGGTCATCGGCAGCGTCCACTCTAACTGCCCCAGCCACAGGCGCAATTCGTGCAGGAAGGTTTGCAGGTCCGACACAGCCACCTTGAACTCCGGTCGGATATGGTGGGTTTTCTGCCATTCCTTGAAAAAAGCCTTAATGCCTCCTGCCGAGCCCGGGCTGACTCCAGCCGCAGCCGCATCCGGTTCCAGCCAGAACTCATCCAGCCCAACCTGACAGACCAGACCGGAATCCCTGTTCACCAAACTGCGGATGATGGCCCGTCCCCTATAGACGGTGCGCCCGCCGGCCAAGATTCTGAAATCATCCAGGCTCTCGGACAACCGGAGCAGGGGGCTGACGGTGCCAGGCAGCTCAAACACCGCTTGGTAACGTGTCAAGTGGATCAGAGGGGCTTGGATTTCCAAGCCCTGATTGGTCCGGGCGACTGCCAGTGATTCTTTGGTCTCACCATTGATTGGGCATTGCTGTGTTACCATCGCTAAAAATCCTGCTGTGTGCGCCGACTCTTAGGCCCGGCGGCACCCCGCTGAAACCCCGGAAAAGAGGAAGTTCCCAATGGGTTTTGAATACCAGTTCCCAAGCCAACGACAAGGCAAATCTCAAAACCATCTCGCTGACCCGACCGGTTTGTTGCGCAAGCTTGCAGGCGGGGTTTCAAGGGAGGCCGGCTTGGGCTGCGGTTGGATTCGGCATCATGCCGGAGGGGTTTAATCGCGCAAACCTCCGGTTTGGCGGCCCTTAAAAATGCATGCCCAGCGAGGCGGTCAGAGCGTGACTGATGAAGCCGTAGGTTCCGTCGGCACTCTGCCCGGCAAACTGACCCGGGGTGGAGGAAGGCATGCTGCCCGAAACTGTATGAGAGGGGCCATAGCCGAATTGATAGGCCAGATCGCAATCAAATCTTTTTCCTTTGCGGCCCAATCCAAGACTCAGGAAATGCCGGTCCAGATCCGCGGCCAGCGGGGTGTAGTAGGCGTCCGGAACCGAATTCCGGCTGTAAAGATATCCCGCGCTGGCATGCCAGCCGCCTTCAAAGTAGCGCGTCACCCCGGCGGAATAATTCCAACTGCCTTGCCATTCCAAGGTCACCGGAATGTTTTGCTGGACAGGATAGGGCGGCGAAGTCTGCTGGCGGACACTGATCACTCCCAAACTGCTCCAGTCCGTGTAATCGGCATCCAGTTCCAGATTCCATTTCGGCGTGGGCCGGTAGGAAAGACCCAGTCCGGTGGTCCAGGGAAAGGTCAGGTCCGTGGTCGCGTCGATTTTTGTGGGGGGGATGGTGAATTGCCGCTCGATTTCCGTGGAGCCTTTCAGGGTGAAGGTGGTGGCGCTGCGGAAAGTGGCGCCGAAAGCGATTTTTTCCTGCGGCTGCCAGAATAATCCAGCATTGTAGCCGGCGCTCCATCCGTCGCCTTGGAACCGGAAAAAATTGGCCAGCGGGGCGGCATTGGGCCTCAATCCCTGCTCCAACAAAAGCTTGGCATAGTTGGCCGTCGCACCGCAGCCCAGCGAGACACCCCATGGCAGCTGCCAGGCGGCGACGGGATTGAAGCGCAAATAGGTCAGGGAGCTCTTGGTGGCCACGCTGCGAAAGCCTGTGTCCTGAGGCCAGTTCATGCTCCCGCCAAACGGGGCATACACCCCCAAGCCCAGACTCAACGGAACCGATTCGAGCGACCGGGTGAAAAACAACTGGGGCGCCGCTGCCAGATTGTCATCCAAATGATAGGTGGTTGGACTGTTGGGACTGCCGGCCGGCGGGCGGAAGGTCGGATCATAATACACGCCGTATATCCCCGAACGGAGCTGGGTTCCCTGCAGTTGCGCGATGCCGGCCGGGTTGTAATACACTGCCGAGGGATTGTCCGCTGTGGCCACAAACGCTCCGCCCCGCGCTGTCGCGAATGCGTCTTGATCCCCCAGACGAAAACCATTGGCGGAAACCGGCGAGGCCCAAACCACCGCGACGGTCATTGCCATTAATCGTAATGCGGCACGTCTATTCATAATCGGCAACGCGAAAAACAAGTAGGATTCAATACACCCTGGACACCAGGCACCGCAAGCATCTTTCCTCGGCCGTTTTACGCCAGGCAGCGGTGTTAAAGGTTGCTTCCGGATCTCTTTCCCGTTTAATCCCTGCCTGCATGAACCGTATTCTCTCTGTGACCACCAACCTTTTTCCGATCTGGGTTCTGGCCGCTGGTGCGCTGGCGTTGGCGCAGCCTTCGTGGTTCACCTGGTTCAGCGGGGAATTCATCACCTGGGGGCTGGCTCTGATCATGCTCGGCATGGGCATTACTCTTACGCTGGAGGATTTCAAGCGGGTCTTGCAAATGCCTCGGGCGGTGGTCATCGGCGTGGCGGCCCATTACGTCATCATGCCCTTTCTGGGCTGGAGCATTGCCCGCCTGCTGAAACTTGAAACGCAGTTTGCCGTGGGGCTCATCCTTGTTTCCTGCTGCCCGTGCGGGACGGCGTCGAATGTGGTGAACTATCTGGCCCGCTCGAACGTGGCCTTGTCGGTTCTGATGACGATGTGTTCGACCCTGGGCGCGATTGTGATGACCCCGCTGCTGACCCAATGGTTGGCGGGCAAATATGTTCCCGTGGATGCGGCCGGACTTTTTCTGAGCACGGTGAAGATCGTTCTCGCGCCGGTTCTGGGTGGAGTGGCCTTAAACCGTTGCGCCCCGCGACTGGTCAAGTGGGTCATGCCGGTGTCGCCGCTCGTTTCTGTGCTCACCATCTCGCTTGTTTGTGCGAGCATCATCGGGAGCAGCGCCCGGGATTTTGCGCGTTCGGGAGGCGAACTGATTTTGGCGGTTTTTTTGCTGCACACCGGCGGTTTCTTCCTCGGCTATTTCGGCAGCCGCCTCCTGCGTTGCGACGAGTTGACCAGCCGCACCATTTCGGTGGAGGTGGGGATGCAAAACTCCGGTTTGGGCGCGGCGCTGGCGCGCGCCCACTTCAGCAGCCTGCCTTTGGCCGCCCTGCCTTGCGCCATCTCGGCCACCTTCCACTCCGTCATCGGCAGCGTGCTGGCAGGGGCGTGGCGATTGAGGCCGGTCAATCCGTCCGCGGATTCGAACCCATAAGGGCATGAACCATCGGGCCGTTGATTTGGCCGGCGGTTTTCATGCGTCCCGAAACTTGTTATCGCCATTCTCCAGACTGTTTGATACACACGGTTTATGACCCGGCCTGGAGAAGCCGACGCATTCGGACCGATTGAGCAGCGTGCTTACGGGCCCATGCATTCCTTTGTCAGGTTGCGAGTGGTGCCCGTTATCAAAGGTGCCCTTGGGCGCAAGCTGTCCGCACTTGAGGGGAACTGCGCACCCCGGTTCAAAAGGGGTTCCGATGTGGCCCGCGAACTCAGGCCGCCGTCAGCTGTCCTCCGGCCGGAAAAGGGCAAGCCGCAGGCAAATCAACATTGAACCGCGTGTCATCCCCAACAAATCCAAATCTTCGGCCGCTGGCCGCTCCGGTTACTTCCCTGCGGGGCGTGGGGGCCGAGCGCGCGGCGCTGCTGGCCCGACTGAATGTCCTCACCATTGAGGATCTGCTGCTGCACCGGCCCCGTCGTTACGAGGACCGGCGGCGGTTCCAGTCTATCAAGGTCCTTAAGCTGGACGAGAAGTCGACCACCCGGGGAAAGGCCGTTGCCATGGGGATCAAGCGTTTTCGCAAGGGCACCCAATCGGTATTTGAGCTGATTCTCGATGACGGCACCGCGCTGCTTCACTGCCGCTGGTGGAACCTGCCGTTCATGGAGAATTATTTCGCTGTGGGTGACGAGGTCGTGGTTTACGGCAAAGTGCTTTCACTCCGGCCTCGCACGATGGATCACCCCGAGGTGGAGGTGGTCGAGCCCGGCGAAGAGCACTTCATTCATTTCAACCGGATCACCCCGGTGTATCCGCTCACCGAAGGCCTGCCGCAGCGGTGGCTACGAGGGCTGGTCTGGCGGGTTCTGGAGGGGTTTGAAAAGAGCATCGTTGAGCCGGAGATCGGGCCCGTCAATCCCTCCGCTTGCGGCCCGGCCCGGCCCACCCGGGGCGATGCGGTGCGGATGCTGCATTTTCCCGAGGAGCTTGCCGATGTGGAAACGGCGCGGCGTCGGCTCGCGTTGGATGAGTTTGTTGCTCTTGAGTTGCGGCTCCGGGCGCGGCGTAAAGTTTTTGAGGCCGGCGCCCGGGCGCTGCCGTGCGGCGGTGACAACCGGCTCATTAAACCGCTGCTGACCGCCCTGGGCTACAAACTCACAGCCGCCCAGACCCGGGTGCTGCGCGAGATCCGCGCCGACCTGCGCGGAGCGCACCCCATGAGGCGGCTGCTGCAGGGCGATGTGGGTTCGGGCAAAACTGTGGTGTCAGCCTGCGCGGCGCTGATGGCACTGGAAAGCGGATTTAGTGCGGCGTTAATGGCCCCAACGGAAATCCTGGCTGAACAGCACTTCCGCAATTTCAAAAGCTGGCTCCAACCGCTCGGCGTCAGGGTGGAACTCCAGACCGGCAGCCGCAAAACGGGGGGCGGAGATGAGCCGGCCCCTGGCTCCCACACGCCCGCCGCCGTTTTTATCGGCACTCATGCCTTGATCTCCGAGGGGTTCAAGTTGCCCAATCTCGGGCTGGTGATCATTGATGAGCAGCACAAGTTCGGCGTGGCGCAGCGCGAGCAGATGGTCCGCAAGGGCCATTTTCCCCATTTGCTGGTGATGACCGCCACCCCGATTCCGCGCACGCTCGGGCTGACTGTTTATGGAGAGCTGGATCTTTCGGTGATTGACCAGCTCCCGCCCGGGCGCGGGCGGATCAGGACATTTGTGCGACCGGTGGACACGCTTCCGCTGGTCTGGAAATTCATCCGTGAAAAACTCGCCGGGGGGCGACAAGCCTATGTCGTCTATCCGCAGGTGGAGAAGACCGGAAAAAACGAGGTCAAAGCGGTCACCCGGGAGCTGGGCAACCTGGAGCGCGCTCTGGCCCCGTTTCGTGTTGTCTTGTTGCATGGTCGCTTGCGCGGGGCGGAGAAGGAGTCGGTCATGGCGGAGTTTCGCGGCAATGCGGCCCAGGTGCTGCTGGCCACTTCCCTCATCGAGGTGGGGGTGGACGTGCCCAATGCGACAGTGATGCTGATTGAAAATGCGGAGCGGTTCGGGCTGGCCCAGTTGCATCAGCTCCGCGGCCGTATCGGGCGTGGAGCCCATGAATCCTTTTGCATCTTGGTGTCGGGCTGCGGCACCCCCGAGGCTCTTGAGCGCCTCAAGGTGCTGGCGGAGACGACCGATGGTTTCCGCATCGCCGAGGCGGATTTGAAACTGCGCGGGCCGGGGGAATTGCTGGGACGGCAGCAGAGCGGGGCGCCGGATTTCAGGTTTGGCGATTTGACGACGGATTTTGAATTGATTGTTGAGGCCCGGCGTTTGGTGTCGGAGCGGGGCTCAAATATCACTTGTCCGGCAGAGTCGTTTAGCGGAAAGTGACTCTGTTATGAATAAATCCCTATTACTGGCCGTGCTTCTAAGCCTCAGCCTTGGCGCTCTGTTGACCGGGTGCGGTCAATCCGAGCAAACTCCGGCTGCGGCACCGACGGCGCCCGCCACCAACGCACCCGCGCATCCCTGAGCGCGGTCTTCGGTTGACTCACGCACACGCCGGGCAAATCATTGCCCGGCCTTTTTTATAAGCGGCCGGCATCTGGGTGCCGGCGGGCAGAAAAAAAGCGAGGCCGAAGCCTCGCTTTTTGAATTGGATGGCGTTTTTTATTTCTTGGCCTTGGCACCGGTCGCCGGACGGAACGCCTTTTCCTTCACCAGCGTTGCGGCTTTGCCGAGGCGGTTGCGCAGGTAGGTCAGCTTGGCACGGCGGACTGAGCCGGCCCGCTCCACCTCGATTTTATCGACGCGCGGCGAGTGGAAGGGGAACACGCGTTCGACCCCTTCGCCATAGCTGATGCGGCGCACGGTGAACGTTTCATTCAGACCGCGGCCGCGCTTGCCAATGACCACGCCGGAGAAAATCTGGATGCGCTCTTTGTCACCCTCGACCACTTTGGTGTGGACCTTCACGGTGTCGCCGACTTCGAATTTCGAGCCGTCTTTGCGAAACTGTTCCGATTCAATTTTTTCAAGTAATGCCTGATTCATAAATTTTTCCTTAACCCTGAGGCGGGTCATATTCTAGCTGCTGTCGGCAACCGCCGCTACAGCAAATCCGGTCGTCTTTCCCTCGTCCGCACCCGGGCCTGCCCGGCCCGCCATTTGGCGATTTCCGCATGGTTGCCGGACAGCAACATGTCGGGGACTTTCATGCCCCGGAATTCCGCGGGCCGCGTCCATTGCGGGTATTCCAACAGCCCGGAGCTGAAGGACTCTTCATTCGCACTTTCCGCATCACCCAAGGCCCCGGGCAGCAGCCGCGTCACGGCATCCACAACCACCATTGCCGGCAGCGCACCGTTGGTCAGCACATAGTCACCTATGCTCAACTCGTCATCGGCCAGAAGCTCGCGAATCCGCTCGTCGAATCCCTCATAGTGTCCGGTGACGAGCAGGAGGTCGGTTTCCTGCGCCAGTTCCCGGGCGACGGCCTGCGTGAACGGGCGGCCTGAAGGTGACATAAGAATCACCTTGGTGGCCGGGCGGCTGATTTTCTCAACCGCCTCAAAAATCGGCTCCGGCTTGAGAAGCATTCCCGGCCCGCCGCCGAACGGCCGGTCATCCACCGTCTTGTGCCGGTCATGCGTGTAGTCGCGCAACTGGTGGATGGTTAAATCCAGCAAGCCCGCTTCCCGCGCCCGTTTAATGATGCTTTCATCCAACGGGCCGGCGAACATCGCCGGAAACAAGGTGAGCACATCAATTTTCACTCGGTTGTGCTCTTAATAAGGCCGCGTCATGCAAAGCGGCGTCAGTCCGGGCCGGGACCTCGTTAAATTCAATCTTCGACGATCTCCACCGCGCAGCGGAGCCCCTGCTTTGCGCTGCCGGCCTGCAGGAGGGAACGAAGGGCGTTGATCGTCATGCCTTGGCGGCCGATGATCTTGCCCACATCCGTCGGATGCAGCCGCAGCTCATACACGGTGGTTCCCTCCCTGAGGGCCGAGGTGATACTCACGGCCTCAGGGTTTTGCACCAGTCCTTTTACGACGTATTCGAGAAAGGGCTGCATGCGGGAGAGTTCAGGCTGCTGCGGCCGCTTTGCTCAGTTTCTTTATGAAGCTGGCCACGGTGTCGCTGGGCTGGGCCCCCTTGGTGATCCACAGCTTTGCGCGTTCCAGATCCAGCGTCACGTTGTCACCCTGTTTCAATGGCTGGTAGGTCCCGATTTCCTCGATGAACTTGCCATCACGAGGGCTGCGGCTGTTGGCCACTACAATACGGAATACCGGGGTGTTTTTCGCCCCGACCCGCTTCATTCGAATTTTAACTGACATAAAATATATCGTCTTCCAACCGGAGCTGGCGCCCATATTGACCGCTGCCGCCGGCTTCCAAAAAAGGAACGTGGAGCTTAGTCACGAGAGTGTGAATTGGCAAGGGCTGTTTTTATAATTTTCCAAGGCCCGCTCCCGCACCAGCCGCTCATACCCTCCGGTCGCTGGTTTGCTGGGCCCTTTTACCACACATCATATGCCCCAGATAGGATATCAAACGCGGCTTCATCTCCGTGCGGCATACGATGGAATCGACCAGCCCGCGGTCGAGCAGGAATTCGGCGGTCTGGAACCCTGGGGGCAGTTCCGCCTGGGTGGTGTCCTTGATAACCCTCGGTCCGGCAAAACCAATCATGGCTTTGGGTTCGGCCAGGATCAGGTCTCCGACGCTGGCGTAGCTGGCCATGACCCCAGCGGTGGTGGGATGGGTTAAGACACTGATGTAGGGCAGCTTGGCTCGGGCGTGGTAGGCCAGAGCGCCGCAGGTCTTGGCCATCTGCATCAGGCTGAACATTCCCTCGTACATACGGGCACCGCCGCTGGTGGAAATGATGATCAGGGGCAGCTCCTTTTCCGTGGCCTTTTCCACCAGACGGGTCAATTTTTCCCCCACCACCGAACCCATTGACCCGCCCAGAAAGCTGAAATCCATCACCCCCAACGCGGCGCGATGTTCCCCGATGTGGCCGATCCCGGTGACGACCGCGTCCTTCAGGCCGGTGGATTTCTTGTAGGATTCTAGTTTTGAGGTGTAGGAGGCCACCCCCTTGAATTTCAGGATGTCCACGCTGACCATGTCGGCGTCCATCTCCTCGAAGGTGCAAGTTTCCACGAGGGAATGGATGCGTTCGCGGGCGCCGATGGGGAAATGATGCTGGCACTTGGCGCAGACTTTCAGGTTGGCGTCCAGTTCCTTGTCAAAAACGAGCGTTTCGCATTTGGGGCACTTGGTCCAGAGCCCCTCGGGGATGTCGCGTTTGCGGGATTTGACCGAGCCGAGCTTGGTTTTTTTGGCGAAAGATGTTTCGCGCGCCGGTGCCGGCGGGGGGGTGACGGCCGGCTCGACTGTTTCGAGGCCGAGCGTTTTCCGGGTGAACGTGGTGGTCGACATGAGCTAGTGAAGTTTCGGGCCTTGGATTTCGAGTTCCGATTTTTCAACCATCACGGTTAACTGGACCTTCAAGCATTTCATTATCGCAGAATACCGATAGTTAGTATCTAAACTCCGCGGGCAACTGTCCAGACGCAAACTGCGCCGGCCCCCCCGACCTGCAGCACCCGGGCGCAGGCATTGGTGGTGGCTCCGGTGGTGAAGACGTCGTCCACCAGCACTAACCGTTGGCCTTCAACCAGAGGTCCGTTGCGGAGCGCGAAGGCGTCATCCACGTTGGCGGCCCGCTGTTCCCGCGTGAGCAGGGTCTGGGTGCGGGTGGGCCTGCGGCGTTTCAACAGACGGTTGCGGACGGGCAATCCGGTGGCCGCCGCGAGACGCCCGGCCAAGCGCGCGGCCTGGTTGAATTCCCGCTCCCGTTCCCGGCCCGGATGCAGGGGCACCGGCACTATTCCATCCCACGATCCCGCCCGCAGCTCCGGTCCGGCTTCCTGAATGAGCAGTCCGGCCAGAAAGGTTTCAAACCACAGAGCGCGGTGGTATTTGTAGCGGTGAATGGCTTCGAGCACCGGTCCACGAGCCACGGCCGCCGACCGCGCCGAGGTGAAGGCCAGATCCAGTCCGCGGCAATTGGCGCACTCAAACGGGGTGGAGATATCCCCTTCAAAAGGCAGGCCGCAGCGCCCGCAAAAGGGGGGGCGGATGAATTGCACGCGGCTCCGGCACTCTGTGCAAACGTAGCCCTGGGCGGGTGACGCCCGTTGATTGCGGCAGAGTTGGCACACTTCCGGATAGAAAAACGCCAGAAAGGCGTTTGTCCAGAGGTTCAGGATTTTGCCGGCGGCGGACATGAGTTTAATATAACCCTTCCCGGCCGGAATTTGAGGAGAGCCAGCAGCGTCGCGGCCAGCACAGGCAAGGCCAGCCAGCCGTCCACCATTTTGCCGCTGCCCCACCAGACCGGGGAGCTTGCCGCCATCTCCCGCGTCACGGTTCCGTAGGATTTAAGCCAGAAAATCCAACCTGCGTGCAGGCCGATGGAATAATACAAAGTCCCCGTCTGCTCATAAGCCAAAGCCAGAATCATGCCGGCCAAGGTGAGATTGAAAAAGCCCGGGACTAGCGCGTGAAGGTTGCCAAAGCCTCCCAACATCAGTGGCAGCAGCCTTAAACCCGACGACCATGTGACGGGATCCTGCAGCTCGGCCCGTTCCAGGAAATGCACAAGAGCGTAGATCATGCTGCTGAGGGCCAGGGCGAAGGTCCAGTGAAACGCCTTGCGCAAGGAGCCGAAGAGCGCGCCGCGAAAAAGCAATTCCTCCAGCACTGAAACAATTATGGACGTGAGCGCCGCACCGCCGAGTTTGCCCGCCGCCTGGCTTCCGGACAGGGTCGGATTGAACTCCCGGGCTCCGGCAGCCAGAGTCAGTCCCGCCAGCAGGGCGAGGGAAATGAAGCCCAAGGCCAGTCCTTGAAGCAGATTGAACTTCTGGCCATACGGCCGGATTAGCCCGGTGGCGGACATCGAGGTTATCCCCAATTGCTTAAGCAGTGGCCACAGTCCGGCGATGGCCAGGGTGAGCATGGAGCGGTTAACAAAGCGGTGGAATGGGCTGCCCGCGATTTTCGGCAGGGTTGGGGCGAAATGCTGCGCCACAAAGTAAAGCCATGGCGCAAGCAGGGCGCCTCCCAGGAACACCGCCGCAATGTAGATGACCAGCATCCGGAGCGTTCGCATAGGAATACAATAAAAAACACGGTCTCTGAAGCCAAGCGGGGATTTTCACCTCACCCGCAGGGATTTGGCCGCGCGAACCCGAGTCTTGCCAGCTTGCTTTCAGTCTTGTTTTTGATATGGTTTCAAAAATACAACGCAATGTCCCCGGCCCGCAACACCCCTTGTAAAGAGACCACTGTAAAAGGAAGCGGGGATCTCCTGCCCGGCCAGCGCCGGTTTCGCAGGGTTTTCTGTGCGGTCTGCGCCTAGATCACGATGGATTTTCCGCCATGAATTGCGTCGTCACCGCCGGACCGACCTTTGAGCCGCTGGATCAGGTCCGCCGGCTGACCAACTTCTCAACCGGCCGTCTCGGCACTGAGCTGGCGGCTTTTTTAACTGATCGCGGCCATGAGGTCACTTTGCTTATCGGCGAGCAGGCGACCTTTCGCGGCGAGCGCCGGGCGCAACGGATCGAGACTTTCTCCACCACGGCGCATCTGCTCGAACAACTGCGCTCCCTTGCTTGGCTGGACGCGGGAGGTGTTTTCCATGCCGCGGCCGTGAGCGATTTCTCATTCGGTAAAATCTGGCGCCGATCGCCGGAGGGCAACCTGGCACCGGTCCAGTCCGGCAAGATACCCACACGGACCGGCACGCTGCTGGCTGAGTTGGTGCCGACGCCGAAAATCATTGCGGACTTGCGAGGGCTCTTTCCGAAGGCGAAAATCATCGGATGGAAATATGAAGTCGATGGCGACCGCGAACAGGCGATAAGAGCTGCCGAACGCCAGTTGCGGGAATACAGGACGGATGCATGCGTCGCCAACGGCCCCGCCTATGGCGGCGGGTTCGGCTTGGTGGTCAAGGCGCCTCCGGCTCACTGCAATGACCAAGCGGCCTTGTTTTGCCTTCTCGAGCAGTTATTGGAGGAATAGAACCGCCCTCCAGTGCACGACGGTTTGTTAAAGGTGGGAGCCGCCAAGCGGTGGCGAAGAGGCCGGCGATTTAGCTCGTATATCCTACGAACCCATGCCGGTATTGGCCACGAGTTCGTTGGGATTTTGCGAAATCCAGTTCGGAGAAAGTCGCAGTCCTAATAGAGGCCGCCCTGCCGAAGATCAGCGGGGCAGTTGGCTAGGCTTTGCAGTGGATAGGGCGGAATCAATTCCAAGAATGACCGAGCAAGTCCGATACACCCAGTCCCCAACCGACAAAGTAGGGCCAAGGAGAGGATCTGGGGTGGGGGGCAATGCTGCCTAGTCAAGCTGCAGCCAGCAGTTGCAGAGGTTTAATAAAAACCCGAACACCCGGCGCTCTCTCAGGTCCATAGCTTTGATGGATAATCACCCCGGGCAATGAGAGCGCGGATGCTTTCCACCACGCGCGGACGATCCTCACGATAGGTGACACCAAACCAGGAGTCGGAGGACCGCAAGACCTTCACATTGGCCTGACGTCTGGCGACAAGGGCATTCACCGTGCTGGGTATATAGCACTCGGATTTAAGCTCGTGGCCGCTGTGCTGAAGGAATTCGGCGAATTCCACACGGAGTTGGGGGAATATGGCAGGGGAAAAGCCCCAGAAATTCATCGATACGGCCTCGTCACCGGCAAGCCTCGTAATGTGGCCGTTGGGGTCCGTGTTTTTCGCCCCGGCACCGTCGCGATCAATCTTGAGCATTTCGACGACGCTCAGGAGGCGGTGGTGTTCGTCCACCCGGCAAATACCGCGGGCGACGCTGCCGAAATCAGAGAGGGTGTTTCGGAGAATGAACCCCACCATCGCATAGTCGGGATTGGAGGAGGTCAAGTGGGCATTGAGCAGCCGGTAGGATTCCGCACCGTAAAAATCATCGGCGTTGATGGCGGCAAAAGGCTCGTTGATGACCCCCTCAGCCATAAGGATGGCGTGTGTGGTGCCCCAGGGTTTGGTGCGCCCGTGGGGAACCGGAATGCCGCCGGGCAAATCATCCAGCTCCTGAAACACGTATTGAACGGGCACACGACCGGCAAAGCGTGAACCGACGATTTCCCTGAA
>Ga0209829_10000708_pt1 | contig 29017 bp, 23 predicted proteins | sample C_140205_EF_Meta_FD_187311 | JGI IMG/M metagenome (GOLD analysis project Ga0209829, IMG submission 187311) | Freshwater microbial communities from Lake Croche, Canada to study carbon cycling - C_140205_EF_MetaG (SPAdes) (version 2) | ecosystem: Environmental > Aquatic > Freshwater > Lake... | reverse complement strand
GCCACAAGATTCCATCGTGCCGGGACTTCTCCCTCCCTGTGGCGACAAGATTCCATCTTGTCGAATCAGCAAGTTGAAAACGTGCTGTGAAAGAACGGGCGACTTTGCCATCGACTCCGATCTGTTAGCCTAAAAATCCCGGCTTGAGCAGCATCCACGGCCAGACCGCCCCCAACCCATTCCGCCGGCATCAAACCCCACACCTCCGTTTCAAGACGTTTTAAAAGACGAGGCACGCCCCCATGAAGATCGTTCGCTGCGAGTCTGCGGGAGCCGTGCATCTGGGCCGACTCCACGACGAAGGCCGGGTGACACGCCTGGAGGGCGACCTCTTCGGCCCGCTCCGCGACACGGGCGTGGAGTTGAAGGTCGACAAGTTGCTGGCCCCGCTGGAGCCCCGCGACATCCTCTGCATCGGCCTGAACTACAAGAAGCATGCCGCCGAGAGCGGCGCGGAACCGCCGGCCTACCCCGTGCTCTTCATGAAGAACTCGGGCACCCTGCAAAACCCAGGCGACCCGATCGTGCTGCCGCGGAAGCTGCGGAGCGACGAGGTTGACTACGAGTGCGAACTGGCCGTTGTGATTGGCAAGACTTGCCACAACGTCAGCCGCGCCAGCGCGCTGTCCCACGTGCTCGGCTACACCTGCGCCAACGACGTCAGCGCCCGCGACTGGCAGCGAAATGGCGGCGGCGGCCAGTGGTGCCGCGGCAAGACGTTCGCCACGTTCTGCCCGCTGGGGCCGTCGCTGGTCACCACAGACGAGATCCCCGACCCCAACAAGCTCTCGATCCGCACGATCCTGAACGGACAGGTGATGCAGGACTGGAACACCGACGACATGATCTTCGACGTGCCCGCGATCGTGGAATTCATGTCGGCCAGCATGGTGCTGCGGCCCGGCACCGTGATCCTCACCGGCACGCCGCACGGCGTGGGCTTCGCCCGCAAGCCGCCCGTCTATCTCAAGGCCGGCGACACGGTCACAATCGAGATCGAGAAGATCGGCAGCCTCACCAACCCCGTCATCGAGGAATGCTGATCGCTCCTGGCAACGAGGCGATGCCGTCGATAGCATCGGCACCGGCCCCCTCCTCCGACAGCACGATGAGATCGATCGGCTGGATGGCAAACTGCCCGAGGTAGGGTCGCGTGTAGGCCAGCAGAATCACGAAGCAGCAGGTGATTCCGATCGCGACCATGGCCAGAGCGATGCGCCTAGCCCGGTAGGATTCGGCGTGAATCAGGCCGACGCCCAGGAGCGTGAGGATGCCCAGCACGCCCACGATGCTCCAGCGGGCCGGCGGCGGCCGCGACGCGGCAATCCGCAGGCGTGTCTCCCGCGACGCAGCAGCCTGGCGAAATAAATCGTCGAGTTCGTGGCGCAGGCCGCCCTCCGGCAGCGAGTGAATCGCAGACCGCAGCTCGCGCAGCGGCGGAGCGGCAATTCGCGGCGACTGCAGGCGAGCCATCTGCGGCCATTCGGTCGCCACCAGGAAGCCGACGGCCTTTCGCAGCGCCGGAATGAGTGGCTCCGTCCCCGGCTCCGCACTGGTCTCAATCGTCTCAAACATGTCGCGATACGAGGCTGCCTCGGCGCGGGCTACTTCCTCGGCATGATTGTGCTGGTCCCACACAGGAATCGCGATAAACGAGATCAGCAGGCCAAACGCCAGACCGATCTGTGCCGGAACCTCGGCTTCCAGCCTGCCGAGCTTCTGGCCCGTGGGCCCGGCAATCCACGGCACGAACACGCGGTGGACCGCGACCGCGAGCAGGCCCCAGTAGAGGAGAAGAAAGCCGATCAGCAGTGGCATCGGCAACGCCAGCAGGTGATCGAAAAATGGGGGCGGTCTGACCATCAATCACTCTCTCGTGCGTGGATGCAACTCGGCCGCCCGACTAGCAGCCCGTGGATAAACAGCCTGCGGAACCGCACGACGCGGGACCGTGCGATGAGCACCGGCAAACACTGAAGGTTTTCAAGAGGAAACTCACTTCATGATCGGCAGGGCAGGGACAACTTTTTCGACGGGCAGCTAGCGTGCCGGAAGCTGCCCATGGGCTTTGAGGGATTCGGTGACGGCCTCGGCGATCCCGCCGGCAATCCGGCCCTGCTGCGCGATGTCGCTGATCCCAGAACTCGACGCGACCATCTTGCCCACGATCACGTAGGGATTGAAGCCCGCGACCGCGCCGATCGCCACCGTGCCCGGCATCTTCGTCCCCTTGTCGGTCGAGTCGAGGATGAAGAAGGGCCGGCCGCCGGCCGTCTTCGGATCGGACAGCGCCACGTCCACGCCGATCTTCTTGTTTCCCGCGCCAAAGCCGATCATGTTTTTCGCAGCGGCGCTGCCTTCAGTCAGGCTGACGACCTGCCCAGAAAGCATCCAGCCATCGGCGGGAGGGAATCCTGGGTTGTTCCAGAACACGACGGGCAGGCCCTGCTGGAAGAGCACGTCTGCGACCTGCTTGGAGATCGACAGTCCCACCGGCGCCTTGCGATCAAATCCGGTGACCGTATCCGAGAGGTGGGGCCTCTCGGCCATGAACCAACGCACCGGCCCCTGCGGAATGACGGAACCTGCCGCCTGCTGCTCCGCGAGTTGCTCCTGCAGCCCGGGCTCCATCACAAAAGGCATGACATAGATCCGCGGCGGCGGTGCGGCCGGCCACGTCGTCGGCGCGGGCCTGCTGAGAGTCGCACTGGGGCCCCAGGAAGGCGGCTGCGCAGACCCGGTCGTCGCGGCGGCAAACACGGCCGCCCAGACCGCCAGGCAGGCCCATGAAACGGGTGGCCTTGCACAGCGATTCCAGATCCACGAAGTCGTCATCGGCGGAGTCCTTGGCCATGGAGGGTTTCGGCTGGTGCATGCCAGCAACGCCCTGCATGGGATCTCTTGCGTACGAAATAGTGGTCCCGGCCACCGGAGGCAAGCCCATGATGTGCCTGCAGATCCCATGCGCAGCGGCAGAAGCCTGGGGTTTCCGATCGAAAATTGCGGGATTCCGTGTTTCGCGTGAGTGCTGTGGTGAGCCTCTGGCTCGCCAAAGACCCCGCCAGGCGACGCTCACCAGCCAAACGACTGTCGTCGCCGGGCTTGTCAGCGGAATCGACCCCGGAAGACTCCGAGAAGTGGCGCAGGGAAAGCATGAACAACGCCCGGCCCGTGCGGTCCAGCACGCTGTTTATCCACAGCTCGCTATACTATTCGCATGAAAAAACAGATCATTCTTCGCTGCTGTTCGCGTGCCGGACTGCGACCGGTGACCACTCTTCTTCCGTTTCTGCTGGGGCTTGTGGCGTGTGACGCCGGATCGGCCGTGCAGGCTGCCGAAACCGCTGTCGCCAGCCCGCGGGCTGGCGCCGCCGTCGCATTCGCGAAGACCCGCCTCACCGACTCCTTCCACGCCGAAGGTGCCGGCAGCGGCGACATCGATCGCGACGGCCATGGCGATGCCGTCTACGGGCCCTATTGGTATGCCGGGCCCGACTTCAAGACACGCCACGAGATCTATCCTCCCGAAGACTTCGACCCCAACAAATACTCCAACAACTTCATCACATTCGTCTCCGACGTAAACGGCGACGAGTGGCCCGACGTGCTCGTGAACGTGTGGCCCGGCAAGGAAGTGGCCTGGTTTGAGAATCCCGGCAAGGCCGGCGGTGCCTGGAAGCGGCACCTCGCCCATCCGATCGTCGACAACGAGTCGCCGGGCTTCGCTGATGTGACAGGCGACAGCAAGCCCGAACTGGTCTTCCACACCGGCGGCGTGCTCGGCTTCGCCGGCCCGAGCGACCCGACCGGCACACAGCGCTGGACGTTTCGCCCCTGCTCCGAGCAGGCCAAGTGGGGGCAATACACGCACGGCCTCGGCACCGGCGACGTGAATGGCGACGGACGCGTCGATCTGCTCATGGCGGAGGGCTGGTGGGAGCAGCCGGAGCCGGGTTCGAAGGAGCCGTGGACGAAGCATTCCTTCGCGTTCGGCGGTGGCGGCGCCCAGATGCATGCCTACGACGTCGATGGCGACGGCGACCAAGACGTGATCTCGAGCCTGCAGGCCCACGGCTACGGACTCTCCTGGTTTGAGCAGGTGAAAAAAGACGGCGAGATCACGTTCGTGCCGCACCCGATCCTGCCCACTGCGGCCGACCAGAATCTCGACGGCGTGCAGTTTTCGCAGCCGCATGCCGTGCAGGTGGTCGACGTCAACGGCGACGGGCTCAAGGACATCATCACCGGCAAGCGGTACTGGGCGCACGGTCCCAAGGGCGACCCGGATCCGGGCGGCCCCGCCCTGCTTTACTGGTTTGAACTGGTCCGCGGCGACAAGGCCGCCGGGGCCAACGCCGCGGCTGCTGTCAGCTATAAACCGCACCGCATCGACGACGACTCCGGCGTGGGCACCAACTTTGCCACGGGCGATCTCAACGGCGACGGCCGCCTCGACATCGTGATCGGCAATAAGAAGGGTGGCTTCGTGTTTCTGCAGAAGTCGGCCGACTGAATCGCGTGATACCCACGGGCATCATCATGAACAGCAGCACACGTGGCTCGCGCATGATTTCACGGCCGGGGCCACGGCCCGGCCTGCAGATGAGCGCAGCCGCCCTCTGCCTCGCTGCCCTCACGCTCGCAGCGGAAGCCAGCCCGCCGATCGCGCCCACCGAGGCCCTGTCACCGGCCGAGCAACGGGCGAAGTTCAAGCTGCCACCCGGCTTTGAGATCCAACTCGTGGCCAGCGAGCCTGAGATCCAGAAGCCGATGAATCTGGCATTCGACACCCGCGGCCGGATGTGGGTGACCCATTCGGTCGAGTATCCGTTTGCGGCGGCCGCGGGCTCCGCTCCGCGGGACGGCCTCACCGTGCTGGAGGGCTTTGGGCCTGACGGTCGTGCGACGAAGGCAACGCTCTTCGCCGACGGCCTCAACATCCCGATCGGCGTGCTGCCGCTGCCGGGCGGCGGCACTGACGGCCGCGGCACGGAGGTGATCGTCTGGTCGATCCCCAACATCTGGAAACTCACCGACACCGATGGCGACGGAAAAGCCGACCGCCGAGAGGTGCTCTACGGACCGTTCGAATTCGCCGACACCCACGGCGATCAAAACGCCTTCCGGCTGGGCCCCGACGGCTGGGTTTACGCCTGCCACGGCTTCCGCAACGCCTCGAAAATAAAACTCCGCGGCGACGGGGAGGTGGTTCTGGAACTGACCTCCGGCAACACCTACCGCTTCCGTCCCGACGGCTCGGCCATCGAGCAGGTGTCGTGGGGACAGGTCAACCCGTTCGGCATGTGCTTCGACAGTCTGGGCAACCAGTTCACCGCCGACTGCCATTCCAAGCCGATCATGATGATCCTCCGCGGCGGCTATTACGACAGCTTCGGCAAGTCGCACGGCGGGCTCGGCTACGCGCCGCTCACCACGGGCGACGGCCACGGCTCGACCGGCATCGCCGGCGTGGTCGCCTACGAGGCCGACCAGTTTCCAGCCGAGTATCGCGGCTCGATGTTCGTGGGCAACGTGATGACCAACATCATTCATCGCGATGTGCCGCAGTGGCGGGGCTCGTCGCCGTGGGTGGAGAAGCCGACCGATTTCGTGTCGTGCGAAGACTGGTGGTTTCGGCCCGTCGATCTGCAGCTCGGCCCCGACGGCGCGCTCTACGTGGCCGACTTCTACAACTGCATCATCGGCCACTATGAGGTCGATCTGAAGCACCCGCGGCGGGACCGCGACCGCGGGCGGATCTGGCGGATCGTTTGGAAAGGCGAGGACGGCAAGGCCGCGATATCGACTCCCTGTGACCTCACCGGCTCGAGCAACGACAGGCTCATCGCGCTCATGGGCGATGCCACCATAACGCTCCGTCGGCTGGCGTTCGACACGCTCATCGCTCGGGCCGTCGCGGAGAAGGGCGATCGCAGCGGCATTGCCACGCTGCTCGAGGCCGCGCTCGCCGCCCCCCCTGCTTCGGATGCCTCGGATGCCTCGGATGCCTCGGATGCCATTCATGCCGCCGACCGCCGGGCGCTCGCCACCTGGGGGCTCGCGCGGCTCGGCAGGCTCGCCGGCGAGCCGCTGGAGCGGGCGACGATGGATCCCGCGAGAGTCGTCCGCGTGCATCTGATGAAGGCACTCGCCGAGATGCCAGGCTGGAACACGGCCCGGGGCGATCTCGTGCGTGCAAAGCTCGCCGATGCCGATCCCTTTGTCCGCCGCGCGGCCGCCGAGGCTCTCGCCCAGCATCCGGATCCGGCGTCTCTTCCATCGCTGCTGGGGGCGTGGATCGCGGCCCCGAGCGACGACACGCAGCTCATCTACGCCCTGCGGATCGCCGTGCGCAACCAGCTGCGGCAGGCCCCGCCCGAGGTCCTGGCCGGCCTCACGCTCGCCGACGACGAGTGGCTCAAGCTCGTCGAGATCGCAGTCACCGTGCCGGACGACGCCACGGCTTGGTTTGCCTTCGACTTCGTCCGGGGCCACGACTCGCAGTCCAACATCATGAGTCGCTGCCTCACCAGCGTGGCCCAGCACTGCGGCGACGACCGGCTCGACGAGGCTGTCGGGTTTGCCCGGGAAAAAAACCGCGACGACGTGGCCGCCGAGGCTGGCGTGTTTCAGCCGCTCTTCGACGGGCTGACCCTCCGGGGCCGGAAGCTCTCCGCCGACAGCGCTCTGGGCCGCTGGGGGGCTTCCCTCGCGCCGAGCGTTCTCAATCTGGTGGGTGACTCAAGCGACAGCGCGATCCCAGCCGGCAACATCGTGTCGCTCGCACTCAAGGTTGCCGAGCAGCTGCACCTAGCGGCGCTCGCCGGGCAGGTGATCCGGGTGCTGAACGATGCCACGCTGCCGCACGACTTGCGCTCGACGGCCGCGGACACTGCCGTGGCGCTCGACAGGCCGCGGGCCACGGCGGTGTTGGCGACCATCGTCGCGAGCGGCGCAGAGCCGGTGTCGCTGCGGCAGACGGCCGCCCGGCAGCTCGGCTCTGACGACACGCAGCCCGCCCGCGACGCACTCGCCGCCGCGATCGTCACCGCGCCCGCGGCGCTGCAGCAGCCCCTCGCGCTGGCGCTCGCCTCGACGAAAGATGGCGCGGAATTGCTCCTGCAGAGGGTCGGCACAGGCAAGGCGTCGGCGCGGCTGCTCCAAGACAGGCCAATCGCCGATCGGCTGAAGGCCTCGGGGGCAGCCGACGTTGATCAACGCGTCGCCGACCTCACGCGAAACCTCCCGTCGGCCGACAACGCGATCCGGCAGCTGATTGCCCGCGTCGCCGCCGACCACGCGAAGGCAACGCCGTCGATCGATGAGGGCCGGGCGATCTTCACGAAGACCTGCGCCAACTGTCATCGCATCGCCGACGTGGGGGGCAAGGTGGGCCCGCAACTCGACGGCGTGGGGCAGCGGGGCGTGGAGCGGCTCCTGGAAGACATCCTCGATCCCCATCGCAACGTGGACGAGGCCTTCCGCACGACGGTGGTGATGACGACCGATGGCCGGGTGATCTCGGGACTCAAGCTGCGTGAGGATGGTCCTGATCTGATCCTCGCCGACAGCACGGGCAAGGAGGTGCGGATTACCGGAGCCGACATCGACGAGACCACCGTCTCGGCGCTCTCCCCGATGGCGTCAAACATGATCGACCAGATCGGCGAACAGAATCTGTCTCACCTGCTCTCCTATCTCATGCAGCAGTCGACCGGGCGGTGATCAGAAACTGGTGACAAAGATCGCTGCCTGCCCTTGGTTCCAATCCCAAGCACGTTGGAGTTGACTGTTTCGAATGCAGGGTAGTGCAACATACTTTCTGTAAATCCCTGGTATGTGCCTGACCGAGGCGAGCTTGCAAGCCGAGGGAAGGCCCATGACGATCGTGACGTCTTCCAAGCGATGCCCGACGAGCTGCCGGTGATCGACATCCGCAGCCTCTGAGCCGTGCTGGGGACTCAGCGTCAAAGCGCCGCCCTGAGACCAGACTCGGAGACAATCTGCGCCGACGCCACAAAATCGCCACCGCAGGGGGTCAGGTGGGCGATCCAGAACCGTGCCACGGGGCCCGTGAGCCACGGTTCCGCACATTTTCCCATGTGGCAGCAAGTTTTCAACTTGCTGATTCGACAAGAGACACGATGACAAGATGGAAATCTTGTCGCCACAAGACATACAGGCATCTGATCCTCAACTGGTTCCGAGCTGGAGGCAGTGATCTCATCGGGCGTCGTCGAGGACTTCAGCGGCAAGGCGAAACTGACCGGCGAAAAAGCCTATGGATTGAGAACGCCACAAGGCCTGGGAATCGCCCTGTTTCACCCGATGGGGTACACCCCACCCGAGCCGAAAATATCCCACCGATTCTGCTGAGGAGCCTTCTTCAGAGGGCAGCTTCAGAGGGCAGTTTCAGCCAATGGGAAAAAGAGCACCACAACTGCAAAAGCCGAGGCGAGCAGGCTGGGGATAAACTACGTGTTGGACCGCACGATGCGGTCTCGGGTGCGCAGCACCAGCAAAAACTGGAGGTTTTCAAGTGGGGCTGTTTTGAGTCCGGTCAGTCCATGGATGACTTTTTCCACGGGCAGTGAACGCTGCACAGGACTCGTGGTGGGTATTTGGTAGCGGCGAACCCATCAGATCTCGTGAACAACAAAGCCGACCCTGGCGGCTACTCAGTGATTTCATCGATTTCATCGATTTCATCAGGCTCGGCAAGCCGATAGCTCGTGCTTCGCCCGCCGTGCTCATTGTGCCGCAAGATAGTGCGCGTCAAAAGCTCGCGAATATCTCTGAGCGCCGTATCACTGGAGCACTTGGCAAGCTTGGCGTACTTGGAGCTCGTGAGAAATCCTTGAAACTCGTCGAGCATTCGATTGATGACAAGCCGCTGTCGATCATTCACAGGCTTGAGATTGATCCGGCTCCAGAGCTTTGCTTTGTGGATCACACCACCTAGCAGTTCACCCGCATGGTCAATGGCACGGTCCAGGCAGTGCAGGAACCACGTCAGCCAGCGAGTAATGTCTAGGTCGCCGCGTTGCGCAAGCTCCAGCTCTCGGTAATACTCCTTGCGATCGGCTGCGATCTGTGAGGACATGCTGTAGAAGCGATCCTTCGTTTGATCAGCGCGGGCAAGTGCCATGTCGGTGATTGCTCGTGCGATTCGACCGTTTCCGTCTTCAAAGGGGTGGATGGTGACAAACCAGAGGTGGGCAACGCCCGCTTTCAAGACAGGATCAATGGCTGTTGAAACATTGAACCAATCAAGAAAGGCTTGCATTTCTATGTCGAGACGTCCCGCCTTGGGTGCCTCGAAGTGAACCCGCTCACGACCTATCGGCCCAGACACAACCTTCATTTCGCCCGCTGCTTCCGGACGCCACATCCCTTCGGCGATTTTGTTCATGCCACTGTGTCCGGTAGGGAACAGCGCAGCATGCCAAGCGAACAGACGACTATCGGTTAAGGGCTCATCGAACTTGCCCGTGGCATTGAGCATCATTTCGACGATGCCTTCGACGTCGCGACCCGTCCTTGAAACGCCGGCCACGTCGAGGCCCAGGCGACGGGCGATCGATGAACGAACCTCCTCGGGGCTGAGGGCCTCACCCTCAATCGCTGAGGACTTCACAACGTCGCTGGTAAGAACAACGAGGCTGGCCTCTCTTCGCAGGTCGAAGCCCAAAGCCTCCATCCGGCCAAGCAGTCTGCCTTGCTTGTGACGGACATCCGCTAACAGGCCGGAAAGAACCTCTCTGTCCCAGGTCAGTTTGGGCCAGCCGTGCAGTTCATGTATGAAGTTCATATTCGCCGCCTTCCCTGCGTCGATTATCACCTCTATTCACCGCACGTCAACATATTCACCGCACATCGTGCGTTGAATAAGCCTCGCATTCGCCGCACGTGGCCAAGCGGCAGCCCCGGACGGCCGATTTTCTGGGTTTGCGGCTGGCCATGACGGGAAGGTGCGGCGACCGGTAGCGACGGGGTGTGGCGCGGCCCGCTCGCAGACGCTCGCATCGGGGCGGCGGCAGAAAAGTGCACGGGCGACCATGTCTATGGACCTGCACCCCAGTCCGCCCATGATCGCTTCCGCCGCCGCGTTTCATGGCGCAGACCGCGGCCCACCTCGTCGATCACGTCATCCCGCCGGTTCCCGTCCGTCAGTGGGTGGTCTCGGTGCCGAAGCGGCTGCGGGGCTTTCTCGCCGACCGACCTCAGGCCGTCGCAGCCCTCACGAAGATCTTCCTTGCCGAGATCGGGCGACTGCTCTGCCGTGAGCCACGGTTCCGCAGACCACGACTCGCGCATCAGCCCCGGTGATGGTTATGCAAGTGCCATTGACCGGGCTATCCATACCCCATCCGCTATCTGTCAATCTGGGGTGGACGACCTATCCTCGGCCAGGCCCCCGGCCGTTCCACCGCCGAGCGAGGCTGAGTTCGAAGAGCGAGCCGCTCAGCCGGGCACGGTCGAGAGTGCGGCTCGCGGTGAGGGCCGGGTGCTCGATGCCGACTGACCGGCCGGAAGTTCTCCTCCGCAAGGCACGGCAGGACGAGTTGGTTCTTGAAAAGCTGCTCGACGACGTCGACATCAAAGACGACCTGCTCGGGTTTCATGCACAGCAGGCGGCAGAGAAGATGCTCAAAGCCCTGCTGGCCGCCCTCGGAGTGGATTATCCCAAGACGCACAACCTTCGCGTGCTGATCGAGTTACTGGCAGAAGCCGACATCACACTTCCGGCGGAACTCGCCGAAATCGACCGGCTCACGCAGTTTGGGACGATGTTCCGCTACGACACCATCCCCGCCGTGGAGGGTAGTCATCGGACGATCTGGCTCGCGTGAACTCGGGCTCTGCGGTCATTCGTTGAGCCGCTGATTCGAGGCAGGAGGTGATCGGCGATGAGTGAGATAAAGAAGCAGCAGAAGACGGCGGTCGAGCAGATGCGCCGGGTTCGTGACCAGTTCAACCGCGAGATCGAAGCAGTGAGCGGGCCAGACTTGCTCGATCGCGTTCACGGTCATCGGTACGCAAGCCCGCTCCTGCAGCGATTGGCTTCGAAGGCCGCGAGCTAGGCCTTCACATCCATCGCGAGCAACCGGCTTCTAACCGCTTCTCGTCATTGCCTGGCATCCACATGTTTTTCGCCCTGCGACTGGTCCAGGGCATTCTCGAAGAGGGTCAGATTCGGTGCGACTGGAGGCCGCTGCGGACCCATAGCTCACTCCTTGACGCAAACAGGAACGCCCGTATAGTCGTCCAATAGGGGGGTCGTCCGAATGGCCGGCCGACCTCACGCCGCGGCGTTCGACTGGTGGCTTTTCACGGGCATGGCAAGGTATTCGAGGCGCGGCGATGGAGCGGAGTGACGTGCGAGTGGCGGCGGTGTTGCAGGAACTGGCCGATCTCGGCCGCCGGATCGGCGAGCAGGCGGGCGAACTGGCCAGACTGACGACAGAGCGACACGCCGGCAGCAGCCAAGCGCCGGCGCCGCCGACTCCGAGGAAGGCTTCCACGAACCTGCGCGAGCGAACCACACGCACCGCGGGCCGCCACCCTGCTGAGGCCGAGCTCGCTTCGGAGGCGAAGAAGCGACACGGTACCCGTTCGCGGCCGGCCGTCGTGCCGCGTCGCTTGCCCAAGAGTCTCCTGGCCCATCGTCGGCGATTCCTCGTCGTCGGGCCTGGGCTGGCGAGTGGCGGCGTGCACCTGATCGCGCTGTTGGGACTCGCCATGATGTATGTGGCGGTCGAAGCAGAGCCCGTGCGAGTGGTGATCACGCTCGGACAAACGGAGCCCCTTGGAGAAGCCACGGCGGTGGGGGAGACGACAGAGACTACCCCGGATGAGGTCACGTTGGTTGCGTTTGACGATCCGCAGCAGCCCGACAGTGCGATGGAATCACTGACAGTGGCGGAGGCGATCGCTGTGGAGCCCCTTGCCGACGTCGGGATGCCGCCATCCGAGGAACTGTTCGCCGATGTGCAGTCTGCCGACGGCGCGGGAGTGATGGACGTGGCGGCGTTCGATCACGGAGACATGCTTGCTGAGGTCACGAGCGGCCAGCAGGGAGCAGGTGGGCAGAAACACGGCGGGCAGGGGGGCGGCGGCGTGGCCGCGACGTTTTTCGGCCGTGCCGGCCAGGGGCGGAGCGTCTGTTTCATCTGCGACAACTCCAACAGCTATCGCGACGGCAGCTTCCACGCCGTCCTCGACGAACTGGCGCGGGCTGTCGACTCGCTCCGCCCTGAGCAGTCGTTTTTCGTGATCTTTTCGAGCGATGCCGCCTATCCGCTGTTTCATCCGTCCGGTGCGGATGCCCTTCAGCCGGCCACGGTGGAAAACAAGCAGAAGCTGCGGGCATGGCTGGGCACGGTCGAGATGTGCAGCGGAGGCCAGGGCATCCACGATGCCGTGCGACTGGCTGGTTCCCTCGGGGCCGATTGTGTCTATCTGCTCTCCGATGGTGACCTTGGGGCGAACGTTGTGACCCGGCTCGAGACGGCCGATTTTGGCAGCGCGGTCGTGCACACCTTTGGTGTGCAGCAGCGTGTGATCGACCGGCGAACGGGGCTGGTCGATCCGGACCGCCTCCGCGAGCTGCAGGGCCATAATCAGAACCTGATCACTATCGCCACCGCGCACGGCGGCACCTTCACATCGGTGAACGTGCCCGCAGCGGTCGCGGCACTCGAAAGGCTGCGACCGATCCCCCGCAATCGTTCCCGTGGGTCCGTGTGGGGCGTGAAGCTGTGAGTGGGCTGAGGCGGTATGTCGCCTGCGGACGGGGCGAGACAGGCGGCTTACTTCCGGCCGCGGCCCACCTCGTCGATACCGCGATTTTCCCAGCAGGGCGGTCGGGTTACGATAGCCGCAAGGCTCCAGCGACCATTCCATCGTGGGCTCCGACTGCCGAAAAACTCCAGATAGCTGTTGAGCGACTTGTGGCAACAGCCCACCCAAAGCGGATCATCCTGTTTGGATCCCGGGCCCGTGGCAACGCGGATGCGAGAAGCGACGTAGACCTCATGGTCATCAAGGGAAGTGTGGCCAACCGTTACGAGGAACTCGTCGAACTCGATCGTGCCCTCACCGGGCTCACGATGCCAGTGGACATTCTTCTTGTGAGCGAGGCTGAGTTCGAAGAGCGAGCCGCTCAGCCGGGCACGGTCGAGAGTGCGGCTCGCGGTGAGGGCCGGGTGCTCGATGCCGACTGACCGGCCGGAAGTTCTCCTCCGCAAGGCACGGCAGGACGAGTTGGTTCTTGAAAAGCTGCTCGACGACGTCGACATCAAAGACGACCTGCTCGGGTTTCATGCACAGCAGGCGGCAGAGAAGATGCTCAAAGCCCTGCTGGCCGCCCTCGGAGTGGATTATCCCAAGACGCACAACCTTCGCGTGCTGATCGAGTTCCAACCCCGATAATGTTGGAGTTGACTGTTTCGAATGCAGAATCCGAACCACCGCCAACTTGTGAGGGGCAAGTGTCAACTCTTGGATGCTCCCCGTTGGAACTTAGAATCTGGCGTCATTCATGGGGGCAGGTCAGCCGGCGGCGGAATCAAGGGGGGCTATGTGCACGGGCAGCTAGAATGGCGGGCGTCGGCCGCCCGCCGGAGACCAGCCATATGAGTCAGTCCCGAATGCCGTCCGCCTGCTGCTGCGTGGCCGCCCTTGTCGCGCTGGTTGCCGCCGGTCTGTGCGAGCCCATGCTGCGGGCCGAGCCCCCTGCCCCGTCAGGCGGCCCGGCCGACGCCCAGCTGGCCGTCTATTCCGAAAAAATCCGGCCGCTTTTGGCCGAGCGATGCTTTTCCTGTCATGGCGGTCTCAAACAGGAGGCTGGCCTGCGGCTCGATACGGTCTCCCTGATGGTCGAGGGGGGCGAGTCGGGCGGGGTGGTCACGAAGGGCGATCCCGACGCGAGCCTGATCCTCGAGCGGGTGAGCGACCCCGATCCGGCCACGCGGATGCCGCCCGAGGGCGAGGGGGAGCCGCTGTCGGTCGAGCAGCTTGCGATGCTGAAGGACTGGATCAAGGCCGGCTGCCCCGCGCCGGCGGATGAGAAGCCCGAGGCCGATCCGAAGAGCCATTGGGCGTTTCAGCCGCGGGTGCGGCCGGCGGTGCCCGCCGTGAAGAACTCGCTGTGGGTGAGAAACCCGATCGACGCGTTTCTCGCCGAGTCCCACGAGAAGGCCGGCCTCGTGCCGCAGGCTGAGGCCCCTCGGCATGTCCTCATTCGCAGGCTGTCTATAGATCTGATCGGCCTGCCGCCGCAGCCGGAGGAACTGGCTTCGCTCGAAGCCGATACATCGCCTGACTGGTATGAAAAGCTCGTCGACAAACTGCTCGCCGATCCGCGGCATGGCGAACGCTGGGGCCGCCACTGGATGGACATCTGGCGGTACAGCGACTGGTGGGGTTTGGGCGACCAGCTCCGCTACAGCCAGAAGCACATGTGGCACTATCGCGACTGGATCATCCAGTCGCTCAACGCCGACCTGCCCTACGACGAGATGGTTCGCCAGATGCTCGCGGCCGACGAGCTCTATCCCGACGATCCGGCGAAGCTCCGCGCCACCGGCTTCCTCGCCCGCAACTGGTTTCTCTTCAACCGCACGCCGTGGATGGACGAGACGGTGGAGCATGTCGGCAAGGGACTGCTCGGCCTGACCATGAACTGCTCCAAGTGCCACGACCACAAATACGATCCCGTCACCCAGGAAGACTTCTATCAGATGCGGGCCTTCTTCGAGCCGATCAGCGTGCGGCTCGATGTGGTTCCGGGCGAAGGCGACCTGGAGAAGGACGGTATTCCGAGGGTCTATGACAGCCTGCTCGACACCCCGACGTATCTCTTCGTCCGCGGCGAGGACACGAAGCCCGACACGTCGAAGCCGATCCAGCCGGGTGTGCCCGACGTGATCGCGTTCAAAGAGCTTGCCATCGAGCCGGTCTCGCTCCCGCAGACGGCGGTCGAGCCCGAGCGCCGTCCGTGGGTGCTCGATGCCCATGTGGCGACGGCCCGCCGCGTGGTGGAGTCGGCCGAGGCGGCGGTGGCGAAGGCCGTCGAGAAGGAGAAGGCTGCCACAACCGCGCTCGCGGCCGCCGAAGAGGCGGCAGATCCGAAGCCCGAGGCCACGCCCAAGTTGGCCCCCGCTGCCCCGGGATCATTCGTCGAGGACTTTGCTGCGATCGACGCAGGCCGCTGGAAACTCTTTGGCGGCCAGTGGAAGCACGAACCCGGCCGGCTCGTGCAGGGCAAGGATGGCCAGACGCGATCGGCGATCCGGTTGCTGTCCACTTCCCCCCGCGACTTCGATGCCACGGTCACGTTCACGATCACCGGCGGCAGCACCTATCGCAGCGTGGGGCTGTCGTTCGACTGCAGCCAGGCCGATCCTGTCGCGCCGCACGGGGCCGACGACAGCGAAGTGATGGTCTATGCGAGCAACTGGGCGGGCGGGCCGAAACTGCAGGCCTCCTACGTGACCAAGGGCGGATGGCAATTTCCTGGCAACGGGGCCGTCGCCCGTCCGGTCGAGCTCAACCGCGTTCACATGCTGCGGGTGGCCGTCCGCGACACGCTGGTCAATGCCTGGTTCGATGGCGAGCCGGTGATCGCTTGGCGGAGCCCGGTGCCGCGTCGCGAGGGGAGTCTGCAACTGATCACGTTCGATGCAATGGCGGTCTTCGAGCGGGTGTCGCTCGCTCCGCTGGCGGGCGACGTGACGCTCCGCGAGCCAGACGCCCCGGCGGCCGAAGCGCCTCCTTCGGCCGAAGCGGCGCGGGCGATCGTGGCCACGGCTGAGCGGGAAGTGGCGGCCGCGCAGGCAGCGATGGCGATCGGAAAGGCCGGGCTCGAGAGCGTCGTCCGCCGTGCTGAAGCAACTCGGATTGCCTGGGAGACAGCCGCGGCGGACGAGTCGACCGCGCGGCGTGTGGAGGCGGCGAAGGCGGCCGTGCAGGCCGAGCGGGAACTGGCCGCGGCCAAGGCCAGGCAGAAGGTGACCCAGGTGGAAGAGAAGCTCGCCAAGGCCGCCGCCGACAAGAAGGCCGAGGTCGAGAAGGAACTGGCCATGGCGAGCGAGGCGGTCGAGAAGGCGGTGAAGGCGGCAGGCGAGGCCGACGAGAAATTCACGCCGCTCGCCGGCGCACAATGGACGCCAACGCGGTTCAAGAGTTCTCAGGCAGACGATCCGTCGGTGGCGTTTCCGGCCACGAGCACCGGCCGACGGCGGGCGCTCGCCGATTGGATCGTCGATCCGCGGAATCCGCTCACTGCCCGCGTGGCGGTCAACCACATCTGGATGCGGCACCTCGGCAAGCCGCTCGTGACCACGGTCTTCGACTTCGGCCGCAAGGGCAACGCTCCCTCCCATCCGGCATTGCTCGACTGGCTGGCGAGCGAACTGGTCGAAGGCCCAGCGGGCAAGAAGCCGTGGAGCATGAAGCACCTCCATCGGCTGATCGTCACGTCGGCCGCCTACAGGATGGGCTCATCCACGGCAGGGGCCAGCGCCGAGGCAAACCTGAAGGCCGATCCTGACAGCCGCCTGCTCTGGCGTCGGGAGCCGGTGCGGCTGGAGTCGCAGGTGGTCCGCGACTGCCTCCTCTCTCTGGCTGGCACGCTTGATTCCACGATGGGCGGGCCGTCGGTGCCGCCGGGCGAGCAAGCGGCGTCGAACCGCCGTAGCCTCTATTTCTTTCACTCCGACATCGACCGCAATCTCTTCCTCACGACGTTCGACGACGCGATGGTGAAGGAATGCTATCAACGCGACCGGAGCATCGTGCCGCAGCAGGCGCTCGCGCTCTCCAATGCGGGGATCGTGCACGACGCGGCGGCGAAGATCGCCGGGCGGATCATCTCCTCAGGGGGCGCGGGCGTGGCCGGACTGAGCGACGAGGAGTTTCTGGACCGGGCGTTTGTGATGCTGCTCGATCGCCGGCCAACGGCGGACGAGAGGGCCGCCTGCTCCACGGCGATCGGCAAGTGGCGGGCGCTCTCGAAGCCAGCCGGCTCCGGGCCCGATCCGGCACTCGTTCACATGGTGTGGGCGTTGCTCAACCACAACGATTTCGTGACGCTGAGGTGAACCCATGAAATGCAACACGCTATCCGCTGCCGACGCAGAGTCTCCCGGCTTCCGCCGAGGTTTTTTGGGGGGACGGCCGCGGCGGGCATTCCTGGCAGACATGGGCCTTGGCTTCACGGGGCTGGCGCTGGGCGCGATGCTCCAGCGCGACGGGCTCGGCAGCAGCGAGGTCTGGACGCCGCCGGACGGCAAGGCCCACTTCGCGCCCAAGGCGAAGAGCGTGATCTGGCTCTTCATGAACGGCGGCGTGAGCCACATGGAGAGTTTCGATCCCAAGCCGGAGATCACGAAATACGCCGGCAAGACCATCGCCGAGAGTCCCTACGCCGAGGTCCAGAATCCCGCCAAGCTCGCCAAGGAACGGGCCCCCGTGCCCGATGGCAACGGCCTGCAGCGAAACATCCTTTTTCCACTGCAGGTGGGCTTCAAAAAGCACGGCAAGAGCGGGATCGAGGTGAGCGACTGGTTCCCGCACACGGCCAGAAACATCGACAAGATCTCGATCGTGCGGTCGCTCTGGACCACCGACTCAAACCACGGCGCCCAGGGCCAGTTTCACACCGGCCGCCACATGCTCGATCCCGAGCAGCCAACGCTCGGCGGCTGGGTCGACTACGGCCTCGGCTCGCTCAACGACAACCTGCCGCAGTTCATCTCGATCGGCACGCGGCCCTACTGGAACAAGAAAGACGGCGTCTACCTCGGCCCGGCGCACGATGCGGTGCCGCTGCGGATCGATCCGAACAACCCGCTCGACTTTGGCAGGCCGGAGCGGCCGTTCTCACGCGAGGCGCAGGCGATCGGCTTCGACTTGGTCGAGTCGCTCAACGGCCTGACGGGGGTGGAATACCCGAACGATCCGGCCACGGCCGCGCGGATCCAGTCGTATGAGCTCGCTTTCAAGATGCAGCGGAGCGTGCCGGAGGTCGTGGACTTCGCCGACGAGACGGAGGAGACGAAGAAGCTCTACGGGCTCGACCTGCCCCACTGCAAGGACTTCGGCATGCAGCTGCTCGCCGCGCGGCGGTTTGTAGAGCGGGGCGTGCGGTTCATCCAGATCCAGCATGGCGGCGGTGGGGCCGGGGCCTGGGACGCCCACGGCGGCCTCAAGAACAACCACGAGAAGCTGTCGTTGGAGGTGGATCAGCCGATCGGGGCGTTGCTCGAGGATCTCGACCGCCGCGGCCTGCTCGACGAGACGATCGTGATCTTCGCGACGGAGTTTGGGCGCACGCCCGGCTCGCAGGGCTCCGACGGCCGCGACCATCATCCCTTTGCGTTTTCGGTCTGGATGGCCGGCGGCGGAATCAAGGGGGGCTACGTGCACGGCGCCACCGACGAACTCGGCTTCCACGCCGTCGAGAATCGGCACTATGTCACCGACATCCATGCCACGATCCTCAAGCAGCTTGGGCTCGACTCGCACAGGCTCGACGTGCCGGGCCGCAAGCGGCTGGCGATCGACCACGGCTCACCGATCGACGACATCATCGCGTGAAGGCGGATTGTGTTGGTTGCCGGCCGTCATCCAAGACCGAGCCTCAGTCAAGGGAACTGCCGTTGGCCACCGCCTGGAACGGGTCGCCAGATCAACCCTGCGCGAAGAAATCGTCGTTTTCCATTTCGAGATCGTGGCGGATGATCTTGTTCATGAGCCCCACGGGCATGGTCGTGCTGCCATGATCCGGGACAGTCGTCTTGCGGCCGTCTTCATGCTCGAAGCGGATGTGGGATCCCTTCTATCTGACTTCCTCGACACCGAGCGACTTGAGAAGCGAGATAAACTCGCGAAACGACACGGCAGGCCGACGGTTCATGGAACCGCGATCTCCAAGTCTCGGACGCCGACAAAGGTCGTTGCAGCCTCGGTGCCGGCCTCCGGCAGACAAGCCTCGATGGCCTCCTTGATGTTTGCCAAGGCCTCGTCGACTGTGTGGCCATAGCTTCGGCATCCCCGCACGATCGGACAATCGACGATGAAAACTCCATCCGCATCCTGTTCGATGACAATTGGAAAATGTCGCGTCACAAATGGCTTCTTTCGGTGGGATGCCGTCGCCGTTCTCGGCTGGATACCCCTGCATTCTATCGGCAACGCCGTCATGGTGTGATCGAACCAACCGCCCCTCCCGGCCGAGATACGGGGCCAGGCTGCCGTCTGGACAAACTGGTGAATGCCTGCAACGTGGAAGTGTTGTCACTCTCCTTGAGTGCCGATCCTTCAGTGACGATGCCCCGCGGCAGCGGGGCACTCACTGCCCGTGGAAAAAGTCGTCCATGTACTTTTTCCACTTGCACAACGTCCGTTTTGTCCGAGTGCTTCGCACTCGCGACCGCATCGTGTGGCCGAAAAGGCTGTTTATCCACAGCCTGCTCACTCGGCTTTTGCAGTTTACACAGCCATTGCGACAGCGTTTTCCAGCAGTCTGATCAGCTTTCTGAAACGGTGTCCGCTGTGTGCCATCGCCAAAACGTGCTGCCGCACACTGGCCTGCCGCAGTGTGACGAGCATGTCGAGGAATGATCGATCCGAAAAGAGCTGCGTTCCAAGCCTTTTGTGGGTGCAGGTTTTCAACCCGTGGGTGCAGTTTTTCCCATGTGGCTGCAAGTTTTCAACTTGCAGGATCGACAAGATGAAATCTTGTCGCCACAAGAGAGGTGGGGTGGGAGTTTTTGAATTGTGGGTGCAAGTTTTCAACTTGCACTTGCCTTCGACAAGATGAAATCTTGTCGCCACAAGAGACACGATGGAGATCGTGTCGCCACAAGAGATACAGGTATCTGATCCTCAACTGGTTTCGAACTGGAGGCGGTGATCTCATCGGGCGTCGTCGAGGAATTCAGCAGCAAGGCGAAACGACCGGCAGGAAAGCCTATGGCTTGAGAACGCCGCAAGGCCTCGACATCGCACTGTTTCACCCGATCGGGCACACCCTACCCGAGCCGGAATGTACCCACAGATTCTGCTGAGGACGCTTTTTCAGAGGGCAGTTTCAACCACCGGAAAAAGTGCACCACAACGGCAAAAGCCGAGGCTAAGGACCGTGCAGCATCTAGGCCGCCCCGCGGTGATGGCCGATGCCCGCCGTCACGGTATCTCGGCGGTGAAGGCGGCCTCCACCCGCATGCCGGTCTGGAGTTCGACGCCGTAGGCGCGTCGGCAGACCGGGTGGCTGCCGAAATACTCCTTCCACACAGCATTCACCGCCCCAATCTCGCCCCGCACGTCCTGCAGGTAGAGCCTCGCGGTGCAGATCGCGAAGCGGTCGACGCCCGCCTCGGCGAGTAGCAGGTCGAGCTGCCGAAACGCCTCCCGCATCTCGGCTTCGGCGCCGCCCGCCACCGGCGCGTGGCTGCCGTCCGGGATCCCGGTGACCACCGCCTCAAACACCTTGCCGCTGTGCACCACGGCGGAACTGATCGGGAAGTCGCGGTCAGAGTCGATGAATCGCATGGCTGCTCCAGTCGTGATTGGGGCGGAGCGTGGAAGGTGATGCAGCCTACAGAATCCAGTCCGGATTTCAGCAGGCAATGGGGGCGGCATCAGGCCTCAGGGCTATCGCACCTTCATCGCCTTGTTTTCCAGTCATAATCCCTTCGAGCACATCATTGCACCATTCCTGCCTGGAGTCTTTTGCCTCGAAGCGGCCAGTCACGCGCCTGCAATCGCCCTCGCGGGATTGATCGCAGTCAGCCGATCCACATCCTGCGATGACAGGCCGAGCGATCCCAGCACCTGCCGCACGCGGGCCATCGTCGCGGTCGATCCGACGAGGTGCGAGCGATCGGCCGCCCAGGCCGCCCCGTCGTCGCCCACGATCACGTCCTGGCCGGCGAGCGCATAGCGGCCCGGCCCCATGCCGGCGGCTGCCGTGGCATCGGTCACGGCAATCACACGCTCCACGCCAAGGCACCGGATCAGATTGCCAAGCGCCGGCAGCGGTACGTGGACACCGTCCGGAATGACCATCACCCACTTGAGACCGTCCGTCGCGAGCACTCGCTGGATGATGTTGTCGTGGCGGTGCAGGAGGAGCGGACAGCCGTTGCCCAGATGCGTGAAGCCGGAGAGCCCGGCATCGACGGCTCGCGCAAGCTGCTCGAGCGACGGGTCACAGTGGCCCGCCGACACCATCACACCCGCCACCACCAGCCGGCGGGTTGTCGCAAGCCCCTCGTCGCATTCCGGCGCGAGCGTGAACAGCCGCACAAGCCCCTCCCCGGCATCGAGCAGCTGCTGCGTCACCCCCGGGCTGGCCGGCAGCACGTGCGCGACCGGATGGGCCCCCACGTATCCCGGCAGCGGGCTGATGAATGGCCCCTCCACATGGACCCCGGCCACCACATCGCGAACAGTGGCATCCTCCGCATGGAAGGCCGCCAGCCGCGCAATGCGGCCGAGCATGCGATCGAGCCTGTCGGTGATCACCGTGGCCAGAATGCGGCCGCCGCCATCGGCCCGCACCGCCGCGCAGGCGTGCCGCAGCCGATCGAGCGTGAGGTCGTCAGCATTGAAATCCACGCCCTTGTAGCCATTGAGCTGGAGGTCGAGAGGTTCCATCGATTTTTCCTGGAGCTGCGGTCGTCCGGCGGGGGCCTAGCAAACACGGGAGTACGGGCCGTTGCCAGCTACGCTCGCGGCGCGGCATCGCCGCGGGTGAGCAGTGCCGCCGCCTCGCGGTCGAGATGAAGTCTGCAGGCGGAATGGGTTCGTAGGATCGACGCCGGCACCATCGGAGTGAGCGGCCCCTCCACCGCGGCCCGCACCGCCTCGGCCTTGCGTCGGTCAGGCACTGAGCAGATGAGCGTGCCCGCGGCGAGGATGCGACGGACGGACATCGAGATGGCCTGCGTGGGCACCGCGTCGAGGGTGGGAAACCAGCCCTCCCCCACCTGCTGCCGGCGGCAGTGCTCGTCGAGCTGCACCACCAGATAGGGCGCGGTCGTCTCGAAGTCGGCGGGCGGGTCGTTGAATGCCAGGTGGCCGTTCTCGCCGATACCGATCAGCGCCACCGTGAAATCACCGACGGGCACGACTGACGCCAGCCGCCGGCACTCCTGACTCGCGTCGGCGAAACCGTCGAGCGCGTGAAACGCGGCCGGGCTCGTGGGCAGGCGGTCGATGAACCTCTCGCGAAGGTAGCGACGGAAGCTCGCGGGGTGGTCCGCCGACAGCCCCACATATTCGTCGAGGTGGTAGACCGTGATCGACTGCCAGGGGATGCCCTGGGCGTGGCTCAACTCCGCGAGCACCTCGAACTGCGACGAGCCCGTGGCGACGACGAGCGTCGCGGAGCCGCGATCCCGGCACGCTGAGACGAGGCACGCTGCCGCCTCAGCTGCGGCGGCTCGGCCCAGCGCGGAGCGATCCTCATGAATCACGATATCCATCGGCATTCCTCCACTCGGATCACTTCACTTCACTTCGATCAGCGAGGCGACCTTCTTGGCCGCGTCGGCCTCGGCACGCGACAGCACGTCACGAATCCTCACGGGCACACCCCCCAACCGCTTGCTCTCGTCGGCCGCCTCCATAAAGGCATAGATCTCGAGCGTTTCGGCGGCCGAGACCGGAGGCTGGCCGGTTTTAAAGAATTTCACAATCTCCACAGCCAGTGGCCGGTAGCCCGCGAATGTTCCGATCGCCTGGGTGCCGGTGGTGCCGAAGGCCATTCCGCCAAACCCTCCCTTGCCACGGCGGATGCCCCGAAACGTCCCGATTCGACCGTCGTTCCAAGTGCCAGTGACCTGGTCGGAGTCGCTTGCATGCGTCCGGACGACCGACTCGCAGCCGATGCCCATGACCGTGAAGAGCGACTCGCAACCATGAATGCCGTACCAGAAGAGATCCGGATGCGTCGGCTCGAGGCTGCACGGCGAAAAGGTGTCGCAGCCGACCACGTCGCCGATCGCCCCGGCGCGGACCGCCTGCGTGCCGTCCGCAAACCGAAGCGCCGAGGAACTGAAGACCGGCACCTTGTAATGTTCGGCCAGCCGATAGATCGCGATCGCGTCGGACAGCGACCCGGCCACCGGCTTGTCAATGAAAACCGGCTTGCCGGCCCGCAACGCCGGAATCACCTGCTCGAGGTGCGGGCGACCATCGTTGGTCTCCAGCAGCACGGCGTCGACACGGCCGACGAGATCCTCGACGCCGTCGACGATCTCCACACCAAGCTTCCGCACGGCCTCGGTGTATTCGGAAACGCGGCTGACGCTGCTTGCAATGTCCCGGCTTCCCTGCGGACATGCCGCGACCACGCGGCAGCCAGGCACGTGCTCCGGATCGCCGGCGACATTCATCGCCTTGGCAAACGCCGGGGCATGCGACGTATCGAGGCCGATGATGCCCACCCTCACCACCGCAGCGTCGGCCGCCGAGTCCGCCGCCGGCACGCCCTCGGCGTGAATCACGCACGCCACGAGCAAGGCGATCGAGACCAGGGTCAGGCACGACGGCATGGCGTTTTTCTCCGTGTCAGGTATCCGAACCGGGAGGGCGACGGCGGCCCGGCATCTGACGGCAGGGCTCTCTGCTATATTCTGCCGCGTCCGTGCGGTCCAGTGCCACCGGAGATTTCCGGCGTCGATCAAACCGCAACCCGGGATCACTTTTTCGATGAAACCGATCGTTCAGATCTCCCTCGACCTTACGAATATCGACGAGGCGCTCGAGACCGCGGCCCTGGCCATGCGGGCCGGCGTTGACTGGCTCGAGGCGGGCACGCCGCTGATCCTCGCCGAGGGGCTGCACGGCGTTCGCGCGCTCCGCAAGGCATTTCCCGGCGTGCCGATCGTGGCCGACCTCAAGACGATGGATGGCGGCTACCTCGAGGCCGAGATGATGGCCAAGGCCGGGGCCACGCACGTCGTCGTGATGGCCCGTGCCCACGAGGAGACGATCAAGTGCGTCGTCAAAGCGGGGGCTGACTTCGGCTGTCAGGTGATGGGCGACAACATGGTCTGCCCCGACATGATCGCCGGCGCGAAATGGCTCGAAGATCTCGGCTGCGACTACGTCATCCACCACATCGGCTACGACGAGCGACGCGGCATTGCCGCGGCCGGCCGCCGGATGCCCAGCCCGCTCGACCAGCTCCGCGAGGTCGTCAAGGCCGTGACAATCCCCGTCCAGGCAGTCGGCGGGCTCTCGCTGGAACAGGCGATCGCCTGCCCGCGGCACGGGGCACCGCTGGTCGTGCTCGGCGCCCCGCTCACGATCGATGCCGACGCCTTCAAGACGGCCGACGGCAATCTCGAAGACTCGCTCCGCATGATCTGCCAGGCCGTCCACGCACAGGAAGTGATCAAGCCCACATGAAAAATGCCGCTGTTGTCAATTTCGCCCGCGAGAAGGGCTGCGTCGAGATCCGCGAGATCGAGACGCCGACCATCGGTCCCGAGGACGTGCTCCTGGAGGTGGCCAACGTCGGTGTCTGCGGCAGCGATCTGCACCAGTGGACCGCCGACCATTCGTGGCCGGTCAACTATCCCGTCGTGCTGGGGCACGAGTTCGGCGGCACGATCGCCGCCCTCGGGGCAGCCGTTGAGGGCTGGAACGAGGGTGACCGCGTGGTCAGCGAGACCGCTGCCATCATCAGCCACGACAATCCCATGACCCGTCGCGGCCTCTACAACCTCGACCCCACGCGGAAGGGTTTTGGATACGGCGTGAATGGCGCGATGACGCGGTTCGTGCGAGTGCCGTCCCGGATCCTGCATCGCGTGCCGGCCCACCTCCCCTTTGAGCAGGCCTGCCTGACAGAGCCCTGCTGCGTGGCCTACTCGGCCGTCGTGAAAAACGCACGGATCGAGCCAGGCGACCGGGTCGTCGTGCTCGGGCCCGGCACGATCGGCATCCTCTGCGCGGCGATGGCCCGGCTCTGTGGCGCCGAGGTGGCGATCGTCGGCCTGCCCAACGATGCCCACCGCCTGAATATCGCCAAGCAGTACGGCTGCGAGGTGATCATCGGCGACGCCAAGCCCTGGGCCCTGGAGCGTGACGGCCTCGGCTGCGACGGCGTGGTCGATGCCGCCGGCGCCAGTGCCACGCTCAAGATCGCGCTCGATCTCGTCCGCCCCGCCGGCTGGATCAGCAAGGTGGGTTGGGGCCCGCAGCCGCTGAATTTCTCGCTCGATCCGCTCGTGCAGAAAAACATCACGCTCCAAGGGAGCTTCAGCCACAACTGGCCGATCTGGGAGCGGGTGATCGCGCTGCTGGCCAGCGGCCGGCTCGATGTTCGTCCGATCATCGGCGGCGTCTGGCCGATCGAGCAGTGGCACGAGGCCTTTGAGAAGATGCACTCTGGCGCCGTCGTGAAGAGCGTGCTCGTGCCGGCGTGAGCGGCCGCTCCTGCGTTGCAGGTCAGCCGACGATCCCGCCGATGTCGACGAGATAGACCTGCCGGCCACCGCCTGGGATGAAACATCTCGCACTCTTTGTTTATCTCGATCGCCCAACCCTTGCCAACCCCAGGTTCCGACCCCGAGCACGTTGGAGTTGACTGTTTTAAAATGCAGAATCAGTGAGGGGCTGGCCGGGCCCCAGGAGCCGGCGTTGCTCGGGCACCGATCCGCCGTAGGCGGATTGGTCGGCGCAGGCAGGATGCCGGAGCGCAGTCAGCATCGAGTGTGTGGAGGCCTGGATGGCCGGAGCGAACGTCCGGCGATGGGGTCCGGTCAGCCCCGAACCGTGGCCAACTCGTGAGGGGTACGTGCCAATTCTAGAATGCTCCCCGTAGTATCGCAGCAGCAGTGCGCACGATCGTCGCCTTTGTTTATCCTGTGGCGGCGAGTTCTGGCACACCAGCCGGCCGCACGGGCCCGAAGCCCCAGTGGGTCCGTCACACACCCGTGCACGACAGAGGTTTTTCATGCGACTGGCCAACAAGGTCGTTCTCGTCACAGGCAGCGCCACAGGCATCGGCCGGGCGATTGCCACGCGGTGCGTGGCTGAGGGGGCCCGCGTGGTGATCCACGGCCTCGAGGCCGACCTCGTAGCAGAGGCCGTGGCGGAACTCGGGCCAGCCAAGGCCGTCGGCCACGTTGAAGAACTCGCACACGAGGGCTGCCCGGCGCGGCTGGTCGACCTCGCCGTGCGGACGTTCGGTCGGCTCGACGCGGTCGTCAACAACGCGGCGATGGTGCCTGCCGCCGACATCCACACGACGGACGCCGCCCTCTTCAACCGCACCATGACGGTCAACACGCTTGTGCCCCTGCTGATGATCCAGTCTGCCCTGCCCCACCTGCGGGCCGCGCGGGGCTGCGTGCTCAACATCGGCAGCGTCAACGCCTACAGCGGCGAGCCCAACCTGCTCCCCTACAGCATCTCGAAGGGTGCGCTCATGACGCTCACCCGAAACCTCGGCGACACGCTCATGCGCGAGGACGGCGTCCGTGTAAACCAGATCAACCCCGGCTGGGTGCTCACCGAGAACGAGATCCGCCGCAAACGGGAGCATGGCCTGTCGGCTGACTGGCCGGCGCTCGTGCCCCGGACCTACGCCCCGGCAGGACGGCTGATCGCGCCCGCGGAGATCGCGGCGGCGGCGGTCTTCTGGCTCTCCGACGAGTGCGGGCCAATCAGCGGGCAGGTCTGCGATCTGGAGCAGCATCCCTTCATCGGACGCAATCCGCCCAAGGACACGACCACGATCCCCTCCCCGCCGCAGGAGCCATCCCGATGACGACATCCCCCCGCGTCGATTCCACTCCGCCGCTCGCCGCGTTTCCCAAGGCCTACATGCAGGCCCTCTGCAAGGACGGCAGCATGACCGTCTCCGAATGGATCGCTCTGGCGGCGCCGCTGGGTCTCGATGGCCTCGAATGGTATGCGGGCTTCATCGAAATGGACGACGAGCGAAACTGGGCCCGGTTCCGCCGGGAGGTCGAGTCGCACGGCATGACCATCCCGATGGTGTGCTGCTCTCCCGACTTCACGCATCCCGACCCGGCCTTTCGGGCCCGGGAGATCGCCAAGCAGATACGCTGGATCGACATGACGCACGCGCTGGGCGGCTCCTACTGCCGTGTGCTCTCCGGCCAGCGGCGGCCGGAACTGTCGATCGACGAGGGCGTGACCTTCGCGGCCGAATCGATCCAGGCCTGCCTGCCCCATGCCCAGAACCGCGGCATCACGCTGATCCTCGAAAACCACTACAAAGACGACTTCTGGGAGTATCCCGAGTTCGCCCAGAAGACGGATGTTTTCTGCCAGCTCGTCGACCGCATCGACCATCCGAATTTCGGAGTCAACTACGACCCGAGCAACACGATCCTGGCTGGCGAGGATCCGCTGGAACTGCTCCGCCGGGTGTCGCACCGCGTGGTCACGATGCACGCCAGCGACCGCTCGCTGATCGAGGGCACGATCGAAGACCTGCGTCGCGAGGAGGGGGGCGCCGTCGGCTACGCCAAGCGTCTGCGGCACGGCGAGATCGGCCAGGGGCTCAACGACTACGACGCGATCTTCACGGAGCTCAAGAGCAAGGGCTTCCACGGCTGGATCAGCATCGAGGACGGCGTGAACGGCATCGACGAACTCGTCCGCAGCGTCGCCTTCCTCAAGCGGAAGATCGCAGAACACTGGCCGCAGCCGCGGTAACGGCCCTCAGCCGCCGCGGGTCACTACTTCTTCCCGGCAGGCGAGGACAACACCTCCCATGTCGCCTGCGGTCTGTCCTTGGGCACGCTCCACTTCAGCGGCGTTTTGCCCACCTCCGCATACGACTTCAGTATCCAGCCAGTTATGGTGATTGAGGACACGTGCGAAGGTCTTATGGGCACCTCCACCTTCCCTTTTGCGCAAATGTCCTCCCACAATCTTTAAGACAACGACCCACTGGTATGTCAGGAATCGTTGCCAACCTTGGCAGCTCTGTTGCACGGCCTATAGTGCCGCCGAAGCTTGATAACACCTTTTCCTAGGAGAGATCATGTTGCATACCCGAATCGCCACCAGTTTTTTTGCGGCTGCCCTGATGCTGTTCGCCTCGGCAAGCGTGAAGGCAGCCGACATCGTTGAAACGGCTGTTGGAGCCGGCACTTTTAAGACCCTCGCGGCTGCCCTCGGGGCTGCCGGACTCGTCGATACGCTCAAGGGAGCCGGCCCATTCACGGTCTTCGCGCCGACCGATGAGGCATTTGAGAAGCTGCCCAAGGGCACGGTCGAATCCCTGCTGAAGCCGGAAAACAAGGACAAGCTCAAGGCGATCCTTCTGATTCACGTCGTTCCAGGCTCGGTCATGGCGGCAGACGTTGTGAAACTCAAGGAAGCCAAGACCGCCGGCGGATCCACCGTGAAGATCTCTACGGATGGTGGCGTGAAGGTGGGCACTGCCAAAGGCATGTCGAACGTCACCAAGACCGACATCAAGGCCAGCAATGGCGTTATCCACGTGATTGATGCCGTGATCCTCCCGGAGTGATCCGCAGGCTTCCCCGACTCCTTGCTTCGGCACCCCGTACGCTTCGCCGTGCGGGGTGCCTTTTTTATGGCCTCCTCAGCAGAATCTGTGGGTACATTCCGGCTCGGGTAGGGTTCCCTATCACATGAAACAGCGCGATTTCGATGCCTTGCGGCGTTCTCAACGCCGTACGCTTTTCTGGCGGTCAGTTTCGCCTTGCCGCTGAATCCCTCGACGACGCCCGATGAGATCGTTCCTCCAGCTCGGAACCACTTGAGGATCACATGCCGGCATTTCTTGTGGTAACAAGATTCCATCGTGCCTCTTTGTGGCGACAAGATCTCCATCGTGTCTCTTGTGGCGACAAGATTTCATCGTGTCTCTTGTGGCGACAAGATTTCATCGTGTCTCTTGTGGCGACAAGATTTCATCTTGTCTCTTGTGGCGACAAGATTTCATCTTGTCTCTTGTGGCGACAAGATTTCATCTTGTCTCTTGTGGCGA
>Ga0209829_10000705_pt1 | contig 29112 bp, 23 predicted proteins | sample C_140205_EF_Meta_FD_187311 | JGI IMG/M metagenome (GOLD analysis project Ga0209829, IMG submission 187311) | Freshwater microbial communities from Lake Croche, Canada to study carbon cycling - C_140205_EF_MetaG (SPAdes) (version 2) | ecosystem: Environmental > Aquatic > Freshwater > Lake... | reverse complement strand
AAGACAATCAGCAATGAACCATAATTTTATTAAACATTTTTTATTTTTTGCTTTAATTATTTACCACTAAAATTTTAAAACTACCGGGAATCATTTTAGCTCTAGTATTTGGCTTTGCATCTGCAGGTAAAGGTTCAAGATTAGCAGCAGGTAAATATATTTTATTGGTGGTTTCATCTAATGCAATGGTTCTTGCACTTTTTAAAGTGGCAATATTTTCTACTATTTTAAAATGATTGGCATCTACTTCTTTGATAATAGTCAAGGTACCTTCGCCATTGGAAGTAAAAATCAACTTAGTTTTATTATTAAAGGCCACTCCATCACATCCATCGCCAATGCCAATAGTAGTAACCATTTTACCTGTTTCTGCATTGATTACTCCTAATAATTTTTCCCCTCCCGCAAAAAGCCTTTTAGTAACTATGTCTATGGCTAAGCCCGTTGGCGATTCAATGGGTGTTATACTCCAATGTGATTCTACTAAGTGCGTGACAGCATTAATGACTACAATTTCATTTTTATCTTCTACGTTTACAAATATTTTACCTGCTTCGTCAGATACAGCTGTTTCAGGTTTACCGCCTACTGCCACTGTTGCAATTGCTTGCAAACTAGTGGCATCAATAAATGTTAGGTCCTTACTTCTACCATTACAAGTGATAATTGTTTTAGAAAAAGGGTCATACATAATGGCATCTGGATTTTCCCCTGTAGCAATGGTTGCTTTCACTTGATTATTATTAATATCAAAAGCAAACACATTATTTAGTCTGCCATTGCTCGTAAAACCTAATTGATGAATTGGGTCAAAAGCAATTCCATGTATACCTGTAGTATTAGGTATAAAACTTATAGAGTCTCCAGTTGTTTTATCAAGAATATTTACTTGGGTACCATGTGAAACGTATAATTTATTTTCATAAATACTTAAATAATCCCATCCCCCGGAACTCTTAATAGAAAATTCTTGCTGTACTGAGAATTTTTTATTTTGGGCCATAGTTTTAGTTGCACAGAGACTAAAAATTAAAAAAAGAAATGAAGCTTGTAAATATTTTTTCATTGCATTAAGTTGAATAGTAAAAGTAATTAATCTAGTGAATTTAGATGATGATTTTTATAAAAGGTAATTATTAGATAAAAGGGTTACTCAATTATTTAAAATAGGACATACAAATGTAAAAATGGTTTAATCTATATAAGCTTTAATAAGCCCCAAAGCCCTAAAAGGTAAACGATTACCACTATCAAGGAATCAATTCCCATTCTAAAAATTTGCCTTTTTGAATGAATCACCATACCGGCCATGTAGATGCCAGTTAATATTATACCCAACACGGTCAAATAGATATCAGAAGGCTTAAGGTTCGGTAAAATAGCATCTCCTCCAATGGCAGATGCCATTAAAAACAATACAGGTAAAAAAGCATTTCCACCAAAGATGTCGCTCACCGCCATATTGTAATCACGAATTTTTGCAGAGGCAATACCAGTAGAAATTTCAGGAAGGGCAGTACACAAAGCTAAAATGGTTCCTCCAAATAATACACCACTAATACCCCAACGATTGGCTAAGGTTTCGCCAGTAATTTCTAATGCCCATCCAGCAAATAAAGTGATGATGGCGCCAACAATAAGAACAATAATGGCACTTTTAATGCTACCCTTGAAAGTAGATTTTGGAAATTTTAATTGATGCATTAAATTTTCAGGGCTTGCTTTTTTCTTAGGGTCAACCATTTTTGAAATTAAAAATATAGTTCCCAACCAGATGAATAATATTAACCATTCAAAAGGGGTAGTTCTATAATAAATGAATGAACTAGGAAACTGTTTGGCAATAATTACAATTGAAAGTATAAAAATTAAGGCAACCCCTTCTAATATTAAAATTTTGGAATGCCCTTTTTGTGTTAATGGTGCCGATCTCCCCACTCCAAAAACATCTATCAAGGATAATACCACCGTTTGTATGGCAATGCCTCCTAAAATATTACTAATGGCAATATCATAATCTCTATGATAGGCAGCCACTCCGGTAATAGCAATTTCAGGTAAGTTGGTAACAATGGCTAAAAATACCATTCCACCAAAAGCTTCGCCAAGTCCATAGTGCGTAGTTATTGCATCAATGGCCTTTGTAAGTTTAATACCACTTACCCAAATAGAAATGGTTGCGATTAAAAAAATAATTAGAAGAAGTAAACTGGGCCAATTGTTGAAATCCATAAGGCTATCTTTTTAGACTGCTATAAAGTTACCAATAAAATGGACTACTTTAAAAACTATAAGATAGTGTTTGGTAATAATTGTAATGAAAATGATCTATTGGAACAAGGGGCGAAGTATCATATAAGAAGTCAAAATTAAACGAAGTCATTAATTTTTTACTTATGGGTAATTGCACTTGATTGAATACAGAAGTTCTATTACTAAAATTATTTTGGTAGGTACCAGATTGATTAAAAACACGAATAATAAATTCGAAATTATTGATAGGGTTGATCACCGAATACTTTGCCGTAATATTTAATTTAGGATGGGTCACATTGATTGGTATACCGCCAATAAGGGTAGTATTATTCACTGCTGACCAATTCCACCTTTCATTTTCTAAAAACACACCAGCACCCCAAAAGAAATCTTCTGTTTGTGTATTTTTAAAATAATGCACCAAATTGAATCCTGCTAAGTTTCTATATTCTAATCCCAATGCACCATCCCATTGATATTGAACAAAACTTTCAAGGTGTAATTTTTTATTTAAAGCGCTATTATTTTTTAATTGAAAAGTTCCAATATCTTGGATGGACTGACCTCCATTGGTTACTTTATCTATTTTAGAATAAAAAGTAGTGCTATTATTTTTTTTAATAAATGTAAAATCACCAGTATAAAAAAAATCTACTAAACTCTTTTTTTGTTGATCTGTTGCAATAGATATAGAAACCAAACTTTGGATTTTTTTTGTAGAATCCATTGCTACAGTTTTATCCGTATTTAATATTTGAGCAGTCAAGCTTGTTGTAAAAAAGCAAACAAAAAATATTGCAATAATTTTTTTCAAGTAGATAAAGCTTAGCATAATAATTTAATTCCACAATGAAACTACATGTTTTTTTACAATCCAATGGAGAGGAAGCCAAGGAGGCCCTTTAATCACTTATAAGCAATGTCATTATAAATGACTGTAATACAGATAGTTAGCGTGCTAATAAGAACTAATTAAAATATAAGTCTATAAAATTAGTAGACTTATATTTTAATACCTTATCTTTGTTTTATCAACAAGCATTCTTTATTATAAAAATATTGTCATGTGGCCGAGTGGCGAGGCAAGGGTCAGCAAAACCCTTAACGATGGTTCAAATCCATCTATGACAGCTCCTATGCAGGCAATCGTTATACGGGGCGGTGTTTCTACACTGCCCTTTTTTTATTGATTATTTTTCTTGTATTGAAATCGATATACAAAAGCAATGATTAATAACAAGGCACAAATTTCAACTAATATTTTTTCAGGATCTATAAAATCAATGGGCCTATCTTTTAATAAGGGATCCATTACGAGTCCATGCACTATAAATAAAAGGCCTGTGCCATAGGAAATGACATGTATATTTTTCCAAGTACGCGTTCCTATTTTCTTTTTAATGACTTTCTGTGTGGTAATAATAACTATTAATAAAGCTAAAAACGAAATAACCCCAATCGTTACAAATAGGGCTTGATGTGGGGCTGTCCATGGTTGAATTAAATGAGCATAGGAAAATTTTGAGCTGGGGTCTAATGGAATGATTAGAAAATGGACCAAAACCAAACCTAATGCTATATAGGCAGTGAAATTGTGTAGGTCAATTAATTTAATGGCTTTTATTTTTGGAGGCAATTTTTGCCAAATCGCAGTTTTTTTATAGGAAGTACTTATACCTATACCCATGATAATGTTTACAGTTAAAAGCACCATGGCTATTAAACCAATGCTTCCGGCAATATCTATTGTTTCCATAAATTATAGTATGTGATTGAATATTTCCACCTAAAGATACTGAACTCTATTATAAATACTTTTTACCTACCAAGGTCAAAATAATATATTATATTAATTAAATATATTAACTAAGCTTAAAAAGGGCTTAATTATTGTATAGATTAGTTAATAAAATTACTAATTGATGTTTTAACATTTAAGTTAAACGATATTTGTAGCAAGTTTAACTTTCAAATTTATTCGATGAAAACTTTATTAGTTGCTTTTTTAACCTTGTGGATTACCACTAATTCATTTGCTCAGGACTGGAGTCATAATTATACCCAAGCCACCGCTACTGCACTAAAAGAACATAAACTTATTTTAGTCAATTTTTCTGGATCAGATTGGTGTGGTCCTTGTATTAGGTTACATAAAGAAGTTTTTACAACAGATGTATTTATAAAAGTGGCCAATGAAAAACTGGTCTTGTTGAATGCCGATTTTCCAAGATTGAAAAAAAATCAGTTACCAATAGCACAGCAAAAAATAAATGAATCCTTGGCGGATCAATTTAATAATAAAGGTATTTTTCCATTAACCGTATTAGTTTCATCCGAAGGTAAAGTTATAAAAAGTTGGGATGGATTTCCTTCTTCCATTGATGCATTCAATGAAGATTTACTACAAACCATTCAAGACAATCAATAAGCATGGCTAATTTGTCAATGTATAAAAAGGAAATGAAGTTGATGGGCAATCACTTTGAAATAACAGTGGTGGCTGAAGACGAAGGATGGGCCTATGTACAAATAGACAAAGGGGTAAAAGAAATACAAAGAATCGAACAATTACTTACTACGTTTTCAGAAAATAGCGAAACCAATTTAATTAATAACAGTGCAGGTATTGCTGCGGTGAAAGTGAGTACAGAAATAATTGAGCTTATACAAAGAGCTTTAAAAATCTCCTCCGTTACTCAAGGGGCATTTGATCTTTCTTATGGGTCTGTAGACAAAAGTCTTTGGAATTTTGATACCACTATGACTTCTTTACCAAGCAAAGAGCTTGCCAAAAAAAGCGTTCGGTTGATTAATTATAAACATATCATTATTGATACTGAAAAATCGACAGTATTTTTAAAAGAGAAAGGAATGCGCATTGGATTTGGAGGCATTGGCAAAGGATATGCTGCCGAAAATGCTAAAAGAATCATGCAAGCAGCTGGTGTTAAAAGTGGTGTGGTGAATGCTTCTGGTGATCTGACTACCTGGGGTAAACAAGCCAATGGCGAAAAATGGAATATAGGAATTGTTCATCCCGAATTGGCTTCTGCCATTTTTTCTTACATGAACATCAGTGAATTGTCTGTTGCTACTTCGGGCAATTATGAAAAATTTATTATGATTGATGGCGAAAAATATTCACATACCATTAATCCTAGAACCGGTTTGCCTGTCAAAGGCATTAAAAGTGTTACCATCGTGTCTACCAATGCGGAAATTGCAGATGCTATGGCTACTCCAGTAATGATTATGGGTATTAATGCAGGTTTAGATATGATCAATCAAATAAAAGACATTGAAGCTATTGTTATAGACGATGACAATCGATTGTATACTTCTCATAATATTAAGTTGACGAAATAATAAATTAAATAGTTAAAACAATTAAATGAAAAAAACGCACTTATTTATTTCAACAGTATTGATGCTAATTTTAGCTAGTTCTTGTGAAGCAGTAAAAGAGTATCAAAAAAATAGATTGAACGATTCCGAAATGGCATTAAATGCAAGAAAGGTTGAAAAGAACGAACTTAATTTTCAATCCTATAAAGAAGGAGCATCCGGCGCGAATGGTGGAAAAACAGGCGGCGGTTGTGGTTGCAATTAATTTTATTTAGTTCTTAATGAAAAAAATATCGCTCACACTTATTGGTCTTTATTTATTATTTCTACATGGGTTTTCTCAGGTAACGGAACATTATACTCAAATATTTAAATCGAAGCCATTAAAATTGGAAGAGATTAATTTAGTGACAAGTTACTATTCTCAAAACGGTAGCCATTCGGCAGTAACTGGTGGCGGCACTTTAGTGATGGGCACTCAAACTTTAAATGGTTCTGAACAATTAACCGATTTTGCCAACATGTTGGAATTAAAATTAGTAGGCTATAGTGAAACTGGTATAAAACATACTATTCTTGCAGGTTTGGGGGTAGACCATCATACTGCAGCATCTCAAAGATGGATTTCAAATACAGGGGCCTCTTCTCCAGAAGGTACAAGAGTTTATCCTTCTTTAAATTGGACAGCAGAAAATGAAGCCAAAGGAACGGAATTTGGATTTGGTTCTTATTATTCCCATGAATACAATTACAATTCATTTGCATTAGATGGTCATTATGGTTTTAAGAATAAAACAGGCGGTGAGTTTAGCGGAAAAGTGTCTGCCTATTTTGATCAAGTAAAATTAATTTATCCATCAGAATTAATTCCAACTACTGCTACTGCAGGTGTGACTCCTTACGATGTAAACATTATTAAATCAAATGCTAGTAGAGGTGGAAGTGCAGGCGGGGGTGGATATTATGGTTCAGGAGAAGCTAGTAAATCATCTATTCCCAGTTCACCAAGGAATACTTATACTGGTTCTTTAACCTATTCTCAAGTAATTAATAAAAGCACACAATTTTCTTTGTTGTTAGATATTGTAAAACAAGATGGTTGGTTAGGCTTACCTTTTCATAGAGTATTTTTTAACAATGGCACTGAAAAAATTGAAAATCTACCCCATTCTAGATTAAAGATACCAGTAGGGGCGCGTTTTAATTATTTTATTGGTGATGATATTATCGTAAGAACCTATTATCGTTTTTACACAGATGATTGGGGATTGGTTTCTCATACGGCTAGTATCGAATTACCTTATAAGTTTACGCCTTTTTTCTCTATTTCTCCTTTTTATAGGTTTTATACTCAAACAGCAACCAAGTATTTTGCACCCTTAGGCATGCATACAGTTACGGATACCTATTTTACAAGTAATTATTCTTCGGCCGCTTTTAATAGCAATTATTTTGGGCTTGGATTGAGATCGGCACCTCCTGGAGGGTTTTCAAATTCTTTTTTGTCTGCTTTAGAGTTAAGATATGGTCATTATGCTCAAAGTACCGACCTAAATTCCAATGTTATTTCACTGCATTTTACGCTTAAATAAGTAGAATCTAGCCAGTTATAAGTTTTTATATTGAATAGGCGAACTAGTCTTTGACGGGTTCGCCTATTTGTATTAAATTAGATCCTTCCAATCAGTATATCAACTTTAAAAATAGCTATTATGAAACAGATCATTTTACGCAGTTTATTTTTCTTTTTATTGCCTACCATTGTTTTTGCACAAAAGAAAAAAGAAACTTCGAAACCAGTAAGCACAGTGAACACGGTTAATGAAACAGAATATTATAAACCATTGCTATGGAGAAATGTGGGACCCATGAGAGGAGGTCGTTCCGTTACTTCCATTGGGGTTGCTGGAAATATGTATACTTATTATATGGGTACTACAGGCGGTGGAATTTGGAAAACAGAAGATGCAGGCCAAACATGGAATAATGTTTCTGATGGTTATTTTAAAACTGGATCAGTAGGGGCTGTTGCGGTTGCTGCATCAGATCCTAATGTAGTTTATGTGGGTATGGGAGAACATCCTCCAAGAGGAGTAACCTCAAGTTATGGTGATGGTATTTATAAAAGTACAGATGCAGGAAAAACTTGGAAACACTTAGGTTTAGAATTAACCAGACAGACAGCCAATATTCGAATACATCCAACCAATCCAGATATTGTTTATGTGGCAGCACAAGGTGCAATACATGGTGCAAGTCCTGAAAGAGGCGTTTACAAATCGGTGGATGGTGGAAAAACTTGGACTAAAACTTTATTTGTGGATGAAAATTCAGGTTGTGTGGATTTAAGTATGGATATGAATAATCCTAGAATTTTATATGCAGCCATGTGGGACTATCGTCGTTTCCCTTGGGAAGTAAGAAGTGGTGGTAAAGGAAGTGGCTTATATAAAAGTACAGATGGTGGAGATACTTGGGAAAAAATTCAAAATGGATTGCCTAAGGAATTAGGTAAAATGAGTGTGTCTGTTTCGCAAGCTAATTCAGATAAAATTTATTTAGTGGTAGAGAGTGATTCAGAAAAAGAACAAGGTGGTTTATTTGTTTCTGAAGATGCAGGAAAATCTTGGAATAGAATAAGTAAGGATCATAGATTGGTTCAACGTGCTTGGTATTATATTGAAGCTATTGCAGATCCGGTGGATGAAAATACAGTGTATGTTTTAAGTTCTCCTGCTGTGAAAAGTACAGATGGTGGAAAAACTTGGCAAAGTTTTAGAGCACCTCATGGCGACTATCATCAATTGTGGATCAATCCAAAGAATAATAAAAATATGATTGTTTCCAATGACGGCGGGGCTGCTATTTCTTTTAATGGTGGGGATACATGGAGTACTCAAAACAATCAACCTACCGCTCAATTTTACAGAGTCAACGCAGACAATTTATTTCCATTTAATATTTATGGTGGACAACAAGACAATAGTAGTGTAAAAATTGCAAGTCAGACTACCTCATGGAGTATTACCGATCGCGATTGGAGTGCAAGTGCAGGAGGTGAATCTGCTTTTATAGCTTTTGATCCTAACAATCCAAGATATGTTTTAGGGGGATCTTATCAAGGTACGATTGGCGTATTAGATACCAAAACAAATGAAGAAGTAAGTGTGATGGTAGCACCCGTACAATATCAATCCTTGCAACCCAAGGACATGAAGTATCGTTTTAATTGGAATGCGCCCATTGTTAGATCTATGCATGAAGATGCTTATTACCATGCAGGAAATATTTTATTCAAAACAACTGATATGGGAAAATCTTGGAAAGCAATTTCACCAGATTTAACTACACATGATACTTCCAAAATGGGTATGAGCGGAACACCTTATACCAATGAAGGCGCAGGCGGAGAAAATTATTGCACCATCGCTTATGTGATAGAGTCTCCACAGGAGAAGGGCGTTATCTATACAGGAAGTGATGATGGATTGGTAAACATCACTAAAGATGGTGGGGTTACTTGGACCAATATCACTCCTGATGGGGTGAAAGGGGCATTAGTGAATTCAATTGAAGTTTCTCCATTTGATAAAGGAACAGCCTATATCGCAGTAACAAAATATAAGTTTAATGACTTCACACCATTGATGTATAAGACAACCGATTATGGTAAAACTTGGACCAAATTGGTAGATGGAATTCCTTATGGTGCTTTCGTAAGAGTAGTGCGAGAAGATAATACCATCAAAGATTTATTGTATGCAGGAACTGAAACAGGATTTTATATCTCTTACAATGGGGGTGTTAATTGGAAACAAGTACAATTAAATTTACCTATTGTGGCCATCACCGATTTAAAGTTACATCATGATAAATTATTGGCATCCACACAAGGTAGAGCTTTTTGGATTTTAGATGATTTAGCTCCGCTAAGAAAAGCAGCCGCTAATTTAAAAAATGCATTTACCTTATTGCCAGTAAGCAATGTATACAGATTAAATATGGGAAGTCCATTAGACAGACAGTTTAAGGAAGAAGAAGATCCCATTAAGATAAACACTACCATGGTGAATCCTGCAAGCGGAGCGGTTATTTATTATCACATTCAAAACAAAGACTCAGTTAAAAAATTAACCATTGAAATAGTAGATGCAGCTAATAATGTCATTCGTAGTTTTTACAATGAAAAACCAACTTTAGTAACCAGTAATAATAGCAAAGACGGAGATCCAAAAGTAGAACTTAGAAATGGTTTAAATAGATTTGTTTGGGATTTACGCCATTCCAATTTACCTTCTATAGAAAATGTATACATAGAGGGAAGTAATGCGGGAAGAAAAGTAGTTCCAGGTGAATACACCATTCGATTAAAAATAAATGAAGAGGAACAAACTACTAAATTCAAAGTATTGGCCGATCCTAGATTTAATGCCACTGCGGAAGAATTTGAAGCACAAGATCATTTATCAAAATTAGCATCAGACGATGTTTCAGCCATTCATGTATCGGTGGTTCAAATGCGTAAAGTGCAGGATCAATTGAATCAATTTACGAAAAGAGCAGAGGGAAATAAAGCGCTAGATTCCTTATCGGCAAAAGCTAAAGAAATTAATAAAGTCATCAAAGCTTGGGAAGATAATTTAATTCAACCCAAGTCGCAAAGCAATGATGATGTGATTAATTTTATCAATAAGTTAAGTGCGAATTTTATATTCTTAAAAGGAGAAATAGAAGGAAGTGCAAGTATCCCTTATGTAACAGAAGGACAATTAAAGCGTTATGATGAGCTACATGCAGAGTGGATATTATTGGAAAAGCAAAAACAAGATTTGTTAGCGAATGAAATAAAAAATTTCAATGAAGCTTGTAGAAAAGCCAATTGGAATTTTGTAGGGGTTGAAAATTAATTTTTATGAAATAGGTAATGAATACAATTCGTTGGGGGATGATAGGATGTGGCAGTGTCACTGAAGTAAAAAGTGGCCCTGCTTTTAATAAGGTTCCTGGATCTAAGCTAATGGCTGTGATGCGAAGAGATGCTCAAAAAGTAAAAGACTACGCAAACAGACATCAAGTACCTTATTATTTTACGGATGCCAATGAATTAATTCATCACCCAGCAGTAGATGCTGTCTATATTGCTACACCACCAAGATTTCATGAAGTGTATGCTATAGCGGCCATGCAAGCAGGAAAGCCAGTGTATGTAGAAAAGCCAATGGCATTGGATGTTGCTGCATGTATGCGCATGGAAGCATTCTCGAAACAAAGCGGAGTTAAAATGGTGATAGCGCATTATCGTCGCGCATTGCCTTTATTTATAGAAGTAAAAAGGTTACTTGAATCTAAGGCCATAGGAAAAATTACTGGAGTTCGCATTGAAATGTTAAAACAAGCAGGAGGCAATTTAAATCCAAATGAAAATTGGAGAATAGATCCTAAGGTTGCGGGTGCTGGCTATTTTTATGATTTAGCGCCACATCAATTGGACTTAGTATTTCATTTTTTTGGCAGCGCCATTTCCTATCAAGGAAAGGCAAGCAATCAAGCAGGTTTGTACGAAGCAGAAGATACCGTTACAGGCACCATGCTTTTAGAGCATGATATACCATTTAAAGGGGATTGGTGTTTTTGCGCAGCCGAAGGGGAAGCTAAAGATGTATTTGAAATTGTGGGAACCAGCGGAAAAATTTCATTTCCTGTATTTGGGCACGATATTACCCTTGAGCAGGATGGCATAACTAAAATCATTCATTTTGATCCACCCATGCACAATCAACAAAATTTAATTAGCCAAATAGTTCCTTATTTTTTGGGACAAGGAACAAATCCTTGTAGTGCAGAGGATGCTTTACAATCCATGCGGGTAATGGAAAGTTTTGTATATGCCAATAATAAATAATTACGTTAAATAAAAATCTATGATTAGATATTGTTTTGCAGTAGACTTGAAAGACGATCCGCAAGTAATTGCAGCTTATGAGCAGTACCATCAAGCGGTATGGCCAGAAATTATTAAATCTATTAAAGAGGCTGATATTAAAGTCATGGATATTTACAGAGTCGCCAATCGTTTATTTATGATTATGGAAGTGGGAAATGATTTTAGTTTTGAGAAAAAAGCAGCTATGGATGCCAATAATGAAATTGTAGTACAATGGGAGCAAATGTTATGGGATTACCAACAAGCATTGCCTACAGCAAAACCAGGAGAGAAGTGGGTGCTGATGCAACAGATATTTTCACTATAAAATTAGTGTGGGAGCTTTTCTTTAAAATAGCCATAGGTCCAGGTACCCAATAGTGCACTTACTATCACAATGCTTATAGAACCAATACCCGCACCTATTTGAGCAAACAATGGCCCAGGGCAGGCGCCTGTCATAGCCCAACCTAAACCAAAAACTAATCCTCCGTAAATATTTCCTTTCGTAAAGGGTTTATTCGTAATAACGATGGCTTCTTTTTGTAAAGTTTTTATTTTAAATTTTTTGATGAGTGCAACAGATAGGGCACCTACTACTACCGCAGTTCCAATGACCCCATACATATGAAAGCTTTGAAGTTTAAACATTTCTTGAATTCTAAACCAAGAAATAATTTCTGCTTTTACAAAAACGATTCCAAATACAATGCCCACCAAGCTGTATTTAATTAAGCTTCTACCATTTTCTTTTTTTGCAGAATTGTTGTGTGCTATTGATTTATCTGAATTAGTTATTTCTTTATTCTCTGACATAATAATTTTATTTTAATTGTAAAATATAAGGCAATATAAAATTGGTCATTACAAAACCTCCTATCATGAAACAAATGGTGGCTACTAAGGAAGGCCATTGTAAATTACTTAAGCCCATGATAGAGTGACCCGAAGTACATCCATTGGCGTATCTAGTGCCAAACCCTACTAAAAATCCACCTACTACCATTAATATAAAACCTCTTAAAGTAAAAAGGGCTTCAAAACTAAAAAGATCCTTAGGTAATAAATTTTTAAAATCGGTGATGCCCTCTTTGGCTAATTCTTGTTCTAAGACAGGATTGATTTTTATTAATGTTGGGTTGGATAAATAATGGGTTGCAATAAATGCACCTATAATAACACCAACAACAAAAAAAATATTCCAAGTTTCCTTTTTCCAATCGTATTTAAAAAAAGTAATATTGGCAGGAAAACAAGCGGCACATAAATGACGCAAATTGGAGGATATTCCAAAAGTTTTATTGCCTATAATCAATAAGGCTGGAACAGTAAGCCCTATTAGGGTTCCAGCTACATACCAGGGCCAAGGTGCAGAAATTGTTTGGATGCATTCGTTCATAGTAAAACTATATTTATAAGTCTACAAATATAGTAGATTACTATCATTTCCCCAATAAGTTCTATTTGATTAAATTAGAAAAGAAAAATTGTTCAATAAGAATGAACAAGGACATGCCAAGCACAAATACGCCAAATCCTTTTTTTAACTTAGCCCCATCCATTTTCTTATTTAAGTAATTGCCAGTAATGATGCCGAGGGTGGCTAAAACAATAATTTTATATAAAAATGCCCAATCTACAGTCGTATGAAATAAGTCACCTGTAAAGCCAACCAATGATTTAATACTAATAATAACTAAAGAGGAGGCGATTGCTTTTTTCATAGGCAATTTTGCTAAAATGACTAGGGCTGGAATAATCAAAAAACCACCACCTGCTCCAACAATGCCGGTTAATAAGCCTTCTCCCAATCCTACAATCATCAAGCTAAATCCGTAAATAGGTATAACCCCTTCTTGATCTTTTTTATTTTTTCCAATAATCATGGACAAGGCAGATACCAACATGAGGGTAGCAAAAAACAACATGATAAAATGGCTTTTAGTAAGCAGGATGTTGTTGGTGAGATGCATAGCTTCTGGAATATTAGGCAGTAAAAATTTTCTAGCTAAAAAGACACCTACAATGGAGGGGATACCAAAAACAAACAGTGTTTTAAAATCTACTAAATTTTGTTTTAATCGAGAAATAACTCCAGCAATGCTACTTAAACCAACAATACACAATGAATAAGTGGTGGCTAGTAAGGGTTCAACCTGAAAAAGATATACCAATACGGGAACCGTTAAAATGGAACCTCCGCTCCCAATAAGTCCTAAAGAAATGCCGATAAGTATAGAAGCGAGATAGCCTAGAAAATGCATTTAATTAATTTTTAACAAATCTCCGAAAACCGAGTTACAATTTAAGTACTAATTGTCACTTAAGTGCTTTTTATTAAGCGATCCAATTAGAAATTTATATTTTTCTATTAAAAGTGATTTTTGTCACGGTATTTGCTAATTTTATAAGGCAACTTTGAAAGGTTAATTGATAAATATGAAAGTAGAACAAATTTATACGGGATGTTTGGCACAAGGGGCCTATTATATTATGAGTGATGGCGAAGTAGCCATAATTGACCCACTAAGAGAAGTGCAACCTTATATCCATAAAGCGGCTTTGGACAAAGCAAAAATTAAATATGTTTTAGAGACACATTTCCATGCTGATTTTGTTTCGGGGCATCTTGACCTCGCTAAAAAAACGGGGGCTAAAATTGTTTATGGTCCGAATGCTGCGCCAGCTTTTGAATTTTATGCCGCCAAAGATGGGGAAGAAATCACACTAGGAAAAGTAAAGATAAAAGTGTTGCATACACCAGGTCATACGATGGAAAGCACTTGTTATTTATTGATAGATGAGCAAGGGAAAGAAACAGCCTTATTTAGTGGCGATACTTTATTTATTGGAGATGTGGGTCGCCCGGACTTAGCACAAAAAATAAAATCAGACCTTACTCAAGAAATTTTAGCAGGTTATTTATTTGATTCCTTGCAAAATAAAATAATACCATTGTCAGATTCGATTGTTATTTATCCAGCACATGGTGCAGGGAGTGCTTGTGGAAAAAAAATGAGTACAGAAACCCAAGATACCTTAGGGCATCAAAAACAAACCAATTATGCATTGGATCCAAAATTAAGTAAAGAAGAATTTATTACGGCCGTATTAGATGGGCTGGTAGCGCCTCCTGGCTATTTTCCATTAAATGTAATGATGAATATTCAAGGTTATGAAAGTATTGACCAGGTGTTGGAAAGAGGACAACATGCACTCAGTGCTGAAGCTTTTGAAGTGGCAGCCAATGAAACCAATGCCTTAATTTTAGATACCCGCGATGCACAAACTTTTGCCAAAGGATTTATTCCCAATTCAATCAACATTGGTATAGATGGAAGTTTTGCGCCATGGGTAGGGGCCATGATACCAGACATCAAACAAAAAATTTTATTGGTCGCTGAAGAAGGAAGAGCATTAGAAATTATTACCAGATTAGCGCGCGTAGGTTATGATTATACCATCGGCTTTTTAGAAGGCGGATTTGAAGCCTGGGTAAAAGCAGGCAAAGAATCAGATCATATTAGTTCTATAGATACGCAAGCATTGGTTCAAATTAAATCTAATGATCCTTCCATTTCTATTTTAGATGTTAGAAAAGCCTCTGAATTTAATAGCGAGCATATTAAGGGAGTACAAAATGCGCCGCTAGATTTTATCAATGAAAGTATGGCTTCCATCGATAAAGATAAAACCTACTATGTTCATTGTGCAGGTGGCTATCGTTCCATGATTTTTATATCCATCTTAAAAGCCAGAGGCTTCAACCACTTAATTGATATTAAAGGAGGGTTTAAAGAACTAAAAGAGTCCAAGCAATTTAAGATGACAGACTTCTCTATACCCACTAGTTTATTGTTATAAATCAAGTAGTTAGTAATATTTTTAAAATATACTTGTATTATAGCCATCCAGCGTCCATTGGGTGTCTATTTTTTATTAATTTAAGGGTAGCCTAATGGTTCATTTAAACATCAATGTATGCTACCAACTTATTCAAAAAAATTATTACTACTCTTTTGTTTTATTTTATTAAGTAAAATAAATTTTTTATACGCACAACAGAAAATTCAATTAATCCTACCAGGCTTAACGAATAAAGTAGAAGTATTAAGAGATCAATGGGGGGTAAACCATATTTACGCACATAACGAAAATGATTTATTTTTTACACAAGGCTATTGTGCTGCTAAAGATAGATTGTTTCAATTTGAAGTTTGGAGAAGGCAAGCTACTGGAACGGTGGCTGAAATATTAGGAGATCGAGAATTAAAAAGAGATGTTGGCACCCGCTTATTTAAATATAGAGGCAACCTTAATGTTGATTTACAGCATTATCATCCACATGGTATAGCGATTATTCAATCCTATGTCAACGGAGTAAATGCTTATATCACAGAAGCATTAAAAAATCCAGCATTGCTTCCTATTGAATTTAAGCTATTGTCTATACTACCACAAAAATGGACGTCAGAAGTAGTTATTTCAAGACACCAGGGTTTATTGGGCAATAGTGTGCAGGAATTAAATATAGGAAGGGCGGTGGTCGCAATCGGTGAACAAAAAGTAAAAGACGTTATGTGGTTTCATCCAAAGGAACCTGATCTAAAATTAGATACGGCTATTGATGGGTCCTTATTAAGCGCCAATATTCTTGAATTGTATAATGCATATCGTACCGAAGTAGAATTTGTTAAATCAGATTTAAAAGAAAAAGATGATGACGATGTTTCAGCTTTAGACATTCTAAATAAAAGAAAAAAATTAATTGATTATTTACCAGAGCAAGAAATGGAAGGGAGCAATAACTGGATTATTAGCGGAAGCAAAACAAGTAGCGGCTATCCCATGTTGGCTAATGACCCACATCGAAAAATTGCCGTGCCTTCCTTAAGATACATTGTTCATTTAGTAGCACCTGGATGGGATGTGATAGGTGGTGGAGAACCAGAGATACCAGGTGTTTCGATAGGCCATAATCAATCGGGTGCCTGGGGATTAACCATTTATGAAACAGATGGTGAAGATATTTATGTATATAATTTAAATCCTAAAAACAATAATGAATATTGGTATCAAGGCAAATGGGTAAAAATGAAATCTATTAGTGAAGACATAACAATAAAAAATAAAAAGTCCGTAACTGTTCAACTAAACTATACCATTCACGGCCCAGTAACTTTTATAGATTCGTTACATCATAAAGCGTATGCTGTAAAATGTGCTTGGATGGAGCCTGGAGGGGCTCCTTATTTAGCTTCTTTAAGAATAGACCAAGCAAACAATTGGGAAAATTTTAGAAATGCATGTGCATATAGCAATATACCTGGAGAGAATATGATCTGGGCCGACAAAAAAGGAAATATTGGATGGCAAGCCGTTGGAATTATTCCTATCAGAAAAAATTTCAGTGGTTATGTGCCCGTACCCGGAGATGGAAGATATGAGTGGGCTGGATATTTACCTATTAAGGAAAGACCACATCTTTTAAATCCTAGTAAATTATTTTTTGCTACTGCGAATCAAAATGTTACACCCTCTTCTTACACTCAGTGGGATGCAGTTGGCTATACCTGGGCAGATCCCTATCGAGGCAAACGTATTAACAATGTACTTAGTAATTTAGAAAAAGTAACCTTGGAAGATATGGGAAAACTTCAAACCGATCCTTTTTCAATTCCAGCATCAGAATTAGTTCCTCAATTAAAAAATATAGCATTGGATGATCCATTATCAATCGAAGCCAAGAATTATATAATGAATTGGAATTATGTACTTGATAAAAATAGTATTGCTGCAGGAATTTATGTGATGTGGGAAAAGCAAATAACCATTGCTGCGAATAAATTTTTTATTCCAGAAAAGGCTCAAAATTTAATTAGCATGCAATTAAAAAAAATAATAGAACAAGTGCAAAACCCCTTGAATCATTTTGGGATGAATATAAAAGAGGCTGAAAGTAAAAGAGATCTTTTTTTAAAAACATGTTTTGATCAAGCGGTACTTAATTTAAAAAATAAATTAGGTACTAATACCTTTGTTTGGCAATATGGGCAAGCCAACTACAAGCATGTAACTTTAATTCATTCCTTAGCTAATTTGGTAGCACCCGCGATACAACAAAAGTTAAATATTGGCCCCGCCCCAAGAGGAGGCAATGGCCAAACACCAGGCTCCACGGGAGGTGCCGACAATCAAGTAAGCGGAGCGAGCTTTAGAATATTAATAGATACCAAAGATTGGGATAAGGCATTAATGATCAATACACCTGGGCAATCTGGAAACAGCGAGAGTCCGTTTTACAGCAATTTATTTTCTACTTGGGCCAATGATGGATATTTTCCAGCCTATTATTCAAAGCCGCTTATTCTCAAGGCCACCGTAGAACAATGGCAATTTAATCCACATTAAGTGATTCCATTTCAAGCCTTAATATAATTACATTTGATATATCTTATTTAAATCTGACTTATGAAAAAAACTGACTACTTCCATTTTATTTTATTTATTTTTTTAATGATTTCCTGTACTACCAAAAATACTTCTATAGGTAAATGGGAAGTGTATGGAGGAAGTAAAGAAAATAGGAGGTATTCGGGACTGACCGAAATTGATACCAATAATGTAATGCATTTAACCAAAGCCTGGGAATTTCATACAGGAGATACTAGTGAGCATACTCAAATGCAGTTTAATTCTATTGTAGTAAATGATTTACTGTATGCGGTATCACCCACTTTAAAATTAATAGCATTGAATGCAGCTACAGGAATTCAAAATTGGATATTTGATCCATTTGATATTAATAACAATGATTATAAAGGTGCTGGCTATTTTTCAATGAATGTTTGTAGAGGAGTTACCTATTATGCAGATGATACAACAAAAAGATTGTTTTATGGCGTAGGGTCTAATTTATATTGTATAGATGCCATAACAGGAAAGCCTATTAAAGAATTTGGCAATACTGGTAAATTGGATTTGCATAATGACTTAGGCCGAGAAGTACAAAATTTATATGTAGCCATGACAAGCCCTGGTATTATTTATAAAGATTTAATTATTTTAAGTACAAGAGTTGATGAAGGTCCAGCAGCAGCGCCTGGTTTTATTAGAGCTTATGATGTACACTCTGGCAAATTGCGTTGGATATTTCATACCATTCCACAACCTGGTGAAGTTGGTTATGAAAGTTGGGAAGATAAAGAAGCTTGGAAACATATTGGTGGTGCTAATGCCTGGTCAGGGTTTAGTATGGATGAAGCCAAGGGAATTGTTTATGCACCTATTGGTTCTGCTTCCTATGATTTTTATGGAGGCAAACGTTTAGGGGATAATCTATTTGCCAATAGTTTATTGGCTTTGGATGCTGCTACAGGAAAAAGAATCTGGCATTTTCAAACGGTACATCATGATGTGTGGGATCGAGATTTACCAACGCCTCCGGCTTTAGTGACCATTACAAAAGATGGTAAAAAAATCGAAGCTGTTGCGCAACCTACCAAGTCGGGTTTTATATTTTTATTAGATAGACTTACGGGCAAGCCCGTTTATCCTGTGGAAGAAAAGCCTGTGCCACACGAGTCTGAATTGGTAGGGGAAAAATTATCACCCACCCAACCATGGCCTACTTTTATAGAACCCTTTGCGAGACAATCTTTAACGGAAAAAGATTTGAATCATTTTATACCGGATAGTTCTTATGCTGATATCAAAGCAAGATTATCAAAAGTAAATTCTGGTTTTATATTTAATCCTACTTCCAAAAAAGGGACTGTTATTTTTCCAGGATTTGATGGCGGTGCAGAATGGGGCGGGCCTGCCTATGATCCGACCACTGGCGTATTGTATGTCAATGCCAATGAAATGCCTTGGATATTAACGATGATTGAAAATAAAAATGAAGCACCTAAAAAAGAAACAAATGAATTGGCCGGCAAAAGAATATACATGAACAATTGCGCTGCCTGCCATGGATTAGAAAGAAAAGGTTCGGGTAATTATCCTACAATTATTGGCGCAGAAAAAAAATATACCACAACAAGTTTTAGTGAATTGTTGGCAAGTGGAAGAAGAATGATGCCCTCTTTTAAGCGCTTAAAAAAAGAAGAAGTAGAGGCGCTTTCTTCTTATGTATTGGCTATCAAAGAAAAGCAAAAACTGGCTTACAAGCCGCCGATTAAAATGGAAGATCCTTATTGGAAAATGGCCTATACTTCTACCGGGTATAATAAATTTTTAACCAAAGAAGGGTATCCTGCCGTAACACCCCCTTGGGGAACATTGAATGCTATTAATTTAAATACAGGAAAAATTATATGGAAAGATACTTTAGGGGATTATCCTGAATTACTGGCCAAAGGCATTCATTCAGGAACCGAAAATTATGGTGGACCAGTAGTTACCGCAGGTGGGGTTTTGTTTATAGCGGCTACTAGAGATGGTAAGTTTAGAGCGTTTAATAAAAATAATGGCAAGTTACTTTGGGAAACCACTTTACCAGCCCCAGGCTTTGCAACACCCACTGTGTATAGTTATAAGGGCAAACAATATGTAGTTATAGCCTGTGGAGGCGGTAAATTAGGCACTAAATCGGGGGATGCTTATGTTGCTTATGCTTTAGAGTAATCAATTTAAATCTATTTTATTTTTATGCATCACTTATCTTTTCATGTCTTGGATGGCCTAATTTTATTGTGTTGAAAGGAAAAACATTTTTTACCTGGAAGGGTTTATTATTATGGAGCAATCACTTTTATGGAATTGCGGCAGCATTATTAAGTTTGGAAACCCACTTAGCTATTTTTAAAACAGCACCTTCCTTATATTTAGTTGTATTTATTTATACTAGTACAGTAGTTTATTATACTTATGCATATTTTGATGAAATTGAAATAGGTATCTATAATGAAAGGTCGCAATGGTATATACAAAATAAGCGCTATCTCAAATTAAGACAGTTTGTTTTAATAGTAGTAGGTTTATATATTGCCTTTATTAAACTGAAAGTAATTGAAGTATTTTTTTCTTTAACGCCCCTACTAAAATTTATTATAATCCTAACATTACTTATTTCATTTTTTTATCAATGCGCTCATTTGCTGTTTAAAAGATTACAAATTAGAAATAAAGGCTTGCTAAAATCTTTAAGTATTACATGGGTATGGGTAGTAATGTGTGGGGTCATACCCTTACTAGTGAATGCAAATGGGCCATTTAATTTAAATCCTTTTCGTAATTATATATTTTTGTATTTGCTTCAATTATTTTCATTCATTTTAATACTAGCTATTTTATTTGATATAAAAGATTTAAACAGAGACAGCGATGAAAAAGTGAAAACGCTTATTGTAAGATATGGCATCAAGCCCACCATGTGTAAATTAGTTTTCCCGTTATTATTTTTATATTTAGCGCTATCGTTGTTTATATTTTTTAGAATAGAAGAATCTCCGCTCTATTTAATAACAACTTTTCTGATACTTTTTTCAACCCTATTAGTCATTAATTTTGTACAAAAACGCACTGTAATACATGAAAGTATTTTGTTAATTGACGGGCTTATTATTTTTAAAGCACTAATTGGAATTATACGTCTACTTTTAGTTCTAGGTTGATTTTTTAATTCCCTATTTTAACAGAGGTCATGCTTAAAGATCCCGCCATTAGTTTATCATTAAATAAATGGAGTGCTTCCCCCTTTTTTTGCAAGCCTAAAGTATACAATAAAGGCAAATAATGATCAGGGGTAGGGATGGCTAATTTAAAGGCCGCACCCTGATTTTGATATTCAATCAAAGGCTTAAAATTTTCACTAGTCAACAAATTATTAATTGTAAGTCTTGCTTCTATAGCCCAATCAAATCCATGATTGTCTTTTTCAAAATTGGCCCAATCTACTAGTCCTAAATTGTGGACGATATTTCCACTTCCAATAATCAACACCCCTTTATTTCTTAATATTTGCAATTGCTTGGCTAATTCAAAATGGTAGATGGGAGGTTTAGTATAATCGATACTTAATTGAATAACAGGGATATTGGCATTAGGGTAAAGATGTTTAATGACAGACCAAGCCCCGTGGTCAAGTCCCCATTTTTCATCAAGGGTAACCTCACTACTGGAAAGGAGTTGTTGGGTATAAGCAGCTAAGCCTGGGTCTCCCTTTGCAGGATATTCTACTTCATACAAGGTTTTTGGGAATCCAGTAAAGTCATGAATAGTTTGGGGCATTTCCATAGCAGTAAGTAAACTGCCCTTGGTAAACCAATGAGCAGAAACACATAAAATAGCTTTAGGGGTAGGCAAGGTAGTGGCCACATTCCTAAATCCAATAACAAATTCATTTTCTTCAATAGCATTCATTGGACTACCATGACCCAAAAAAAGTACGGGCATTAATCTACTTTCAGATAAATCATTTGACCAATATTTTAAATCTTTTAAACTTTGCATAGAACAAAAATAGTTTAATATATTTTCAAATCAATTAAGTTATTTTTAAGGGAATTGGTACTAGAATGTTAAAATAGTATAAGATGAATGAGGCTTATTTGATATGTCGTAACTTTACCTTAAGTTTTAATTTATGAAAATACTTTTATTAGAAGACGATCAAACCCTTTCTAGTGAAATTGAAAAATTTCTCAAGTCTAAAAATTTTGATTGCGATGCTATTTTTGATGGCCAAATAGCTGTGAGTCAATTTAGTAAGGATAAATATGAATTGATAATTTTAGATATTAATGTACCAGGGAAAAATGGATTAGAAGTATGTATGCAGATTAGAGAAAAAGACAAAAAGGTACCCGTATTAATGCTTACTGCATTCGGAGAAATCGAAGATAAATTAAAAGCGTTTAATAATGGAGCGGACGATTATTTGTTGAAGCCTTTTCATTTTGATGAGCTATTTGCTAGAATTAATTCATTGTTAAAAAGAAGAGCTATCCCTCAACAAGCATCGGATATATTAATTGAAGATTTGATCATTTCTAATTCTGAAATGAGTGTTAAACGTGCAGGAGTAGAGATACAACTAACTCCAAAAGAGTTTAAATTGTTGAATATTTTAGCCATGTCTAATGGGAGGATTGTATCAAAAAATACCATTAGTGAACAATTATGGGATTATCAGGTAATTACTAATCAAAATACAATCGAGGTATATATCAATTCTCTTAGAAAAAAAATTGATAAAAATGCAGCTATGAAATTAATTCATACCAAAGTGGGCTATGGGTATTATTTAAAAAATGATATATGACATTGAGGTCAAGAATATCTTTGTTTGTGACCATCTTGTTCACTATACTTTATGCGATTACAGCAAGTACCGTTATTTTTCTTTTTTCAGAATTTAGGTCAGAAGAATTTCAAGATAGACTTCGGCAAAAAGCTTTGTCTACAGTTGAATTACTAATAGAATTAAAAGAAACAGATCAAGAAGTTATCAAAAACCTAGATAGACAAAAGGTAGATAACCTTTTTGAAGAAAAAACATTGGTATTTAACAAAGACTTTAAATTGATATATAGCAGCCTTTATGATTCCTTATTAACTTGGGAAAAGCGCGATCTGCTTGCATTAGGCAAGAAAAAAGAATTTTTTAAAAAAATAAACGAAACAGAAGTGTATGGAAGCTACTATAATTTTAAAAACGAACCCTACTATATTTTAATCTCTGCAAAAGACACATCCGGCCTTAGAAAATTGCAATACTTGATTTATGTTTTATCTTTTTCATTTGTAATCTTTACATTGCTCGCTTTATTTTTAACCAGAATTACCATAGATCGACTTCTGATACCTCTTCACTTTTTTCATAAAAAAATAAAATCAATCAATGAAAATAATTTAGGTGAACGTATAGAAATTAAATCTGAAAAAAATGAAATTGATTTATTAGCGAATGAGTTTAACCTAATGCTTAAACGTATTGATGACTCTTTAAAAAATCAATTAGAGTTTACTGCCAATGCTTCTCATGAATTAAGGACACCTATTTCAAGAATGATGGCACAAATAGAAAATAAAATAATTGATTCTACTATTTCCATAGATATGAAAGAATTTTTAAATAAAATTTTATCAGACACCAATCAAATAGCTGAATTAATACATTCGTTATTAATCTTATCAAAGAATCAAAAATCAATTTCTAATCAAGAAGAAATGCAACGATTAGATGAAATAATTTATAGTTGTATTGAGAAAATAAGCCAACATTACCCTGATTGTAAAATTTATTTTGACATTCAAATTGAAAATGAAACAGACGACATAAAAGAAGTTCGGGGCAATAAAACAATGCTTGAAATTGTATTTATGAATTTAATCAAGAATGCCTATAATTATAGCAGCAATAAAGAAGTAACTATACGCATTGACCAACAGCCCCATCAAATAAATTGCATCATTTCTAATAATGGAATGGTGATCAACGAAACTGATCAAAAACGTCTTTTTGAACCTTTTATGAGGGGTGAAAATTCAATGGGTACTAGTGGATTTGGTTTAGGTTTAAGAATCGTTGAACGAATTTTATCCATACATCATTCAAAGATTAGCTATAAGATAGGAAAAGGGAATAGGAATGAGTTTATACTTTCTTTTTTCATTTAACAAAAACTTTATATAATTTAAGGCATAATTAAGGTGTGAATTAAGGTTAAATAAAGCAAAAATACTAACCTTTGCAACTTAAATTAAGCTTTCTTTACATGTTCAAATATTTATTCTTATTCAATTCATTATTAATAAGTTATCATTCGAATGCACAAACAGTAACTAGTCTAAGTGATTGTGAAAGTATATTTTTAAAAAATAACCTTAGTTTATTAGCTGCACAATTTAATATTGAAGGATCCAAAGCCTTAACTATACAGGCAAAATTGTGGGATAACCCTTATTTGTCTTCTGAATTTAATGCCAGAAATCCGGATAATGGAAAATATTTTGATATTGGGAAATCTGGTCAAAAGGCAGCTTCCATCCAACAACTTATTTACTTAGGCGGGAAAAAGAAAGCACAAATTGAATTAGCAAAAAATAACCAACTGATTGCCACTTTAGAATTTCAAGATTTACTAAGAAATCTAAAATTTGAATTAAGGCGCTCTTTTTATACACTCTATTTTAATAATAAAAAACTGGAGGTAATAACACAGCAAATCAACAATTTAGATACATTGGTTAAAGCTTATGGAATCCAGTCAGCCAAAGGGAATGTTCCTATAAAAGATTATGTACGTTTACAATCGCTTCTTTTTGATTTAAAAAATGAAAGAATGGAAACCATCAAAAGTAATATAGAAGAAGAAGCCACTTTAAATATTTTACTAGCTGATAGTATTCAGTTGAAACCCTCTGTCAATGAAAAAAATTTTAATAAATATATAGTTTCATTGCCTTTGAATTTATTTGATCTTGAGCAACAAGCCTTATTGCTCAGACCAGATTATAGTGTTTCTATTCAAAATGTACGAACCAATGAAATTAATATAAATCTTCAAAAAGCAATGAGGGTTCCAGATATTACCTTAGGTTCTTCTTGGGATCAACATGGAGGCGCTTTTAATAATCAAATTAATTTAACCTTAGGCTTACCTCTAATATTATGGAATAAAAATCAAGGCAATATTAAATTTGCAGAGTCTATGACTTCGGTCGCTAAAACAGATCGTCAATCTGAGGAATTAAAATTAAAATCGGAAGTAGTAAGTACCTACAAAAAATGGTTAGATGCCAACAACAATTATAAGCAACTATTAGAATCCAATATCGATAATTATGAATCTGTTTACCAAGGAGTGCTAAATAATTTCAAAAAAGGGAATATTGGGATTCTTGATTTTACTGATTTTTTAGAAAGTTACAATCAAATGAGGGCGCACTTCAATGAACTAAAGAAAACAATGGTTCTATCCAGTGAAGCCCTCAATAGTGTTGTCAATAAAGATTTATTTTAATTTTTACTATCATCGTCAATAACAATAAATACCAATTAATGAAAAATATTTTAACCACTATATTATTAATAAATCTTTTTTTAATAACTAGTTGTAAATCGGATACTGAAAATAAACAAATCAAAGAAGGCTATGTCATGAGCAATAAAATGCTTTCAACAAGTAGCTTTGAAACAGTTTCTACGCAGCAATTAAAAAATGAGCTAAGTTTTTTTGGTAAAATTACTGCGGACAATAAGAAATTAATTGAAGTGTTTCCTGTTGTAGGCGGCAACGTTACTAAGGTATATGTAGAACTAGGCGACTATGTTAAAAAAGGACAATTACTAGCGTCAATTCGTAGTACTGAAGTAGCGGGGTATGAAAAAGATTTAGAAGACGCGAAAAATGATGTTATTGTTAAAAAGAACAATTATAAAGTGATTCAGGAACTTTTTGAAGGGAAGTTAAACGCCGAAAGAGATGTGGTAGAAGCTAAAAGTGAATATGAGAAAGCCTTATCACAGTTAAATAGAATTCAAGAAACTTATCAAATTTATCATATGAACAAGGGCGCTATCTATGAGGTAAGAGCCCCTATGAATGGTTTTATCATCGAAAAGAAAATTAATCAGGACATGTTGTTAAGAAATGATCGAACTGACAATATTTTTGACATAGCAGAAATCAATGAAGTATGGGCTGTGGCTAACATCAATGAAAGTGATATCAATAATATAAAAGTTGGTGTGGATGCGGAAGTGACCACTTTAAGTTACCCAGATAAAGTATTCAAAGGAAAGTTAGATAAAATATTTAATATCATTGATCCTGAAACTAAGGCAATGAAAGCAATTATTAAATTGAACAATCCTGGCTTTATTTTAAAACCAGAAATGAGTGCAAGCATTAAGCTTTCTTACAATGAATCAAAACAAATGATTGCCATTCCTTCTGCCGCAATTATTTTTGATAAAAGTAAAAACTATGTAATGATTTTTAAAGATAGAAGTAATATTGAAACAAGACAGGTTGAGGTTTTTAGACAAGTAGGTGGTATAGCCTATATAACTAGCGGTTTAAAAAATGGCGAAAAAATCATGACCAATAATCAATTGTTGGTGTATGATGCCTTAAATGATTAATTCCTTTTTTTAAATCATACACAAGCACATTAATGAATAAATTTATTAAAAATATTATTGCTTTTTCCATTAAGAATAAAGCATTTACTTTCTTCTGGGTGGGAATTTTGGTGATAGCGGGTTTTGTTGCCTTTAAAAACATGCCTATTGAAGCCTTTCCTGATGTGACTAATACGCAAATTATTATTGTTACTCAGTGGAATGGACGAAGTGCCGAAGAAATAGAAAGGTTTGTAACTACGCCTATTGAAATCTCCATGAACTCAGTGCAGAAAAAAACAAGCGTAAGAAGTATTACTATGTTTGGCCTTTCTGTAATTAAAATAATATTTGAAGATGAGGTAGATGATTTTTTTGCTAGACAACAGGTCAACAATCAATTAAGAAATGTTTCCTTGCCAGATATGGTGGAGCCTGATGTTCAACCACCCTATGGACCCACTGGTGAAATTTTTAGGTATGTGTTAAAATCAGACAAAAGGGATACACGTGATTTATTGACTTTGCAAACCTGGGTGATTGACAGACAGCTAAGGGCTGTTCCCGGGGTAGCTGATTTGGTTGCTTTTGGTGGTCAAGAAAAGACCTATGAAGTTAGCGTAGATCCTAATAAGCTTGCCAAGTTCGACATTACACCTACGAAAGTGTATGAAGCAGTTACACAAAGTAATGTGAATGTTGGAGGGGATGTTATCGAAAAAAATAAGCAAGCCTATGTAGTAAGAGGGGTAGGTTTATTAAAGTCCATAAAGGATATAGAAAATATTATAGTAGATCAAGCCAATGGCAATCCAATTTTAGTAAAGAATGTAGCAGTGGTTAAGGAAAGTGCCATGCCTAGAGTAGGCCAGGTTGGTTTGAATAGTAATGATGATGTGGTAGAAGGCATTGTGGTGATGAGAAAGGGGGAAAATCCTAAAGAAGTTTTAGCCAGGGTCAAGGAAAAAATAAAAAATATAAATGATCATGTTTTGCCTAAGGATGTAAAAATGGAAACTTTTTATGACAGAGATAATTTAATGGATTACACTACGGATACGGTGATGCATAATATGTTTGAAGGAATTTTATTTGTAACCGTAATCGTATTTCTATTCATGGCCGATTGGAGAACAACCGTAACGGTATCCATCATCATTCCATTGTCTCTTTTGTTTGCATTTTTATGCTTAAGATTAAAAGGGATGTCGGCTAATTTATTGTCATTAGGAGCGGTGGACTTTGGAATTATCATAGACGGTGCGGTAGTGATGGTGGAAGGTATTTTTGTGACATTGGATCATATTGCTCATAAAAAAGGGATGGCCGTATTTAATAAGTTGGCCATTGGAAGTGTGATTAAAAAAACAGGCACAGGCTTAGGGAAAGCTATATTCTTTTCAAAGCTAATTATCATCACGGCTTTACTTCCCATTTTTTCTTTTCAAAAAGTGGAGGGAAAAATGTTTTCTCCATTGGCCTACACGCTAGGTTTTGCTTTATTAGGAGCCTTGTTATTTACACTTACTTTAGTCCCAGTTTTATGCCACCTACTGTTGAATAAAAACGTAAAAGAAAAAAATAATCGATTTGTAAATTTTTGGAACAATGCTGTAAAAAAAGGATTTCAGTGGACGTTTAAAAATAAACGATTAACCTTATTGGCTTCATTGGCTTTTATGCTTATTACTTTTTTCTCAGCTTCTTTATTAGGCACTGAATTTTTACCTCAATTAAATGAAGGGGCCCTTTGGGTGGAAGCTAAATTTCCAATGAGTCAAAGTTTAACCGAAACGGTAGCTAAAACTACTTCATTAAGGAAAGAGCTACAACAATTTCCAGAAGTAAATGGGGTACTTTCTCAGGTAGGAAGAAGCAATGATGGAACTGATCCTAGCGGTTTTTATTATGTACAAATGCAAGTAAATTTAAAGCCAAAAGAAAAATGGGGAAGAAAAATATCCATGGATGATTTAGTACGAGAAATGGATGATTCTTTAAGTAAATATCAGGGAATCGGTTATAATTATTCACAACCCATTATCGATAATGTTGCTGAAGCAGTAGCGGGCATTAATGCATCAAATGCAGTAAAAATTTATGGGGACGATTTAGATAAATTAGACGAAATAGCCAATGAGGTAATTAAACAAATTGAACATGTTCGTGGTATCAAAGATGTCGGTATTTTAAGAAATTTAGGACAACCGGAATTGTCTGTTATTTTAGATCGAGAAAAAATGGCTGCATTTGGCGTAAAAGTCGCTGACGCGCAAGCGGTGTTAGAAATGGCAGTTGGAGGTAAGACGGCAACAGATAAATTTGAAGGCGAAAAGAAATTTGCGGTAAGAGTTAGATTTCAAGAAGAATTTAGAAAAAACGAAAAAGACATTGCCGAGTTAAAAGTGCCTACCATGCAAGGGGCGAAAATTCCTTTAAAACAAATCGCAGAAATTAAAAAAGTAACCGGACCTGCTTTTATTTATCGTGATAATACCAAACGTTTTATAGGCGT
>Ga0209829_10000704_pt1 | contig 29150 bp, 27 predicted proteins | sample C_140205_EF_Meta_FD_187311 | JGI IMG/M metagenome (GOLD analysis project Ga0209829, IMG submission 187311) | Freshwater microbial communities from Lake Croche, Canada to study carbon cycling - C_140205_EF_MetaG (SPAdes) (version 2) | ecosystem: Environmental > Aquatic > Freshwater > Lake... | reverse complement strand
CATGTGCCCCATTCGGGCGCCGCGCCTGCGTTGCAATCCCTGCTCACCGAATCCGTCGAGGTGGGGTCGCTCTCCGTATCGTCGGTGCAGGGACAGATACAGGCGGGCGTCCTGATCCCCCTGGCGGTGACGGGCGCCGAGCGCTGGCCGGATCTGCCTGACGTGCCGACCTTGCAGGAATCGGGCGTCGCCAACGCCGTCGCCGAGACCTGGCAGGGCGTGCTGGCGCCGGTGGGCACGCCGCGCGAGGTCATCGACAAGGTGTCCGCCGCCCTGATCGACATTCTCAAGCGCCCCGCCGTGCAGGCGCAATTGATGACCGCTGGCTACAGCGCCACGGGCGCCGGTCCCGAGGCCTTCGCCCGCATCATCGCCGACGAAGTGCCGAAATGGAAGGAAGTGATCGTCCAGGCCGGTCTGAAACCCCAGTGAATCCGCGCTGATCCATCCACGCCCGCCCCATTCCTGAAACCAGAGTCGTCACCATGGATATGAACCGCTTTCGCCTGCGCACGATGCTGCAGGACTTCGCCTCTGTCGGCGATCTCGACGCCCATTCCGGCGCCACGCCTCTGGCCCATGTCGCCCGACTGCTGCAAGACAGCGACAAGGCCGTCCTGTTCGATCAGGAGGGCGCCGAGGGTCAGGCGCTGGTCGGCAATGTCATGTCGAGCAGGCGCAGGCTCGCCCAGGCCTTTGGCGTGGAGCCGCGCGATCTTTTGAAGGAGATTCGCAAGCGCCTCGCCAATCGGCCTGAGATCGTGGAGGTTGCGCGCGCGCAGGCGCCTGTGCAGGAGGTCGTGATGCAGGGCGACGACGTCGACCTGTTCCAGCTGCCGCTGCACATGCAGCATGGCAAGGATGGCGGCCCCTATCTGTCGGCTGGCCTCGATTTCGCCCATGACGAAAGCTCCGGCTGGACCAATGTGGGCCTGCGCCGGTTCATGCTGCGCTCCCGCAACACCATGGGCATCGACCTTCTGGCGCCCAGCGATCTGCGCGTGATGTTTCTCGCCAAACTGGCGAAGGGCGAGCGGCTGCCACTGAGCGTTGTGGTGGGCAGCCATCCCATTGATTATTTCGCAGGCACCATGCGCCTGCCGGTGGATGAACTGGGCCTCCTCTCGTCCCTGCGGGGGGCGCCCCTGCCTGTGGTCAAGGGCGTCACCAACGACATTCGCGTGCCCGCCGACAGCGAATGGGTGCTGGAAGGCTATCTGGGCGCCGAAGGCTACAAGGAGCCGGAGGGTCCCTATGGGGAATTCCTGGGCTATTACGGCGCCCTGAAGATGAATCCGATCTTCCATGTGGAGGCGGTCACCCGTCGCCGCGATGCGGTGTTCCAGACCATCACCATCAGCGGCCCCTCCATGGCGCGCACGGATACCGCGCAATTGTCGACGCTGCGGACCGAGGCGCTGGTGTGGCGCGCGCTGGAAAGCGCCGTGCGCGAGCCGGTGAGCGTCTATGTGCCGCCAGCGACAGGCGGCGTGTTCAACGTGCGCGTTTCCGTGCGCCAGCGCGTGCCGGGGGAGGCGCGCAACGCCATCGCCGCCGTCTTCGCCTGCCAGGCCAATGCCAAGAACGTGTTCGTCGTCGATCCCGATGTAGACGTCTTTTCCGATGAGCAGATGGAATGGGCGCTGGCCACTCGCTTCCAGCCCCATCGCGATCTCGTGGTCGCCGAAGGCTTCCGCACCCTGCCGCTGGACCCCTCCCTCGACGACAAGGTGAAAGTGGGATCCAAGGCGGGCTTCGACCTGACCCTGCCCTTCGGCACGCAACAGCGCCTCGAATCCGAAGTCCCCCATCCCCCCACTTTCGCGACCCCGAAATTCGCTTCGATCCGGCAGGCGCTGGAGCATGGGCCGAAATATTTCGAGGAGCTGATGGCCGCCGTGGGCAGCGACGACGGACGCGAGGTCATGCGGGCGCTTGACGCCTTGCGCGGCGAAGGCTTGCTCGAGCGCGATCCCGTCTACGGCAAATATTCGTTCGTGAAGTAGCATGTCCCTTGGGGTGGTGCGTCGGCGCGGAGCGGCGTTTCCCTTTGCGGCGGCGGCCGCCCCGGGTATAAGGGGGGAATATCCCTTCCACTCAGCGGCTGGCGGACGTCGTCCGCCGCAGGACCTCGCCCTTGTCTGACCCTCTTGATGCGCCCCTCATCGAGTTAAAGGACGTTCGATTCGGCTATGGCGAGCGGACGGTGCTGGACGGGCTCGATCTGACCGTGCCCCGTGGGCAGATTCTCGCGGTCATGGGCGGGTCGGGGAACGGCAAGACCTCCCTTCTGGGCCTGCTGGGCGGGCGCAACATCGCCTGGTCGGGCAGCGTTCGCGTGGATGGACAGGAGGTTGGGCGGCTCAATGGCTCCAGCCTCTACGCCTTGCGGCGGCGGATGGGCATGCTGTTCCAGTTCGGCGCCCTGTTCACTGATCTCAGCGTCTTCGACAATGTGGCTTTCCCCTATCGCGAGCAGACCAATCTGCCCGAAGCGGTGATTCGCGATCTCGTGCTGATGAAGCTCGAAGCGGTCGGCTTGCGCGGCGCCGCTGATTCGGCGCCCTCCCAATTGTCTGGCGGCATGGCGCGCCGGGTGGCCCTGGCCCGCGCAATTGCGCTCGATCCCATGTTGATGCTCTATGATGAGCCTTTCACGGGCCTTGACCCGATTTCGGCGGGCATCATCGGGCGCCTGATCAAGCGGCTGAACGCCGCTTTCGGCATGACCTCGCTCATCGTCACCCATGATGTGAATGAAACCCTGCGGATCGCCGACCGCATCGTGCTGGTCTCCAATGGCCGCATCGTCCGCGACATGACCCCGCAGGAGGTGCGCGAAAGCGACGACCTGTTCATCCGCCAGTTCGCCGATGGCCTGCCGGATGGTCCTGTGCCTTTCCATTACCCGGCCCCCTCCTACGCCCGCCAGTTGCTGGGCGAGGGGAGCGCCCATGCTTGATCTGCTGGCGGGGCTCGGCGCCTTCACCTTGAGCGTTCTGGCGCGGTTGGGGCTGGCGGCGCGGTTCTCCTGTTCCGTTCTGGCGCGGGTCTTCGGCAGCCTGCGCCGCACCGGCCTGCTGGTGCGGGAGATCCATTTTGCGGGCGTGCGCTCCCTCGCCATCATTCTCGTGTCGGGCCTGTTCGTGGGCATGGTGCTGGCGGTGCAGGGCTATGAAGTCCTACAACGGTTTGGCTCGGCCGATGCGCTGGGCTCGCTGGTCGCCCTGTCCCTTGTGCGCGAATTGGGGCCGGTGGTCGCCGCGCTGCTCTTTGCGGGCCGGGCCGGGTCGGCGGTGACGGCGGAAATCGGCCTCATGCGCGCCACCGAGCAACTGGCGGCCATGGACATGATGGCCGTTGACCCGATTTCCCGGGTCGTGGCGCCGCGTTTTCTCGCCGCTGTCGTGTCGCTCCCCCTCCTGGCGGTGATTTTCTCCAGCGCAGGCGTCATTGGCGCCTATCTGGTGGGCGTCGAACTGATCGGCATTGATGCGGGGGCTTTCTGGTCGCAGATGCGCGCCAGCGTCGATTTTCGCCTCGATGTGCTCAATGGCCTGTTCAAAGCTCTGGTTTTCGGCGTTGCGGTGGGGCTCATTTCCGTATTCGAAGGCTATCATGCGGCGCCGACGGCGGAGGGAGTCTCCAGCGCCACCACCCGCACGGTGGTGATCTCCTCCCTCAGCGTGCTGACGCTCGATTTTATCCTGACCGTCCTGATGTTTAGGGGTCTGAACTGATGAACCGCTCCAACACCAATGTCGCAGTGGGCCTGTTTGTGGCGCTTGGGCTGCTCGCCCTGGTCTTCATGGCGCTCAAGGTCGGCAATCTCGTCAGCTTCGACAGCGCGGACGGCTACCGGCTCGAAGCCCGATTCGACAATATCGGGGGCCTGAGGGTCCGCGCCCCGGTCAAGAGCGCCGGGGTCGTCGTTGGCCGGGTCGAGACGATCCATCTGGACAGGGAAACCTATGAGGCGGTCGCCCAATTGCGGATTCGTCCTGAATTTCGTTTCTCAAATGACACAATCGCCGCGATTCAGACATCCGGACTGCTGGGTGAGCAGTACTTAAGCTTAGACGCTGGCGGGGATTCGCGGTATCTAGGGGATGGCGAACGGATTGTTAAAACTCAGTCAGCAATGGTTCTTGAGAAACTGATTGGGCAATTTTTGTATAACAAGGCTGCGGAAAGCTCTGGAGACCGGAAATGACCTGTTTTGATCGTTCAGCATTGGTGGCGACCGTCCTTTTCGCGGGCCTGGGCCTTTCCTCGGCCGCCATGGCGCAGGGGCCTGAACTGAATGACCCCATCGAGCCGGTCAACAGGGCGTTTTTTGGCCTGAACGACGTTCTGGACACGGTCGCCTTCAAGCCCATCGCCACCGTCTGGAATACGGTCCTGCCCAAGCCCGTCCGCACCGGCGTCGGCAACGCCTTCGGCAACCTTGACGATGTCTTCATCGGCGCGAACCACCTGCTACAGGGGCGTGGCAAGGACGCCATGACCGATTTTTCCCGGGTTCTGGTCAATACGACCGTGGGAATCGGAGGCTTGATCGACGTGGCCTCCACCCAGAACCTCGAGAAGGGCGAAGGCGATTTCGGCCAGACGCTCGGCGTCTGGGGCGCCGGCCCCGGCTTCTATCTGGTTCTGCCCCTGCTTGGCCCCTCCACGGCCCGCGACACGGTTGGCCGGGCGGCGCGCGTCGCCTCCGATCCGCGCACCTACATGACTCCCGCCTGGTCCTGGGGCCTGGTCGGTCTTGAATTCGTCCAGATCAAGGCGGACAATGTGGATAACGCCAATCTGATCGACGCCTCCAGTCTCGATAAATATGCCTTCACGCGCAACCTCTATCTCCAGCGTCGCGCCGCCATCGTGCAGTCCGGCCGCGAGGCGGCGGGCGCGCGCTGATCGCCAAAGTCAGGTCAAGCTCATGTTGCGGTGTGTTTTTTCATTTTGTCTGATGTTCGCATGCATGGCCCCCGCCCAGGCGCAAAACGCAAGCGCCGAGGAGCAGGTGCGCCGCATGGCGGCCGAGGTGACGGCGCAGGTCCGCAAGAATCCCGAGCTGCTGAACTCTCCCAGCCAGCTTGCGGCGCTTGTCCAGCAGCGCCTCATGCCGCACTTCGATTTCGGTCGCATCACCCAGATCGCCATGGGCCGCAACTGGCCCAAGACCTCGGGCGGCGAGCAGGGCCAGGTGACGAGCGAGTTCAGCAAATTGCTGGTGCGCACCTATTCGAATGCGCTGGCCAATCTCAGGGATCTGGACGTGCAGGTGCGCGACTCCCGCAGCAACAGCGCCTCGGATGTTACCGTTCGCACCCAGATGATCGGGCGGGCCAAGCCCGTCGCCATCGACTACACCCTCACCAACGCATCGGGCGGGTGGCGGGTCTATGACGTCAGCGTCGAGGGTGTCAGCCTCGTCACCGCCTATCGCGATGAATTCAACGGCGTTGTCAGCTCCTCCGGCGTGTCCGGCCTGATCGCCGTGCTGAAGCAGAAGAACGCAAAATGACCAGCGCCACCGGCGCCCTGTCGCACGAGCGTCACATGGGCGTGCACAGGCTCACGCTGAGCGGCGCGCTGACCATGGACAGCGTCGGCGCCATGTATCTTCAGCTGAAGCCGCTGGAAGCGGGCGCCCTGCTGATCGTGGATGCGAGCGCCGTGACCAGGGCGGATTCAAGCGCGCTGGCGTTGATGACGACGCTCATGCGCCGGGGGCGCGAACAGAATATGCGTGTCGATCTGAAACCCCTGCCGCAAGCCCTGTCCGCCATCATCCAGCTCTATGGTCTGCAAGACATATTGACCGCTTGCGATGCGTGATCTCCTGAGAAGCGTCAGGACGGAACAGAGGCGCTGATGAAAGCTCCGGTAGTGGCGACCCTGATGCTCTGTCTCGCCGCCTCGTTCCAGGGCGCAGGCGCAGCCCGTGGAGATGAGGCTGCGGTCAAGGGTTCAGCCAGAGCCATCTGGGGCGAGCGCGCCCAGGGCAAGACCTATCGCATCGCCGAGGATGTGGAGATGGACGGTGTCCATCGCAAATATGTTCTGGAAACAAGCGAGGGCGCGTACACCATCGTCAGCGACGCGCTCATGGCGTTGCGGCTCAATGAATATGCCGTTTATGAGCAATTGAACGAGGACACGGGGCTGGGGCATTTCGTCCGGTCCTTTGGCGCATCCGCTCTGGCGCCCCTGAGATTTGGCGGGCAGCTCATCACCAGCCCCATCGAAACAGCCAGGCAATCGGCCGAAGGGGTCGGCAATTTCTTCGATTCTCTCTCCACCTCAGGGGAAAACAAGGATTCGGAACGCGGCAGCTTCCTGGGCGGCGTGCTGGGCACCGACAGCGCCCGGCGCGATCTGGCCGCCCAGGCGCAGGTCGATCCCTATACGGACTTCCCCCCCCTCGCCAAACGCTTGCAGGAGCTGGCGGCCGCGCGGGGCGTCGGCAGTCTTTCCATGCGCGGCGCCATGATGGCGGTGCCCGGCGGGGCGGCGCTGCCCTCGCTCACCGCCACAACCACGCGCACCGTCATGTTCAGCGCCTCCTCGGTCGGCGCCGCCCAGGGGCTGCAGGAGGCCCTGCGCACCAAGACGGCGGGGCAGATCATGCGCGACTGTCGCGAAAAGTTGACGGCGCTTGCGCCTGACGCCGAGGTGGTCGACGCGCTGCTGAACAACAAGAATTACACGCCCGCCGATCTGCTGGTGATCGCCGTGGCGCTCGAGCAGGTCGCCGCCGGGGACTCCGTTGTCTTCCTGCGGCAAAGCAGCGGCGCGTCTGATCGCACCACCGCCTATCTCAACCGCCAGCAGGCTGAAATGTATGCGGGTCTGCGGCGCTCCTTCCCCTTCGACCATTTCGTGGCCCGGGATGGATTTGTGCTCATGGCGCTCAGGGATCATCGCCACCTTCTGGCCACGCCCGCCGACCAGTTTTTATGGACGGCGAAAAACCGGCAGGATCTGACCGCCCTCGACGCCACGCTGACGGCGGAAAAGCCCGCCCTCAGTGAGCCGCTGCCGGCCAAGACGAAGATTGAGACGCAGCCGCCCAAGAAAAAGGTGATGGTCATCACCGGTGACTATTCGAAAATGGCGCGCAGCGAGCTCGCCAAGCTGAATTGGGAGCCGGCGCGCATGACCTTGACCGCCGGTCTCGTCAGCAACGCAAAGCCCGCCAAGAAAGAGACCGGGCCAGCCCGATAGGGCGCCCGGCCTCTATTCCACCGGCAGGAACAGGTGCTCCACGGGGATCTCCCGCGCCAGCAGATGCTGCTCGACCAGATAGGTCACGAGGGCCTCCAGAGTGCGGCGGTTGGCCTTGAGTCCATAGGGCCAGAAATCGCCTTCGAAAAGCCTGTGCATCTCCTCGGCCTCATGGCGCGCCCAGGGCAGCATGGAGAAACTGGCGGCCTTCTGGCGAAGGCTTGTCATGGTCTCGTCCTTGGCGGCGCAGAAGGCCTGATAGAGGCTCTGTGCGACGAAGGGATGGGCTTCCACCAGGCGGCGCTTGATCGCGACCACATGCATGATGGGGAAAATGCCGCTGCGTCGGTAATAGTCCGCCTCGAGCGCGCGATAATCGGGAAACAGACGCTGGATCGAGGGGTTGCGCCCCAGGGCGGAGGGCACGTTCGCGCCGATGGTGGCGCTGATGTCGTTGGCCTCCAGCAGCTGGGTCAGGGATTTCCCGCTGCGATTGTTTTCGATATTGACCGGCCCCAGCAGTTGCAGGTCGGGCGGCGCCCCATGGCCGCCAGTTCCCTCCAGATCGCCCTGCACCCATTGGATCGTGGAGAGGTCCACGCCATGGTCATGTTTCAGAAGGCCGCGAATATAGATCGCCGCCGTCATGAAATAATTGGGCACGCCGATGCGCTTGCCTTCCAGATCTTTCGGGGACGCCATGCCCGCCTCCCGGTTCACCACGATGAATCCATGGCGAAAAACGCGCGACGGAAACACGGGCAGGGCGACAAAGGGCCAGTCCGGTTTCGATGACTGGCAGATGTATTCCGACAGGGACATTTCCCCGAGGTCATAGGGGCCATCGCCCTGCATCTGGTCAAACAGACGCCGGGGCGCATTCTCCACCACGAAACGCAGGTCGATCCCTTCGGGCTTCACCTCGCCGGTGTAGAGGGGCAGCATGCGGTCATAGAGGCCGCATGCGAAGGTCAGCTTGAGATCCGCCATGTTCCTGCCCGTCGTTTGCTATTTCATCTCTGCTCGCTGTGCTTTGGCACAGCGCCGTCCTGCGCCGCAAGTCACGGGCCGCAAGTCACGGGCGGAGAGCGCTATTTCGACGGTTCCTCGATGAGGCGCTTGGCTTTGGCGATGACGTTCGATGGCATGTTCAGCATGGAGGTCGCTACCCTCTGGGCCTCCTGCCCGCTGGAGGGGGAAATCTCCATCTGGGCTTTCGTCGTCTCGGCGATGAAGGCGGGATCGCGCAACATGTCCTGAAAGGCGGTCCGCAGGGCCTCGACCCGCTCCGGCGGCGCTCCCGGCGTTGTGGCGAAGGCGCGGGCGATGCCCATGTCCGACGAGAGGAAGGTGAGGACTTGCCGGTCCTCCTCATTGGTCGCCAGTTCGTGCATCAGGGGCGTGTCGAGCAAATCCGGCGCGCGTTTGAGGGCGATCTGCACGAGGATGTGGATCTTCTTCTCGGCGATCCAGTGGGGGTGGCCGCTCTTCCATGACGCCCAGGAATTCGAGCCGCGCCCGCCAACCTCGCCTTTTTCCATGGCGAGGTTGATTTCATTGCCGCCGGGATAGCCGCCGACGATCTTGAATTTCGTCCCGAGCAGGGCGTTCATGGCCGCCGGATAGATATAGCCCCCCGATCCCGTGCCCGAGGCGCCCACCACAAGCTCCTGCGTGAAGACCTGTTCGATCTTCGTGACGCCGCTCGCATGCCAGGAATTGATGACATTGGGTCCGTCGGTCGTATTGCCGATCCAGTTGAAGGCGCGGGCGTCGAACTGGATTCCCGGCGCGCCGATGGCCTGCAGGACCGGCATGTTCTGAAACACGAGGGTGATGACGGAGCCATCGCGCGCCGCCGCATTGGCCAGATGATTGCCCGCCGCAATGCCGATGCCGCCGGGCATGTTGCGCACCACGATCTGGGGCTGTCCGGGAATATGTCGGCCCAGATGCCGCGAGACCATGCGCGCGCGCAGATCATAGTCGCCGCCGGGCGAGCCGGGTACGGTCATGTCGATGGTGCGGCCCCTATAGAAATCGGCGACCGGATCGGCGATGGCTGCGCCGGGCGCACAGAGCGCTGCGAGCAGGGCGATGGTCTGAATGGTTGCGCGCATCGTCATCCGCTCCGTCAAAGGTTGCCATCTTCTGTGCGCGCTTGTCGCCGCGCCCGGGCGGCGGGATGGGTGGCGTGAACGCCGTCGCCCTGGCCGAACAGTTTTTGTCGGAACGAGCCTTCACCATAGGCCTGTTTGTAGACGCCCCTGTTCTGCAATTCCGGCACGACGAGATCGACGAAATCGATCAGATGTTGCGGCTCACCGGCCCGTTGCAGGTTGAAGCCGTCGACGCCCGCCTCCGCCATCCACGACTCCATTTCATCGGCCACCTGAACCGGCGATCCCACGATGAAACAGGCGCGTCCGACCTGACCGCCGAATTGGGTGATGTTGCGCAGGCGCTCCAAGGACTCGTCTTCTTTCAGCAGATGTTCGACCAGCGAAGTGATGCCATTGTTGGAGGGGCGTCCATTCAGGCTGCGCTCGATTTCCTTTGAAAGGTCGATCCCCGACAGGCCCGAATAAAGCGCCAGCATGCCCTGCGCGTCCACATGGCGGGACAGGGCTTCGTATGTCTCGCGCGCCTCCGCCTCGCCCGGCGCGGTGACCACGGTCGCCATCAGGATGAATTTGATTTTCGAGGGGTCGCGCCCCTCCGCCGCCGCCCGCTCCCTGATCTCGCGCACGCGCTCGGCCGTCTGCTGCTTGGGCAGGCCGGAGAGGAAAATGCATTCGGCATGTTTCGCTGCGAACACGCGGCCGCGCTGCGAGCCGCCTGCCTGAAAAATCACCGGCGTGCGCTGGATGGAAGGTTCGCACATATGGACGCCACGCGCTTTCAGTCCCGCGCTCTCATGGGAAATCTCGTGGATCATGTCGGGCCGCGCATAGATGCGCTTCGCCCTATCGCGGACGACGGCGCCATCTTCCCAGCTACCCTCCCAGAGCTTGTAGACGAGCTCCATATAGTCGTCGGCCAGATCATAGCGTTCGTCATGGTCGCGCTGTCGCTCCAGCCCCATCGACCGCGCGGCGCTGTCCTGAAAACCCGTGACCACATTCCAGCTCATGCGCCCCTTGGTCAGATGGTCGAGGGTGGAAAATTTGCGGGCGAGCGCGAAAGGTTGCTCGTAACTCAGATTGGCCGTGACGCCGAAACTGAGATTCTTCGTCACCAGCGCCATGGCCGGAATCAGCATGAACGGGTCATTCATGGGAAACATGGCGGCCCTCGCGATCGCCGCGTCGGCCTTGCCCTCATAGACGTCATGCACCCCATTGGTGTCGGCGAAAAAGACGGAGTCGAACAGGCCGCGCTCCGCGATGGCGGCGACTTCGGTCCAATAGTCGAGATCCGTATACTGCGCCGCCTTGCTGCCGGGATAGCTCCACAAGCCAATCCAGCTCTGGCCCGGCGTGTTGGCGTAAAAGGCGTTGATCGAGATTTCTTTTTTCTGTGATCCGATCATGACTTTTCTTTCAGCGGAAATACTCGTCAAAGACCTTTGTCCAGCCCGGCAGGTTGGCGTCCAGCTCCTCCGGCGTGAGGAAGGAGCCCTTGAACGCGACCCCGTCGGGGATCATGCCCGGATCCTTGCTCTTGACGGCGGGATGCACCGGCAATTCTCCCGCGTCCGCGAAAACCTTCTGACCCTCTTCGGAGACGATGAAGTCGATCAGCAGTTTGGCCGCATTGGGCGTCGGCCCATCTTTCAGGACGGACATGACGGAATAGGTCACCAGCGGGGGTTGCATCTTGATCCAGCCCGCAGGCGCGCCCTTGCTGGCGCTGATGAAGGCGTGATTGTTGAAGATCTGGAGGCCGATGGGATATTCGCCAGCGATCACCAGATCGAGCACCTGCCGACCCGAGACTTTCAGGGGGGTAATGTTCTGTTTCGCGAGCTTGGCGAGATAGGCTCTGCCCTTTTCTTCGCCCATGGCGATCAGCACGCTGCCCACGAAGCCCTGACCAGCGGAGACGCTGGGCTGGGTGTTCCAGGCGATCTTGCCCTTCCATTTGGGATCGAGAAGATCCTCGAAGGTCTGCGGCTCCGCGCCCCTGGGCACTAGGTCAGTGTTGATGCCGGGGGTGTTGATGTAATAATTGCAGGCGACCCAATAACCATCTGGATCGAACAGATTCTTGGGCAGATCGACGTCCGGCGTCCATTTCGCCACGAGCCCCTCGCGTTTCAGCATCACCGTGGTCTGCACCCCGTCGATCAGGCTCGCCTGCACCCGGTTGGCCTTGGCCTCGTTGATGACGCGCAGTCCGATCTCCATGGAATTCGCCCGCACATAAGTGACGCGTATGCCATATTTGCGCTCGAAGGCGTCGATGATGGGCCGCACGATCTGGTCCACGATCTGCACCGTGTACCAGGTGACCTGCCCCTCCTTCTTCGCGGCCTCGATCAGGGCCTTGTCGGCGGCGATGGCCGTTGCGCCCCAAACCAGCGCAAGCAGGGGCGCAATCACAAGAGAGCGGATCAGCGACATCATGTCTTCCTCCCGGGGGCGACCGCATTTTGTGCGAGCCTCAATTTATTGAGCGATAATCTTTCACAGCTTCGGGCGCCGGGCAAGCACGAGGCCCCTTTGCCTTTGCAGGGAAAAGCGATAGGCTGCGGCTCATGCTGGCGAAGACCGGCGCAAGATCGAGCCCCGTCGCACTGGGGCAGGGAGGGTCGCCCCATGGCGCAAGAGTTCAAGATCAAGGTCAATGGCCGTGACCAGACGGTCAATGCCGACCCGGACACGCCGCTCATCTATGTGCTCATCAACGAGCTTGAGCTGAAGGGGCCGCGCTTTGGTTGCGGCCTGGCCCAATGCGGCTCCTGCTCGGTTCTGGCTGATGGCGTCGAGATCCGTTCCTGCCAGACGCCGGTCTCCGATGTCGGGACGCGCGCGATCACCACGCTGGAAGGTCTGCCCGCGCTCTATGCGCAGCAAAAGAAATTGGCCAAGGCGCCCGATCTGCATCCGCTCTCGGCGGCCTTCGTCGAACAGCAGGCCATGCATTGCGGCTATTGCTACAATGGCCAGACCATCAAGGGCGCCGAACTGCTCGCGAAAAACCCCGCCCCCAGCGAGGCGCAAATTCGTGAACATATGAACGGCCACATCTGCCGCTGCGGCACCTATCCGCGCATCCTCGCGTCGATCCAGTCCGCTGGCGCCAAAATGCAGAAGGAGGGTTGAGATGGACGACGCAGCCAGCTTCTCCAAAGTCGCCACCGACGGCGTGGCCAATCTCTCCCGGCGCGGGCTGCTGAAAGGCGGCGGCGCGATGGTCATCGGCTTCAGCCTGTCCGCCCCCGCGCTGGCGCAGGCGGCGCGCGGCGCCAAGGCGGGACCGCCCGACTATCAGGCCGTGGACACATGGATCGCCATCCATGCGGACAATACGGCGACGATCTACACCGGCAAATGCGAGCTGGGTCAGGGCAACCAGACCGGCCTGTTGCAGGTGGCCGCCGAAGAGCTGGACATGGGCATGCATCAGGTGCGCACCATCCGGCTCGACACCAATATCACGCCCGATCAGCAGGCCACCAGCTCCAGCTCCTCGATCCATCGCGGCGCCCCGGCCCTGCGGGCAGCGGCGGCGCAGGCGCGGCAAGAATTGCTGGCGCGCGGGGCCGTGAAGCTGGGCGTGCAGCCCGGCAGCCTCACGGTGCGCGACGGCGTCGTCTCGGTGAAGGGCGAAAACAATTTCCGTACGGTCACCTATGGCGAACTGCTCGGCGACAAGCCTTTCAACGTGAAATATACGGGCGTCGCGCCGCTGAAACCGGCGAGTCAATATCGGCTCGTGGGCCAGCGCCCGGCGCGCGTCGACATCCCGGAGAAGGCGGCGGGCGTCTATACCCACATGCACCACCTGCGAGTCCCTGGCATGCTGCATGGGCGTGTGGTGCTGCCGCGCGGCCAGCGGGGCTTTGGAGTCGGGGCGCAGCCTGTGTCGGTGGACGAGGCCTCCATCGCCCATATCGCGGGCGCCAAAGTCATCCGCAAGGGCGACTTCGTCGGCGTGGTGGCGGAGCGCGAATGGGATGCGGTGAAGGCCGCGCGCGACCTCAAGGTGGTCTGGCGCGAGGGGCCTGACCTTGGCTCCAACGCCACCGTTTACGAACGCATGCGCAAGGACAAGGCTGTTGACACGCAGATCGCCAGCAAGGGCGATCCGGCAGGCGTGATGCAGAAGGCGGCCTTCGTGCGCGGCGCCGCCTATTTCTGCCCCTATCAGTCCCATGCGCCCTTCGCGCCCAATTGCGCGCTCGCCGATCCCACGGGCGATCAGCTTGTCATCCGCTCCTCGACGCAGGACGTCTATAGCTCGCGCAAGCAGGTTGCAGACATCCTGGGCATTCCTCCGGAGAAAGTGCGGCTGCAATATTTCGAAGGCTCGGGCACCTTCGGGCGCTCCTGCTATGAGGACGCGACCCAGGCCGCCGCCATCATGGCCACAGCGACCGGCAAGCCCGTGCGGGTGCAATATATGCGCTGGGACGAGCTGGGCTGGGACAATTATGGCCCCGCCCATCTCGCGGAAGTGCGCGCCGGCGTCGATGAGCAGGGCAATATCATCGCCTATGAATATGACGGCTGGCAGCATGGCTGGACCATCACCTCCACCGTCTCCGACAGCGCCCGCACAAAGCCGGGCGAAGAGCGCGCCAGCGGGTCTGGCTCGATCACCGTCAATCCGATCAGCACCGGCTCCATGTACAAGATCGCCAATCGCCGGGTGACGAGCCATGCGGTGCCCATGGCGAATTACCTGCGCGGCGCGGCGCTGCGCTCGCCTCTGGATCTGTCCTTCGCCTTCGCCTCCGAGCAGACCATGGACGAGCTGGCGACAGCCCTGAAAATGGACCCGCTGGAGTTCCGCCGGCGCAACATCGGCGACGAGCGATGGCTCGATGTGCTGGAGGCCGCCGCAAAGGCCGCCAACTGGCGCCCGAAGGTCATGGGCTCCGACCTTTCCAGCGCCGAGGTGGTCACCGGTCGCGGCATCGCTTTGGGCACCCACCATGTTTCCTATGGGGCGGCGGTGGCGGAGATCGAGGTCAACAAGCGCACGGGCGTGATCGTGGCCAAGCGCCTCTATGGCGCCATGGATTGCGGCCTCACGGTCAATCCCGCGCTGGTCGAGAACCAGATGGTGGGCCAGATGATCCAGTCCACCAGCCGCATCCTCAAGGAGGAGGTGACCTTCGACAGCAAGGGCGTCACCAGCCTCGACTGGAGCACCTATCAGGTGCTGCGCATGGCGGAACATCCTGAGATCGTGCCGGTGGTGGTGCAGCGTCTGGAAGAGCCCTCCACGGGCGCGGGCGAGGAGGTCATGGGCGCGACGGCGGCGGCTATCGCCAACGCCTTTTTCGACGCCACGGGCCTGCGCATGCGTCAGTTCCCGATGACGCCGGAGCGGGTCAGGGCGGTGCTCGGCAGCCGTCCGACCTGACGCTATTGCGGCGGCGTGGACGACCCGCGCCGCCGCTTCTCAATAGTCGTCGAAAAAGCGCTGCAAAGCCGAAGGGTCGCGCGTTCTGGTCATGGCCAGCGCCAGCAGGACGGCGGCTTTCTGCGGGTTGAGATTGTCGGTGGCGACCATGCCGTCCTCATGGGCGTTGCCCAGGGGGATCACCCGGCCCTCGCCCACTCTTGCGCTGCGCGCCACGATCACGCCTTCGCCCGCCAGCGCCTTCAACTCCGCGCTGAAAAGCCCCAGTGCGCCCGCGCCTATGCCCGCGATCACCAGTCCCTGCGCGCCCAGCGTCACCGCCGCGCGGGCGAGCGCGGGGTTGGTTCCGGTATGGGGATACAGGATCTCCACCGCAGGCAGCGCGTCGATAGCGCAGATGTCGAATTCCGATTGCGCGGTGTGGCGGCGCAGGGGCGCGCGATAGAAAGTGATGCGATCCGCATCCGCATAGCCCAGCAGGCCCAGATCGCGGCTGCGGAAGGTCTGAAGCTGAAAGGTGGAGGTCTTGGTCACGTCGCGCGCGGCGTTGATCTCGCTGTTGGTGACGGTGACGACGCCCTTGCCCTGCGCATCCTGGCAGGCGGCGACGCGGATCGCGTTGACGAGGTTGAGATGGGCGTCGGTGCTGATGGCGGTGAAGGGGCGCTGCGCGCCCACCACCACCACAGGCTTGTGCGAGCGCACCGTGAGATTGAGGAAATAGGCGGTCTCTTCAAGCGTGTTCGTGCCCTGCACATAGACGAGGCCCTCGATCTCGGGCCTTGCGAGAACGCCGTTCATCTTGCGCGCCAGCAGCCGCAGATGCTCATGGGTGGCCTGATCGTTGGGGCCGTCGTCATCAAAGACAATCTCCGCGAGGGCGTTGATCTCGGGGATCGCGGCGACCATGTCGCGGGGCGACATCAGCCCCTTGCCGCTGAATCTTGCATTGTAGTGGGTGAGATCCATGCGGTCGGCGCCCTGGCTTGGCAGGGTGCCGGGGCCGCGCATCAGGCAGATGCGTCGTAATTTCGGGTCAGCCATGAGGGGCTCGCGGGATTTGAGGGACCGGACTCAGTTCGGCAGGAGAATCTTGCCCATGCGCGCCCGCACATCCGGCGGGGTTTTCGCCGCTTCCACAAGGACGGCGCTCACCGCATCCCCGTCAATGGGGCTGGTCAGGAAGCCGGCTTTCAGCATTTCGGCGCGGAAGCCCGGGTCCATGGCCATCTTCATGAAGGACTCCCGCAGGATCTTCGCCCGCTCCGGGGGAATGTTCGGCGGCGCGGCGAAGGGAAGCGCCATGAAGAAGGGGCTCTCGGCGAATTCCAGCAGGGCGCGATCCTCGGGCTTGCTGACGAGTTCGCGCGCCACGGGCGCATCTGGCACGCTGGGCAGCCGGGTCTTGCGACCGAACTGGGTCAGCACCCGCAATTTGCCCTCGCGCCACAGATTGGGGCGGCTCGCCATGATGGCGCTGAGGTCGACCACCTGGCCGTCGATCTCGCCGCGCTCCATGGCCAGCCAGATGTCGTTGGCGCCGGGAAAGCCGCGCACTTCCGCGATATTCATGCCCAGAAGGTCGCGCGCCAGCAGGGCGAAAGTGGTGTTGGTGGAGCCTACCCCCACGCCGCCCAGATGCACGCTTTTCGATCCGCGCATATCCTCGATGGTGCGCGCGGGATGGGAGGCGTTCACCACCAGGAAATAGCCGTCGTCCTCATAGGACGAGAGGCTGCCCAGCCAGGTGAGCTTCATCGGATCGAAATTCACATTGGGGTCGCCCACCATGGCCAGTTGCGGAATGCCCCGGCTCACCGTCGCGATGGTCAGGCCATCTTTCTCGACGGTGGTTGCCAGACGATTGGCGCCGGTGATGCCGCCGCCGCCCGGCTGGTTCTGCACCACGATCTGGGGATGGCCGGGAATGAAATCGGGCATCATGCGCGCCACGAGCCGCGCCGACAGATCATAGTAACCGCCCGGCGAGAAGGGCACGAGAAGCTGAATGGTCTTGCCGCGATAGAAATCGGCGTCCTGCGCACGCACAGTCGGCGCCATCGCCATCAGCCCCGCCAGGGCCAAGCATAACCGCCCCAGCGCGAAAACTCCGCCCATGACCTTCATTCGTCTCTCCCCGCGTCCAGGTTGTTTACCTTGCGAGCAGAATAGGGGCGCCGGGGCTCCATGGGAAGGCGCCAGCGTCCATATTGCGAGGCTGCGCGCCTGTGCTAGGTTCGGCCCACAAGGGGAGGATATGAACATGGATCGCGCGCTCCAATACGCCGCTCGCAGTCTGGCGATGCTGGCGCTGGTCCTGATGACAGGTTCCGCCGTCGCGCAGCAGGCGGGGGATAGGTTCTACGCGGGCAAGACGCTCACCATCCTCGTGGGCTCCACGCCCGGCGGCTATTACGACATCGGCGCCCGCATCGTGGCCCGCTACCTCGGTCGGTTCATTCCGGGCAATCCCAATATCATCGTCCAGAATCAGCCGGGCGGGGGCGGCCTGTCCCTCGCCAACCGCATGGCCAATGGCATGGAGCGCGATGGCCTGACCATCGTGGCGATGAACCGCGCCCTGGCGCAACTGGCCATGCTCGAAGATCCCAATGTCACCTTCGATCCCCTCAAGCTGACCTGGCTCGGCAGCCTCACCTCCTACAAGGACGATGGCTACATGCTCATCGTCAACAAGGGGCACAAGGCGAAGTCCTTTGCGGACACCCTCGCCATGGACCCGCCGATCCAGCTCGGCGGCACGGCGGCGGGCTCCACCAACATCGTCTTCGGCCTTGTGGCGCGCGACATGCTGAAGGCGCGCGTCGGCCTGATCCGGGGCTTTCCCGGGGTGTCCGAAGTCTGGCTGGCGATGGAGCGCGGCGAGCTTGACGGGCAGGTCATTGATCTGAGCGCGGTGCTTGTCGGGCGCGCCGACGCCTGGCGCGCGGGTCAGTTCCGGCCGCTGGTGGTGTTCGGCCGCAAGGAGCGCATGGCGCAGGCGCCCGATGCGCCCACCGCCCGCGAACTGGTGAAGGATCCGGATGATCTGGCCTTGCTGGATTTCGCGGAATTCCCCTTCTTCATGGCCTTTCCCTTCGCGGCGCCTCCTGGGATTCCGGCGGACAGGGCGGACATTCTGTCGAAGTCCTTCATGGCCATGGCGACCAACGAGGAGTTCCGCGCCGAAATTCTCAAGGCCGGCATTCTCACCAGCCCCATAGATGGAGAGGCGATCCGCGCCCTCATCGTCGAGGCGGCCAAGGCGCCGCGCGACATCAGGCAGAAATTCGCACGCTTGCTGGGCATGTAGCCCCGGCGGCGGCGCCACATTCAAGGGAGATGAACATGTATGAATATCTGCTGCTCGACATCCTGCGCGAAGGACAGATCGCCACCATCGTCCTGAAACGTCTGGAGCGTCACCTCCGCGACAAGGCCACCACCGGCAGGCCGGGCGGGGCGCAGCGCGCCGATGAAGTGGCGCGGGCGCTGGGCGAATTGCGCGATGACAGGTCGGTGCGCGTGATCGTCATCACCGGCAAGGAGGATGTCTTCACCATTCCGCCCTCGTCCTATGGCCATCATGGCAATCCCGGCAGCGACTGGGACATCATGAATGGGGTGACTCGCGCGGTCGAGGCGCTCTGCACCATCGAAAAGCCGGTCATCGCCAAGGTCAACGGCCATGCGGTGGGCTTCGGCGCCAATCTCGTGCTGGGCTGCGATTTCATCATCGCCCGCGAGGACGCGATCATCGCCGACCATCACATGAGCGCGGGCGATCTGAAGATCGACGGCAATATCGTGGGCTCGGCTGATCATTGCATGGCGCCGGGCGATGGCGGCGCCGTCTTCGCGCCGCTCAAGATGCCCATGGCCATGGCGAAGGAATATCTGATGCTGGCGCGGCCCTTCACCGCAAGGGAGCTGGCGACCATGGGCGTGGTGAATTACGCCGTGCCCGCCGACCAGCTTGACGCCAAGACGGACGAGATCGCCCAGGCCCTGCTGCGCCGCAACGCCTATGCGCTGGCGATGACCAAGCGGGTGCTCAACAAGCCCGCTCTTGCGGCCTTCAATTCCATCCATGATGCGGCGCTGGGCTATGAATTCCTCAATTTCTACATGCAGACGCCTCAGGCGAAGGCGCTCGCCAAAGGGCGCGGCGACCAGGAGCTTTGATCCAGGACAAGGAGTCGTCGCTTGACCATGGTAATCGAGCTTGGCACGATGGCTCGCCCATGCGATCTCCCGCGGACGCCGTGATCGCCGTCGGCTGCGATCCGACAATCTCGAGAGACGGCTGCGACGCCATGGGCGCCATGAGAGGGAATGGAGACGCACGATGACCAGGCAGATGACTCTTGCGGCCTATTTCAACCCGACCGGGCATCACGTGGCCTCGTGGCGCCATCCGCGCGCCGAGCCCGCCGCCAATGCCAGCATCCAGCATTATGTGGAGATGGCGCAGGCGGCGGAGCGCGCCAAGTTCGACATGATCTTCCTCGCCGACAGCAATGCGGTGCGCGACGCCCATATCGACGCAATCTCCCGGTCGGTGCAATTCGTCGCGCATTTCGAACCTCTGACCCTGCTCTCGGCGCTGGCCATGGTGACGACCCATATCGGCCTGACCGCCACCGCCTCGACCACCTATCAGGAGCCCTACAACCTCGCGCGCAAATTCGCCTCGCTCGATCATATCAGCCATGGCCGCGCGGGCTGGAATCTGGTGACCTCCGCCCAGCCAGCAGAAGCCCTGAACTTCGGTCGCGACAAGGTGGGCGATCATGCGGAACGCTATGGCCGGGCGCGCGAATTCGCACATGTCGTCTATGGCCTGTGGGACAGCTGGGACGACGACGCTTTCGTGCGCGATGTGGAAGGGGGCCTCTATTTCGATCCCGAGAAGATGCACTATCTTCGGCATGAAGGCCCGCACTACAACGTCCGCGGCCCGCTGAACGCGCCCCGCCCCATTCAGGGCTATCCGGTTCAGGTGCAGGCCGGCGCCTCCGACGAGGGGCGCGAGCTGGCGGCGGAACTGGCGGAGGCGATCTTCTCGCCCCATCTGAATATCCCGGAGGCGAAAGCCTATTACGACGATGTGAAGGGGCGGATGCAGCGCACGTACAACCGAAACCCCGATCATCTGAAGATCCTGCCCGGCCTGAGCGTGGTTGTCGCCGAGAACGACGACAAGGCGGCGGAGGATTTCGACCGCCTGCAAAACCTCATCCATCCCATCGTCGGGCGCGAGATCCTCGCGACCATGCTGGGCGGCATGGATCTTTCGCCCTATCCGCTTGATGGTCCGCTGCCCGATCCCCTACCCGGCACCAATATCAGCAAGGGCCATTACGACTCCATCGTCGGCATGGCGCGCCGCGAGAATCTGTCCATCCGCGAGCTTGGCGCTCGTTGTGCAGGCGCGCGCGGCAAGAACTCCATCCACGGCGGCCCGAAGAAGGTGGCCGACTATATGGAAGAGTGGTTCACCAACCGCGCCTGCGACGGCTTCTGCGTGCTGCCGCCCTACATGCCGGGCCAGCACATTGATTTCTGCGAGATGGTCGTGCCCGAATTGCAGAAGCGCGGCCTGTTCCGCACCGAATATACGGGAACCACCCTGCGCGACCATCTGGGCCTGCCGAGGCCGGAGAGCCGGTACAAGAAGGCGCAGGGGTAGCGCCCAGTCCGCGGTCAGCATTCCGCGACCCCCACCCCGTCCGCTGGCGCAGCCGACCCTCCCCCCTGTGGGGAGGGGTGAGGGGTGGGGGTCCACGCATATCGGGCGTTAGCGCGGCCCCTACTGGTTGGATGAACGCAGGCTGGCGGGCTTTGACGCTGACCGTTCAAACCCGCTCCAGCTCGCCGACCATGGCGCGCTGGCGCGTCAGGGCCCAGGCCCAGAAGGCCAGCATCAGGATGGCGCTGCCGCCCACGGCGGCGGGCAGGCCCCAGAAGGTCGCGAGCCAGCCCTGCACCAGCGCGCCCAGCGCTGGCAGGCCATGGCCGAACACGATGAAGAGGCCCAGCACCCGGGCGCGCATTTCCGGCGCCACGGCGTTCTGCACCAGCGTTTGTGCGCTGACATTGCCGCACAGCATGAACACGCCCATGAAGCAGAAGGCCACGGCGCCGATGTGCAGGCTGGGAGCCTGAAGCGCCGCCGCCACGCAAATGCCGGTGCCGAAGGTGGACCAGACCAGCACCTTGGTGAGGCCCTGGGTCTGACCGCGCCGCGCCAGAACAAGACTCGCCGCCACGGCGCCCACGCCAATCGCCGACAGCATCAGGGAGAGGCCGGTCGGGCCCGCCTGGAACACCTTGTCCGCTATGCTGGGCAGCAATTCAATCACCGGGCGCACCAGCAGGCTGGTGGCTGTCAGCAGGATCATCACGAAGCGGATGCCGCGATGATCCAGCACATAGGAAAAGCCCGCCAGCGTGTCGCGCCACAGGGAATCGCCCTTTTTGGGGGCTTGTGGCTTTTCTTCGAGGTGGATCCGGCTCACGATCAGCCAGAAGTAGAGAAAGGTCACCGAGCACAGCAGCATCACGACGCCCGCGCCGGTCCATTGAATGATGAGCCCCGCAATGCTGGGACCGACGATGCGCGAGGCGTTGAACGAGGTGGAGCCCAGCGCAATGGCCGAGGACAGGTCATATTTGGGGACGAGGGCGTTGACGATGGCCAGCCGCGCAGGCTGGCTCATGGATTCGGCGGAGCCCGTCAGCAGGGCGATCACCAGCAGCAGCTCCACCGTGATCGCTTTGGTGAGGACCAGCGCCCCGAGCAGGCCCGATAGCAGGATCACCGCCAGCAAGCTCCCGCGAATGATGCGCATGAAACCGAAGCGGTCGGTGATGGCGCCGGCGAAAATGGTCAATACGGCGCTGGGCACCAGATCTGCGAAAGCCACCGCCCCGAGCCAGACCGTGGAATGGGTCAGGTCCCAGGCGAGCCAGCCGATGGACATGCGATACATCCACCGCCCGATGCTGGCGATGAAATGGCCCAGAAAGTAACTGCGGAAGATCGGGATGCGCAGGGCGCCCGCCGCCCCGCCAAAGACTCGGGTTCGCAACACTGACTCTGTCTCCTTGATGCGCCCGGATCGGCTTGCGTTTGATCGTCTCGAACACGATAGAGGGTTTTTGCCGACCTGTGCGCCAAAAACGTCGCTAACTTCCAATCATGGCGTCAGCGCCGCCGAAACGTCCCGTAGCTCCGCAAATCCCGCCAAAGTCTCCGCCCATGCCTGCGCCCGCTCAAGCCCGATCACGGGCGTGGCGTTGTCGATGAGCTTGTCCGCCCTCTGGTCGTGGCGCAGCGGCCGCGCGGCATGTCCAAGGCCCGCGATCAGCTCCCGCTGGAAGCGCCGTCCGTCCGCCATGATGGCGATCCGCGCAGGCGCCTGTTTTGGCCAGGCGGCGGAATAGGCGGGATCCTCCACCACGCGCACCCTGCGGGTCAGCGCGCGCACCGCGTCGTCATGGATGCCCGCCTCGATGTCGTGGTGATGGACCTGTCCGCGCAGCAGCGCCAGCGCCACCATGAAGGGGATGCTGTGGTCGGCGGTCTCGCGGTTCTGCGGCTCCCAGAGCGCGGGGATGGAGCCCGCCCAATGGATCGCGAAAGCATGGGTCGCCACCTCGATCTCGTCGATTTGCGCCAGCACATCCGGCCCCAGCTCCGCGCGCATGTCCAGCGCGATCTCGCAGGGCGCCTGGGCGTGGAAGACGGCGGGGAAGCGTTTGAGATGGGTGTCGCCGCTGCGCTCGCGCGCGGGGTCGGGCGCCAGATGCAGATCGCCGCAGACCACATCCAGAAACCCCAGCCGCCCCTCGAAGACCGGATCGGGGCCGGAGACGTCGGCTTTCGCCAGCGCGGTCACGAAAAGCGCATTGCGCAGGGCCTGCGGCGAGGCGAGGCTGCGCCAGGCCGAGACCTTGGCCGAGCGCGCCAGCAGCATGTTGTTGGCCGCCGTGATCATGGAAATGGCATGGGCGAATTGCGCGCGGTTCAGTCCGCGCAACAGGGCCACCGCGACAGTGGCTGCGATGCCCACATAGGTCGCATGGTCCCAGCCCCGCGCCAGGGCGTTGGAGCCGTCGCACATGTCGAGCATGAGATGTTGCCCGGCGCCGATGGCGCGCAGCACCTCGTCGCCGCTGCTCCCGGCCTCCTCGCCCGCCGCCAGCGCAGCGGCGATGATGTCGGAGGGATGGCCGCCGTTCTTGCCCACATAGGTGTCGTTCCAGTCATGGAAGCGCACCATCACGCCGTTGAGAAAAGCGGCGGTCTCCACCGGGCCGCGCCCCAGAAGCAGGGCCGTGGAGGGGCCAGCCGCGCCCGAAAAGGCGAGGGCGGCGGCGATGCGGCGCATTTCCTCGTCCCCGCTTGCCGCGATGGCGCAGCCCAGCGCGTCCATGATGCGCGCGATCAGCGCATCCCGGCGCGGCCCATCGAGCGGGCGCGCGTAGCTGGCGAAAGCGAATGTGACGATGGCGCGGGTGATGCTGTCCTGCGTCACCACTTGGCCTTGATCTCCGGCTCGAAGATCGCCCGCCAGTCTTCCCCGGCCTTCACGAAATTGTCGAAGGGCCTGATGTCGCGATGGGTCTGCGGATCGGCGCCCGGCGCCTCGCCGCCCTTCTCCACCGCGTCGATGGCGCGCAGCAGCATGGCGCGCATGGTGATGATGGCGCGGTCTGTGGAGCCCAGATGTTCGCGGGTGCGGTCAACAATATGGCCCATGCCCTCTTGCAGGGCGAAATCCTGGGTGTTGATGCCGGTGATCCCGGTGAAGACCTTCTCCTTCTGTAGCTGGCGGTCGATCATGTAATCGTTGGCCTTGTTCTTCTTCAGCTTGTAGGTCCCCGGAATCATGTCGTCGGGGCCGCGGCCGTAGAAGGTCTCCGTCGCGTCGCGGTGGGCCTGATCCACCGGCGTCGTGTCGTCATAGGTGTGATGCCAGTTGTAGACATAGGTCGTGTAGTCGTCGATCGGCGCCCAGATATGGCCGTCGAGCGCCGGGGACTTGCGTCGCTCGCCGCTGAATTCGTGAATGCCGCCGCGCATCTGCTGGAACGGCATCACATAGTGATAGAGCCGCACATAGGCGTCGCCCCCGCCCATCTGGCGCGTCGAGACATAATTGTAGCCATAGGCGGTGGGGTTCACGTCGAGGCGGGGGGATTTGTCCTTGAGGCGCGGATCGCTCTTCGCCGCCATGTTGTTGTTGTGGGCGTAGGAGGAATGGGCCGTGTCGAGCCCGCCCTCCAGCGCCTGGAGGTAGTTGCATTCCTGATATGTCTTGGAGACATGCAGGAAGTCGTGCGGCACGCGGGTCCATTCATAGTCGGGGGGCGGGGGCTTGCGGTCGGGCGGGCCCATATAGGCCCAGACCATGCCGCCAAGCTCGACGGTGGGATAGGCCTTGATCTTGGTCTTTTCCTTCATCACCTCGTTGCCGGGCTCGGTCGGCATGTCCATGCAGTCGCCGTTGCGGTCGAATTTCCAGCCGTGATAGGCGCAGCGCAGGCCACATTCCTCGTTGCGGCCAAAGAACATGGGCGCCATGCGGTGGGGGCAATGAGCGTCGACGAGGCCCACCACGCCGTCGCTGTCGCGAAACGCCAGCAGATCTTCGCCCAGCAGGCGCACGCGCACGGGCGGGCCATCCTTTTCGGGAACTTCCTCGCAGAGCACGGCTGGCTGCCAGTAGCGGCGAAAGAGGTCTCCGGCGGGCGTTCCGGGCCCCACTCTGACCAGGCGCTCGTTTTGCTCTCGCGTCAGCACGGCGTTTTCTCCTCGAGATTTTCTTACGTCATGTCGGCAGGCGTCGTTGGCCAGCCAAGCCTCATCTTATTCGCATGCCGGACGAGGGCGGTAAACCGGATTGCGCAGGTCAGTTCAGGCGCAAAGCGCGGGAATCGTCTTGGGAGACCTGCGCGCGCGCCATGAGGGCGAGGACACCAAGGAGCAGGCAGGCGTCCAACAGCAGTCCGTAGCGCAGCCAGCGCAGGCGGCCCCAGAGGAATTCCCCTAGCCCACAGTCGTGAACGCCCTGCCGCAACCCGCAATGACCCTGGTGGAGATCCGCCTGGGTCATGAGGAACAAGCCCCAGGGGGCGGCCCAGACCAGCAGGGCGGCCGCATAGTTGAGTTTGGCTGCGGCTCCGCTCACGCCACGATCACGCGCGATCCAGAGCCACAGCAAGAGCAGGGAGTTGCCGACGATGACCTTGAGCCAGACGAGAGTCATGTAGAACACGATCAGCATCGTCCGCCTCCCTCAGGGAATGGCGCTTATCTCGGCGCCAGGATCATGATCATCTGTCGGCCTTCCATGGAGGGCTCGGCCTCCACTTTGGCGAAAGTGACCGTTTCGGCCTTCACCCGGTTGAGGAGCGCATAGCCGAGGTCCTGATGGGCCAGTTCGCGGCCACGGAAGCGCAGGGTTACCTTGACCTTGTCGCCCTCCTCAAAGAAGCGACGGACCGCCTTCATCTTGGTCTCGTAGTCATGATCGTCAATGCCCGGGCGCAGCTTGATTTCCTTCACCTCGACGATCTTCTGGCGCTTGCGCGCCTCGGCGGCCTTCTTTTGCTCCAGAAAGCGGAATTTGCCGTAATCGAGGATCTTGCAGACCGGCGGCGTCGCGTTCGGCACGATTTCGACCAGATCGAGCCCAGCCGCCTCCGCCAGCCGAAGGGCCTCTTCGACGTCCTTGACCCCCTGGTTCTGACCGTCTTGATCGATCAGCATCACCTCGCGGGCGCGGATTTCACGGTTGGTTTTCGGTCCCGTCTTCTGCGGAACGGGCGGTGCTTTCATTGGGCGGCGAATGGTCTATCTCCATCAGTGAACAGGTCGGACCCGGGTTACGCAATGCCGTATTGGCCCCGCAACAAAGCCGCGAGGCGCCGGACCCGTACAAAGCTTTAGGGGTTTGAGGAATGAAGTCAACTCGACCTCTTGCCTAGCCGCGCGGGCCGGCCTCGATCATGGCGGCATAGACCCCAAGCGTTTCGTCGCACATCCGTTCCAGCGAGAAGTGCGATTGCACATGGGCGCGCGCCCGCCGGGCCAGGCTCTCGCGCGCTGTTTCACCCAGAGCCAGGGCATGGGCGAGGGCGTCGGCGAGGGCCTGCGGGTCGTCGGGCGGCACGCGCCAGCCGGTGCGATCCTGCGGATCCACCTGCGGGGGCGCCAGAACGGTCTCCGGCACGGCGCCAAGGTCGGAGACCACCACGGGCGCGCCCATGGCCTGCGCCTCCACCGCCGCCCGCCCGAAGGCCTCGGGCTCCGTGGAGGGCACGGTGACCACTGTGGCGGCCAGATAGGCGGCGGGCATGTCGGCGCAATGGCCGGTCAGCCGCACGATGTCCGTCAGCCCGGCGGCGGCGATCTGGCCGCGCAGGTCGCGCACATAGGAGTCGCGGCCCTGATCGTCCCCGGCCAGCACGAATTTCGTGTCGGCGAGCCCCTGCGCCACCAGACGCCGCGCCGCCTCGATCAGCACGCGCTGGCCTTTCCAGCCGGTGAGGCGGGCCGCCAGCAGCACGATCCGGTCATCGGGCGCCACGCCCCAGGACTGGCGCAGCCGGTGCACCCGCTCCGCATCCACCTGCTCGGGCAGATAGGCCCGGAAATCCGTGCCCCGATGGATCACGCGGATGCGCTCGGCCGCAAAGGGATGCATGCGCAGGATGCGCTCGGCCGTGAAATGCGAATTGGCGATCACTGCATCGCCCCGCGCCATGACCGAATTGTAGAGCACCTTGAGGGCGGACTGTCCGGCGTAGCTGCCGTGATAGGTGGTGACGAACGGCGTATCGGTGAGCCTTGCGGCCCCCAGCGCCACCCAGGCGGGCGCGCGGGAGCGGGCGTGGATCAGGTCGACCTTCTCCTCGCGGATGATTCGCGCCAGCTTGCGCACATTCAGCGCCATGGCGAAGGGGTTCTTCGTTTTGGCCGGGAAGGGCGCCCAGACGCCCCCGGTGGCCTGCAATTCGCTGATCAGGCGGCCGCCAAGGGTCGCCACCAGAGGCCGCGCGCCCGCCTGCGCCAGCGCGGCGGCCACGTCGATGGTGGTGCGCTCGGCGCCCCCTGCATCGAGGCGGGGGATGATCTGCAAAACCGTCCTGCCGGCGAGCGACGTGGGCGGCGAACTCAGGCGCGGGCCATTCTGTCGCATCACGAGGCCGCCCCGCGTCTTGCTTGCGGGAACGAATGTAGCCGCATAAGCCTCTTCCATCGCAGACCACGGCGGGCCGATCACATGACCGAACAACAGCCGCATACGGAGGCGTCGATCAGCCTCCCAGCTCCGAACTTCGTCGAAACCGGCGACGAGCGCAACCATTGTCGCATCGCATTCCGCAGGAGATTTCCGAGGGATGGCGGAATCGGGCGTCCCGGCGTCGTCTGGCTGGGAGGCTTCAAATCCGACATGCGCTCCACCAAGGCGCAGCGGCTGGACGACTGGGCGCTCGCCGATGGCCGGGGCTTCCTGCGGTTCGATTACGGCGGACATGGCGAATCGGAGGGCCGTTTCGAGGAAGGGACCATCGGCCAATGGACAAGGGAAAGCCTCGCCCTCATCCGCGCCCAGACGGAGGGGTCGCAGATTCTGGTGGGCTCCTCCATGGGCGGCTGGATTTCCCTGCTGGTGGCGCGGGAACTGGCGCAGGCCGGGGAGGCGGACCGGCTGGCGGGCATGGTGCTGATCGCCCCTGCGGTGGATTTCACCGAGGCGCTGATCTGGGCCAATCTGCCCGAGGCGATCCGGCGCGACATCATGGAGCAGGGCTTCTGGACGCGGCCCAGCGCCTACGCCAACGAAGGCTATCCCATCACCCGCGCCCTCATCGAGGAGGGGCGCCAGCATCTGTTATTGGGCGGAACCGTGCGCAGCCATTGTCCTGTGCATATCCTGCAAGGCATGCAGGACAAGGATGTGCCCTGGGGCCACGCCATGACCCTCGTCCACCAACTGGCGGGCGATCCGGTGGCCATGACCCTCATCAAGGACGCCAATCACCGTTTGTCGCGGGAGGAGGACATCGCGCGCCTTCTGTCGGCGGTGGAGGGGATTGGTTAGGAGGCCTGTCCCTTGCGGTGACGCTTGGTCAGGTGGAACACCGCGAAGGCGCCCAGCCCCGCGGCCGCCATCACCACCACCAGCGGCATGGCGCTGCCGCCCAGCGACGCCGCCATGATCCAGCTCACCAGCGCGGCGGAGATCATCTGGGCGAAGCCGATCAGGGAGGAGGCCGCTCCCGCCCTTTCGGGAAAGGGCTGCATGGCGGCGGCCTGGGTGTTGGGCAGCAGAAAGCCGATGCCCAGAAAATAGACCATCTCGGGCGCGATCAACGCCAGCGCGGAGGTAGGAAAGGCGAGGACTGACGCCACCTGCGCGACGCCGCCCAGCATCAGGCACAGGACGCCAAGCCGGATCATGCCTTCAAGACCCCGCCGCGCCACCAGGCGTCCCCCGCTCCAGGCGCCGAAGACGAAGCTCATGGAGCAGACCGCGAACAGCAGGCCGAACTGCATGGGGCTGAAGCCATAAATCTCCTGAAGCACATAGGACGAGCCGCAGAGGAAGGCGAAGAGCCCGTTGTAGCTGAAGGCCTGAATGCCGAGATAGGAGCGGTAGGCCCGGTTTTGCAGCACGACGCCGAAACTGGCGAGGACCGAGCCCAATGAAATCGGGTTGTCATGGGTGTTCCTGTTGGTCTCCGGCAGCAGCGCGAACAGGGCGAGCGCCAGCGTTCCCCCGAGCAGGCCCATGGCGATGAAGCTCGCATGCCAATCGAACCAGGCTTGCAGCACGCCGCCCAAAGCGGGCGCGCCAATGGGCGTGAAGCCCGCGATGGTGCTCATCACGGCGAGCTGACGTCCGGCCCGCGCCCCCTCATAGAGGTCGCGCACGATGGCCCGGGCCAGAATGGTGGAGGCCGCAGCCCCCAGCGCCTGCGCCACCCGCGCCGCAATCAGCATGTTGATGGTGGAGGAGGCCACGCAGGCGATGGTCGCCGCCAGATAGAGCCCGAAACCCATCAGCAGCACGGGGCGGCGGCCATATTTGTCGGAGAGCGGTCCATGCAGCACCTGCCCGAAGGCGAAGCCCACGATATAGACGGACATGGTGAGCTGGACTGAGGCGTTGGATGCGCCCAGCGCCGCGCCGATATGGGGCATGGAGGCCAGATAGATGTCGGTGGAGAGCGGCCCCAGCGCCACCATCATGGCGAGCAGAACCGTCATGCCGCGCGTGTCGGGTTGAAGGCGCATCTGTCTCTCGGAGGGAGGGATCCTGAATCGGCCCCTGCTTTAGGGGCCGGTGGTCCTGGTGTCGAGGGTG
>Ga0209829_10000703_pt1 | contig 29153 bp, 16 predicted proteins | sample C_140205_EF_Meta_FD_187311 | JGI IMG/M metagenome (GOLD analysis project Ga0209829, IMG submission 187311) | Freshwater microbial communities from Lake Croche, Canada to study carbon cycling - C_140205_EF_MetaG (SPAdes) (version 2) | ecosystem: Environmental > Aquatic > Freshwater > Lake... | reverse complement strand
GGGAAGCTCGGCGTCATTCGTAAAGTCGTGGCCGAGTATCCCCAAGGCTGGCTTGCTACTCGGCTGGAGGCCACCCGCCACAAGCAGGCCTCGTGGAAAACTGACCCTAAGCGCTGCGGCGCGTCCGGTTGCCTAGGCGATATCGGCACCCACGCGGAGAACCTCATCCGCTTTGTGACCGGCCTAGAAATTGATGAACTTTGCGCGGACCTGACGACCTTTGTGCAGGGCCGGAGGCTGGAAGATGACGGGAACGTTCTCTTACGATTCAAAGAGGGCGCGCGCGGTGTGCTACAGGCATCCCAAGTCTGCATTGGAGATGAAAACGCGCTCACCTTGCGGGTCTACGGCACCAAGGCTGCGATCGAGTGGCATCAGGAGCATCCCAACGAATTGATCATGAAATTTGCAGATCGCCCGCGCCAGATCTGGCGCCGTGGGAATGGTTATCTGCATGCCGATGCGGTGCGCCATACCCGGGTCCCCGGAGGTCATCCCGAGGGATATCTCGAAGCCTTCGGCAATATCTATCGGGAAGCGTTTCGCGCAATTCGGGCGGAGGTCTCCGGCCGGCGGCCACCACGCGATGTTTGCTTCCCGACGATCGGCGACGGTGTATCAGGAATGCAGTTTATCGCCTCTGCGCTGAGAAGCGCCCGCGATGGTGGAAAGTGGGTAAAGTTGCCGTCTATCGCGAGGCGTCCAGCCGGCACCGACCGTCGGTGAAACGTGGACATCTTGAGCGGACTAGCGGAGTGAGGTTACGAACGTGGCCTCTCGGGTCGTGACGCAGACGAGACGCGAGGGCGCTGGAGCGAAGGCGATGGAAGTGGGTTTGAACGGCAGCCTGATCACACCAAGGTCACGGCCGGCGACGTCGAAGACATGCACCCCGTCGAGCGCCGCGCACCAAAGCCGGCCGGTGGAATCAAAAGACAGGCCGTCGAGTCCCTTGACCTTCAGAGTGGTAAACACGTCTCGTGGGCCGAGCGTGCCGTCGGCGTTTACGGGGAAGCGCAGCACATCGAAGCCGCCGCTGTCGGTAACGTAGAGGAATCTTTCGTCCGGGGAGAAGGCGAGGCCATTGGGTTTGTCGAAGCCACGTGCGGCTGCCGAGAGGGCGCGAGTGCGCGGATCATAGCGGTAGAGATTTTGCTCGGTGAGTTCTTTCCGCTCTTCCTTGCGCAGCGCAAAAAGATAATCGGGATCGGTGAACCAAATCGTGCCGTCAGAGCGGACGATGCAATCGTTAGGTCGGTTTAGGCGCCGACCCTCGAATCGATCAGCGAGCACCTCGGTGCGTTCGGCTTTGGCGTTCCAGCGCGTGAGTTGCCGCGTGGTTTGCTCGACGACATAGTAGCCGCCCTGTCCGTCAGGACGGAATGACGTGGCCTCGGGCGAGTCGTCGCGCCACACGGCAAGGCCGGTGTGTTCGGTCCAAGTAAATGCCAGCCGATCGTGGTGCGCGGCAAAGTGCAGTTTTTGACCGATCCACTGCGCGCCTTCGCTGCCGGCGTAGCCGCCGCCGAGCATCGTCCAACGCGCGCCGGGGACGAAAAGGGGCAAGGCTAGCGTGGAATCAACCGGCGGGCGGCTGCGCTGCTTGAGATGAAGTGTGAAAAAGGCGTCGCAGGTGTTGACTGCGATATCGAACGAGCGCTGCTGGCCGAGGAAGGAATGAGGTGCTTGAGGGATGACCGTCAGGCCGGTGGCGATACCGAGTTTCATCATATCGCGACGCATTTCGTCGGCCCGTGTGCTCACGTCATCGAGTTCGCCAGTCATGAACGCGAGCGGTGGATCGGCGCGATCAAGATGGTGGCGCGGCGAGCCGAGCGCGAACGTGCCGGGTATCTCACTCTGCGGTGCGCCAAAAAAAGTTCGATAGAACTGATCGTCGGCTTTGGCCGAGAGCTCGCCGATCCGAGCGGATTCGAGATCTGTTTGCGCCCCCATGGACATGGCCGCTTGCACGGCGGCGGACTGCGTGCCGTGGCCGCCATCGCCTTCGAGTTGCGCCACGCCGCCGCTTGTCGCGAGTAGCGCGGCGAGGTGGCCGCCAGCGGACAGTCCAGTGACGCCGATGGTGTCGGGGTCGATTCCGTAGACTGATGCGTGGGCGCGGAGCCAGCGGACGGCCGCCTTTGCGTCTTGGATCGCGGCAGGAAATTTTGCTTCGCCGGTGAGGCGGTAGGAAATAGTGATCGCAACGTAACCACGCGCGGCGAGCGCCTGCGCGAGTTGCGTCATGTTTCCCCGCTCACCCTTGAACCAGCCACCGCCGTGGATGCACACTATGGCGGGTAGCACCTCGCCGCGCAGTGAAGGACGATAGAGGTCGAGCTGAAGTTCCCGCGTGCCGTAGCGGGCATAGGTGAGTGCGAGGTGGGATTCGACGCCGCCGAGTAACGTAGGGGCGAGGACAGTTTTTTGTGGTGCGGTTTTTTTCGCCGGGGCGGTTTGGCTGTAGAGCGCCGGTGCGAGCAGCGCGGCGAGGATGAAGGGTAATCGGCGCATGGCGGCGTGGATGACAATTTCACGCCGATTGTCCAGAGCGAGCCGTGTTTGTTGTGCCGATGGATATACACGGTGACGGGTGTTTTGTTGCCGGGTTGTCGGGTTGCGCAGGTCCCCGTGTGTGATTGCAGAGAGCGCGTGTAGCTGGTGGCGGGGAGTGGTGCATCAGGTTTGGTCCGCATGATTTTCCACCATTGGCGTATGTCGTTTTTAGTTGATTGGGGTTGAGTTTGCTAGGCGAGGAGGCGCGTGCCACCTCCGATTGAGTGTCGTAGATCGCACATAGTTTGTCGTCACGCTCTGACGCGAACGGGTGTAAACTTTGCGACGCTTTCAACTCCACCCTGTCCGCCTGATGTCAGCCTCTACTTCCAATGCCACCTTGCGGCAGCCGCATTCGGTGCACTGCCATTTCACGGCGCCTCTGCCCATGAGGGATCACCAATCTGAACAATTATGAATAAAGCTTCTCAATCCATCGCCCTTGTAACTGGAGCGAACGATCCGGCGGGTTTGGGTTTCGGCATCGCCGAGGCCTTGCTCGCAGATGGCGCTATCGTCTATTTCGGCTGCCGTCTCGATCAGCAGGTTCGTGCGCTAGCCGAACCCTTGAAACGGTTCGAATCCCGCGCCCGGGCCGTGCAACTCGACGTTTCCGATCCGGTTTCCATCGCCCGCGCGTTCGCACTCGTCGGATCGGAATCGTCCCGTCTCGACATTCTCGTGAACAATGCCGGAGACGGTGCCAATTGCGCGGCACTGGACGAAACCGCCCAGCAATGGGACCGGATCATGACCGCCAACGCGCGCGGTTCGTTTCTCTGTTCGCAAGCAGCGGCCCGGCTCATGTTGCCCCAGCGCTTTGGCAGGATCGTAAATATCAGTTCACAGGCAGCCTCGGTCGCGATTGCCAATCATGTGGCATACTCTTGTTCCAAGGCCGCGATCAACATGCTCACGATGAGCATGGCTCTGGAGTGGGCTCCCTTCGGCATCACTGTTAATGCGGTCGCGCCAACCTATCTCGACACGCCGGGCACTCGGCCTTTTCTGGAAAATCCGGAATTCCGGAAATCGGTGCTATCCCGCATCCCCGTCGGCCGGGTTGGAACTATTGGAGAAATTGCACACGCGGTGCAATTTCTGGTCAGTCGTAATTCCGGATTGATCACTGGAGAAATCCTGATGGTCGATGGCGGTTGGACGCTCAGTTAACGTTCCCTGCTCTGCCGTGACCCTCCCTCGCACACGCCCTGCAATGTCGACGGCCTACATCTCCACGGTGACGTTGGAAGCGAATCACCGTCACCTGACGACGGGGAGATGGCGGGCATTCGCCGCATTGATATGTTTGGCGATTGCGTGCGGGAGTTTCCGGGTAGAAGCGGCTTCTGACTCACTCACCAAGTCAGACGCAGAGGTGCTTTTTATCCGTCGTGTGCTGCCGATGATGCAGGATAAGTGCCTATCGTGCCACGGTCGAGACGAGGACAAGATCAAGGGTGGTTTGGATCTGCGTAGCTTGAAAGACACGCTCGAAGGCGGTGACAGCGAGAAACCTGCGCTCGTGCCTGGCGCTCCCGACGCGAGCCCGTTCTATCTCGCCGTCACGCGGAGCCATGAGGACTGGAAGGCGATGCCGCCGAAAGACAACGATGCGCTCACGGTTGAACAGATTCGTTACCTTAAAGACTGGATTGCGGCCGGGGCGCCGTGGCCCGACGGAACACGCGCAAACGAAATCCTAGCGGGAAAAGACAAGTGGTCCGTTGAGGATGGAACGATGGTCGCTACCAGCGGTGGTCTAGCTGCGGATTGGACCGACCGGCGTTACAAGGTCGAAAATCTCTGGGCTTATCAGCCACTGAAGAAGCCAGCGGTGCCCAATGCGCGGTCTTCCCCGTTTGCGTCCCTGCAGTCGAGTCCTATAGATGCGTTTATCAACGCCAGGCTAGCCGACTCTAGTCTGTTGCCCGCTCCCCGGGCGGAACGTCGTGTGCTGATACGTCGAGTGACGTTCGACCTGACAGGGTTGCCGCCGACACCCGAAGAGGTCACTGCGTTTCTCGCCGATCCTTCTGATGACGTTTTGGCGTTTGCGACGGTGGTTGATCGCTTGCTGGCGTCGCCGCACTACGGCGAACAGTGGGCGAGGCACTGGCTTGATGTGGTGCGCTATGCGGATTCCAGCGGTTTTGCCAATGACTATGCGCGGGGCAACGCGTGGCGTTACCGAGACTATGTCGTTCGCGCGTTCAACGCCGACAAGCCCTATGATCAGTTCCTGCGAGAGCAGATTGCCGGCGATGAAATTGCGCCAAATGATGCTGAGGCACGCATAGCGACTGGGTTTCTGCGAATGGGGCCGTGGGAGCTCACCGCAATGGAAGTGGCCAAGATCGCCCGGCAGCGATTCCTCGATGATGTGACCGATAGTGTCGGCCAAGTATTTCTCGCGCACCCGCTGCAGTGTGCGCGCTGCCACGATCACAAATTCGATCCGATTCCCACCCGGGACTACTATAGTTTCCAGGCGGTGTTCGCGACCACCCAACTGGCGGAACTTCCGGCGGCATTTGTTGCGGGTGAGAACACGGACGGCTTTGACGAAAAAAATTACCTTGAAAAGAGGGAAGCGCATTACCGCCGCGAGTTGGCCCGGCTCGACACAAAATTGATGGCTGCGGCCCGGGCCTGGTATGCGGAGAAGAAGATCGATCCCGCCACATTTGAGCGGGTGGTGAAATCGGTGGCTGGAAAAAGAAATCAACGCGGGTTCGATTCGGGGTTTGCCGAAGTCAGGGCTGCGCTGATGAAGCAGGGAATTCCCGAAAGCCAGATTCCGCCCGCAGGGGTGGGGTTTGCTCCGGAAGATTTCGGACACGAGCGCATCGCTCGCAAGGGACTTGAGCGACTGAATTGGGATCTCGATCGATACGAACCGGTGGCTTTCGGCGTCTACAGCGGGCGCACGCCGGACCTGAAATCTGTGACTAGTCCGATGCGGGTTCCGGAAGCGCCAAGGGAGCGCGGTCTGCTCGAACAGACGACCATTCTCACGGGCGGTGATCCTTTCGGGGCAAGCGCACCGGTCACCCCCGGCGTCCTGAGTGCGGCCGCGACTTTGGGGAAAATGGATGCCGAGTTGGCCCGCGTGCCGGTCGAGATCGATGGTCGCCGCGCCCGACTCGCTGCGTGGATCGCCTCACCGCAGAATCCACTGACGGCGCGCACCTTCGTGAACCGAATCTGGCTCTGGCATTTTGGCCAGGCCCTCGCGGGCAATCCGAACAATTTCGGCGCCACTGGCAAGAAGCCGACGCACCCTGAGCTGCTCGATTGGCTGTCCGCGACGTTCATCGAGCAAAGATGGTCGACGAAGGCGTTGCACCGGCTCATCCTGAGTTCCGACGCCTATGCCCGGGCGAGCAGTCACCCCGATCCGAAGTCGCACGCTGAACGCGATCCCGGCGGCCTGCTCTATGCCGCCTTTAAGCCCAGGCGACTCGCTGCGGAGGAGTTGCGTGACACGTTCTTGGCCGTGTCCGGGGAGCTCAACCGCAAGGTTGGGGGGATCCCGGTGCGACCGGAAATGAACCGTGAAGCCGCGCTCCAGCCTCGCCAAGTGATGGGCACATTTGCGGAAGCGTGGCAGCCGTCTCCGTATCCGGCACAGCGTCACCGCCGCAGTCTTTACGCGCTCAAGATCCGCGGGCAGCTCGATCCATTCATGCAGGTGTTCAATGCGCCGAGTCCCGATCTTTCCTGTGAGGGACGCGATGCTTCCACCGTCACTCCGCAGGTTTTTTCGATTTTCAACAGCGAGGCCACCTTGAACCGCGCGGTGGCGTTTGCCACCCGGCTTCTGCGCGAGACCTCGTCCCGCGAGCAGGCGATCACACGCGCGTTTGATCTGGCGTTTGGGCGGGCACCCGCAGCGGATGAAATGACCGAAGGCCTCGCGCACTGGGACGCCATGACCGCACGCCACGCCAGCGTGTCGGTCGTGAAACCTGGGATTCTACGCGAGGTCGTGCGGGAGGCGGTTGAGGAGAATACCGGTGAGAAATTCACCTTTGTCGAACCACTGGAGGTCGCGGCTGACTTTGTAGCTGACCTCCATGTTTCGGATGTCCCCGTCGCGACGCGCGGCCTCGCTGAACTTTGCCTGGTGCTCTTCAACGCCAACGAACTCTCCTACGTTTACTGATCACTCCGCCATGAACCCCCGTTTTCCATGCGCCGGACTTCGCGCGCTTCACGCACCTACCCGCCGGGACTTTATCTATGGTCTCGGAGCGAGCATCGGCAGCATTGCACTCACTTCTCTTCTCTCCCGCGAACTGCGCGGCGCGTCTGCATCCGCCCCGAGCCCATTTGCTCCGAAGCCCGGCCATCATCGGGCGCGGGCGAAGCGCTGCATCTTCTTAATGATGGAAGGAGGACCGTCGCATATCGACACCTTCGACCCCAAACCAAAGCTCACCCAGTTACACCTCCAAGAATTCATGCGAGAGGGGAAAACGATCTCGGCGGTCGAGAGCGGGAAGCGCTATTTCGTGCAGAGTCCGTTTGCGTTTCGCAAGGTAGGCAAGTGCGGGGCGGATATGGCGGAGAACTGGGAGCACCTCGCGAAAGTCGCCGACGACCTGTGCTTCTACCGTGGTTGCCAGGTTGATTCCGTGAATCACCCCACCGCGATGTATCAGATGAACACCGGCAACCGGTTCGGCGGCGATCCCGGTCTGGGATCTTGGGTCAACTACGGACTCGGCACGCTGAATGAGGACATTCCGGGGTTCATCGTTCTGCCGGAGGTTTCGTATCCGCAAGGCGGCGCTTCGAATTGGGGCAACGGCTATCTTCCAGCCCACTTTCAAGGCACACCGCTGCGCGCGAAAGGGTCGCCCATTCTCGATCTCACTCCACCGGCTGGAATCGAGCGCGATCATCAGCGGGCGAACCTCGATTTGCTGGCAAAGATGAACCGGGGCCACGCGGCCTCGCATGCGCAGCACGAGGAACTCGCCGCCCGCACGACCGCCTACGAACTTGCTTTCCGGATGCAGCTGCAAGTGCCCGGAATTCTCGATCTCGACCGGGAGGACGTGCGCACGAAGGCGGCCTATGGCATTGGTTCCGACGCGACCGATGCATTTGGGCGGAAATGCCTCCTGGCCCGTCGGCTGGTGGAGCAGGGAGTGCGCTTCGTTCAGCTCTATGCCGGGTCGTGGGATTCGCACGACTACATTGCGCGCGCCCACGGGAATCTCGTGCGCAATGTCGACCAGCCGATCGCCGCACTCATCGCCGATCTGAAACAACGCGGCCTCCTCGAGGATACACTCGTGGTTTGGTGTGGCGAGTTTGGTCGCTCGCCGGACAATGGAGTCCGTGGCGGAACCGCCTTTGGTCGCGACCACAACGCCAAGGCTATGACGGTTTGGATGGCGGGCGGCGGAGTGAAGGCTGGTCACACCTTCGGCGCCACGGATGAGACGGGCGCGGAGGCCGTCGATGGAGTGCATCACGTGCGGGATCTGCACGTCACGCTGCTCCATTTGCTCGGCCTCGATGACAACAAACTCACCTATTTTCACGGCGGGCGCTTCAAACAGCTCAGCCAGTTCGGCGGTTCCGCCATAAAGGAGCTCATCGCGTGAGGCTCCGGCTACACGCGCACTGCTTGTCCAAATTTTAACCCAATACCCCACATGCCCCTCCAAAAGACCACATTGTCGGAAGCTTTTCGCGTCGGTTTACTCATAGTCGTCCTAACTCTGCTCGCGCCGGTTCACGCCTCGGCCCAGTCCGCCCCCACGGGCATGATTGAAGGCCGGGTTTTCAACCCTGCCACGGGCGAAAATCTTGAGCTCGCACGAATTACGGTCGAGGGCACGTCGCTCGAAACCTTCACCGACGCGGATGGTAAGTATCGTCTCACTAATGTTCCCGCCGGTGCGGTGCGCGTGCGGGCCTTTCGCACCGGGGTCACGTCACAAACGCAGCCCGTTACGGTCGCCGCGGGCCAGATCGCCAACCTGGGGTTTGCGCTGGATGGCTTCGGTGAGCGGCCGGCCGCTACGAATTCCACAGGCGGACCGCTCAGACTCGAGCGGTTAGTCATCGGCACCTCGAAGGAGATGGACGGTTCCGCCATCGCGATCAACACCCAGCGATTTGCGCCCAACGTCATGAGCGTGGTTTCGGCCGACGAATATGCCGCGATGACCGAGGGCGGTATCGGCGAGTTGCTCAAGGCCGTGCCGGGAATGGCGGTCAATATTGGCGGCGGTGGCGAACCGGTCCAATTTACCATGAACGGCGTGCCGCCTAGTGCCGTGCCCGTCAGCATCAACGGCTTCTCCCTCGCCGGCGCCTCGGCCGGCACGGGGCGGGTGGTCCCGATAGAGCAGATCTCGATGAACAATATCTCGCGCATCGAGGTCGCGTTCACACCGACACCCGAAACCACCGGATCCGCGCTCGCCGGCACCGTCAATATGGTGCCGCGCTCCGCGTTCGAGCGCACCAAGCCAATTTACAACGTCACGACCTATTTTGCCCTGCGTGACAACGAACGGGATTTTAGGTCCACCCCGGGTCCCGTGCGAGAATCACAGCCGAAAATTCGCCCGGGCCTCGATCTCAGCGCCATCGTGCCGGTCAACGATCGTTTCGGTTTCACCGTTTCGGCCAGCCGCTCTTCTGTTTATACTGCGGCCGACTTTATCCAACGTGGATTCCGCGGAACCGCGTTGAGCACCAACGGTGGCACGCTTCCCGACACGACCCCTGACCGGCCCTACCTGACCGACTTCGGCATTGGCGACCAGCCCAAGCTCACAAAACGCTATTCGGTTGGCGTGACGCTCGATTTCCAAGTCACGAAGCACGACCGTTTGTCGCTCGGTCTGATGCGCGGATTCATCGATTTTTATGCGAATAACCACACCCTGAACTTTTTCGCCAACCGCGTGGCGCCGGGCGATTTTTCTCCCACGTCGGTGCGCGGGAGTGGCGGCGCCGGCGAAATTCGGCTCACCAGCGTCAACAACGTATTGGGGGGCCGCGTCTACATGCCCACTCTCACTTACGTGCACAATGGACCGGTGTGGCGCATAGAGTCCGGCGCGGGTCACTCCCATTCCACGCGACACAACCATAACTTCAACGACGGCCACTTTAGCACGGGCTTGGCTCGACGCCTCAACGTCAACATTGCCTATTCCGACATCAACTATCTCCGCCCTGGTTCGATTGTGGTCACTGATGCCGCGACAGGTGCGGTCGTCGATCCCTTCTCGATCGGTAGCTATACGCTGACCACGGCCAACGGTTCGGCGCTCGAGACCGCCGACCTGCAGCGCTCGGCCTACGCCAACATCCGTCGCGACCTGGCTGGTCTCCCCATTACGCTCAAGGCCGGAGTTGATCTGCACCATGTCCGGCGCGATTCGCGCACCGACACACCGACGGTTACCTTCGTCGGTCAGGACGGCAGAGCGAACACCGCCGACGATGCGGCTGCTGCGGTGTATGATACCAATTTCTCGCAGCGCACCGCGCCCTACGGATTCCCCAAGATCGATTGGGTGAGCAATTGGCGCCTCTGGGATACGTGGAAGGCGCAGCCGCAATTTTTCACGCTCGATAGTGCCGCCCGCCATGTCTCCAACGTCACCAATTCCAAGTTCGCGGACGAAGTCATCTCTTCCGCCTACTTCCGTAGCGATGTGTCGCTCTTCTCCAATCGCCTGAAACTGGTCGGCGGACTCCGGGCCGAGCAGACCAACGTCCAGGGCTACGGTGCGCTCGTTGACCCCACGCGCAACTATCTGCGCGATTCTGCGGGTCGCGTCATTTTCGCCGCGGGGAGGCCCGCGCTTATCGCTCCCGCCGGGACGCTCGCCGCCGTGCAACTCACCAACGTCGACCGCGGGCTCCACGCCAAAAAGGAATACCTTCGTCTCTTTCCCAGCCTCAACGCCGCGTGGAACATTCGTGAAAACTTGATCGCCCGCGCCGGCTACTACTGGTCCGTCGGCCGTCCCGACTACGTGCAGTATGCCGGCAGCCTCAACTTGCCCGACACTGAAAACCCTCCAGGACCCGGCAATTTCATCACCGTCAACAACGCGGGCATCAAGGCGTGGAGTGCACGCACCACCAAGGTCTCCGTGGAGTATTACTTCGAGCAGGTCGGCCTCTTCTCTGTTTCCGCGTTCCGCCGCGACATCGAGAATTTCTTTGGTGCGACGCGCTTCCGTCCCACGAGTGAATTTCTCGGTCTATACGGCCTCGATCCGACCATCTACGGTGACTTCGATGTGAGCACACAATATAACGTCCAGAAACCCGTCGTCATGTCCGGTGTCGATTTCAGCTACAAGCAGGCGCTCACATTCCTCCCTCGTTGGGCGCGCGGTGTGCAGGTTTACGCCAACGCCGCCGCGCTCACCGCGAAGGGCGACGATTCGAACAGCTTCCAGGGCTATGTGCCGCGCACGGTCGCCATGGGCGTCAGCCTTTCTCGCCCGCGCTACAACGTTCAGTTGAAGTGGAACTACACCAGCCCTCGCCGTCAGGCACCTGTTGCCGCTGGCCGTAGCATCGAACCCGGCACCTATAACTGGACCTCGAAACGGACGCTCGTCGATTTGATCGGCGAGTATTACCTTTACAAGCGCGTCGCCCTGTTCGCGAACCTCAACAACATCACCGACGCTCCGTCCGACAGCGAAATCTACGGCCCGAGCACGCCCGTCGGCGCCCAACTCCGACAGCGCATTAACTATGGTTCGCTCTGGACCATCGGAGTGAAGGGATCGTTCTGAGTATGTTCGCGGGAAACAATTGCTCACGAACGCGAGGTCATACGTGCTACCGGATAGAACGGGTGACGATTAGTCCCAACGTGCTCGTGCAAGTCGCTTCGCTCCACTGACGCAGCCCCTCATCTTCATTCACATGGCCATCATCACAGAAAAAGAACTACGCACCGACTACGACGTCATTGTTGTGGGTTCCGGTGCCGGCGGCGGTCAGTCAGCCTACACCCTAACCATGAACGGCGTGAGGGTGCTCATGTTTGAAGCGGGCCGTTTCTACGACCCCGTTTCGGAGACGCCGATGTTTCAGTCGAGGGCCCAGGCTCCGCTGCGTGCGATGAATACGCGCGAGAAGCCCTTCGGCTTTCATGACGCAACCGTGGGCGGAGGCTGGGAGGTTCCCGGCGAACCCTATACGCAGGCGTCCAAAGACCCCGCCCAGCGTTTCGATTGGTGGCGTCCTCGCATGCTCGGCGGTCGCACCAATCACTGGGGGCGCATCTCTCTCCGCAATGGCCCATATGATTTCAAACCGTATTCTCGCGATGGTCTCGGCGTGGACTGGCCAATTCGCTACGAGGATGTCGCACCATTTTACGACAAGGTTGAAATGCTCGTTGGTGTCTATGGTTCAAACGAAGGACTCGAGAACACGCCCGACTCGCCTAACGGAACATTGTTGCCTCCACCCAAGGCCCGCGCGGGTGAACTCTTCATCAAGAAGCACGTCGCCCCGATGGGTATCCCGGTGATTCCGATTCATCGCGCAGTCCTCAGCGTGCGCCAGGATCATGAGAAAATCCCGGCCCGGTTGCATCCGGGCAATCCCAAGGCGCAGAAGATTCTCGCCCAGGCGATGCAGGAGCGGGCCGCGTGCTTTTGGGCGACCGATTGTGGTCGCGGCTGCTCGACGAAGGCCAACTACCAGTCGACGACCGTTCACCTGCCCCCCGCGCTAGCGACCGGCAACCTCGACATTCTTTGTAATGCCCACGTGCGCGAAGTAACGCTCGATACCGCCGGCAGAGCCAATGGCGTTGTATACATCGATAAGACTACGGGCCGGGAAAATGTGGTTAAGGCGCGCGCAGTCATTCTCGCCGCGAGTTCGGGTGAAACTGTCCGGATTCTGCTCAATTCCAAATCGGCACGCCACCCGCAGGGCTTGTCCAATGCATCAGGTCAAGTGGGCAAGAACATCATGGATACTGTTGGCGCCCGACTTGGTGGCTATGTTCCGGCGTTCGAGAATCTTCCTGTGCATAACGAAGAGGGCGCCGGCGCCCACGTCTACGCTCCGTGGTGGCTTTACAAGCAGCAGTTCAAAGGAGATCTCGGCTTTGCGCGCGGTTATCACATCGAGTTCGGAACCGGCCGGCGCATGCCTGGGCTTGGCGCGGGCGCTGGCGGCACCGGTTACGGAAAAAGCTACAAAGAGGAGGTCCGTCGCATGTATGGCGCGAGCGTCGGCTTTGCCGGCCGAGGGGAGATGATACCCAACAAGGATTGCTTCTGCGACCTTGATCCCGAGGTAAGAGACAAATGGGGCGTCCCGGTCCTGCGCTTCCATTGGAAATGGTCCGAGCATGAACTCCGGCAGGCCGCCCACATGCACAAGACCTTTGCGGCAATCATCGAAGCCATCGGCGGAAAACCCCGGAAGCCAGAGACCGACGGCGCCAACGCCATCGAGACGGCCGGTTCTATCATCCATGAGGTCGGGGGCGCTATTATGGGTAGCGACGCCAAGACGTCCGTGACCAACCAATGGAACCAGTGCTGGGAGGTGCCGAATCTGTTGCTCAACGACGGCACGGCCTTTTGTAGCAATGCAGACAAAAATCCCACGCTGACGATCATGGCGCTCGCATGGCGTGCAACCGACCATCTGATCGAGGAGATGCGCCGGGGTAACCTCTAATCCAATTTCTTCCGTGGAACCTTCATCTCCTGAATTTCCCCAGCGTATCGACCGCCGACAGGCGCTCAAATGGATCGGTGCCGCAGCCGCGGCCGCGACCCTCGCTCCTCACCTTAAACTTTCCGCCGCCCAACCGGAGGGAAAGCGCATTGGTTGGGATCCGACCCTAAACAAGGCATACAAACCGGGCGACCTTTGGCCGTTGACGCTCTCGGACGAACAGCGCCGTGCCGCCGCTGCCCTCAGTGATCTCATTCTCCCGCCCGAACCAGGGGACCAGTCGCCCTCCGCGCTCGGCGTGCAGGACTTCGTCGACGAGTGGGTGAGTTCCCCCTACGACGAGACCCTTAAGGACCGACCGATCATCCTCGCCGGACTCAACTGGATCGACGCCGAGTCGACGCGCCGTTTTGGGAAGAAGTTCGCCGTGCTCGGCGAAGCGCAACAGTGCCAGATCGCGGATGACATCTGCGGAAAGCCAGCCGTGAAGACGGAATTCCGAACGCAGGCTACCTTCTTCACCCGCTTTCGCTACCTCGCCGCCAGCGGTTATTACACCACGCCGCAGGGATGGAAAGATATTGGCTACGTCGGCAACGTCCCTACGCCGACATTTTTGGGCCCAACCCCCGAAGCGCTCAGGCACCTTGGTCTCGCTTAAGATTAACCGGTAATACGCATGAACCGACGCTCCCTTTTTCACCGGCTGTTCGCTATCGCCGCTACGGCTATCTTTGCCGGGGCAGGCGGACTTTCCGCGACGATCAACGCGCAGTCCCCCGTCGTGGGGTTGCAAATGTATAGCCTGCAGGAGGACTTTGACCGGGACACCCCGGGAACCCTCGATCGTCTCAAATCGCACGGCATCCGAGATGTTGAAACGAGCGTCTTCAACAAAATGCCGGCGGCGGAATTGCGTGCGTTGCTCGACGCCAGGGGGATGACCTGCTCCAGTCATCACGTGCGTCCGGAGCAGTTGGAGAAGAATATGACGGCCGTTATTGCCGACGCAAAGAAGCTTGGAGCGGTGCTGGTCGTGTGCCCGATCTTACCGCACAAAGGAGCTCTTGATCGCGCGCAGGTGCTCAATGCCGCCGCCAGTTTCAACCGCTTTGGCGCAACGCTCAAAGCCGCCGGCCTCACGTTCGCGTATCATAATCATGCTATGGATTTTTTGGCGACTGATGACTCCGGAAAAACGTTTTTTGACCTGTTGGTTGAATCGACCGAACCGGGCCGGGTAAGTTTTCAGCTGGATGTCTTTTGGGTGGCGTGGGGCGGGGCAAATGCCTCCGGGGTCATCGCCAAGCACGGGAAACGCATCTGCTCGCTGCATCTCAAGGATCTCGCCAGAAATGCGAAACCGGATATCAATAATCCGAAATCTGGGCGACCCTTCATGGTGCGTCTTGTTTCCGGGGTAGTAAATATTCCAGGTGTGATCTCAACGGCAAGGGCGGTCGGAGTATCCCATTTCATCATTGAGGATGAAAGTCCAGGTTCAGCCGCGCAGATTCCGGAGAGCGTCCAGGCGGTCCTTCCACTGATTTTCGACCGAGCGAAAAAGATGCCCCAGAAATGATCGAGCCTGATTTTGGGGTAACCGGAGCACCGGTATGGCAATAGGAATTTACCCTCGATATCGGCGACTCCGGAGGCCACCAACACGTCTATGCTAAACTACTGGCACGGGGTGACGAGATGGTGGCCGGTCGACGCTGATTTGTGAAATGCGTCATTGACGGTGCGCCAGTGGGTAAGGAGAAACCCTGAAAATGATTAGGAATTTCGAGTATTTGGAGTAAAGACGGTTATGCGAAATGTGCCATATTTTCACCCTCGAGCTGATCGAAGGAAACTTACTCCGCGTGAACTTTGTCGGCTAAAGAAAACGCGCGAAGCGTGGTATGCGGACCTTGAACCCACCGCGTCTTTTCAGCGGCTTTTCGATCACATTCCCGGGCTGCATTTTTTTGCCAAGGACAAGGAGGGGAGAACCATGTTTTGCAGTCGGAGCATTCTTGCGCTGCATCACATGAAATCGGAATCGGAAATGTTGGGTCTGACGGACTACGATCTCAATCCTCGGACCATGGCGGAGGCTTACCTCGTAGACGACGCCCGTATTCTCGCTGGCAAGGCATCGAGCATTGAACGCCTCGAACTGTGGTTCGATCGCCTAGGTATGCCAGATTGGTTCATGGTTACAAAGCTGCCACTTGTCGACAAACAGGGCCGGGTTCAGGGAGTCATGGGCGTGCTCCGCCGCGCCGCCGACTACGACATGCAGCTACCGTTATTTCAGGGAGTGGCCAAGGCGGTTGAGATCATCCGTCGCGACTATGCAAAACCCGTGGTGTTGAGCGACGTGGCGCAGTTTACCGGCCAGTCCATGCGACGCCTCCAACGCCGATTTCAGAGTGCATTTGGCATCAACCCACAGGAATTCTTGATTCGGACCCGGGTGCTGGCGGCAGCGAAGCTCTTGGAAGAGACCGACCTCACGGCGACGGAGGTTTCGGCAAAGTGCGGCTTTGTCGACGGCAGCAGTTTTTCGCAACTGTTCCAGCGCCGCACCGGCATGACGCCAATCGCCTTTCGCAAGAAGGGCCTGCGTCGAAAATAAATCGATTGGGTGTCGGCCCGGCTGCGCCGCGTTCAAAGTGACCACAAGGGCATCTTTTCCGACGCCCTCTATCGCCTTTGTTTCCTGTTCAGCGTTCGCGCGTCAGACGGACGGACTTCAAGTCCATCACGGCTTTGCCCGGCATCGTGAGGGACTCGACCCGGAGCGTCGCTGAACCCGGAGCCAACGTGAACGTGCCCAAGGATTGATAGTGCCACGTTTGGTCGACATAGGTGCTTTGTTCGCTGCGGTCGCGATGTGGTAGCGGAATTTGCCCACCCGGAAAAGCCTGCGTGGTTCCCTCAGTTGACGATCCAGCGGCCGACACCCGGATGCGCGCTCCGGCATCGGACTCGGCGACCGTGCACTGCAGTTCGACGACATACCGACCGGGCGCCATGACCTCGATCGCCCATTCGGCCATGGCTTCGGGTCGAGTCCAGTCTGTTAACCAATCCTGCGCGAAGCCGGCGTTGCGGGGATTCGGCTGACCCAGCCGGCGCGCAAACGTCAGGCCGGGCCAGCGCGCGGCCTGGGGTGCGTGTAGGATCACGGGGTCCTCGATCGCATGACCGATCTCAATCCGGTGCGGCGGGTCATAGCCGCCCTGCACTGAGTTCCACCACGTCGCGTAGGCCCGGGCCAACTCGGCCACAACTGCGGGGCGCTGGCCTGCGAGGTCGGTCTTTTCGCCGGGGTCGGTCTGCAGATCGTAGAGCTGCCACTTGGCGTTGGCCACCTGGGCAGCGGTCTCTTCGCACACGAACCGATAGTGGTCCGTGCGGACGCCGCCCGGGAAAGGCCGCGCCGGCGTGGGTTGGCTGCTGTAGACAAAAACGTTTCGGTCAATTGTGTCCGACCGACCATTCATCCATGGCACGAGGCTGATGCCGTCGACGGTCGGGCCCACGGGTGGCGTGACGCCACACAGTTCCAGCAACGTGGGATAAAGATCGATGTGCGCCGCCAGCTGCTGAATCACGCGTGGCTGTTTGAAGCGACGAGGCCATTGCACGAACAAAGGCACCCGGGTCCCGCCCTCGTGCACGCTCGTTTTCCAGCCGCGCATCCCGGCGTTGAAGCGGTCGCCGTTGGCCCCGTTGTCGGTCATAAAGAGGACGAGCGTGTCTTCGCGAATACCCAGCTCATCGAGTGCAGCCATGAGGCGACCGAAATTTTCGTCCAGATTTTGGCACATGCCATAGATAGCGGCCAGTGCGTCATCCATCCCCTTGCTTTTGAACTCCGTGAAGTATTGCTCAGGCACCTGAGTCGGCGTGTGTGGGGCGTTGTAAGGCACGTAGCAGAAAAACGGTTGGTCGCGGTGGCGCTTCATGAAGGAGAGCGCCTCTTCGGTCAGGACGTCGGTGATGAAACCCTTGGCCCGTTCCGGCTTGGTGCCGCGCACGAGTTCCGAATCGAAGTAGTGGTTGAGGTGCCCGCCGTTGAAGCCGAAGAACTCGTCGAACCCCTGGCCGAGTGCGTTGTGTGGGAACTGTTCGCCATTGTGCCATTTACCGAAACACCCGGTGCGGTAGCCGGCCGGCCGGAGCGCCTCGGCGATCGTCACCTCCGTGTGGCGCATGACTTCCTTGTTGTTGGTGACACTGGTGACGCCGGTGCGCAGCGAGTAACGCCCGGTGAGCAGGCTCGCGCGCGTGGGCGAACAAAATGGGCTCACCTGAAATTGTTCGAAGCGCAGGCCCTCGCGCGCAAAACGATCCAGGTTGGGCGTTTTGAGCAGCGGGTTCCCATGCAGGGAAAAATCGCCGTAGCCTTGGTCGTCGGTGAGAACCAAGAGGATATTCGGTTTCTTCGCGGCTACTTCGGCGGCGTGCAGCATGGCCAGTGGTGCGAGTAGCACGGCGGCGATGAAAGAGAGTTGAGTGAACATTCTCGCCTGGTAGGTGCGTTTCATGGCTTGGTCGTGCTGATCCTCAGAACTTGGTAATGCGTGAAGGGCGGGACGCGGACGGTGAGGGTGCCTTGGCTAAAGGAGACGCGGTCCGGGTCGAGCCGTTGCTTCAGCGCGTTGTTCGGGGCGGCCTCATCGTAGCGGATGGATTCTACCGTGAGTTGCTCGGTGCTTTTCAGCTCCGGCACTTGCAAGGTGAGAGTGAAGTCGGCGCGATTGACCGGATTGAGCTGATCGGAGGCGAGATCGTGGTGATAGTTCACGAGGTCGATGGTGCGTTCGCCGAGGTTCGTTTTGCCCCGGTTGGCGTAGATCCCGATGTGTTCGGGGGCGTGGCTGGCGGTAAGCACGGGGCGATGATCGCTGGATCGAGCGAGAACTTCGCGCAGCGACGCGGATTTGCTCTCGTCTTCATGGTAGGCGAGCCCGGGCTTGGTTTGGACGATCGTAATTTGGCCGGGGAATCGTCTGACGAGCGGGGCAACGACGTCATCCGTGCGCGGAGTGAGCAGTTTCTCCGGGCCGTTGAATGCGCCCGTTTCACCGGTGAGGAGGAGTTTGCCGCCCTGCTGCAGGTAGGATTCCAGCACGGCCTGGTGGCTGGCGCTCAAGACGAGCACGGAGGGCAAAATGACGAGCTTGAAGCGGACGAGATCCTCGAGCGTGACATCGTCGAACGGAACCACGTCCCACTGTGGGAAATCCCGGGCGGAGGCGAGATACTGCGCCCAACCGAGAAATTCGGACATATGGCGTTTCGTCACCGCATTCTTCCACGCCCACGGCGGCTGCGCGGCGATTTGGCTCCAGGAGCTGGAGGCCAGCCCGATATCGGCCAGGAATTCACGACGCGAGATCACGGGCGCGATCTGATTCATGAAAGCGTGGAGCTGCCCGGCGGAATGGATCGAGCCGGGCGAGTAACCGCCATCAAAGGTCAGCGAAAAGGCGGGGATGCCGCGGTTCGCGACGAGGTCGAAATAGATAACTTTGTGTAGGGCCTCGCCATGGCGCTTCGTGAATCCTGCGCCATCCCAGCCGCTGAATTGCGGCTCCACATACGGGTCCACGATGGCATGGCCGGTGACGCCGATCTTGGACGCCATGCGCGGGCCGATGCCTAACCGCGCCTGCGGATAATAGCCGAGCGGTTTCACGAACGCGGTGAAGGTCTTGAACACCGGCCACTCGAAGTTGGCCATATCCACGCAATCACGCTGGAGAAAAAGGGCGCTCAGCAGGGGAATGGCATTTGCGACCATTGGCACATCGCGACCAAGTTCCCGCGCGGCTTGTTTATTCAGCCGGTAAACCTCCTTCATGCTGGCCAGCTTTTCTTCCACGGCGGCGATCTGGAACGCACGCCACACTTTGTTGGCAAGCCACCTGGGATCGGCGGCGCAATGCCAGAGCGGTTGATCACCTTCGCCTTGGTATTCGGAACGCCACGGTGGATTAAGCAAATAGGCGAGCACGTCAAAGGCTTCGACGGTGGAGCGTTCAAAGCCGAACTCGCGGCAGTCTTCCGCGCTGAAACGCCGTTGCACGAACTCGCGGAACGCGGCGACGTGAATGTCCGCCCTTGCATTCATTACGGTGGGTGAGCGCACGTCCCAGTCGTCATAGTGGATCATGTCCGGGTCGAGCGTTTGCATCACGCGGCGTCCCTTGGCCGCCTGATAGCGAGCGTAGTCGGCGTCGTAGAGCATCAAGTCACCCGACGCTACGAGCCACTGGCCATCTTCCCGCTGCCGGGTGATGTCCTTGAGACCGAGCGCCTCGGCGAGGTGGGTCGGGACGGCGGCGTATTTTTCAAAGGCGTCTCGGGGTTTACCAATCAGCGGCGCTGCGCAGCGCGTGCGCCAGAAGTCCGCTTCCTTTGCGATCACACTCCCGTCGAGTGGATGCGTGAACGCGGGCAGACCGAGGTCCTTCGCAGTCGGTAGCGGTTGGCCAAGGCTCGTCTTCAGCGCGGGTGCTTGCAGGAACTGCCAGTCGCTGAACCAGACGGTGCGACCGCCGGGCTCGATGAGGCTCTCGACGGCGCGGCGGCGTTGCGGGTCACTGAGGCCGGCGAGCTGTCGCGAGGTGAACAGGACGCGTCCATCGGCCGACAAGCGCGCCAGTATTTTCTCCGCCCGGTTACCTTCGATGTAGATGACGCGCTTTGTCCCAGGATGGCTCGCAAAGGCCTGCTCATGTTTGTGCATCCACGAGGCATCGCGACTCAGGTCCCAATCCCAGATGCCGTGGTATCCGCCCGCACCAAGGCTGGCGGCGGTCGGGTGCAGCGTACCGAGATGCGGCGCGACCAAGTTCCCGTGGCCGTCGAACGCGATCGAAAACATCCGTTGCCACCACCGATCCACCTCCGGGGTGGCGTTGCCCGAGGATGGCAGGTCTGCGCCGCGCGCGATTCCATAGAGGGAAAGCAGGCCGAGGGTGACGGTAAGGATGAAAAATCGCTTCATGCCGGCAGGGGGTATCCGATCGCCGTCCCAGTCACAGCCGAGCAAAGGTCATTCATGAAGCCATCGCCGGCCGAGGATGTAGTATTTCGGACCTCCCTCGGAGCCGTGGTAACGCGACCAGCGGGTTTCATCGCGTGGTTTGTAGTTTCCCCGTTCACCGATAAATCCTGAGATGTGCGGAGCCATGGATCGGCTACTTTTTCGGTCCCGTGGCGTTGGGGTTGGGGCGGGGCAACTGGGCGCCCACTTCATTGCGCCAGCGATCGAGCTTGGTCCGGAGGGTTGCGACCCGCGTGGGCTCGCGCGCGGCGAGGTCCGTTTGCTCACTGGGATCGGTGCCGAGATTGAACAACTCGGTCCGCCCATTCTCGAAATACTCGAGCAGCTTCCAGTCACCCATTCTCACCGCACTCACCGGCGTCGTGGTGGCGTAGTAGTGGGGATAGTGGAAGTAGAGCGCTTCACGCTTGAGCGTCGCGGCCGGATTTTGCAGCAAAGGTCTCAGGTCCACGCCATCGGCGGGCCCTGCTGACGGCGCTGCGGCGACCGTGGGAGCGAGCGTGTGAAACAGGTCCATCAGAACCACTGGTTCGCGACACTCCGTGCCCGCCGGAGTCACTCCGGGCCAACGCACGATAAGAGGCACGCGCGTGCCGCCCTCGTAGAGTGAGCCTTTCCCCGAGCGAAGCGGAGCGTTGCTGGTAATGGGCCCGGTTTGACCTTTGTCCGTGCCGATGAAGCCGCCGTTGTCGCTGGTGAAAATGATGACGGTGTTCTGTTCAAGGCCTCGTCGTTTAAGGTGCTCAAGAACCCGCCCGACGCTGTCGTCGAGACTCTTCACCATCGCGGCATAGACGGCATTGCGATGGTGCAGACCGGGACGGATTTTCGCCTCGAAGTATCTGACATCGTCCGCTTTCGCCTCGATCGGCGTGTGCGGCGCATGATGAGCGAGGTAGAGAAAAAAGGGCTTGTCGCCGGCGTGGTCGATCACCCGCAGTGCCTCGTCGGTGAGGCGGTCGGTGAGGTATTCGCCGGCCTTGCCGAACTCCAGGTGCGGGACAAAGCGAAACTCGGGCCCAAATCGTCCGCTGCCGCTGTAGGGCCAGAAGAAAGACTGGGGAGCGCCCCACTGCGTGCCGCCGATGTTCACATCAAAGCCATGGGTCTCGGGGTAGTGCTCGGCATCGCCCAAGTGCCATTTCCCGACCAACGCGGTGAGGTAGCCAGTATCGTGCAGTCGCCGCGCCAGCGTCGTCTCCGCGTGCGGCAGGTCATGCAGTGAGGCGGCCTCGATCAGCTTGCGGTTCTTCGGGCCGCCGCGCGAACCTTCGGCCCAGATCGTGATGTGCAGGCGCGCCGCGTGCTTGCCGGTGAGCAGGGCTGCTCGGCTCGGAGAGCAGACGGACATCGCATAAGCGTCGGTAAAACGCATCCCCTGTTGCGCGAGCCGGTCTAGGTGCGGCGTTTCGTGCAAATCCGCGCCGTAACAGCCGAGGTCACTCCAGCCGAGATCGTCGGCGAGAATCAGCACGATGTTCGGGCGTGTGGGGGTGGGGGCCGGCTTCGCGCTCTGAGCAGCATTGTCACCTAGCCCGGCGGCGGCGAACAGAGCGGGGACCAAGAGGCATATCCCGAGGAACAGCGCGGGGAGTCTGCACGGCTTTGTTGGGGGTTTCATCGATGTGGATCGTCTATCTGACTACCGCTTCTTCCACGAGAATTCCTTCACGATGGGTGCAGCTTCGGTTCGGGGGAAATTCGGCCGAAGCTGATCGATCACCACCGCGGCTCCGAGCGTCCCGGCCAAATTCGTCCACTCGTTGGGGTCGTTGGCGTGATCGTAGAGCTCCTCTTCGCCGTTCCGATAACGGATATAGCGGTATCGTTCGGTGCGCACGGCGTGGTTGCCCCGTCCGTGGGTCATGAGCGTGGGGTAGTCCCACTCGGCGCCAGGATTGCGCAACAGCGGCACCAAGCTCCGGCATTCCAGATCGGTGCGCGGCGGCAGCCCGCAGAGTTCGATCAAGGTCGGGTGCAGATCCATCAGATTCACAACCCGCTGTGAGCTGACGCCCTGGCGGAGTCCGGGCGCTGAAACCATCAGGACGATGCGGGTCGCTTCCTCCCAGAGGGAAACCTTTTCCCAGTGATGTTTTTCGCCCAGATGCCAGCCGTTGTCGGACCACAGGCAGACAATCGTGGAGCGACCATCCGGGCGATTCTCGATTGCATCCAAGACGCGCCCGAGACAGTCGTCCGCAAAACTGATGCTCGCGAGATACGCTTGGACGGCGAGACGCCATTGTCCGGCCGTTCGGATCTTTTCGAAGATGCCTTTCCCGCTGCCGTAGTCGTGCGGATCATCGGGATCCATCATACCCTCGCCCAGTGCGAAGCGCTTTCCGTAGGCCCCGATGTCGTCCAAATCCGATTCCAAGAGTGGCGGGAGCGGAACATCGGCGAGCGGATATCGATCCAGATATTCCTGCGGCACATACCACGGAAGGTGGGGGAGATAAAATCCGCAGGCGAGAAAGAGGGGCCGCTCCTGGGGCTTGCGCAACTCTTCGACGATAAAGTCTGCCACCTTCCAGTCGGGCATTTCTCTTTTTTCCTTCCACGAAGGGCCCCAGTCCACGGTCGGTCGCAGGTTCAGCCCGTTCAAGGGAGGATTGGCCGCGCCGTGGAGAAGCATGCACTGCGTTTGGGAGGGCCAATAGCGGTCCCACGAACGCGGATCCTGATCCTCGGTGGCGTGATGAAAAATCTTGCCCGCGCCGACCACAGCATAGCCGTGATTCCGGAAGTATTGAGGCAAAGTAGCCCTTTCCCTCAACACCGGCGACTTCCGCCAGCCGGAATCATAATGCGTGTAGACTCCCGTCGTTGAGGGACGCAGTCCCGTCAGCAGCGCAGTGCGCGACGGCAAGCACCAAGGTGACGTCGCATAGGCGTTCGTAAACGTCACCGCGCGGGTGGCCAAGCGGTCCATGTTGGGTGTCTTGGCGGCCGCGAAGCCCATCGCCCCGACCCACGGCCGAAGATCATCGATCGCGATGAACACCACATCGGGCGACGGTGCGGCGTTCGCTGCGTGGCCGACAACCGACGCTACGCAGGCCAGGAGAAGATGTCTGAACAGTCGCACGGGATTTTCGCTGGCCGTCGCGGATCCGTTCAAAACCGGAACGTATTTGTCCAAACGAACGTCCGGGGAATATCGCGGATCTCGATGTCGTTCGCCGCGCCGGTCACGGTGGTTTCTTCCAGGTAGTTTTGGTCGCCAAAGACATTTTGAACCATCAATTGCGTCGTCCACCGGAACCGTTTGAATTTCCGCTCGTAGGCCAGCCGCAGGTCGATGCGCGTGCTATCCGGGTAAAGGTAAAGCCGGCGGACGTTGGCGACCGTGATGTAGCCCTGCCGCAGGTTGCCCCGCCACTGCGCGGTGCCGCCGAACGAAAGTCCGCGGAAGGCGGTCGTCGTCAGGGCATAGTTGGTATTGATGCTGGCCGATCGCTGGGAGTTCGGCGTCGTGTCGTCACCGCCTTGAAATACCTTATATCTCCCATTCGTGGGCGAGATGAAGCCGAGTTGGTGGCGACTGATCGGCAGTCCGGTTGCACCGGTGCCCACGCCAGGCGTCGTCAACCCGAGAGTCGAGGCGTTGGTGATTTGGCCGCTGGTCGGATCGAGTTTGGCAAAATAAGGACTGCCTGGGTCCTTGAGCATCGCGAGCGTGAGTGGCACCTGAGCGCCCCGGGGATCGGCCGGACTTGCTGGAACCATCAGCGCGGGACCGGAATTCGACGAGATGCGCACGGTGGTGCCGTCCGAGTAGAATTGGTCGTTGTAGTAGATAGGAAGTTCGCGGTCGCCGATGATGCGGCCGTTGTTCGTGCCGGCGTTCAGTTGCATCCGCCAATTTGGCGTCAGACGGAAAGAGAGCGATGCCTCGAGGCCCTTCGATTTCACGAAGATGGGCAGGAATTGGCCGCCGTTGCGGCCGTTGATGCCCTGGGCATCCACCACATTGCGCTCAGGCAACGGAATGTTCACGGCCTCGCTGCCGGCTTCATTTTCGTAGTAGGCGAGAGATCCGGACACGCGCCGGTTCCACAAGTCCAGCTTCAGCCCGGCTTCCCGCGCGCGGCCGATGCCGGGGGGCAAGTATTCATTCGCCGGCGTGGGGCTAAATCCGCCCTGGCCCGCGAGTGACTTCGCCGTGTTCGCGTAGACGCCGAACGCCGGGGTGAAATTATAAACTCCGCCGACGATCCAAGTATTGATGGTGGTATCGGTGAGACGCAGGAGGGTCGTGCGGTCGTCGATCTTGATTTTGTCCCAGCGTGTTCCCGCCATCAACTCCACCTTGCCTTCGAACCACGTGCTGAGCAGGTTGGCGTAGGCCGCCTTCTGGTCCTCTTCACGAATTGTGAGGGGATTGTCGCCGGCAAACCCGAGGGGATTGAGGGCGGTCGGCGGCACCAAGCCGGGCGCCATCCGGTCGCGCCACGCATACCCGGGCGCCGAGAGGTCGCTATTGTTGTAGCCTGATTGAATGGGGAAGTAGAAGTCCGGTCGCGGAATGAGATTGATCCGGGTCGTGATCGAAGGATTCCAGGTGGGATCGATCGTATATTGTCCGTCGGGCCCGACCGCATATTGGCGCTGCTGGGCGAACCGCTGGCCCTTGAAGCGATACTCGGCGCCTGTGACGAATTGGTTCTTCGCCCACGAGGGGAAATCGAATTCGTAGACGGAGTTCAGCTGGCCGGTCCGAGTGTAGAATTTGTTGATGAATCGCGTCGGAGCCATGCGCACAGTCCACTGGTTGCTGATCGCTCGGCTATCGGTGGGTGCAATCAAGTCGTTGCTCGACATCGTCGAATTCAACAGGGGAACATCCTGGCGGTTGAATGCGGCGCGGACCGCCCATTTGCGGGTGATGTTTCCCTCAAGGGACAGCGTGAAAGTCTTGGCGTCAGAGAGGCGAATCCGGCCGGAACCAAACAGCGAGCGGTAGTTTTTCCAATCGAGGGGTCCGTTGGCCACCACGATTCCGGCCGTATTGCCGCGGAACAGCAGGAGGTCCGTGCGTTGGCCGTTGCGTGAATCCTTCAGCGAGTTGTCGCGCAGGATGAAGCTGGTGTCGGAGCGGTTGCGGTTGTTCTCGGAGAAATTTTCGAAATTGCCCCTGAGCGTGAAATTTTCCGAGAGCTTGTAGGCGAGGTCCAAGTAGATGCCACGCGAGGTATCACTCAGGTTATCCTGCCAATAGCGCTGGTCGCCGGCGGTGGCGGCGATGCGGGCACTCAAGGCCCCTTTGGAAGCATTGGCATCGATCTGATAGCGGAAGGTGCCGTCGCTGTCGGTAATGATCCGCCCTTCCAAGAAGTTCCCGGGGCGGGCTCTTTTCGTGACGGTGTTGACCGTTCCCGCCGAGATGCCCTGCCCGTAGAGCAGCGACTGGGCGCCGCGCAGGATTTCTACCCGCTCGGTGCTGAAGAGATCGGTGCGGGCGATGTGGAGGAAGCCGTTGCGGCGTCGCTCTTCCTTGCTGAAGAGACCGCGAATCCGAAATTGATCCACGCCGTTGGGGGCGGAGCCGGGGCCGGAGTCGCTGCGGAATTCAATGTTCGGTGCCATCAGCATGACGGACGTCACATCGGTGGCCCCAATCTCATCGATAAAGGTGCGCGTGTAGGCATCCATGCTCAGCGGGAGGCGGCGAATTTCCCGATTGGTTCCCGTGACGCCCATGGTGTTGGTCGCGTCGTAGGAATCGTTTTCGGCTACAATTTCGAACGGGCTAAGGACGATGGCCGTTTCGCTCCTGGCCGGAGATGCGCTGGGCGCGACCTGCCCGACGGCGGGCAGGGCGATCACCGCGGCTAACAAAGCGGTGGCGCACGTGAAGTGGTTCGGACGGACTTGAGGGTTCATTGGGTTTTAGGGCTTGGGTTGGATATTCGGGGTTGGGTTTCCGCAGTGGGGCGTTCGCGGCTATTTTTTCTGGTTCTTCTTCATATAGCCGGGTGAGCCATCGCGGAGCTGTGCGGGCACACTCAGCTCTTCCGTGCCGTTGCGTTGCACCTTCTCCAATTCGAGGGGCGTCCAGCCTGGACGGAACGTCGGCTTTAGAAACTGGTTTAACTCGGGCAGGTTGGTGACGGCCATCTGGGCTCCGTCCCACAGGATTTTCTTGCCCGGCGCGCGCAGGGCGAAATTTCCCAGGACCACGAATTCAGTCAGCCGCGTCGAGTAGGCGAAGTGCGAACCGGCCCACTCGGGGTCGCCCTTGCGGATGGCCTGGGTCCAGGCGAGGTAGGGGTTGCCCAGCGGATCAGGTCGCCGGAGCGTCTTGGGCGGCAGACTGGATTGGAGCTCCCGCATTCTCGCTTCCGGGATGATGCGCGGGCTGTTGCAGTAATCCTGACCATCGAAAATCGTGCCCTTCTCACCGACGTAATACTGACCGCTCTTCGTGAGTGCACGCCCGGCGTCGAGGTCCTTGGGCCGCGGCGGTTGTTTACCACCGTCGGACCAGGTGACTTTCACCGGCGGCATTTTTCCGCGCGCCGGAAATTCATAGGTGATGGCCGACCAGGCGGGAAAGCTCTCGACCACCGCTTGGGGAGACTCGGCTTGGATGCTGATCGGGTCGCCGAGATTCAAAGCGTAGAACGCGGCGTCCATCGTGTGGCAGCCCATGTCTCCCAACGCACCCGCGCCGAACTCGGACCAACCGCGCCAGTCGTGCGGATGATAGGCGATGTTGTAGGGCCGATCGGGGGCGCGCCCCAGAAACAGTTCCCAATCGAGTCCCGCAGGAATCGGTTGCGGGGCGGGGAGGTCGGTCCACCCCTGCGGCCAGATCGGACGGTTGGTCCAGATGTGGACTTCGCGGATGGGTCCGATTACGTCGGCGTCGATCCACTCCTTCACCAACCGGATGCCCTCCATTTGGTGGCCCTGGTTGCCCATCTGGGTGCAGACTTTAGGATTCTGCTCGGCGAGGCGGCGCAGTTCGCGCGCCTCCCAAACCGTGCGCGTGAGCGGTTTCTGGACGTAGACGTGGATGCCCATCGCGACGGCCATGTAGGCCGGCAAGAAGTGCATGTGGTCGGGCGTGCTGATGACGAGCGCGTCGATCTGGTCGCTCATCTCGAGCAGCATCTTCCGGAAATCCTTGTAGCGTTTGGCGCGCGGAAACGCCGCAAAGGTCTCCTGCACCTTCTGCAAGCCCCAATCGATGTCGCACAACGCGACGATTTCCTCGTCGGGAAAGGATCGAATGTCGGCGAATCCCTTGTTGTTGAAACCCATGCCGGCGATGCGGAGCTTGGCGCCGGGTTGAATTGGGCGCGGCGGGCGCACCTTAGGCGCGGAGGTGACGGTGACGCCGGCGCAACCGGCGAGACCGAGCATGGCCGCAGCGGAAGCGGTAAGTTGGAGAAACTCGCGACGAGTCACGGGAGAAGGAGTGTTCACGACAGGGATGAGAGAGGTGGCTTCAGGACTTCGTGCGCAGTGCCGCGCCGAGGTGTTTTTGCAGCAGACGTTTGGTCGCGAGCGCCCCCTCGCGTTCGCCGAGTGGCGGGATGGCGGAGCGGGCGGGCGGCGGGGTGCGGGGTGAACCACCCGGGCCTTCGTATTCGACCTCAATCCATCCCCGGTAGCCGGAGTCTGCCACCAGTCGAAGCATCCGGGCGTAGTCGGTGTAGCACTCGTCGCCGCGGGCATCGAAGTCATGCGCCTTGGCGCAGACGCATTTGGCGTAGGGCAGCATCGCCGCCACTCCTGCGTAACGATCATGAAACTCGGCGCTCGCGCGGTTCTTTTGGAAATTGCCGAAGTCAGGCAAGGTGCCGCAGCGCGAGTTTCCAACCTGCTTTACGATCGAGGCGATCCATGTGCCGTCGCAGTAATTCCCCTCGCCGTGGTTCTCGATCATCACATCCAGATCCAACGGACCGCTCAACTCGAGCAGTCGGGCCATGCCGTCGGCCACCAGGCGCGTTTGTTCGCCGACCGCGAGCTTGAGGTCACTGCGGGCGTTAACCCGGATGCCGCTGCAACGGAGGGTGGCGGCGGCCTCCAGCCACGGGCGGAACTTCTCGACGGACTTGCGGCGTCCGGCTTCGGTCGGTGCGCCGAGTGGATCGTAGAGGTCGACCAAAATGAGCACGTTTTTCACGCCGGCGTCGGCCGCGCGGCGATTCAGCTCCGCCAGCGAGCCCGGGTTTTTGTGATGCTCGCCGAGGAGGAGACCGCTGTAGTCCACGCCCTCGAAGCCGAGTTCTCCCGACATGGAAGGGAACTCAAGGATATCGCGTTTCGTGAAGCCCGGCTCGCCGCGGAACGCGCGGTGAAAGGTCCACTGGCCCATCGTGAGCCGGTAGCGCGGAGTATCGCCGGCGGCGCCGGCCAGCCTCAGTGCAAGGGCGCTGGAGGCGAGTGCGGCGGCGCCGGTGGATTGGAGAAATTGGCGGCGGTTCATTAGGAAACTCACTGCGGCACGTAAATCTCAGGAGCGCGCCAGCTCGGGCACTTCCATGAAGGCGTAACAGAGCATGTGGAGGATGTGCATCTGCACGTCTTCCACGCGGCCGTAGTGCGTGTCCTCGATGACGATCGTCTGGCGCGCGATTTCCGCGAGGCGACCACGCTTCGCGCCGACGATGGCGGCGGTTTCGAGACCGTGCTCATTCGCCCATTCGAACGCTTTGACGAGATTGGGTGAGTTGCCGCTCACGCTGGCGGCCAACAGCACGTCGCCGCTGCGCGCGTAGTTCTGGAGCTGACGCACGAAGGCGTCGTCGTAGCTGTAATCGTTCCCGAGGGCCGTGAGCCAGGCGACGTTGTC
>Ga0209829_10000702_pt1 | contig 29176 bp, 25 predicted proteins | sample C_140205_EF_Meta_FD_187311 | JGI IMG/M metagenome (GOLD analysis project Ga0209829, IMG submission 187311) | Freshwater microbial communities from Lake Croche, Canada to study carbon cycling - C_140205_EF_MetaG (SPAdes) (version 2) | ecosystem: Environmental > Aquatic > Freshwater > Lake... | reverse complement strand
TGGGAATAGCTCAAACAGGAACAGGTAAGACTGCGGCTTATGCTTTGCCAATATTAATGCGTTGTAAATATGCTCAGGGGAGCTTGCCAAGAGCCTTAATTCTAGCCCCTACGCGCGAACTTGTCATGCAAATTCACGAGGTCATGGTCGGCTTAGCTCAATTTACGGATTTAAGAATATTAGCTCTTTATGGAGGATTAGGCCCCAAAACACAGATTCAAACTTTAGAAGCCGGTGTCGATATTTTAGTTTCAACTCCAGGTCGATTTTTAGAATTATATCGCAAAGAGGCTATTGGTACCAAAGATTTGAAATATTTGATTTTGGATGAAGCGGATAAAATGATGGATATGGGTTTTATGCCTCAAATCCGTCAAATTCTAGAAAAAATACCCTATAAAAAAAGGCAAAATGGGTTGTTTTCAGCAACTTTTCCAGAGAAGGTGGAAAATCTTTCCCATGAGTTTTTAGAATTTCCACATAAAATAGAGGTGACACCTCAGGCTACTCCAGCAAGCCAAGTCACACAATTTGTTTTTGAGGCACAAAATGTACAAACCAAATTAAATGCGTTAAAATATTTCTTGCAAAACCCTAATTTTGAGAGAGTTATGATATTTTGCAGGAGTAAAGATATCGTTAACCAAGTAGAGAAATATTTGAGTTTTACCGTTGTTCCTGTGGATCAAATCAGGGTAATACATTCTAATAAGGGCCAAAATACGCGTATAAATGCCATGCAACAATTTAGAGAAGGCAGTATTCGGGTTTTAGTTACGACCGATGTTGCTTCGCGCGGTATCGATATTCCCAAGGTTTCACATGTGATAAACTTTGATGTACCATTAATTTATGAGGATTATGTACATCGGATTGGTCGGACTGGCAGAGCTGAACAAGTCGGAGAATCGATCACCTTTATCACTTTAGCCGAGACGTATCATTGGCATAAAATATCGGAAATTATTCAACAAAAAATTGAAATTAGGGCATTGCCAGATGAAATTAAAGTGGAGGAGACGCCATTTTTAGAGCATCAAGATATGTTGAGATCGGTTGACGAGCAGCGAAAAAGAGAGGATCCTGATTTTAAAGGTGCTTTCCATGATAAAAAATGGGTAATTAAGGCTAGGGCTAATGGAAATAGAGCGGCTCTGAAGGGATTAGGTAAAAATGGATTAACTCGTAGCGGAGCGGTGGCTCAGGGAGTTAAAACCGGACCCAAGGCCAATGGAAAGTTGCTTGTAAAAGCTGGTCCAAAGGGTCCGGATCGAAATAATAGACCAGGAAAAAACTCAAAATACAAGACAGCTACACCGGGAAATAAAAAGAAACGATAGATTTGTGATATGAAAATAGTTAAATTAATCATGTTGTTGATGTTTGTGTCAACCTTAACCTGGGCTCAGAAACCCGTTAAATATCAAGTTTTATTTGGAAATAAGGCTTTACCTCAAAAAGACAAATTGGAGTTAGACCAATTTATTACCAGTTGTGATGCAAGTTTCGCATCCAGAAAAGAGGCCGCAAATTTCTTTGCCGAGCGAGCTTGGGAGTTTGTTGCTTTAGGCAAATTGGATACCGCTACATATCGATTTAATTTAGTTAATGCCTTAGACACATCTAGTATTGATGCGTATTGGGGTTTGGGGGTTATTACATTTCAACGAAAAGATTATCCTTTGGCGAAACAATTATTGACAAAAGGATTAATTTCAGATCCTACTCAGGCGCTCATGCGAGTTGACTATGCCATCGTTCTTTTGAGTTGCTATTTAGCTGGAATGGATTGTGGAACATTAGCTGAAGCAGACGCCGAATTGGCACAGTCATTGACAGATGAACCAAAGAATGCAAATGCTTGGATGAAAAGAAGCCAAGTAGCTTTTTATCAGGAAAAATACGAACTGGCATGGACCTATTTTCATGAATGTCGGACATTAGATATGTTGCAAATGGACCTGAATTTTGGGAGCCAATTGGCCGAAAAAATGCCCGATCCTAAAGGAATTTTTAAATAATGAACGATGGGATTCCGTTCTTTTTTTGCTAAACCTTTTGCGAAACACGTTGTAAAAAAACATCGTTTAAGTCATCTAAATGCATTAGAGAGACAAGATTATTGGTTGGCTCATCAATTAAAAACTGCCGAGAACACCATTTTTGGACAAGCGTTCTCATTTGCCAAAATCCGAAATTATTTAGAATTTAAAGCAAAGGTTCCTATCTCAGAATATGAAGATTTAAAATCCTATATCGACGAGATGGTTACGGGGACGGAAAATATATTATGGCCAGGGAAGTCAGCATATTTTGCCAAAACATCAGGTACAACTTCTGGAGTTAAATACATTCCTATTTCAAGGGAGTCCATGCCTTTTCATATTCAAGGTGCGAGAGACGCTTTATTGCATTATGTCTATTATAGTGGGAATTCTGCTTTTTTGGATCGGAAATTAATTTTTTTATCGGGCTCTCCCGTATTGGATATTAAACAGGGGATACCTACAGGCCGACTTTCGGGCATTGTAAATCACCATGTTCCCCATTATTTAAGAGGAAATCAATTGCCCGCTTATCCAACGAATTGCATGGATGATTGGGAGGAAAAACTTGCGGCCATCGTTCAGGAGACCTATACACAGCGGATGGGATTAATTTCAGGGATTCCACCTTGGGTTCAAATGTATTTTGATCGACTAGAGGAGTTGACGGGCCAAAAAGTAGGGGATTTATTTCCTGATTTTCAATTGTTTGTTACTGGAGGGGTCAACTTTGAGCCTTATAGACAAAAATTAATGTCGTCGATAGGTAGAGAAGTGAACGTTCTTGAAACCTACCCAGCCTCTGAAGGCTTTATTGCCTTTCAGGATTCAAGTGGGGAGGAAGGTTTATTGCTCAATGTGGATGGAGGAATTTTTTATGAGTTTGTTCCTACGGATACCTATTTTTCGGCGCATCCCAAAAGAATGTGTTTAGCAGAGGTTGAGCTGGGCGTTAATTATGCCCTATTATTAACAACAAATGCTGGTCTTTGGGCCTATTCTATTGGTGATACGATCAAATTTGTATCCCTAAACCCCTTTCGAATTATTGTTACAGGTAGGATTAAACATTTTATTTCCGCTTTTGGCGAACATGTTATTTCGGAGGAGGTGGAGCGGGCAATGAAAGCAGCTTTAACGGCATGTCCAGAGGCTAATATTGTGGAGTTTACACTGGCCCCTCAAATAAATCCTACTCCCGGCGAACTGCCTTATCATGAATGGCTTGTCGAGTTTGCTAAGAAACCGAAAAACATGTCGGCTTTTAAAGAGGCTTTGGAAAAATCCATGCAGCAGCAAAATATTTATTATAAAGATTTGATTTTGGGTGGTATTCTTCAGGCACTTGTTTTGACGCCTTTGGAAAAAAATGCGTTTATTAATTATATGAAATCCGAAGGAAAACTTGGTGGACAAAATAAGGTTCCACGTCTTTCTAATGACCGCTTAATCGCCGATAAATTATTTTAATTTTATACTTTTTTGACCCATAATGGGAATCACAATTAATAGGGGTAATATGATAAATACTGGGACTTCAATAGCCCACAATAGGCCTCCCCAAAGAGTCAAATAAATCGGATAGGTAAATAATAATGTGGCGAACAGCACCGAGTCGAAAAATACGGTTTTTTTAAATTTTAGGTCAACCCCATATTTAATTAATCGATAATAGGGAAGATGGAAATAATAGGAAAAACCATGTAAAATATGTGTTCTGTCAATCGGCAAGTGAATATTTTTGGACATTTCGTTGAAGACATGGGCGTTGAAAATTAATCGGTCACTAGATTCAACAATCGGTTTTAAGGATTCAATTTCAGTATTATCAATATGCACACTTTTGCCAATTCCTCGGAAAGAATTATAAGCGATTCCGATCACATGAATCCGGGGAAAAACCCCGATAGCATGCAGATTTTCTAAAATTCTAGAGGCTCCCTTTTTAAAAGGCTGAATTTCATGTGTGTTTAAGCAAATGCCTTCAATAAAGATTAAAACTGCGCCGCCTTCTTGGATGATATTAACGGATTCTTGAAATGTATGACTATTTCGGTGTAAATGTTCCTTTCCTTCCCTTGCTCTAAAAACCGGAATCATTCCTATCGAACGAAGTAGGTAGCCAAAAATGGGTTTTTGAAAAACATCTCCTCGTGCTAAAAAATGAATTTTTCTATGATAAAAGGCGCCTATAATGACGGCATCTAAAAATGAATTAGGATGATTGGCCACGATCAAAAGCGGCCCTTGAAAATTTAAATATTGCTGATTCGAGATCTTTACCTTGGGGCAAAATATCTTTAGTGCTAACCTAACCCAAAATTTTAAAAAATAAACCACCCGATAAAATTTATTAAAATCTAAATAATAAAATCGCTTTGTGAAAGGTTAATAATTAGTTTAAATTTAAGGAAATTATCAAGCATGGAAAAAACAGTAAAACAAATCGCCGAATTATCAGCTTATATCCCTCAATCCGATAAGCAAAATTTGGCCGTGTCCAATGCAACTGTTGGTTGGCAAATAGATCATTCTTTACGTGTTATAAATCAAGTTATTTTCTCCGTATTAAATTCAAATCCAGCAGAATATAAGCGCACATTTAATTGGCGCAAGTCACTTATATTGTTTACTAAGAAAATACCTAGAGGAAAAGTGAGGGCTCCTAAAGGGATTTTGCCCACCGAAGAAATCACAGAAAGGAGCTTAATTTCAAGCATTGAGTTGGCCCAAACAAATATAGCTTTATTAGAAAATTGTGAGCCAAACCACTTTTTTGTTCATCCTTTTTTTGGGCAAGTACATGTGGGCGATACCAAGATTTTTATTGGTGTTCATACAGAACATCATTTAAAAATAATTAGAGACATATGTAAATAAAGGATTTAATAAGAGAATTTTATAGGAGAATCATTAAAAATAAATGAAGTACTTTAAGCACGCACCATACTTGTTTTTTCTTTCAATAATCGCAATAGCCTGTAGCAAGGACTCCGCAATTACTATTCCAGTAACCAAATCGACGACCGTAGGTTCAATTACTTCCCCCACTCCTAGTACATCTACTTCGGGATTTAAGTTGACAAGTACCGCAGTAGTTAATGGCCTTTTGTTAGACGCGTATAAATGTGAAAAAAAAATTAATGGAATAGAAAATAGCATTCCTTTGGCTTGGGAAAATGCACCAGCTAAAACAACGTCTTTTGCCGTCACCATGATTCATTATCCAAACTCATCGGATAGCACGAAGTATAATAGCTATTTATTGTTATGGGGAATAGACAAAGCCGTCAATAAAATCCTGTATGGAGAGGCCAATAAGGGACCTTGGTTTATGGGCGTAAACAAGGATGGAAATAATATTTCATATACCTCGCCTTGTTCGGCTGGAGCGGGATCACATCAGTACATTCTAACCATTTATGCCTTATCTGAAACGCCAGCTACTTTGCCTACAAAAAGCTCAACAGCAGTGACTTTTGAGGTGCTGACAAAGGCCATTTCCACGGTCACGGTTTTAGATAAAGCCAAATTGATCTTTACAAGTGTTACGCCTTAATAAAAATGATCTCGGTGTTTACCCATTTTTAGGGCCTGAAAAATTCGCAGGCCTATACTAAGCAAAACTTTCATCAGGAATCTACCCAATGGAATTTTGTATATTGGCTAAAATAAAATTTAAAATGCCAACATTCACCTCCAAAATTCTACGTTATTGGAAAATAATAGGTCCAGGTTTAGTAACTGGAGCTAGTGACGATGACCCTTCTGGCATTGCTACTTATTCGCAAGCTGGCGCCGCATTTGGATTGTCGACTCTTTGGACTTCCATTGTGGCATTTCCTCTGATGGCTGCCATTCAGAAAATGTGCGCACGAATTGGTTTGGTTACAAATCAGGGTCTAACAGGGGCTTTAAAATCGCATTATCCAAGGCCAATATTATATGTGATGCTAATCTTTAGTTTTCCGGCGATTGTCATGAATATTGGAGCCGATATAGCTGGAATGGGTGCAGTTGGGAATTTACTTTTTCCTACTATTGACGCTACTTTTTTCAGTGTATTTTTCACCATTTTACTTTTAGGTCTAATCATTTATTTGCCATATTCTCAAATAGCTTCCATTTTAAAATACCTCTGCATCGTTATTTTGGTGTACTTTATTGTTCCCTTTTTGTACAAACAAGATCTAGTAGAGATTGCGAAGTCGACTTTCATTCCAAGCCTAAAATTTGACAAAGATTTTATCGCCATTATCGTCGGGATCCTAGGGACAACGATTTCTCCTTATTTATTTTTTTGGCAAGCTTCCGTTGAGGTGGAAGAAATGAAACATAAAAAACATCATGTCATGGTCAATAAAAAAATCATTCATGAGATGAATCAAGATGTTGATTTTGGGATGACTGTTTCAGGATTTGTGATGTATTTTATTATTTTAACGACTGGAACGGTTTTGTATCAGGGCGGAATTCATCAAATTGATACCGTTGAGCAAGCGGCAATGGCCTTAAAGCCCTTGGCAGGGAATTTGGCCTATCTTCTTTTTGCTATTGGTGTGATAGGAACAGGTCTTATTGCGATTCCCGTTTTAAGTGGATCGCTCTCCTATATTTTTACTGAGACTTTTGGCTGGGAACAGGGACTAGATAAAAAATTCCATGAGGCAAAAGGGTTTTATACCATTATAGGCATCTCCCTACTTTTAGGTTTATCGCTTAATTATGTGGGGATTTCGCCCATGAAAGCCTTACTTTATACAGCCATTTTGTATGGATTAACAGCCCCCGTTTTAATTGGCATTATTTTACATATCTCAAATAATAAAAAAATTATGGGCGAAAATGTAAATGGGCTTAGGGCGAATATATTAGGATTTATGGCCTTAATCATCATGACATTGGCCGCTGGGACACTTATTTACATGCAAATTTTTGAATAGTCCCAAGCTAATTTTTAACCTTAAATGTCCAATGCATGTTGAATTCAGCGACCACGGTTCCCTCAGAATTTTTGCCTAATGAAAGACATGCGATTTTAGTACTTTCCCCCGTTCTGATAGCCTCTTCTACCGCCATTTCGATTTCTTTTCCTTGATCACAACTAAATAAAATGATACCTGTGGCCTTTTTTAAAAATTTTGCTTCCATGCCCTCCACGAGCATGCTGACCTTGGGGGATCTTTGGTATACTTGCGAAAAGGCCAACATCCCGCTGCACATTTCCGCGGCCATAGCTTCGACCGCAAAGTACATAGAACGAAAAGGATTTTGGTTAAACCAAGAAAGTTTAATACGCACCACACAAGATTCAGCATCAAAATGATGGATGCTTAATCCCGCGAAAAACGCAGATGAAAGCTTTTGAAATAAAAAAAATTTAAATAAAATAGGGCGCGAAATGATGGACTTGAATTGATGGAACGAAGGGTTCATGCGATGAAATATGGATTAAATGACAAGGATTTAAAATTGGCTTTTTATCCAACGAATATAGCCAATTAATTTTCCTTCCACCTGATAATTTCGTAACCTTGCGCTGGGTTTAACTCAATCTAAAATCACATCAACATTCGAATATGGCGGAAAATAATACATTAAAAGAGGAGGCACTTCATTACCACGCAAAAGGAAGACCAGGTAAAATTGAGGTTATTCCCTCCAAAGAAACGGCCTCTCAAAAGGATTTGACATTGGCCTATTCGCCAGGGGTCGCGGACCCTTGTTTAGAAATTGCGGCTAATCCAGAAGACATTTATAAGTATACAGCGAAAGGAAATTTGGTCGCCGTCATTTCCAACGGTACCGCCGTTTTGGGCCTTGGAGATATTGGGCCAGGAGCGAGTAAACCCGTGATGGAAGGAAAGGGTTTGCTTTTTAAAATTTATGCCGATATCGACGTGTTTGACCTTGAATTGAACACCAAAAACGTGGACGAGTTTGTAAGAACAGTCAAAATTTTGGAGCCAACTTTCGGGGGTATAAATTTAGAAGATATTTCGGCACCCGAATGCTTTGAGATCGAGGAGCGTCTAAAGGCTGAATTGGATATTCCGGTCATGCATGATGACCAACATGGAACTGCGATTATTAGTGCGGCGGCGCTATTAAACGCCTTGGAAATTGTCAAAAAAGATATTTCAAAAGTAAAAATTATCATTAATGGCGCCGGTGCTTCAGCAACTTCTTGCACCCGTCTTTATTGTTCACTGGGTGCGCAAAAACAAAACATTTTAATGTTTGATTCTAAAGGTTTGATACACCCTATTCGGACTAATTTAGATGGTCGAAAGGCCGAATTTGCCAATGATCATTTTTCATCAGAAACAACATTAACGGAAGCTTTAGTAGGCGCCGACGTGTTCGTAGGCCTTTCGAAAGGAGATATTCTAACCGAAGAAATGATTAAGCCGATGGCCGAAGATTGCATCGTTTTTGCGATGGCAAACCCAACGCCTGAGATTGCTTATGACAAAGCCATGAATGCACGCAAGGATATTATTTTTGCCACTGGTCGGAGCGATTACCCAAACCAAGTGAATAACGTCCTTGGATTTCCATATATTTTTAGAGGGGCACTCGATGTGAGATCCAAAGTAATCAATGAAGAAATGAAATTAGCCGCTGTCTATGCATTGGCCGATTTGGCGAAAAAACCGGTTCCTGATATTGTTAATTTGGCCTATGGTCAAGAAAATATAGTTTTTGGTCGAGAATATATAATTCCTAAACCCGTAGATCCGCGTTTATTAATTACCGTTGCGCCAGCGGTGGCTTTGGCGGCAATGAAATCGGGTGTGGCCAAGCATCCCATTGAAAACTGGGAGGCCTATGAACTCCAATTGTCTAAGAGATTAGGCTTGGATAATACGTTGATGAAAGTGATTATCAACAAGGCAAAAACAAAGCCGAAAAGAGTGGTTTTGGCGGATGCTGAAAATTTATCCGTTTTAAAAGCTGCCCAGGAAGTTTTACAGGATAAAATCGCAACGCCAATTTTGTTAGGAAACCGGGAGTTAATCCAACAAATTTTAGACGAAAACTCAATTAAGCTTCCGGGGGTAGAAATTATAGATCCATATTTGCCTGTAACGGATGAGGATAAAGAACGCGCAAATCGCTATAGTGAACTATTGTTTATTCGCCGACAAAGACAAGGGTTAAATAAAGTGGAGGCCCAAAAAATTATTCGTCGAAGAAATTATTTTGGCAGTATGATGGTTAGTACGGGTGATGCTGACGCGATGATTGGAGGCATGAGCCGTAATTATCCAGATACTGTTCGGCCAGCATTGCAAGCGATCGGAAAGAAAGATGGCGTTCAAAAAGTTTCAGGCATGTATATTTTGATGACACGATTTGGGCCCCTATTTTTAGCCGATACTACGGTAAACTTTAATCCAAGTGCCGGGGAAATAGTAGAGATCGCGGAGTTGTCGGCCAAGCAAGTGGAGAAGTTTAACATCCAACCACGCATCGCTTTAATTACCTACTCAAACTTTGGGAGTGCCGAAGGGGATGATGCCAAAAAGATGAAGGCCGCCGTCCAACTACTTAAGGAAAGGAACCCAAATATGATAGTAGATGGTGAAATACAAGCCCATTTGCCTTTTAATAGGGATCTTTTAAAAGAGAATCACCCGTTCAGTGAATTGGCCGAAAAAGGAGCCAATGTCTTAATTTTTCCTAATTTGTCGTCGTCCAATATTGCTTATAATTTGGTCAAAGAAATTGCGGGAATTGAAAAAATAGGCCCTATTTTGTTGGGACTTAAAAAGCCGGTCCACGTCTTGCAATTAGGTTCGTCCACGAGAGAAATTGTGGATATGATAGCCATAGCGGTTGTGGATGCACAAATGAGTAAATAAAGAATATGTTACAAGTAGAAACACAAATTAGCGCCTCATTAGAAACAGTTTGGGACTGTTTTACGAACCCTTTACAAGTTGTTCGTTGGAATTTTGCCTCTGCCGATTGGCATTGTCCAAAAGCAATTAATGAACTTATTGAAGGGGGAGAATTTCACTACACCATGGCAGCAAAAGATGGCTCTTTTGAGTTTGACTTTTGGGGAACTTTTCAGCAAATAAAAATTGGGAAAAATCTTGAAATTGTATTAGGAGATGGGAGAAAAATGTCAGTGAAATTTGAGTCGAAAGGCCAAGAAACCATTTTAAAAGAGTTTTTTGAGCCCGAGTTAGAAAACTCACATGAGCTCCAACATGCGGGCTGGCAAGCAATTTTGACTAATTTTAAAAATTATGTAGAATCTTTATGAGGGTTTTAACCTATATGTTATTTCTGGTTTCATTTGCTGCATTTTCACAACAAAATCTCTATGAAAAAGAAATTGCTACATTTCGTACCATTCGTATTGATAGTTTAAAACATGAAAATGGATACCTTAATTTATCCGGATTATTTTGGTTAAAAGAAGGAGAAAATACCATAGGTTCGGATGCTAAGAATGATTTTAATTTTCCCATGGAACATTCAGATTCTTTTTTAGGAAAAATCGTTTTGAATAAAGGAATGGTAACTTTTAAATCAAACAAAGCAAATCAAGTTTTTTCATCGGGCCAATCGGTAAACGAAATAATCATTTACCAAGATAAAAGAGTGCTTGTTTTGGAACACAAATCGCTTCGTTGGTTTATCATTAAACGAGGAGAAAAATATGCGCTCAGACTTCGGGATTTAGATGGAGAATATGTTCGGAACTTTAAAGGCATCACCTATTTCCCTTTGGATGTTTCTTGGCGTATAATAGCAAAATTTGTGCCGACCCAAGGAAAAAAATTACATATAACGGATATTACCGGGCGTACTTATTTAGAGGATTCCCCGGGGGAATTACATTTTACGAAGGGAGGCAAGAAATTTATTTTGGAAGCAGGGGGAACCATGGACGAATTTTTTATTGTTTTCGGTGATTTAACAAATAAAAAAACCACGTATGGCGGAGGCAGATTTTTATATGCTAATGCGCCGGATAAGGAAGGGAATGTTATTTTAGACTTTAATAAATCACTTAATCCACCCTGTGAGTTTACACCTTTTGCGACATGTCCTTTGCCTACCAAAGTGAATAAAATGAATGTGGGAGTTGAAGCAGGCGAAAAATCATCAGGCTTTTTGGTCCATAAATAAGCCCTAGATTTGCAGATTAATTTTTTTCAAACCAAGTAGCATATTCGATGTAATTCATTGCGGTTCGCTTGAATATTTCAGCTGCTTCTAGACTTACATGTTTTAAATATTTCGCAGGATTTCCCGCAAAAATAGTTCCCGAGGGTACACGCGTATTCTGAGTGACCACGGCCCCTGCGGCAATAATACTTCCCGTTTCAATATAGGCTCCGTCCATAATAATCGCACCCATGCCTACAAGCACGGAATCTTCAATCGTACATCCATGAACAATGGCATTGTGCGCGATAGATACATAACTGCCTATCGTTGTCTCTGTTTTTTGATAGGTACAATGAATCACGGCCCCGTCTTGAATATTGGAATGATGGCCGATCCGGATTTTATTTACGTCCCCTCGGATAACGGCATTAAACCAAATGGTACAATAATCGCCTAATTGTACATCGCCTACGATCGTCGCATTGGGCGCTTGCCAATTATGATTTCCAAACTGTGGGGACACCCCTTTTACTGGTAATATTATGGCCATGTGTTGATATTTATTCAGGCCATTTGCCTTGTAATTTCATAACTTTTTCAATGACATCACGGACGGCTCCTTGCCCACCTTTATATGGCGATACATATTTTACCACCGATTTAATTTCTGAAATCGCATCTGTTGGACATGTACTGAGTAATTTGGGCCTTTTTAATATCTTTAAATCAGGGGTGTCATCCCCCATATATAAAACTTGTTCTTCCGGAATCCCTAATTTTTCGAGCCAACTTAAGTAAGTGCTTAATTTATCGCGACCACCTAAGTTCATGTGTATTGCTTGAAATTGTAAATTTTCAAGTCTTTTTTTAACCCCAAGGTGCCCACCCCCAGAAATAACACAAAGGGAAAATTCAGCTTCCCTAGCTTTTTCAATGGCATAACCGTCTCGAACAAAAAAACTCCGATAATGCTCGCCAGTCTCCAGCACATGAACTTGGCCATCCGTCATGACCCCATCCACATCAAAAACGAAGGCTTTTATACTAGAAAATAAAGAGAGTACGTTATTCATATACAGGATAATAAGCCTCAAATATCCTAAATTTTTATGTATTTTTACCTTCTTTTGAGTTTGATTATGCCAAATTTGTTTCGCCATATAAAGGCTCTGACTTATTTATTTTTTGCCTTTATCTTTTCCATTAAAGGCCAAGCGCAATCCATTTCGGGAAATCCAGATCGGCTTTCACAGGAAGTCAAATCTTGGATATCAGCTAGCAAATACAAGGATGCTCCTAAAATAGCAGATCAGTTCATGAGCTTATGGGACTCAAATGCTTTAAGCCCTTTGCAAAAAAATGATCTTCAATCTTTATTAATTCAAATGCCTAAACAGGGATTTCGCAGTCCTGTTTTGGCCTATTTTTTTATCCGGAATCTAGTTCAATTTCCAAAAGATCCTCTATTGTTTTCTGATTTTGTGGAAGTCTGGAAAAAATTATTGGATCAAAAAGATGCAAAAACGGCCATGACTTTGGTGGAACAATTGGAATCTTGGTTTTATAATAAGCAATTGACACAAACAGGTAATTTATCGATTCATGTCCAAGGCATTTTGCGAATACAATGGCCCGCAGCTAAATTTATCGTTGGCGATACCGCTTCACAAGTAGGGCCCCCAAATGATGGCTGGGATACCGAATCCCCTCTCTCTAAAGTCCCAGACAATTTTTATGAGGAGCCCAAACCCTGGATTTTGCCAAGCAAGTTTTCCGATGGGCCAAGGTTTACTTGGAAAAAACCAGATATGCTGATGAAGATCGGCAAGGATAGCCTTTTATTAGAAGTGCAGGAATTTTCTTGGTTAATAAAAGACAAATTTGGTATTGGAAAAGGGGCTGATTTAAATGGCGCCATTTGGGGGATGCCGAATACTAAATTAATATTAAATGAATGGGAAATCATTCCGCGTTCTGCTAGCCTTTTAACCAATAATTCTCTGCTTGACATCGATGGAAAATCAAACTTGGGAATGGCTAAAATTTTATTGAAAAGAAAAACAGGATCCTCTTATTTCTTTATGGAGTTTAGGTCAAACGAACCGTTAAAAGAACCAATTTCGGGAGATTTTGGAAAGCTAAGGGGCCGACTCTGGATTCAAGGAAATAAGTTAGGCCTTCTTGCTTCACGTGAACCGGCCCAATTCGAAATAATAAAAAAAGAGAAGCTTTTAGCGCGCATATTAGCGCCCTCTATTTGGATTTCTCCTGATGGGTCCGTTGAAATTCTGAAAGGCTCATTTGTGGCTTTTGTTGGAGTTAAGGATTCTTTGTCTCATCCATTAATTCGCGCAAATTGGTTTGCAAAGGACCAAACTTTGCACATTAAAAAAATAGATGGAATTGCAGAGCAAAGACTTTTGTTTGAAGACTCGTATCATCAAATTAGAATTTCTGCAGATTTGGCTATCTTAAAAACCAACGCAAATAAAATTGATTTTTTCCGAATCTCAGGAAAATCTCAAGTCCCTGCTTGGATTGAATCCTTCGATTATTATAGATCAGATCGAGTAGAAATGCTTCAAGGGATATTAACGTTCAATCCAATGCGCGTTTTGTATAATTTCCTTGTCGAGTCAAATCGCAATTGGGCCTATTTGGGAGATATTTTAACTAAAACCAATAAGGAGTTTAAGGCACTCATGCCCGGATTTAATACGTTTATAAATGCAGGATACATTCAATATGATCCAAAAACAGATATGATTTCTTTTACCAAAATGGGAAGGCATTATGCCCAAGTACAATTTGCAAAGAAAGATTTTGATCAATTTTTTGTACCCTCAAATGCTAATCTAATTTCACGAGATTCTTCTAATATCTCCATTGATTTAATGTCACAAAAACTAACGGTAAGAGGAGTTAACGAGGTGTCAATTTCAGATTCTTTAAGAGCTATTATTATTCCTTCTGATAAACAAATTGTGTTTAGCAAGGGAAGGGATTTTAATTTTAAAGGAATCATAAAAATAGGAAAATATCAATTTAAAGGCCCCTTATTTAATTTTAATTTTTCCAACTTCATGGTCAATTTTAACGAAATTGATTCCTTCACATTTTTACCAAAATTGTCTGACGGTTCTTTGGGAAATTTGGAATTAGGGGGTCAGTTTAAATTTGGGGCGGGGTCTATTTTATTAAGTACACCGAATAATAAATCGGGTCGCCTGGGCTTAGCAGCATTTCCAAAGCTAATTATTCCCACAGGAGTAGTCTCCTATTTTGATGAACCATGGCGTGCAAAAGGAGTTTATGGCAGAGAATTTTATTTTAAAGTTCCTCGGCTTGAATTGGATAGTTTGACTCAAAAAGATATTACGTTTGAAGGCAGTTTTTATTCTGACGGCCTCATCCCCACTTTAAAGGTTTCGTTAGTTTTAATGTCTGACCAATCATTCGGGTTTAAATATACGGGTAAAGCACCATTAGAGCTGTATAAAAAACAAGCTAAATACACGATGACAGAACCATTATTGATGGATAAATTAGGCTTACATACTGCTGGAACTTTTCAATTTTTAAGTATTACTTCGGATCAAAAGTCGACCTATATTTACCCGGATTCTTTAATTTCATGGGCTAATGAGGGAAAAATAGCATCAAATTATCAGGGGAAAAATATATTTCCGGAGACAAAATGGGGTGCCCATAGGTTAAGTTGGCGTCCCAGCCAAGACAGCCTTTGGGTGAAACCCACAAAAAATCAGATAGCACTTTATCAAAACCAAGTTCGTGTTGACGGGCTAATAGGCTTGCATAATAAAAAGGTTTTTGCCCGCGGAAAACTTATTTTTGGCGATGGAGTTTTCGTATCAAATCACTTTAATTTAGGGGTTTCATTTTGGCAAACAAATCAAAGTGAAATGGCAATAGGAAGACAAATGGCCTCTTTTAAGCCTGCGATTTTCACAAAAGCAATTTCTGCAGAGGCCAATTTGTTGACTCAAAAAGTTTCGATCAAGCTTAGTGGACAAACACCTTCGGCCCGTGAAGAAAGTCTTATCATATTTCCATACATTGCTTATCAAAGTAGTTTGACGGAGGCTCTTTGGGATCTAAAAGCAGAACGATTTAAAATGTTTGGTAAATCTGGGTTTGAGCTAACTCGTTGGCTTGAGGATAGCACAAATGCCTCATTTGACAGTTCCACTGTGGCCTTGAAAAACCGAATGGTCAGCGTGGCGGACCAAGAAGCACAAGGATTGATTAAAGCTTTTTCTGCAGAGTATGATTTAAAAGCTCAATTTTTACAATTAGGAGGCGTACAGCAAGTAGGCATTGGACCCGCTTTTGTTTTCCCTGCTAAGGGTTTATTTGCGATTCAAAAAGACGGTCAATTTAAACCATTTTCAGGCGCAAGAGCAACGTTGGACCCAGTAAACAATTTGCATAAATTGGCGAATTTACGTGTCATAGAAGCTAATTCAGATGCTTGGAAAGGCGAGGCCAATTACCTGTTGCCCCGTAGTGATGGCGACACGGTGGCGATACCCATCAAAAACTTTGAATTTTTAAAAATAGAGAAACAAGTTTCTTCCCCAGGTAAAACAAAATCGGCGAGCTACGAACCTTTGCAGTGGGTTCAAGCAGATGGTTTAATCCCGGAAATTTCCCCCATTTTATTGAGCGAACATCAGCAATATAAAGGAGAAATCAATGTGGTCTCAAAAATGCCATTCTTACAATTAAAAGGATTTATTCGGCCTTTAATTGGTTTGAAAAATTTCCGCTCTGCATGGATTCCATTTGAAAATACAAAAGGGGAATCAGCTAATTTGCGCTTAGATGCTAGACTGCGCGATGAGGCGGGCAGACCCGTTACGGCGGGTATTTTTATAAATGCCGACAATAAATTATATCCAACCTTTTTGGGGCCATCTTCAGATGAATTAGATCCAGTCCTTTTTTCGGCTGAAGGCGAAGTTAATGAGGGGAAAGATTCGTATGAAATAAAAGGTAAATCAAGCGAATTGAGGTTATTTATTGATCAGAAAAAAATGGAAGCAAATGGCCCTGTTCAATTTTTTACAGGTAATGAAGGAATTAAGTCTTTCGGTAAAATCAATTTGTCTACGGATACCTTAACGCCAAGAATTGAAGCTTGGTTAAGCATCCAATATCCCATTCCCGCCACTGTTTTAAAAGTTATGGGCGATAGGATTGTCAAATATAATTTAGATGAGGGCTTTATTTCTACCTCTGCTGATGAGCCTGAAGATCGAGATGAATATTTAAAAAGAGTGGAGTTTTTATTGAAAAAACAAATAGATGTTCCTATACGAACAAAAATGGATCAGGCACATTTGGCATTAGATAAAGTATCTTCTGATTTTGCCAAAAATATTAATTTTTCGAAAGTTCACTGGTCATGGTCAGCTAATACAAGTTCATTTTATAGTGTGGGCGGATTGCCTTTAGTTAATGTAGGACCCGTGGATATTAACAGCACGATCAAGGGATATATGGAGTTTATAAAGAAGCCTAATAAGGAAGAGTTTTATGGATATTGGGAATTATCTGAAGATCTTTGGTATTATTTTGCGTACTTTAATGGCGAATTAGGGGTGTTTTCTTCTGACAATCAATTTTTGGCAGCCATTCGTGAAGCCGTTAAAAATGAAAGAGGAGATAAAAAAGGCAAAGATATTGTGCGCGTAGTGGAAGCGGCGGCAGATGAAAAAGATACCTTTTTAAAACGGTTCTTGGTATATTACCGTCAAACTAGTGTAACTAAAAAAGCAGCTACTATAAAAAAACAAGTTCCTGTAAAAGAAGCACCTAAGTCGGCAAAACCTAAAACAAAACAAGGCGGATTTTAATCCCTCATTATGGCATCCAAACTGACCAAATTATTTCAATTCATGGATACCTTGGGCCTAGGTGAAAGAGACCCTTTTGGAAACCCCATAGTTTTCAAGCGGATTACCATGATGGTGTTAGGGGCTTTAACCTACAGCCGAATTCGTTTTTATAATAAAACAATCATTAAGGGGACCGAATATTTAGATGAACTTCCTGAAAATGGGATTCTCTTTTTGCCCAATCATCAGACCTATTTCATGGATGTGATTTGTCTATACCATATTTTTTTTTCAGTCAAATGGGGCATTAGAAATTCCATCAATTATCCCATTTATTTATTGGCCCCAAGGTCCAATTTGTTTTATGTAGCTGCAGCGGAGACGATGAAAGACGATGGCTTATTGCCCAGAATTTTTGCTCAGGCCGGAGCCATTTTAGTCAACCGTTCTTGGCGGGCAAAAGGGGAAGATGTTAAAAGAGACGTGGATTTAGACGCTGTTGCCAAAATAGGGAAAGGCTTAAATTGCGGTTGGGTAGTTAGTTTTCCTCAGGGAACCACCCGGGCTTTTGCCCCCCTGAGAAAAGGGACGGCACATTTAATTAAAGGCGCAAATCCCTTGGTCGTCCCCGTCCGAATTAATGGATTTAGGAGGGCTTTTGATAAAAAAGGCTTGTTGCTGAAAAAGCGAAATACGAATTTGACGGTGGAATTCAGAGAGCCCATTCGCTTTAATCCGGAAGATTCGGTCGACGCAATCATGCAAAAATTAACCACGGAGTTAGGATTAGAAATGGACGATGCTAACCAAGACTAAGGGACTTGTTCTACATAATTTAAAGTACCGTGAATCATCTTTGTTGGTGACTATGTATACCTCCGAATTTGGAATCGCGTCCTATATAGAAAATGGGGTTCGATCTGCCAAGGCAAAGCATAAAATGGCGCTGTTCCAACCTTTAACTTTGCTGGACCTAGAAGTTTTTCACAAACCAGGTCGAGGACTTCATCGAATTTCTGAAGCAAAATGCTATTTTCCTTATCGCCAAATCCCTTTTGATGTTGCCAAATCGAGCATCGCTTTGTTTTTAAGCGAAGTATTAGCCAAAGTTTTAAAGGAAGAAGAAGCAAATTTTCCTTTATTTGATTTTTTAGAGGAGTCCTTTCAGTTTTTGGATGGAGCCCAAGGAAATTATGAAAATTTTCACATCCAATTTCTTTGGAATTTGGCCTCATATTTAGGCTTTGGACCCGGGAGCACGTTGGAGTTATTAGGCCAATTAAAACAAGCTCAATTTACAGGAGTAAATGTAATGGATGCCCAAATTTTGAACGATCTGGTCATGGCTAATTATGGCGAGCCCTTTTTAATTTCCCGATCCCAACGAAAGGAATGCCTGTCAGGACTTTTGCATTTTTATCGCTTACATATTGAGTCTTTTGGAGAATTAAGGTCTTGGGAAATTTTGCAAGAAGTCATGGCATGAAATATACGATATCAACGGTACAGGAAAATTGGCTTCAAATTGAATGTGAATTTCAACCTAAGAAATTGGGGCAAATCAAAATAGGCTTGCCTATTTGGCGACCTGGCCGCTATCAAGCCCAAAATTTTGCGAAAAATCTACCGAAGATGACAGCCTATCAAGGGGATAAACAAATTTCCATAAGTAAGATTGAATCGTCTGTTTGGGAATTACATTGTGATGAAACGGCACCCATAAAATTGGAGTATTCCTATTTTGCAGTGCAGCGAGATGCGGGAGGTTCTGTGGCGAATGAGGAAATGTTGTATATTAATTTTGTCAACTGCCTAGTTTGTCCTCAGGGATTTGAAAATCAGGCCTGTGACTTGTCTATTAAATTTCCACAAGACTGGCAATCAGCCACCTCATTAAGATTTAAAAAGAATGTTTTTGTCGCTCGCACTTATCGAGAACTAGTTGATTCCCCTTTTCTCGCCGCTTCCCAAATCCATTCATTTTCATGGAAAAATTCAGGGATTACATTTTTTCTTCAAGGCATCGGACCCTCGTCTATTTTTAACGAAAAATTAGTGTTGGCCTATCAGAAAATCGTCGCATTCCAATGTGCCTGGATGGGTGAAGCCCCCATTAAAAAATACCATTTTTTGCTTTGGATTTGCCCAGAAGCGTTTTATCACGGAGTGGAACATATGCAATCTACGATGATGGTCATGGGGCCGGAAGACCGTGAATGTTTTGATGATTTGGTTGGTTTAGCCTCACATGAATTTTTCCATGTATGGAATATCGCAACCATTAGGCCTAAGCAATTATGGCCCTATCGCTATGGAGAAATTGTTTATTTTGATACCGCTTGGATTGTCGAAGGAATAACTACCTACTTAGGTGACTGGTTTTTGAAAGCTTCCGGGGTGCATACGGAGGAAGAATACCTAAATTTATTATTGGGCAATTTAAAGCTTCATTTTGACCGTGACCGCTATGCTGTTCAGTCTTTAACAGAGAGTTCCATGGATTTATGGTTGGACGGCTATGGCCCTTCAACCCCAGAAAAACGCGTTTCAATTTATTTTAAAGGAGCGATTGTAGCTCTAGGCTTAGATTTATTAATCCAACAAAAATTTGGAGGCACCAAATCCATCAGGGAGGTGATGCAACATATGAATGCGCACTATGGAAATCTAAAAAAAGGATATGAAATCATTGATTTTTTTAGGATAGCCGAAGAAGTATACGAAGCTTCCTTAACTGAATTTTGGGAAGTTTGGGTCCTGGGTTCTACCGATTTATTGGATCCGTTGGCCTCCATTTTACGAAATTCAGGGATCGATTTATCAGAAAATCCGACGGTGGGGTTGCAGTTAAAGAAAATTTTATAAATTATTTATCCTAGGCCGACTCGATTTTCCGGAAATTATATTTCTTTTTAGGCTTATCTCTTGAGTCTACAGCAACTAATTGAAATATTAGTTTAATAACTTTCCTTAAAGTATATATTATGTCCGAAGACGGCGCTACCAATTTTCTAATTGTTTTAGAATTTTGTAAGTATGAAAGACTTCGCCGCTCGGATTCGAAAAATTAGAAATGCAAAGGATTATAGCCAAGAGTATGTGTCTATGAAATTAGGCATTACCATGTCGGCATACTCTAAAATTGAAAGAGGAATTACGGATCCCTCATTGTCAAGGATGATTCAAATTGCCGCTATTTTAGAATTTGAATTGGCTGATTTTTTCCAAATAAGAACGTCCTCAGAAATACCAAATTGGGAAGAGGAATCAAAGTTCCAAGAATATGGATTTGTGACTCGGAAAGAGTTTACCGAATATGTGCGTATGGTGCATGAATTGCAGGCTAAATTGAACGAGATCCAGAACAAATTATCGCAATAAAATTATATTCTGTACCTTTGTTTTCTAATTAAATTTCGATGTTACAAAGGCCCCGTAGAAATCGTTCCAGTGCTGTAATTCGTTCCATGGTCGAGGAAACCAGACTTTCCGTGAAGGATATGTTGTTTCCCTTATTTGTCATGGAGGGCAAAAATGTAAGCACCGAAATCAAATCCATGCCTGGTATTTATCGCTTCTCAACGGATTTGTTATTAAATGAAATTGAATCATGTGTCAATTTAGGCATTCAGTCGTTTGCCTTATTCCCTCAAATTGCAGAATCAAAAAAGGATGCTATCGCCTCCGAAAGTCACAAAAAAGGCTCCCTTTATCTAGAGAGCATTTATGAGGTAACCAAAAGATTTCCAGAAATTAGTCTCTTAACCGATGTGGCCATGGACCCATATAGTTCAGATGGGCACGACGGAATTGTTCAAGGAGGCCAAATTTTAAACGATGAAACGTTACCTGTTTTAGCTAAAATGGCGATTGCCCAAGCGCAAGCAGGTTCTAAATTGATCGGCCCGTCGGACATGATGGATGGCCGTATCGGATATTTGCGTGAGTCATTAGACGACGCTGGCTTCTCCCATGTGGGCATCATGGCTTATACAGCTAAGTACGCCTCTGCTTTCTATGGCCCATTTCGAGATGCACTCGAGTCGGCGCCTAAGTTTGGGGATAAAAAAACGTATCAAATGAATCCGGCCAATCGCCGAGAAGCTTTAATCGAATTGGAATTGGACGAAGCGGAAGGAGCCGATTTTTTAATGGTCAAACCTGCTTTGGCTTACTTAGACATCATTTCTTTACTTAGAGAAAATACACACTTGCCTATCGCCGCCTATAATGTTTCAGGCGAATATGCGATGATTAAAGCGGCAGGCCAACAAGGTTGGATTGATGGGGAAAAGGCCATGCTAGAGTGTTTATTGTCCATCAAACGAGCGGGGGCCCAAGTGATTTTAACCTATTTCGCCAAGGAGTTTGCTCAATTAAAAATTTCATAAATTATGTCGTCTGATCGCTATATGCAACGAGGAGTTTCTGCCTCAAAAGAAGATGTTCATCGGGCGATTGCTCATTTAGATAAGGGAGTTTTTCCAGGTGCTTTTTGTAAAATTTCACCCGATATTTTAGGCGGAGATCCCGCGTATTGCAACATTATGCATGCGGATGGGGCAGGGACAAAGTCCTCTTTGGCCTATTTATATTGGAAAGAAACGGGAGATATTTCGGTTTGGCGCGGCATTGCACAGGATGCTGTCGTAATGAATACAGACGATTTAATCTGTGTGGGAGCGACGGACCAAATGCTACTTTCATCTACGATTGGGCGAAATAAAAGCGTAATTCCTGGGGAGGTAATCGCTGAAATTATCAATGGAACCGAGGAAGTATTGCAAATGCTCCGCGATCATGGAGTAGGAATTTATAGCACGGGTGGAGAAACGGCCGATGTAGGTGATTTAGTGCGGACCATTATTGTGGACAGTACCGTGATAGGCCGAATGAAACGCAGTGATGTAGTGTCTAATGCTAATATTCAGGCAGGAGATGTGATTGTAGGTTTGGCTTCCGATGGCCAAGCAAGCTATGAAAATAAATACAATGGCGGGATGGGGAGTAATGGCTTGACCTCTGCTCGTCATGATGTTTTAGCTAAGTATTTGGCCACAAAATATCCCGAAAGTTTTGATCCATCAGTTCCTGAGGCATTGGTTTATTCAGGATCAAAGAATCTAACGGATGGAGTTAAGGGCACAGAATTGAATGTGGGCCAATTGATTCTATCTCCCACTAGGACTTATGCTCCCGTAATTATGGCCATATTGAAGTCGATGAGATCTCAAATCCACGGAATGGTGCACTGTTCAGGTGGTGCACAAACAAAAATTTTGCATTTTGTCAATAATGTGCATGTGGTGAAAGATCATTTATTTCCAATTCCGCCGCTTTTTGATTTAATCCAAAAAGAAAGCGGAACAGATTTTAAGGAAATGTACCAAGTATTTAACATGGGACACCGCATGGAATTATATGTGTCCCCTGAACGCGCAGAAGAAATTATTCAAATTGCGGAATCATTCGGAATTCCAGCTCAAATAGTCGGTCATGTGGAGGCTTTTTCAGGTAAAAAGCTGACCATCAGAAGTTCTTTTGGGGAATTTATTTACGAATAATTTAGTCTCCGCTTGTAATTTTGAAAATATCTTTTTAGATTTGCACCCCATTTAAAGGGCTCTTAAAGGTAAAGACCTGGCCTCGTGGGTTTGTTTAACTTAAATACATAATATAATGTACGCAATCGTAGAAATTGCCGGGCAGCAGTTTAAAGTAGAAAAAGACCGGACCGTATATACCCACCGTTTGGCGGGCGAGGAAGGCGCTGCACTGGTTTTCGACAAGGTATTACTTGTTGATAATGGCGGAGATGTGACCGTAGGAGCACCCACAGTAGCGGGAGCTAAAATCACAGGAAAAATTGTTGCACACGTTCGTGGAGAAAAAGTTTTGGTCTTCAAAAAGAAACGTAGAAAGAGTTATCAAAAAATGAACGGCCACCGTCAAAACTTGACCAAAGTTTTAATTGAATCAATTACTTTAAAATAAGTCTACAATTAGCGTATTAAACGCATAAATTTATAAAAAAATGGCACATAAGAAAGGCGCCGGATCATCCAAAAACGGGCGCGAATCACATAGTAAACGATTAGGCGTTAAGTTGTTTGGAGGCCAAGCAGTTATCGCAGGAAATATTATTGTACGTCAAAGAGGTACAGCGCACAATCCAGGAGAGAATGTTGGATTAGGTAAAGATCATACACTATTTGCTTTGTCAGATGGTGTGGTTGCATTCAAAAAAGGATTCAAAGGCCGTTCATTTGTTCATGTGTTGCCGGCGGTAGCTGCTTCACCTGTAGCAAAGGCCCCTGCAAAGCAAGCCGCTCCTGCTCCTGTAGCAGAGGTAGTAGTGGAAGAAGTTGCGGTTGAGGCCGCTCCAAAAGCTAAGAAAGCTCCAGCTAAAAAGGCTGAGGTAGCTGAGTAATTCTAGTGAAGATTTTTGAGAACCTAGCATTTTAATGCTAGGTTTTTTTGTTTTATGGCAACTAAATTGGAGTTACCTTTGTTATTAACTTTAAAATGAATTATGGAAACGCCACAAATACATATTTATACTGAGTCTACTCCAAATCCACATTCCATGAAATTTGTTTTCAATGTGGAATTATTGCCCGAGGGACTTTCGTTTGATTATTCACAGCCAGCTGATGGATTGACTAAAGAGAAATCATCGCCATTAGCCGTGGCTCTTTTTGGTTTTGAATTTGTACGCCGCGTATTTATCACAAGCAATTTCATTACGGTCACTAAAGGGGAGTCGACTCTATGGGAAGACGAATTATTTGGCATTAAGCAATATTTGAAAAAATATTTTGAGGAGAAAAAGCCGGTATTTTCTTTGCCTGAATCAGTGGCCAATGGCGCTTCAGATGATTCTGATACCGAGATTATCGGTAAAATTAAAAGCGTATTAGAACAATATGTGCGACCTGCGGTAGAATCAGATGGGGGAGCGATTTCATTTCACTCTTTTGATGAGGAGATAGGCCAAGTAAAAGTTCTTTTACAGGGTTCTTGTTCCGGTTGCCCTTCGTCCCAAATGACCCTTAAAGCGGGTATTGAGGCATTAATGACCCGCATGATTCCTGAGGTAAAGGAAGTAGTGGCTGAAGGAGTTTAAGACCTACTCAAAATAGAAAACAGCCCTAAAAATGTAAGGTTTTTAGAGCTGTTTTTTTATTTCTTAGTTTAAAATGAAGTGGCTATGTTTAAAATGAAGTGGCTATGGTAATAAAGTCCGCCGCAACTAAAGAAGCGCCACCGATCAATCCTCCATCCACATCCGCACAGGCGAATAATTCTTGAGCGTTTTTAGCGTTGCAACTTCCACCATATAAAATGGAGCAATCATCGGCGGCATTTTGGCCATATTTTGTGGCTAAATGCCCACGTAAATACGCATGCATTTCTTGTGCTTGGTCTGAAGAAGCCGTTAAACCTGTACCTATTGCCCAAATAGGCTCGTAGGCAATGACAATTTTGGCAAAATCTTCAGCCGATAAATGAAATAAACTTTCGCTTAATTGTTGGGCCACAAAGGCTAAAAATTCTCCCCCTTCACGCAGGTCTAAACTTTCTCCGCAGCAAAAAATGGGGGTTAATCCTGACGCTAATGCCGCGTCTACTTTGGCCGCTAATTGGGCATTGGATTCCGCAAAATATTGTCGGCGCTCCGAATGACCCAAAATGACATATGAAATACCTGAAGAAGCTAACATGTTAGCAGAAATTTCTCCCGTGTAAGCACCGGATGATTTTTCATGGCAATTTTGAGCAGAAACCGCTAAATTAGAAATGCCGGAAATCGCCTTATTGACTTCTGAAATAAATAAAGAGGGTGGGGCCATAATCACCTGAACGTCTTTTGAAACTTCCGTTTTAACTAATTGGGCCACTTCATTCGCCAAACTTATTGCTTCAGCAGCTGTTTTATTCATCTTCCAGTTACCTGCTACTATCTTTTTTCTCATGTTTTCATTTTTTAATTAGTCCCAAAATTACGATTCCTTTTTCGTGATTGAAAATTACACTGAAAAAATCAATCGTAAATCCTCAAAGATTCAGGCATTTCACGTATTTTCACAGATTATTTTGCCCATACAAAATTTGATATTTTTATATGAAACGTATTTACATAATTATTATTTTATTTTTAAGCATTTCAGCAAAAGGCCAGACTAATTTATTTCCTCATGCCAAACAAAAATGGGTAGATTCCGTTTTTGCTACTTTGAGCATTGATCAAAAAATAGGGCAGGTACTGATGCCGCGGGGGAATTCGACCCCTGTGTATGATACTACTCGACTGTTTTCGATTATTAGGGATTATCATGTGGGAGGATTTGTCCTTTTTGCAGGATACCCAAGTGTTCAGGCCCAATTGGTCAATGAGCTTCAAAAACGATCAAAAGTTCCTCTTTTTATTGGGATGGATCTCGAGTGGGGTCTAAATATGCGTTTGGATTCGACCGTTCGATTTCCATATCAAATGACCCTAGGCGCCATGCAGGGCAATGATGCGCTGATTGAGAAAATGGGGTTTCAGATAGCCCAACAATGTAAAAGGATTGGCGTGCATATCAATTATGCACCGGTCGTGGATGTCAATAATAATCCGGCAAATCCCGTGATCAACTTCAGGTCTTTTGGTGAAAATCGAGATTTAGTTACTCAAAAGGCGCTGGCCTACATGCGGGGTCTCCAAAAAGGAGGCATCATTACCTCGGCAAAGCATTTTCCAGGCCATGGGGATACGGGAGTAGATTCACATTATGATATTCCTGTCCTCCAACATACCAGAAACCGCTTAGATAGCTTGGAGCTTTTTCCCTATAAAGAATTGATTTCAAAGGGTCTTCAAGGAATTATGGTGGGACATTTAAGTATCCCGGCACTTGATTCGACAGCTTCATTAGCCAGTACCATGTCCAAGCCTATTGTTACAGGACTTTTGCGCGATGAAATGAAGTTTGACGGATTGGTATTTACCGATGCCATGGATATGAAAGGCGCTACCAAAATGTTTCCCGAAGGCACCGCTAATGTAAAAGCGCTTTTAGCTGGGAATGATATTTTGGAAACCTTTGTGGATGTTCCTGCGGCATTTAATGCGATTAAGACCGCATTAGATAAAAACGAAATCTCAATCGAAGATCTTGACAGACGAGTAAAACGCATTTTAAACGCCAAAGCGTGGGCTGGATTAGACCGCTTGCAAGCGATACAAATGAACGACCTGATCAAGGATTTAAATCCAATCCAATCAGAGGTTTTGAAAAGGCAATTAGCAGAAAAATCAATCACTATTTTAAAGAATAGTGAAAGTATACTTCCGCTTAGGCGTTTAGATACATTAAAGATTGCGACCTTGGCGATCGGGAAGGCTAATTATGGTTCTGTTTTCCCAACTGAATTTCAAAAAATGGCCGAAAATTATGTGGAAATGCCTCATTTTTACTTGGACGAATTAAGTCCTGACTCGACTATTTTGCAGGTTGAAAATGAATTACAAAAGTACAATACGGTACTTGTGGGCGTTCATGGAATCTCCTATCGACCGGCCAATAATTACGCAATAAAGGGACCGATTCAAGCACTAGTCAAGCGTTTTTCGACATCAAAATCAATTGTCACGCATTTTGCTAATCCATTTACACTGACCCAATTTGAAAATCTAAATCAAGCAGGAGCTTTGCTAACTACTTATCAGGATGGGATAGCCCAACAAGAAGCTGCGGCGGAGGTAATTTTTGGTGGAATATCTGCTGAGGGGAAATTGCCGGTTAGTGCCTCGAAAGACTATCCTTTTGGTATGGGAATTACGACTTCTGCTTTGGCCAGATTGCAATATAATGTATTGCCTGAGGCAGTAGGGATTCAGGGAAAATATTTAAGCCAACAAGTTGATTCGCTGGCCAATTTAGCCATCCAAATCAAAGGAGCTCCAGGTGTGGTTGTCTTGATTGCGAAAGAAGGGAAAGTGATTTATCATAAGGCGTATGGCAGTCAAATTTATGAGACGCAGGAGCCACTAAAGAAATCGGATATCTTTGATTTGGCGTCGATCACCAAGATTTCAACCTCAGTACCTGCTTTGATGCAATGGCAAGATCAAGGAAAATTTTCGGTTCAAAATACCATGGGGGAATTCATTCCGGCGCTAGCCAATAGCAACAAAAAGGATTTAAAATATGTGGATATATTGACGCATCAAGCAAAATTAAAGGCTTGGATTCCATTTTGGCAGGATTATGTTGACAGTACGGACATGATTGTGCATAGCAAAAAGTTCAACGAAATGTATGCCAAAGATGATTTAAAATATTCTTTTGTCGAAAAGTACTTTACCAAGTCTGCCGGCGAAGAACGGGTTAAGAAAATTATTCGTCAAAAGAAAGATTTATGGGCAACTTGTGTTGATTTAAAAGCAGAGGTGACCCGTTGGAAGCCCTTCACACTTTCTTATGCAAAATCGGACGAGTATCCGGTTCAGGTAGGACCTAATTTATGGGCCCATCGCACCATGGTAAATCAAATTTTTGAAGCCATAAAAAGTTCAGCATTACGAGATAAAAAGGAATATGTGTATTCGGATTTATCTTATTATTTGTTGCCACAAATGGCTCCTCGAATTGTTGGAAAAACATGGCCTGAATATTTGTCAACTTCATTTTATAGGCCTTTGGGAGCGTCAACTTTAGTTTATCAGGCGGAAAAATATTTTCCTTTAGCTAGAATTGTGCCTACTGAATATGACTCGCTTTTTAGGAAAACGCTGATTCATGGGAAAGTTCATGATGAAGGTGCGGCACTTTTGGATGGGATTTCTGGGCATGCGGGCTTATTTGGTAATGCGAATGATTTGGCTAAACTGATGCAAATGTATTTGCAAAAAGGGTTTTACGGGGGCCAACAATATATTCAAGAATCGACCATCAAGCAATGGACGAATTACCCTTTTTCTATGGAAGAAAATTCGAGACGTGGGATTGGATTTGATAAAGTTGATCGTAAAAAACCGGGAATTTCGGCGGCGGCATCTGCGAGTCCGAGTAGTTTTGGCCATTCGGGCTTTACGGGAACCTATACTTGGATCGATCCGGAGCAAGATTTGGTTTATGTATTTTTATCTAACCGAGTGTATCCTACTCGGAATAATAGCAAGATTTCAGATGCTAATATTCGCACCGGAATTAATGAAGTCATTTACAAGGCCATTAAAAAAGGTAATTGATGCACATTTTAATCACGGGAGGCACGGGTTTGATTGGAAGTGCATTAACTGAAAAGTTGAAATTTGAAGGGCATACTGTGGCTATTTTATCTCGAACGGGAGGGGATTTTATATGGAATGTCCGGGATCATTTTATGGACTCTTCGGCCTTGCAAAATGTGGACGCCATTGTTCATTTAGCCGGTGCTGGGATTGCGGAAAAACGTTGGTCCGTCGCCCGTAAAAAAGAAATTATAGACTCAAGAGTTGAAAGTGCTAGGTTGTTAGCTGACACGCTAGCAAGCCACAAACATCAAGTGAAAACGGTGGTTTCCGCTTCAGGCATTGGGTATTATGGTTCTGATACGGGTGAAATGAATTGTACAGAATTATCAAATCCAGGCGTCGATTTTGTGGCCGAATGCACTCAGAAATGGGAAAAAAGTGTGGATCCTTTTATCGCCCAAGGAATTCGAGTGGTGAAGTTGAGAACCGGCCTCGTCATGTCTAGCCAAGGAGGAATATTCCGAGTACTAACCCGGCCCGTTTATTGGTTTATAGGGGCTATTTTAGGAACAGGCAAGCAGTGGCAATCATGGATTCACATCGACGATTTAGTCGAAATCTTTCATCATTCGTTGATTAATTCATCCGCTGCAGGCGTGTATAATGCGGTGGCACCTGAGCCGATTAGACATGGGGATATGATCAAAATGATTGCAAAAAAATTAAAAAGACCTTTGATTTTTCCAGCTATTCCTACTTGGTTTTTAAAGATTATTTTAGGGGAAATGGCTGATTTGGTGACTGGGGGTAATTTTGTTTCAAGTGAAAAAATACAAAAAGAGTTAACATGTACGTTTAAGTTTACGAGCTTCTCGGAGGCTATAAAGAAATTGGATTATGTCTAAAAATGTATT
>Ga0209829_10000701_pt1 | contig 29188 bp, 22 predicted proteins | sample C_140205_EF_Meta_FD_187311 | JGI IMG/M metagenome (GOLD analysis project Ga0209829, IMG submission 187311) | Freshwater microbial communities from Lake Croche, Canada to study carbon cycling - C_140205_EF_MetaG (SPAdes) (version 2) | ecosystem: Environmental > Aquatic > Freshwater > Lake... | reverse complement strand
TAGCCGCTGGCTTCGTCGATATTGCCGGTCTTGAGACCGTCGGCGCCCAGCCCCATCCCCAACAGGGGATTGCGATTCTGCTGCCTTATCTTGTTCCAGACGAATTCGCGCTCGGCGAAATAGCTGTAATATTCAGGGTAGGTCCTGATGATATGGGCCGCCAGCAGCGCCATGTCGCGCGCGGCGACCTTCTGTCCGGGGTCGTCCTTGCCCCAAGCGTTGCGGAAGGTCAGATGGGGCAACCCAAGTTCGGCTGCGCGTTTCGTCATACGGTCCGCGAAGGCCTGTTCGGTCCCCGCGATTCCCTCCGCCAGAATGATCGCCGCGTCATTGCCGGAGACGACGACAAGGCCGCGAATCAGATCCTCGATCCGCACCCTGCTGTTGAGCGCGGCGAACATGCTGGATCCCCGAGCCATGGCGCCGCCGGTGCGCCAGGCGTTTTCGCTTACGGTGAATTCGTCGTCGAGCTTGAGACGACCCGCCTTCAACTCGCGGAACACCAGTTCGGCCGTCATGATCTTGACCGTCGAGGCTGGCGTGACGAGCGCATCCGCGTTTTTTTCGAAGAGCACCGATCCTGTCTCGGCGTCGATAAGAAAGGCGTTGGGGGCAGTCGTCTGAAACGGCGCCTGCGCGCGCGCGGGGGCGCAGATCATCTGGCCAAGGAAGATCAGCGCAAAAAACAAGGGCAGAAATGACCGCACGACGCACTCCCGGCGAGCCGCCCGGCAGCCGGACGAAGCAACCGTTGCAATCTGCCCGTTCGAGAGGGTCAAATCAACGACACAATGGCCGTATCACTGAGGCCTGCGGGGGGGCAGCATAAGCACTTCGGCGATCGGATCCTTGCGCAGGGCCAGAAGCGGCGAGTCTGGAGCGGACTGGGAAGAGCTGTCAAACAGCGCCGCCTGCCTGGGACGGGCCGCCAACCCCTGCCCACCCGAGCTTGCCGGGAAGCCCAGATCGAACGGGCGACTGGGAGGCAGCGGCGCGCTGGTCGGCATTGCGGCGATCCTGGCCGGAAGCGCAACCACGGATTGAGAGGCGATAGCAGCTGCGGGCGCGGGCTGCTCGCGGGGTTCCTCAACCATGGCGACGCGCTGTGGGGCCGGTTGAACCGGCACAGGCGCATTCTGGGCCACCATTGTCGGCGACAGAGAGGGCGACCCATCAAGTTGGGCGGGCCGTCCGTCCGTGCGCAGTGAGGCCAGAAGCTTGTTGTCATCAGAGCCCTGAAGCCCGGCCTTGCCGACATATTCGACCTTGATCTGGGCGGTGCCAAGAGATTTGAAGGCAAGCGCCTCGGCGACCTTGGAAGAGACATCCATCACGCGACCCGAGTGATAGGGGCCGCGATCATTCACCCGCACGATGATCGAGCGGCCATTGCGCACATTCGTCACACGCGCATAGCTGGGCAGCGGCATGGTGGGATGGGCGGCCGTAACGGAATTCATGTCGTAGACTTCGCCATTGGCGGTGCGCCGACCATGAAATGCGCCGCCATAATAGGAGGCCATTCCAACCTGAGCCTCTTTGGGCTGGGGATTGGGGACATAGCGCTTGCCCGCGATCGTGTACGGGCGTCCCACAAGATATTGACCACCGCCGCGCGGCACAGGCTCGCCCTCGCCCACCACGCGCTCGCTGGCGCGCCCGTAGACGGAAGAGGGGAAAAATTCCTTTGACCGGCCCTGAGACTTGGGCGACTGCGCACAACCTGCAAGGAAACCGGCTGTGATGACGCAGACTAGCGAGCGAACGACGAAGCGCGCCGTGGGCTGCACGGCGTCGAGAGTCACTGGAGGCGTTGATATTGCCATGGTTCGACACGCACTACTCGAAAGCCAACAACTGCGCATCGGCACTTCCCCCGGCTGCTTTTGGCCCGCAAGAGCCAGAGCGCGCTGACGGGAAGACCGCTCGCAACGCCTACAATGCAGCTTTCTGGTTTCGAAAGCATTAATCGGATCGCCCGGCGACGCTGCCGAAGCTTGACCCTTTGGCTCCCCAATCATGACCAAATTGCGGCGCCGCCCCTGCTCTACCCCTGCTGCTCCGCGAGTGCAACCGCAGGGGGTACAGGCTCGTTGGCGTTTTGGAGAGGGCTTGGAAGGTCAGAAAACATGGAAGTCGCAATCGACAAGGCGATCACGGTCGGGAGTTCGAATGTCGAGATCGGTGAGGCGCTGGCCGAGCGGGCGCGCGCGTACCTGTCGGAGCTGGCGTCCAAATATTTCGGACGAATCACGACGGGCTCCGTCCATTTCGGTCGGGAGGGCGTCGAATACCGCTGTTAGGTGAACATGCGTTGCGGAGCCGTGCCCATGATGAGCGCCGAAGCAAGCAACAAGGACGCGCATGTCGCCCTGACCATGGCGGTGGACAAACTGGGCAATCAACTGCGCCGGGCCAAGCGTGGCCTTCGCGACGAGAAGATCGGGCGTGGACCAAAGGGCGCTCCCGAGGTCTCCCGTTAGGTAATCTTCCGCTCCCCCGGGCAGTTATGCGCCCACACAAAGGGATGAAACGGTTGAGCGCCCACCTATAAGGCGCTCGTGGGGACGACTTTCAGGTTTTGGCCGTCCCCACTTTGCGACGCGGTGTCCCGGGAGATCGGAGTCGCGTTCAAACCCATCTCCGACTTGAGGGGAATATGGGCCACGAACCGCAGCCCCTCCGCAGCTCCCTCGAAATGACATGTACCCCCGAGCTGCCGCTCGATGCAGATCCGCACGATTGTGGTGCCAAGCCCCTTGAGTGCGGCGACCTTGGGCGGCTCGTTCGAAGTCTCGACCCAGAGCATAAGAAGTTCGGCTTCTTCCAGCCGCCAGGTGAGTCTGACCCGCCCTTCCGGCCGCGACAGGCCGCCATGTTTCTCCGCATTGGCAAGCAATTCGTGGAAGATCTGGGCGAAGGCCACCACCACCCGCGGTTCCAGGCTCACATGGTCGCCGTGAAAATGGATACGTTCACTTTCGCGCGCCAGAACCGCGCTAGCGACGCTCGCCAGCTCCGGATCTTTCCAGTTCGCCGCACTCAAAACCTCATGGGAGCGCGCCAGAGCCATGACGCGGCCAATAATGGCGTCGCGGAAATGTTCCGGCGAGCGGGCGCCCCGGACGCTTTGCGTCACCAGCGACTGGATGATGGCCAGCGTGTTCTTTACCCGATGGTCAAGCTCGTGCAGCAAGGTCCGCTGGTGGGCGTCCTTGCGCTTGAGGTCGGAATCCGCCAGCGCCAAAAGCTTGCCCACCTCGTCCATTTCGATCACAGCCGTGGGGCCGCTCGGCACGAAATCCAGGCGACCGACGCTTCGGGCTGACCGGGCGAGCGTGCGCAGGCTGCCGCGCAAGACGCGCCCATAGAGAAAGGCGCCCAGCAGCGACAGGGCGATGGCGAAGAGCCCCATCAGCAGCAGCGTGCGCCAAAGCTCGCCAAGTGGCGCGTTGAGGATCGATTCGGGGATGGCGAAGGCGATGGTCCAGCCTGACAGTGCCGATTTTTGATAGGCGGTGAAGACCGGCATGCCTTCCAGCGTCAGTCCGCCATGGAAGCTGCCGCTTTCGCCAATGACGAATTTATGCACGGCCTGGGATGCGTTCTGGCCCACAAAACGCTCCTGATCTAATGACCGGGCGATGATGCGCATGTTGCGGTCGATGATGGCGCCAGTCCAGTCCGCCGGCGTCCCGCGCAGAAGGGATTTGCCAAGATCGGAAGGGGCGATGGCGATGGCGAGCACGTAGCGAACCTCGTTGTCGCGGATCACCGGCACGCCCACATTCACGAAAGGCAGTTTCGTGGTGGCCCCTGTGTAGAGGTTCGATATGGCGGGGGCCTTCGCGCGGAAGATCACTTCATCATTGGCGAGCAGATCAGCGTCCGTGCTGGTGAGAGGGGAAGCGTCCGCCGCCTGAAGCGTATTGATGACGTGATGACCGCGGCGGTCGCGCATGACGACCGCCGTTCCGCGAAAGCTCAGCAGCTGGATGGCCTGATTGCGAAAATGCGTCAGGTCGCCAGTGTCGATCAACGGCGATGTCGCGAGAGCCTGGAGCGCGCCGACCACCCCCTCGAGCTCGCGATCCAGCGAAGCCGCCCTTTCGCGCACCATGACGACCGCCGCCCGCTCAAGGGACAGTTTCTCTTCATTGGTGTAGCGCCAGGCGATCATGGTCCCCAGCAGCACCTGCGGCAGCAGCACCGTGAGGCTCAGGATTAGCAGATGCTGAACGAGCGTGAATCGGGGAAACCAGAACGTGGACCCGAGTTTCATGACCTTTTCACATCCATCGACAGCCAGCCGCCCTGCCCGCTGGTAACCGTGTCGATGCCCTTCGGTTCCGGGGCGCGCCTCAGCCGCGCGCGGTGTGCGGGGACAGGTTCGCGATCTCGGCGATGAGCTTCTTCACGATGGCGTCACCAAAGCTTTCGAAATCCTGAGCCGCCACCAGAAAGGCGCCGGGCCCACCGATGACCTCGTCCCGGTAATGCTCCTCGAGCCAGGGCTCCACAGAGAGGATCGGCAGGCCATTGATCGTGACGCCCAAAGCCACCGCCTCGTCGCGCGCCCGGCTGGCGGAGCGCCCGCCATTGTTGGCGCCGTCGCCCGAGATGTCGATCACCTTGCGGTCGCTCTGGATTTCCCCGCGCGCAAAGCGCGTCACGCCAAAATCGATGGCGCCGCTGATCGAGGTGCCGCCGCCGAAGATGCGCCGGGCCACGGCGTCGATGGCGCGCGAGACGACCTGCGCCGAGGCCTCGTCGCGGATGACCATCCATGGGATCACCTCGGATTGCAGGCGCGGCCCGGTCCACTGGAACATGGTGACAGCGATGGACTGATAGGCGCCGGAGCGGATGGCGGCGAGGACCTTTGGGTTCTGGAAGGCGGCCACATAGCCCTGCTTCTGCAAATCGAACCGCCGCTGATCCACGCTGCCCGAAGCGTCCACGGCCAGCACCAGCTGCAAATCGACCGAGGTTTCCGCCCGCGCCGGGCGCGGCGCAAGCAAGGCCAGAGCGCCGCCAGCCAGCGCCAGAGCGCCGCGCCGCGTGGGTCGGTTTTCCGCGCAATGCGCCTGTTCACCCTTCATGCCAGCGCCTCACGAGGGCTCCGCCCGGACCCGTTTCGAAGCCGATCATCCACGGGAATGGCGACGGCGTCCAGCGTGAAGCAGCGGGTTTTGACACCTGTAGCGTCGCAAGTTGCAATCTCGGCCTGATTATCAGCTTTCGACATAAAGGTTCGAAGCGCATTTTCGAGGAAGCTTACAGGCGCAACTCGCCACCCGACATGATCGAACGCATTCGCCGGATCCTCTCATTTCTGGGTGTGGCTAACTGTGTCGAGGATATGGATCAACCGACCTTCCGGCTTCATCCGCTCAAGGGAGACCTTAAAGGGGACTGGGCGGTGACGGTTCGAGCGAATTGTAGACTTGTTTTGCGCTTCCGTGACGTCAATGCCGAGGTGGCCACGGGCATTGGCGTGACGCGCCACCAGCTTTACCGCCTCATCAACGGTCAACATGGCGTGAGCCCCGACATGGCCTTGCGGCTTGAGCAGGCCTTCGGCGGCTCTGCTGACGCATGGATGCGGATGCAAATCCCTTATGATCTCGCGCAAGCGCGGGCGCGGTCCCATGTCGCGATACCACGCTTGACGCGCAAGTCCGCCTGATCCGCCCCTATAGACTTCCGTCGAAGCCGTGGGTACACAAAGCGCGAGTGGATCCACGCTCTCTCGCGAGGGCGAACGACCGTTTTCGACAGGGGGAACTACGCTTGGCCAACAGGACCTTGGGCATTTTGCGCGCCTGCGCCGCCGCCATCGCCTGCATCGCGGGCCTCGGCGCCTCCGCTCTGGCGCAAACCGCGACCCCCTCATGGCTGGACAGGTCAATCCTCGAAGAGGCGCGCAAGGAAGGATCGGTCACGGTCTATTCGACCACCAATGAAGAGGAAGGTCTTCCCCTGTGGAAGATCTTCGAGGACGCGACGGGTCTCAAGGTCAACTACGTCCGCGCTTCCGATTCGCAGCTTCTTGCTCGCGTTCTCATCGAGAACCGCGCCGGGCAGCGCTCGTGGGACGTGATGCAGACCGCCAATGTGAACAAGATTCCGCCGGAGTTCCTGCTTCAGGCCGATCTGTCAGAAGGCAAGGCCCTGTTCCCCGACGCCATCGCCGCCGACAAGCGCTGGTATGGCGTCTATTCGAATTACAATTCCCCCGCCTACAACACGAAATTCGTGAAGGCCGAGGATCTGCCCAAGACCTATGAGGATTTCGTCAAGCACAAGGAATGGGCCGGCAAGGTCGCCATCGACGCCACCGACGACGCCTGGATGACCGGCATCCTCATGCACTATGGCGAGGAGAAGGGCGCGCAGCTTCTCAAGGACATCATCGCCGCTGTGCAGCCTGTAACCATCAATGGCCATCTGGCCGTGGCGCGCGCGGTGGGCTCGGGCGAATACTGGATCGGGCTCAACAATTACGTGAACCTGACCGTCAATGTGAAGCTCAACGGCGGCGCCACGGATTTCTGGACCATGGACCCGGTGGTGCTTTTCTTCGGGCAGGTCGGCGTCGCAAAGCTCGCGCCCCATCCCAAGGCCGCGCTTCTTGCCGCGAATTTCTCCATCAGCCGCGAGGCGCAGGAATTTCTCGCCAAGTTCGGCCGCCTGCCGACCCGCTCGGACGTGACGACCAATCCCCCCGATGTGCTCGACACGATAAAGACGCGCAAGGTCGTGACCGTGCTTCTCAACACCGAGGAGGATCGTCGGCGCATCAAGCAGTTCAACGACCTCTTCAAGCCGCGCTGACCATGACAAGGGAGTTCTCGCGGTGACCGCCATATCCCATCCCATCAAAGCCACGCCCCGCCCGAGCCTCTCGGCTCGCATGGGGTCGCGCGTGTCCCCGGCGACCATCTGGCTCGTGGTCTGCGCCATCATCTGCGGATGGTTCGTGATCGTGCCGGTGGGCGCCTTGTTCTTCACCGCCTTCACCGAGGACACGGGCTTTGGCCCCGGGCCCTTCAGCCTCTCCAATTTCGTGGAGGCCTATGGGCACTGGAGCATACTGAAAGTCTTCGGCAATTCGCTGATCTTCGCGGGCGGCACGGCGGTGCTCACGTTTCTCATGGGCGGCGCCGTCGCCTTTGTGGTGGAACGCACCAATGCGCCGGGACGCGAGATCTTCCACTCGCTGGCGCTGATCTCCTTCGCCCTCCCCGGCCTGCTGATCGCCATGGCCTGGACCCTGACGCTCTCGCCCAACATCGGCTGGTTCAACCAGCTCTTCAAGGATCTGACCGGCTCGAAGGAGCCGCTTCTCAACATCTACACGATGCTGGGGATGATCTGGGCGCTGTCCTCCCACTATTTCCCCCTCGCCTATCTGCTTCTCGGCCCGGCCCTGCGCATGCTCGATGTGCGCATGGAGGAGGCGGCGACCATGTCGGGCGCCCGCTCGCTCCAGACCATGTTCCGGGTGACCCTCCCGATCCTGCGTCCGGCGATCTTCTCGACGATCCTGCTGCTCTTCGTGCGCGGCGTGGAATCCTTCGAGGTGCCGCGCCTGATCGGCAACCCCGCCCGCATCAATGTCTTCACTACGGAGGTGCAGCGCGCCACCAGCCAATCGACGCCGGAATTCGGCGTGGCCAGCGCCCTCAGCATGTCCCTGCTCGGGATCTGCATTCTCGCGGTCTTCTTCTATCGCCGTGCGACCCGCAACGCGGAGGCCTACGCCACCATCACCGGCAAGGGTTACAAGCCCGTGCCGCTGGAGCTGGGGAACCTGCGCTGGCCGGTGACCATCGCCCTGTCCCTCATGTTCGCGCTGGCGCTGGGCCTGCCGCTGCTGACGCTGATCTGGCAGAGCTTCTTCCGCAATCTGGCGACGCCCTTCATGGCGACGACCTCGCCCTTCACCCTGACGAATTACAGCTTCGTGCTGCATTATCCGATCTTCGTGGAGGCTGTGCAGACCAGCGTGCTGCTGGCGGCCATGGCGGCGACCTTCGTGGTGCTGCTGACCTTCGTCGCCGCCTGGGTGACCCAGCGCGCGGCCCCGCGTGGCGGCTGGGTGCTGGACGCGCTGGCTTTCAGCCCCATCGCCATCCCCAGCGTCATCATCGGCGCGAGCGTGCTCTTCGCCTATCTGATGCTGCCGATCCCGGTCTACAACACGATCTGGATCCTGCTGATCGCCTATGTGACCCTCTACATGCCCTATGGCATGCGCTTCGCCACCAGCGGCATCACACAGATCCACAAGGAGCTGGAGGAGGCGGCGGCGGTCTCGGGCGCGGGCATCGTCCAGATGTTCATCCGGGTGCTGCTGCCTCTGCTGGCGCCCATCATCATCGCGGCATGGCTCTATGTCTTCGTGCTGGCGGTGCGCGAACTCTCCGCCTCGGTCTTCCTTGTGGGGCCAGGCACCCATGTGCTCGGCACCATCAGCCTCACCATGTGGGAGGAAGGGGGCAGCTATGGCGCGGTCTGCGCGCTGGGCGTCATCCAGATCACGCCCCTGATCGTCATCGTGGCCGGGCTGCGCTGGTTCGAGCGCCGGGTCAGCGCCCGCTTCCGTGGCGAGGGAACGCAATCGGAAGTGGCGTAGCCAAATCGAAGTCGTTAACTTATCAGCATGATGTGAAATGGTTGGAGGCATAGATGAACGAAGTGCGCGTATCGGCCCTGCGGGGCGTGGAACTGAACGTTCTCAACCTCGACGAGAGCGCCACCTTTTATCGTCAGGCCTGGGGCCTCGAGGCGGTGGCCCGTGAAGGCGGCGTCATGTATCTGCGCGGCAGCGGCGCCGAGCATCACATCCTCACCCTGCACGAAGCGCCCCGCGCATCCCTCAATTCCATCGACTTCGCGGTGCAGGATCGCGGCACGGTGGACGCGCTGCACGCCAAGGTCGCGGCTCTGGGCGTCGAGATCGTCGCCGCGCCCCACGCCCTGCCCGCCATCGCCGGCGGCGGCTACGCCTTCAGCCTGCGCACGCCCGAAGGCCAGGTGCTGAACATTTCGGCCGAGGTCGCCCGCCATGATTTCGTCTATAATGACCGCTCCAAGCCCCTGAAGCTGTCCCATATCGTGCTCAACGTCGAGGACATCGAGAAGCAGAACCGCTTCTTCTGCGACACCTTGGGCTTCCGCCTGTCGGACGCCACCGAGCGCATGGACTTCGTGCGTTGCAGCTCGGACCATCACTCCATCGCGCTGGCGCGCGGACATGGCGCGGGCTTGAACCACATGGCCTATGAAGTGCCGAACTTCGACGGCCTGATGCGCGGCGCCGGGCGCATGAAGCAGAATGGCTTCAATGTGGAATGGGGCGTCGGTCGCCATGGTCCCGGCGACAACATCTTCTCCTATTTCATTGAGCCCAACGGCTTCGTGACCGAATATACGGCCGAGGTCGAGCAGATCGACGAGGCCATCCACATGGCCGGCACCCCGGAATATTGGGCGAAGAAGATGCCCATGCCCGACCGCTGGGGCATGGCCCTGCCCTCGAAGCTGCTGCGCGAGGCCATGTCGGGCCAGCTGACCGAGGAGCGCAACCTGCGCTGCGAGGACATCATCTCCCGTAAACTGGCGGGCTGAGGCGTCATGAGCGAGACGCGCCAACATCTGGGCAAGGAGCTGTGGGTCATCTTCTCCGAGCCCACCTCCACCGCCGAGCAGAGGCGCGCGGTTCACGCCGAACATCTCGCCCATCAATATGCGCTGGAGGCCAGCGGCGTGCTCTTCGCCGCAGGCCCCTTCCTGGACGACGCGGGCAAGCCGCGCGGACCGGGGATGATCATCATCCGCGCCGCCGATGAGGCTGCGGCGCGCGCCATAGCCGATCGCGATCCATATCATCGCGGCGGCTTTCGCAGTTACCGGCTCGAACGCTGGAAATTAAGCGAGGGGACCTTCGGGCTCCGCGTGAACTACTCGAACGGAACCTATTCCATCGATTGAGGGGCCCAGCCCCCGCACCAAGAGGAGACTACCCATGAAGTTCTGCAGATTCGACGATGATCGTTATGGCGTCGTCAATGGCGACACGGTCCACGACATCACCAGCGTCGTCGACAAGGTGCTGGCCGGCAAGAAGAAGACCCGCTGGGGCGACCCGATGATCGCCCATCTGGACGAGATCCGCGCCGCCGTCGGCGATGGCTCGTCCTATCCCGGCAAGCCCCTCTCGGCTGTCACCCTTCTCAGCCCGACCGCCAACCCCTCCAAGCTGATTGCGGCGCCCACCAACTATCACGCCCATGTGGCGGAGATGCAGGCCCGTCGTCCCGACCAGCCCCCGGGCAAGGGCATCGCGGGCTCCGGCCTGTTCCTGAAGGCGAATTCCGCAATGGTCGGCACGGGTGAGGGCGTGCATATCCGCTTCCTCGACAAGCTGACCGAACATGAGCTGGAATTCATGATCGTGATCGGCAAGGAGGGCTCGCAGATTGCGGAAGCCGATGCGCTGGACTATGTGGCGGGCTATTGCCTCAGCCTCGACATGACCGTGCGCGGCGGCGAGGAGCGCTCCATGCGCAAGTCCATCGACAGCTACGCCGTGATCGGCCCCTGGCTCGTCACCAAGGACGTGATCAAGGACCCGAACGATGTGCCCTTCAAGCTCTTCGTCAACGGCCAGATCCGTCACGACGCCCATACGTCGGACCTGATCTACAACTGCCAGAAGCTGATCTCGCTGGCCTCCGAGTTCTACACGCTCTACCCCGGCGACGTGATCTTCACCGGCGCCCCCGCTGGCGTCGGCCCCGTGAAGCCCGGCGACGTCATGACCGGCGAATGCGAGCACCTCGGCCCGCTGGTCGTCCATTGCCACGCCTACAAGAACCCCCACGCCTGATTAAGGCCGCGCGATAAACGGAAGCCCGCCCCTCGCAGGGGCGGGCTTTTGCTTTTCATGCCCTCCCCCTGTGGGGAGGGCCGGCACGCGAAGCGTGACGGGGTGGGGGTCGGGTCACGCTGATCACTGGCGCAGTCACAAAGGCGCCAATGTTCGCAAATGCGTGGCCCCCCACCCCGCACCCCTCCCCACAGGGGGGAGGGGTGCGGCAGGCGTCGCGCCTGAAAACAAGCCCGGCCTCAGGCCATCGTGTTCGACATTTCGCCCAGATGGGCGATGCGCATCTTCACCACGTCGCCCTTGTTCAGGAACTCGCCGCGTCCCGCGCCGACGCCAGCCGGGGTGCCGGTCAAGATGATGTCGCCGGGGTGCAGGGTGAAATTGCGCGACAGATCGGCGATCTGCTCGTTGATGTTGAAGATCATGTGCTTTGTGTTGGAATCCTGCTTCACCACACCATTCACGTCCAGCACCATGGCCAGATCGTGGGGATTGGGGATGTCGCGCGCCAGGGTGATCCAGGGGCCGAGCGGGCAAGAGCCATCCCAGTTCTTGTGGGCGATCCAGTCATTCTTGAAGGACGAGGTGGCTGGCAGCCCTTCGCGGGCGCCCAGATCGCGGGCCGACAGGTCGTTGGCGATCATGTAACCGGCCACATAATCAAGGGCGTCCGCCTCAGACACATTGCGCGCGGTCTTGCCGATGATCAGGGCGAGCTCGATCTCCCAGTCGATCTTCTTCGAGCGGGGCTGCATGGTCACTGTGGCGCCGGGGCCGGTGATGCAGTGCATGGTCTTCATGAAATGCCAGGACCGCAGGCCCAGCGTATGGGGGTCAGGCGGCGCGGGCTGGCCCGAACGCGCGGCCATCTCGGCGGCGTGGTCCCCGTAGTTCGAACCGGCGCAGAAGATTGCGCCCGGGTTCAGGATGGGCGCCAGCAGATGGGCTTCGGCGAGCGGAACGCCCGCAGTCTGCGCCTTGGCCACGAGGGCGTCCAGGCGCGGCAGCGTATCGGCCCAGGTCGCCATGACATGGAGCATGGAGGCGTCTTCGGCGTGACCGGTGGCGGCGGCGATGTCCAGAACCCGATCCCCCGCAACTATGGCGGCGCGCGGACCAGAGGCGGTCTTGATCGTGGCAAGCGTGAAACTCATGCGTATCCTCCCTGAGGTGGCCGCTGGTCGGCGGCGGCTTCGCGCGACCATAACGCCAAGCCTGCGACCCGTCACCCCTCCGGGACGCTCATCCATAACAAGGAATTGCGCTGTTTGAGGCGAGCTTTGGTTGCATCCTTCCCGGCCCCGTGGCAATCGAAACAAATGACCGAGATCGCCCAGCGCCCCGCCTCCAAAATTTCCTTCGTCTCCCTTGGCTGCCCCAAGGCTCTGGTTGATTCTGAACGGATCATCACCCGCCTGCGAGCGGAGGGCTACGAGCTGACCCGCAGCCATGCGGGCGCCGACGCCGTGGTGGTCAACACCTGCGGATTTCTGGACTCCGCCAAGGCGGAATCGCTGGCCGCCATCGGCGCCGCGCTGAACGAGAATGGCAAGGTGATCGTCACCGGCTGCATGGGCGCGGAGCCCGGCGCCATTCGCGAGGCCTATCCCGGCGTGCTCGCCATCAGCGGCCCGCAGGCCTACGAGAGCGTGATGGAGGCCGTGCATCAGGCCGCTCCGCCCGCCCATGATCCCTATCTCGATCTGGTGCCGCCCCAGGGCGTCAAGCTGACGCCGCGCCACTACGCCTATCTGAAGATTTCGGAAGGCTGCAACAACACATGCAGCTTCTGCATCATCCCGGCCCTGCGCGGCAAACTGGTCTCGCGCTCAGCTGGCGACGTGCTGCGCGAAGCTGAGAAGCTTGTTAAGGCGGGCGTGAAGGAGTTGCTCGTCATCTCGCAGGACACCTCCGCCTATGGAATCGACCTGCGCTATGAGGAGAGCGCGTTCGGCGACCGCTCGGTGCGCGCCAAGTTCCTCGACCTGACCCGCGAGCTCTCCATCCTCGGCGCCTGGGTGCGCCTGCATTATGTCTATCCCTATCCCCATGTGGACGAGGTGGTGGAGCTGATGGCCCAGAGCGGGGCGAGCGGCAATCTGCTGCAATATCTCGACATCCCCTTCCAGCACGCCTCGCCGCGCGTGCTCAAGGCCATGCGCCGCCCGGGCAATCAGGAAAAGACGCTGGACCGGGTGAAGGCCTGGCGCCTGGCTTGCCCGGACCTGACCATCCGCTCCACCTTCATCGTGGGCTTCCCCGGCGAGACCGAGGAAGACTTCGAAATGCTGCTGGACTGGCTGGGCGAAGCCCGCCTCGACCGGGTCGGCGCCTTCAAATACGAGCCCGTGAAGGGCGCCATGGCCAATGATCTGGGTCTGGCCGTGGTGCCCGACGAGGAGAAGGAGCGCCGCTACCGCCGCTTCATGGAAAAGCAACAGACGATCAGCGCCTCGATCTTGAAAAACAAGGTCGGAAAGCGCCTGCAAGTGATTGTTGATTCATTCGAAAATGGCGTTGGAAGAGGCCGTAGCCGCGCCGACGCGCCAGAGATCGACGGCTCGGTCCACATCACCTCGCGCAGGCCACTGCGGGTGGGCGATCTGGTCACTGTGAAGATCGAGAAGGCCGGACCTTATGATCTGCATGGGATGGCGGTGTAGGCAGTCGGCAGTCGGCAGTCGGCAGTCGGCAGTCGGCAGTCGGCAGTCGGCAGTCGGCAGTCGGCAGTCGGCAGTAAAGGTTTTGAATCAGTACACTAACGTCAAGATTAATCTTGCCGCCGGCCAAACTATCCCAACTGCCTACTGCCGAATGCCGAATGCCACAAACTCACGGAAACAAAATCGCCGCCCCCGTGCTTTCGCGCGCTTCCAGCGCACGGTGCGCCTCGGCCACGTCGGCCAGTGCGTAACGGTTGTGGATGGGGATCACCACGTCACCGTTCTTCACCGCCTTGAACAGATCCTTCGCCATGGCGTCGAGATCCTCGCGTTTGGCGATGTAGTGGAACAGGGTCGGGCGTGTGGCGAAGAGGGAGCCCTTTTGTTGCAGCAGGCCGATGTTGAAGGCGTCCACCGGGCCTGAGGCAGAGCCGTAGGACACGAAGGTTCCCAGCGGACGCAGGCAGTCGAGCGAACCGGGGAACGTCGACTTGCCGACACCATCATAGACCACATCGCATTTCTTGCCCTTGGTGATCTTGTTCACACGCTCGACGAAATCCTCTTCGTTGTAGAGGATGATGTGCTTGGCGCCAGCCTTCTTGGCCAGCTTGCCCTTCTCCGCAGAGCCCACGGTGCCGATGACGGTCGCGCCCAGAGCCTTCGCCCACTGGCACAGGATGAGGCCAACGCCCCCCGCCGCCGCATGGACGAGGATCGTGTCGCCTTCCTTCACCTTGAAGGTCCGGCGCAGCAGATATTGCGCGGTAAGTCCTTTCAGCATCATAGCGGCGCCCATCTCGTAGGAGATATATTTGGGCAGCTTCACCAGAAATTTCGCGTCAATCAGCCGCTCTTGCGAATAGCTGCCGGGCATGGCCGCATAGGCGACACGGTCGCCCACCTTGAATTCCTCGACGCCCTTGCCAACTTCGATCACCTCGCCTGCACCCTCATTGCCGGGCGTGAAGGGAAGCTCGGCGGGATAGGCGCCCTTGCGGAAATAGATCTCGATGAAGTTCAGACCGATGGCGTGATGACGGATCTTGACCTGGCCGCGTCCGGGGGCGGGCACCGTGACCTCCTCCATCTGCAGGACTTCGGGGCCGCCGGTCTGATGAATTCGGATGGCTCTTGTCATAAGGTTTGCTCCGCTTTGATATGTCTCAACACATCATGGCCGCTGTTGCGCCAGCATAGTGTTGGCGCCCGTGTCTTCGCAATGCAAAGATATGTTCCCCGAGTCTGTGAGAAGAGAAACAATGGCGAACTCCGGTTCAGGCGACATGGCGCGCAAGCCAACATTCGGCGAACTCTTCACGCCGAAGCTGGTGACCGTGCTGCGCGAGGGCTATGGCGCCGCCGCGCTCAAGACCGACGCGCTGGCGGGCATGACGGTGGCCATCGTCGCCCTGCCCCTCTCGATGGCCATAGCCATCGGCGCAGGCGCCAAGCCTGAGAACGGGCTCTACACGGCGGTCGTCGGCGGCTTTCTGATCTCGGCGCTGGGCGGCAGCCGGTTTCAGATCGGCGGACCAGCGGGCGCCTTCATCGTGCTGATGGCGACGACCATCGAACGCTTCGGCCTCTCGGGCCTGTTCATGGCCACCATCATGGCGGGCGTGCTCATGCTGGCGGCAGGCTATCTGCGGCTGGGCGCCTATGTGAAATATATCCCCCATCCCGTGACCGTGGGTTTCACGGCGGGAATCGGCGTCATCATCTTCGCGGGCGAGATCAAGGACCTCTTCGGCCTCACCCTTGACCATGAGCCAGGGCCGATCATTCCCAAGCTCGCCGCGCTCGCCCATGCGGCGCCGACCATCAACCTCTGGGCCACCGGCGTCACCGCCCTCTGTCTTGCGCTGATCCTCGGGCTCAAACGCTGGAACCCCAGCTTTCCGGGCCTGCTGATCGCGGTGGGAACGGCGGCGCTGCTGACCTTCGCCTTCGATTTGCCGGTGGAGACCATCGGGAGCAAATTCGGCGGCGTGCCGAACGCCCTGCCCTGGCCGAAGTGGCCGGATTTCCCGCTCTCCGACATTCCCGAACTCATTCCCACCGCCATCGCCATAGCCGTGCTCGGCAGTATCGAGTCGCTACTCTCTGCGGTGGTGGCGGATGGCATGACAGGGCGCCGCCATCGCTCCAATTGCGAACTGGTGGCGCAGGGCTATGCGAACATCGCCTGCGCCTTCTTCGGCGGCGTCTGCGCCACCGGCACGATCGCGCGCACGGCGACCAATGTGCGCGCCCACGCCAAGGGCCCGGTCTCGGGCATGCTGCATGCTGTGTTCCTGCTGGCGTTCATGATCGTCGCGGCACCTGTCGCCTCCTATATCCCCCTTGCGGCGCTGGCCGCCGTGTTGGCGACCGTCGCCTGGAACATGGCCGAGCGCAGCCAGATCGCGCTGATCCTGCGCCATGACCGGGGCGAGGCGGCGGTGCTGCTGGCGACATTCCTGCTCACGGTGTTCCGCGATCTGACCGAGGGCATCGCGGTGGGCGTCACGCTTGGCGCGATCCTCTTCATGCATCGGATGGCGCAACTCGTTCAGGTGACCTCGCACCAGCAATGGATCGAGGAGGACGTGGGCGATCAGGTTGAGCCGCGTCCGCCCTATGCACCGGGCGAGGGCAACGGCGACATTCTGGCCTATCGCATCGCCGGCCCCTTCTTCTTCGGCGCAGCCAGCACCGTGGCGGGCGTGCTCGACGAGATCGGCGCGCGTCCCAAAGCTTTCGTGCTCGACCTCGAAGCGGTGCCTCTGGCCGATGGCGCTGGCGCGCAGGCCCTGATCGGTTTCGCCACCAAGGCGAAGCGCGCGGGGGCGAAGGTCTATATCGCCGCCGCCGCGCCCCACGTTGCGGAAACGCTGGTGGCATGCGGGCTGGGCGTGGATCTCGTCACCTATGCCTCAAGCATGGCGCAAGCCCGTCTGCTTGCGCGGGCCGGGATTGAGTCTGCCGCAACGGCCTGACACCCAAAAGAAAACGGCGCCCGAAGGCGCCGTTTGAAATCATCCACCAAAGCTCTGCTTGGCGCGCTGCCACCAGCCGGACCGCTTGGGCCGATCAGGATCGATCGGCGCTTCCGGCAAGGGCGCAGGCGGCGCCTCCCGCACGGGGGCGGGCTCGGGAGCAGGAGCAGGCGCTTCGGCCACGATGGGCTGCGGCGCCGCCGTCACGGGCGCCTCCATAGGGGCCTGCGGCGCAGGCGTCGGCGATTCCAGGTGAGCTTCCACATGGACATGGGGCTGCGCGAATGCGGGCGCCGGGATCTCCATGGAAGCGACCGGCATCTCCGCATTAGAAGCGAAGTCATCCACAGGCTGGGTGCTGATGACGGCGCCCTCTTCGGGGATTCCGGCCTCCGCCTCGCCCTCGGCCTCACCCTCGCCACGCTCGCGGCGACGATTGCGGCCGCCACGGCGCGAGCGACGGCGACGACGACGGTCACCCTCTTCGCCATTGCCCTCGGCGTCAAAGCTTTCGGCCTCCGCCTCGTCGCTGTCGCCATCGGAGACGGTGGCTTCCGCCAGCGAAGCCGGAATATCGCCAGCGATCTCGGCCATCATGGCCATGCCGGTGTCGGAGGGCTGTGGCGCGTCGGTCGGCTGGAAGCCGCCCTCACGATCATTGCGCCCACCTCTGCGCCGACGACGACGGCGACGGCGGTTGGCTTCGGCGTCCTTGGCCGACTCGCCGGCCTCAGCGCCTTCGCCATCTGTCTCGCCATCGCTCTCTGCGCGATCCGAAACCTCCTCGTCCTCCTCCTCGGTCTCTTCGATCTCGTCCTCGATATCCTCGGGGATGATGGAGTCGATGCGCACCAGATCCTTGCGACGCAATTCAGCCGGGGGAGACGCCAATTCGCCGCGCTCCAGCGCATGATTGACTGTGCCGGTCAGGGTCTCGTCGCCAGCGACCATGATCGAAACGCCGAAACGGGCTTCGATGTCGTGCAGGTGGCCACGCTTCTGGTTCAGGATATAGAGCGCCACTTCGCTGCGGGCGCGCACAATGAGGTTGTATTGCGCGTTCTTGATCAGCGCGTCTTCCAGCACGCGCAGGATATGCAGCGCGATGGAGGCGACCGAACGCATCATGCCCGAACCCGCGCAATGCGGGCACACGATGGTCGAGCCTTCCAGCACGCCGGTGCGGATGCGCTGACGCGACATTTCCAGCAGGCCGAAATGGGAGATGCGGCCAACCTGGATGCGCGCACGGTCGTTCTTCAGCGCTTCCTTGATGCGCCGCTCCACGGACCTGTTGTTGCGATTCTCCTCCATGTCGATGAAATCGACCACGATGAGACCGGCCAGATCGCGCAGGCGCAGCTGGCGAGCCACCTCGTCGGCGGCCTCCAGATTGGTGCGCACGGCGGTATCTTCGATATTATGCTCGCGGGTGGAGCGGCCGGAGTTCACGTCGATGGCGACGAGGGCTTCGGTCTGGTTGATGACGATATAGCCGCCCGACTTCAGGGTCACCACGTTGGAGAACATAGCGTCCAGCTGGGCTTCGACGCCGAAGCGCGCGAAGACGGGCTGGGGCTCGCGCCAGGGCAGCACATTCTTCACATGGGTGGGCATGAGAAGGCGCATGAAGTCGCGCGCCTCGCGGAAGCCTTCCTCGCCAGCGACGACCACATCGTCGATGTCCTTGTTGAAGAGGTCGCGGATCGAACGCTTGATCAGCGAACCCTCTTCATAGACGAGGTTCGGCGCCGATGACTTGAGCGTCAGCTCGCGCACGGTCTCCCACATGCGCAGCAGATATTCGAAATCCCGGCGGATTTCCTGCTTGGTGCGGCTTGCGCCGGCGGTGCGCAGAATGACGCCCATGCCCTCCGGCACTTCCAGATCCTGAGCCAGCTCCTTCAGGCGCTTGCGGTCTGTGGCGTCGGTGATCTTGCGGGAAATGCCGCCGCCACGCGCGGTGTTGGGCATCAACACCGAATAACGACCGGCGAGCGACAGATAGGTGGTCAGCGCGGCGCCCTTGTTGCCGCGCTCTTCCTTCACGACCTGGACGAGCAGCACCTGGCGGCGCTTGATGACTTCCTGGATCTTGTACTGGCGACGCATGCGCGGGGCGCGGAAGGGCATCTCTTCGAGGGCGTCGCCGCCCAGCTGCTCGACCGCCTCGGCCTCCTCGTCGCGCTCTTCGTCGTCTTCTTCGTCGTCGGACTCGTGTTCATCCTCGTGGGCCGCCTCGACGGGCAGCTCCTCGTGGTGATCGTGCGCAGGCTCTTCGTGACGCTCTTGCGCCTCGGACGCATGGACCTCGGCAGGTTCGGCGTGAACGGGTGCGACCGGCTCGACCGCAGCTTCCGTAGGCTGCTCCGCATGAACCTCAGCCGGGGCCTCATGCGTCTGCTCTGCCTCCGGGGCGTGATCCTCGACATGAGGCGTAGGCTCCGCGTGGGCCTCTGATCCGGCGTGGGCTTCGTGGGCCTGCCCGTGATCCTCAACGGCGGCTTCGACACCGTCATGCTGGACCTCATGGCTTTCGCCACTGACTTCGACTTCACCAGACACGCTCTCATCGCGGCCATTGCGCCGCTTCGGGCGCTCGGTGCGGCGACGACGGCTGGTGCGGCGAGGGGCGCGCTCCTCGTCTTCTTCCTGCGCATGGGCGCGGGCTTCGTCCTCGAGCAGAGCCTGACGGTCGGCGACGGGGATTTGGTAATAATCCGGGTGGATTTCGGAAAAGGCGAGGAACCCGTGACGGTTCCCGCCGTAATCGATGAAGGCGGCCTGGAGCGAAGGCTCCACGCGCGTCACCTTCGCCAGATAGATGTTCCCGCGCAGCTGCTTCTTGGTCGCGGACTCGAAGTCGAATTCTTCTACGCGGTTCCCGCGCAGCACCACAACCCGGGTCTCCTCGGGATGGGATGCGTCGATAAGCATTTTGTTGGCCATGTGAAACTCGTTGCGCCGGGGCCGGCTTCGACGTCGCGCCTATCCAATGGGACAGAGCCTCGGCCCGTCCTTGTGGAGGGCGGCGAGGCGGCGAAGGGGGCCAGGGCGATGTTAGGTGAAGGGATACGCGGAGCCAGGCCAGCGAAACGCTTGAGCGCGCCGGGTCGGGATCTTGCGCAATGCAGGAAAGAGGCGGCGGAGCCGCTGGAGCCTATGCTGATCGGGAAAGAGGCCTTGCCGCGCGATCCGAGCCGAAGATCGCGCCGGGCGGCGTTGCGCGCCGGGCGATGCGAAGTCTCTGTTTGAACCGTGGCGGTGCGGACCATTCTCTCACGAACCTGAACATGCGGCCGGAGGGCCGCTTCGTCCTGGCCCGGTTCGCGCTGTGCGGGTCCTTCGACCCAGCCGTCAGCTGTGTCCGCCTGAGACCGCTGCGACCCCGAGGGATCGACGCTGCAAGGCGGGAAGATCCCGCGTTGCGCTCCATTGAGAGGGCGCGTCACCACGAAACCTGAGTCCCGGACCGGGACAAACTGACCATAGCGACAGCGACTGGCCTTTGGCAAGCAGATCTCGGGCCGGGTAACGCAAAAGGGAGAGAATGCAGCTAAAGTTTCCGAGAATGGGGGGAAGCCCCCTCAACCGCAGCCATTCGCACCTCAGGCTACCGCATTCCAGTCCGACCCGGGCGTCCAGCCGACTGGGCCATTGCCGTCCCAGCTGACCGCGACCGAAACTGCGCCAATGCCTTCGTTGTCAAAGCTGAACGTATCCGTTGACGGCGCGAGGGGACATGATCTCAACTCCTGGGCCCTGCGCGGAGCGATCGTCTTCGTGCAATAATAGGAACTTAGTCCCTCCCCGCTAAATCTGCATAATAAATTCAGCCACAACTTGAGCTTGGTAACTTGGCCGCAACTCTGATTAGGCGGCAACTGCGGCTTGCCGTCACGCATACTGGTCTGATCGCCATCAATCCCGTAAATAGCTTGCATGACCCACCGATCAGACATTCTCGTCGCAGGCGCCGGGGCCGCTGGCCTCACCACCGCAATCGCCCTCGCCGGGGCGGGCTTCTCCGTGACTGTCGCGGGTGGGCTCGACATCAGGCGAAATGGACGCACGGTGGCTCTATTTGAGGCCTCATTGCGGCTTTACAGGTCGCTCGGACTTTGGGAGCGGCTGGAGCCCCTGTCCATGCCCCTGCGCCGCATCCGGCTTGTGGACGATACGGGCAGCTTGTTCCACCTGCCGCCCGTTGAACTGGAAGCCGCCGAGATCGGCCTGCCCGCCTTCGGGGCCAATATCGAGAATGCGGCTCTGGTGGAGGCGCTGGCCGCCATCGCCCGGCAAACCCCGGGCGTGACCCTCGTGGAGGGCATGCTGGGCGATTACGCCACTTTTGACGATCACATCGAGGGGCGTCTCTCCACAGGCGAGACGCTGTCCGCCGCCTTGCTGGTGGGCGCGGACGGGCGTGGCTCACAGGTGCGGACCTATGCGGATGTCAGCCCGCGCGAGTGGCGCTACAGGCAGACCGCCATCACCGCCCTGCTCCGCCATGAGAAGCCCAACCGGGCGACCTCGACCGAATTTCACACCCGCAGCGGGCCTTGCACGCTCGTTCCCATGCGCCCCTTCGAGGGCGACGCTGACCGGCTCAACCACCGCTCCAGCCTTGTCTGGCTCATGAGTCCTGAGGGCGCCGAGCGCCGCATGGCGCTGGCGGACCATGAGCTGGTGGCGGAGATCGAGGAACAGGTTCACCATCTGCATGGCCGGATGGGTCTGGTGGGGCCGCGCGGCGCTTTCCCCATGTCGGGCCTGTCCTGCGACAGGCTGGTGGCCGAGCGCGTGGCGCTGGTGGCGGATGCCGGCCATTTCTTCCCGCCCATCGGCGCGCAGGGGCTCAACCTCGGCCTGCGCGATGTGGCGCAACTGATTGATTCGCTAGAGAAACACGGACGGCTCGACGCTGGTGGCCGACTGGCGCTCGCCGATTATGACAAGCGTCGGCGCGGCGACGTCGCCACCCGCACCCTCAGCGTTGACCTCATGAACCGCTCGCTGCTTATCCACGCCCTGCCGGTGGATTTCATGCGCAGCGCGGGCCTTGCGGCCATGGCCTTCATCGGTCCCCTGCGCCGGGCGCTCATGCGCGAAGGCGTCGCCCCGCCCGGTCGCCTGCCCCGGATGATGCGCGAACCGGACCGCCGCAGCGCCTGAGGCTTGACCCCGGCTCTCAGGCTGATAGCAACCAGCCTTCGCGGCGCATGCCGCCTATGGACGCCCGGATGCGGTTGATAGATCTCAAATACTGGCTCGAATATGGCGTGGTCCGTGCGGTGGCGGGCGTGATGGGCCTGCTGCCGCTGGAGACCGCCTCGGACCTGTCCGGCTGGATCTGGCGCAAGGTCGCGCCTCGACTTGGTCGCCATGATCGCGCGCTCGCCCATCTGGCGGCGGCCTTCCCCGCCATGCGCGCCACCGAGCGCGAGCGGCTCGCCGGCGACATGTGGGAGGTGCTGGGCCGAACCTTCGCCGAGAGTTTCTTTCTGGATGAGATTTTCGCCAGCGAGCGCATCGACGCCTCCGCCCTGGAGGACCTTCTCGCCTTTGAGGGGCAAGGCATGGTCATCTGCGCCGCGCACCAGGGCAATTGGGAGGTCGCAACCATGGGCTTGCTGCGGCTGGGCAAGGAGCCCGCCGGGCTCTACCAGCGCGTGAAAAATCCCCTCGTAGACGCCTATCTGCGCGATCTGCGCGCACCCTATTACCCGGCGGGGCTCTTCGCCAAGGAGCCGAACACCGCTATCAAGCTCATGCGCCTTCTCAAGCGCGGCGGCTGTCTGGCCATGCTGGCTGACCTGCGCGAACACAGCGGCGTCAAGGTTCCCTTCTTCGGCCAGGACGCCCCCTCGACCCCCTTCCCAGCCCTGATGGCGCGCAACCTCGGGCTCCCACTCATTGCAGGCCGGATCGTGCGCGAGCCCGGGGTGCGGTTTCGCCTCAGTGTTGAACGGGTCGAGACGCCGGTCACGGCGGACAAGGAGGCGGACATTCTGGCCGCCACCGCCAATCTGCAAGCGGCCTTCGAGCGCTCCATCCGCGAACATCCCGCACAATGGATGTGGGCGCATCAACGCTGGGGCTGATGTGGGCCGCGCCTGCGTGGTAGCATGAAGCAAATCAGGACAGGACATACCGTGCGCATCGCCACCTGGAACGTCAATTCGGTCCGTCAGCGGACGGAGCATCTTCTGCAATATCTCAAAGAGGTGGAGCCGGATGTGCTCTGCCTGCAGGAGCTGAAATGCACTGACGACGTCTTCCCCCGTCTGGAGGTGGAATCGGCTGGCTACAATGTCGCCACCCACGGGCAGAAGACCTACAATGGCGTCGCCATCCTCTCGAAGCGCCCCATCGAGGTGACGCGCGGCCTGCCGGGCGACGAAGCGGACGAACATGCGCGCTATATCGAGGCGCTGGTGCCCGATGGCGCGGGCGTGGTGCGGGTGGCCTCCATCTATCTGCCCAACGGCAATCCGCCCCTGACCGAGAAATATACCTACAAGCTCGCCTGGATGGATCGGCTGATCCAACATGCGCGCGGCTTGCTGAAGCTGGAGGAACCGCTCGTGCTGGCGGGCGATTACAACGTGATCCCCCATGCGCGGGACGTGCATGATCCCCAGGCCTGGGCGGGTGATGCGCTGTTTCTGCCCCAGACCCGCGAGCGTTTTCAGGAACTGCTCCACCTCGGCCTGACAGACGCCCTGCGCGCCTGCACCGATGAGGCCGGCCTCTACACTTTCTGGGATTATCAGGCGGGCGCCTGGCCGCGCAACAAGGGCATCCGCATCGACCATCTGCTGCTCTCGCCGCAGGCCGCCGACCGTCTTGCCGGCTACGCAATCGACAAGGATATGCGGGCGCTCGAGAAGCCATCGGACCATGTGCCGATCCGCATCGACCTGGCGTGAGGGTGGGCGATCTGCTCCAGAATGGGACGATCAGTTAACAGCACTCACCGCGCCTGCGCCCAGCGCTGCTTTTCCACCATCAGCCTCGCCCTTATCTGGTGGGCCGAGAGAACCACAGCCACAAGATCAAGTGAGAACAAAAGCCCAACTGTGGATAACATCTGATTCGTCCATGGCCTGTTCGCACTCTGGACGAGGTGTTAACGGCGGCCCTTCACGAACTGCTCCAGATAGGCAAGCGCCGCCTGCCGATCCGTGTCAGAGGAGGTGCTGATGGCGCTGTCATAGAGGTCGATGATCCACTTGTATTTGGTCTGCTCGCTGGCGCCTTCGCGCGCCATGGTCAGATACATGATCCCCAGCGCCCTCTGGCGCTGCACCCCGTCGATCCCGTTGAAATAGAGGCGCCCCAGCACCGCTTGCGACTCGATATGCTGCTTGTCGGCGGCCAGCCTCAGCCAGCGGGCGCCGCGCCGCACATCCTTGGTGATGCCCGCGCCTTCAAGATACATCAGCCCCAGATTGTACTGGGCGTGCATGTCGCCAAATTCCGTGGCGGCGTAGCTGAACATCTCGAACGCGCGCCCCGTATCGCGCTCGATGCCCTTGCCGGGCTTCCCATTGAGCGAATAGGCGCCCACAGCCACAAAGGCGCTGGCGACCACGCCCCGCTCGCGCGGATTGGGATTGGCCTCGTCATAGGATTCAATGATCTGCTGGAAATACTGGTAAGCCTTCACATCGTCATGGGGAACGCCGTCGCCCTGGGCATACATGCTGCCGAGCTTCCACCGGGCCAGAGCCTCGCCACCGTCAGCCGCATAGCGCAGAGCGTCCATCGAGGAGCGCGCATCGCCGGAGCGATAGCCTTCGATATATTTGGTCATGGCCTGCCGGGGATCCCTGAAGATCGCGAGCGGCTCTTTTTCCGTGACGGAGGGCTTCACATCATCGAGCGCGGATGCGTCCTGCATAGTCGCAGTCACCGCCAGAACGACGACCAGAACGAACGAAGCCCCTTTAAACATGGGAGAGCCCGGTCATGATGATAAGGGCGACGACCAGTGCCGCATGCGCGCGCAAGCCAGAAAAATGATGTCGCGCCATAGTCATCGCCGCTTCAACCCCACCGCAAGCTTCCAAAAGGAAAACCCGTCAAGCCGCCATTCTTCCAATCAACGGAAGACCTGCCGACACCGGATCTTTTCACTCATCGAAGTAGCGCGTGGTTTATGGCTGAATCTGGGCATAGCACAGCCGCGAAACGGGCGGCGTGATGATCAATTTGTATTGTTGCGCCAAAGCCACAATGGTCAAGCAAGCGCCTCTGCGATATACAATCAGAAATTGCAGGGGGCGGGCGAATCTCGCGTATCCGCCCCCGGTCATATCAGCTGCGGAGCCGCTCCAGCGCCGCCTGCATCTTCTCGATGCGCGCCAGCGCGTCCTGCTTGCGCTCGCGGTTCTCCTCGACGACCTCCTCGGGAGCGCGGCGCACAAAATCGGCGTTGCCCAGCTTTGCGTCGACCTTCTTCACCTCGCCCTCTTCCTTGGCGATCTCCTTGCCGAGGCGGGCGGTCTCCGCGCCGATGTCGATCACGCCTTCCAGCGGCAAGGCGGCGACGACGCCGCGCACGATCATCTGGGCGGAGCTGCGCGGCGCGACCGGCGCGAAGCTGATCTCGGAGAGACGCGCCAGGCGGCGGATGGTCTCGTCCCAGACGCGCGCGCGGGCCTCGACCGTGGCGGGCGCCTCGACCAGCACCAGCGAGATCAGCGCCGCGGCGGGCACGTTCATCTCGTTGCGCACCGAACGTACCTCGGACACCAGATCGACGATCCAGCCGATCTCGGCCTCGGCGTCCGCATCCTCCAGACCCGCCAGATCAGGCCATGACGCAAGCGCCAGCAGGCTCTCGCGCGGCTCGCCCTCGGCGCCCTTGATCGTCCACAGCTCTTCGGTGAGGAAGGGCATGAAGGGATGCAGCAGCTTGGTGATCTCATCGATGACGAAGGCGGTGGTGGCCCGCGCCTCGTCCTTGGCGGAGGAGTCGGCGCCTTGCAGGACGGGCTTGGCCAGTTCCAGATACCAGTCGCAGAAGATGTTCCAGACGAAGCGATAGGCGATATTGGCGGAATCATTGAAGCGATAGGCCTCGATGGCGGCGGTGACGTCGGTCACGGCCCGCGCCGTCTCGCCGATGATCCAGCGATTGAGGGTCTGCTCAACGCACTTGGGATCGAAGCCAACCGTGCGCAGGCAGCCGTTCATCTCGGCGAAGCGGGCGGCGTTCCAGAGCTTGGTCGCGAAATTGCGGTAGCCCTCGACCCGGCTTGTCGCCAGCTTGATGTCGCGTCCCTGCGCCGCCATCGCGGCGAGGGTGAAGCGCAGGGCGTCGGCGCCATATTGGTCGATCAGGTTCAGGGGGTCGATGACATTGCCCTTGGACTTCGACATCTTCGCGCCCTTTTCGTCGCGAACGAGGGCGTGGATATAGACGTCCTTGAAGGGAACCTCCTTCATGAAGTGAAGGCCCATCATCATCATGCGGGCGACCCAGAAGAAGATGATGTCGAAGCCCGTCACAAGAACGCTGGTGGGATAGAAACGCTTCACCTCGGCGGTCTCGTCCGGCCAGCCCAGCGTCGAGAAGGGCCAGAGCGCGGAGGAGAACCAGGTGTCGAGCACATCTTCGTCGCGAGTCAGCAGGGTAGCGGAAAGCTCTGGATGGTCGGCGATCCGGCCCGCTTCCACATCGTCATAAATCTCGCGGGTGACGGCGTCAGCCAGCGCCTGGGCGATGGCCTCCTCCTCGGTCTCCGCCACATAGACCCCGCCCCAACCCGAATACCACGCGGGGATCTGATGGCCCCACCAGAGCTGGCGCGAGATGCACCAGGGCTGGATATTCTCCAGCCATTCGAAATAGGTCTTCTCCCAGTTCTTGGGGATGAAACTGGTCTCGCCATTGCGCACTGCGGCGAGCGCGGGGCGCGCCAGGGTCTTGGCGTCCACATACCACTGGTCGGTGAGCCAGGGCTCGATGACCACGCCCGAACGGTCGCCATGGGGGACAGTATGGGTATAGGGCTCGATCTTCGGGCAGAGGCCGCGCGCCTCCATCATCTCCACGATGCGCTTGCGCGCCACGAAGCGATCGACGCCATCCAGCGAGAGCGCCTCGTCGAGATCGGCGCCCTCTTGCAGATGGGCGAGGAAGGACGGGTTCTCCTTCAGCAGAAGCCGAGCCTCCGCATCAAGGATATTGATGGGCTCGACGCCCTTGTCGAGATGGCGGCGCCCGACCTCGAAATCGTTGAAGTCATGGGCGGGGGTGATCTTCACCGCGCCGGTGCCCTTCTCGGGATCCGCATAATCGTCGCCCACGATGGGGATCTGGCGCCCCACCAGCGGCAGGATCACATGGCGGCCGATGAGATGCCCGAGCGTCTCGTTCTCAGGATGCACCGCCACTGCGGTGTCGCCCAGCATGGTCTCGGGGCGCGTGGTGGCGACGGTGATGAAAGTGTCTGGATTTTCAGCGTCGTAGACGATGCCTTCAAGAGGATAGTTGAAGTGCCACAGATGGCCCTTCACCTCCACCTGCTGCACCTCAAGATCGGAGATCGCGGTCAGCAACTTCGGGTCCCAGTTGACCAGACGCTTGTCCTTGTAGATCAGCCCCTCGCGATGCAACTGCACGAAGACCTTGAGGACGGCCTTGGACAGGCCCTCGTCCATGGTGAAACGCTCGCGGCTCCAGTCGCAGGAGGCGCCGAGGCGCTTCAACTGGTTGACGATGGTTCCGCCGCTCTCCGCCTTCCAGGCCCAGACACGCTCCAGAAAGGCCTCGCGGCCCATCTCCCGGCGGCCCGGCTCCTTGCGCTCCATGAGTTGGCGCTCGACGACCATCTGGGTCGCGATGCCCGCATGGTCGGTTCCCGGCTGCCAGAGCACATCCTTGCCGCGCATCCGTTCGAAACGGCACAGAATGTCCTGCAACGTATTGTTCAGGGCATGGCCCATGTGCAGGGAGCCCGTCACATTCGGCGGCGGGATCACGATGCTGTAGGGCGCGGCCCCCGCCCTGTCCGGACGCCCTGCCTTGAAGGCCTGCGCCTCGTCCCAGGCTTGAGCGATGCGGCTTTCGACGGCTGCGGGATCGAAACTCTTGTCCATCATGGCTTGAAACCGGAATTGCTGGGGCGCGCGTCGTCGCGCGGGGTCGGGCCGTAGAAAGCCCGCCGACCGGCGCCTGTCAATGTTGGAGACGGCCTGCGGGGCGACAAACGAAAACGCAGCGCCTTGTCAGCGCTGCGCTCGTGGTTGTCGCGGCTTGAAGGAAACGACTAGCGGCGACCGCGCGCCATGCGCTCGATCTCCTGGCGCACGAGGCGCTCCACGATGCCCGGAAGATTGTCGTCAAGCCAGGACTTGAGCATGGGACGCAGCATCTCACGGATGCTGTCCTCCACCAGACCACTGTTTTGCAGCATCATGGATGTCGCCAGCGCGTTGAACGAAGAGCTGATGCTCGCATCTGCGTCCTGCGAAAGGATCGCTGCGCTGGTTTGCTCCACCAGATCTTCACGCCGGGCGGGAGGGGCCTCGAAAGAACGCATCGGCGGCTCCGCAGCCAGACGCTGCTGTGGCTCCGGCTCCATGCGAAACGCAGGGCGAGGGGCGCGCTGGGGCTCGCTGCGAAGGGGCTGCCGAGCGGGCGGCGCATCCTCATATTCCGCATAGTCGCCATGGGCGTGCTGCGGCTCAGGCTGGCCGGCTCGCGCCGCCTGCGCAGATGAACGCGACAGCGGCAAGACATGATCGTCGGCTATGATGCGGCGGATCGAAGCCAAAATCTCCTCCATGGAGGGCTCATGGCTACGTTGCTCGGCGACGGTCTGCTGGGCGGCGGCGGATGTTGCGTTCATTGCTCAGGACTCTTCATAACGCTTAAGATCGGAGGTACTGAAGTGTGATCGTACATTTGGCGCGTCGCCATGTCGCTCACCCCACTTGTCTGCTTACATTGAACGCAGGGCGCGGAACGAGCAAGGCCCGGGCCCTGAAGCCCTTGTGGGAAATTCCAAAATCGACCAGTTCATTTCCAAACGCAACTTTTGGGTCTGCTTGACCGATGCCAATTCCAACCAAACGAGACGAAGTCCTTTCCACAAAATCATAAACGTTTCCGTAAAATTAACGACCGCATCAATTCCCAGCTGTCCGACCCGTCTGTTTGATCCCGACTAAAGAAAAAGCCCGCTGACAGAATCAGCAGGCTTGAATGTTCTCAGGACCGGCGTATACCGCGCCAGCTCAGTTCCCGTCCGGGGTGCGGGTGCCGATCCATTTGTTCTTGACCTGATCAAAATGCAGCGTCGGGTCATAGGTGTTGACGCGCAGGCCGAGGGTCGACGCCGAAAGCTGACCGGAAGCCGCGAGAAGCAAATAAGAAGCGACGACCTGATCGCGCTGGGCCGTCACCAGACTGACGCGCGAATTCAGCAGGGTCTGCTGGGCATTGAGCACATCGAGCGTGGTGCGCTGGCCTACTTTCGCCTCCTCGCGCACACCCTCCAAAGCGATCTCGTTGGCGCGGACCTGCGCCTGATAGGACTGGATCTGAAGCTTTGTGGTCTGGAATCCGCCCCAGGCCGCCACGACAGCCGAGCGCACGGTCTCACGCTGAACGTCGGCGGCAAGCCTCGCCT